>Ga0209156_10000274_pt1 | contig 43317 bp, 42 predicted proteins | sample GraSoiAngelo_124_FD_185881 | JGI IMG/M metagenome (GOLD analysis project Ga0209156, IMG submission 185881) | Grasslands soil microbial communities from the Angelo Coastal Reserve, California, USA - 14_0927_05_20cm (SPAdes) (version 2) | ecosystem: Environmental > Terrestrial > Soil > Grasslands... | reverse complement strand
CTAGTTTTTACTCAAGACCAATTGATACAACGTGAAACCACAAAATTCCACCATCCTATCCACCGATAGCCCGCGACGGCCTCGCGGCAGACGCTTCGTTCTGTTCATTGCTTTAACGTTCCTGGCACTGCCGTCGCGCGCTCATGCTTCGATGTTTCACGGTGAGACGCTCGATTCAGTCGCGAACGTCATTGCGTGGTTCGCGCTCATCATCGCCCCGATCGTCTTGATCACGGTTTTCCTGATGCTCCATATCCTCCCCGAAAAGGTTGCCCATAAGCGGGGCCATCCGCAGCTCGGGGCTATCAAGTGCCTGTGTTTACTCTCGCTTGTCTTCGGCGGACTCCTCTGGCCAATTGCGTGGCTTTGGGCTTACACCAAGCCGGTTTTACACAAGATGGCCTACGGCACGGATGTCGATCACCCGCACGAGCCGACGGGTGGGGAAGAATCCGCCACCACTGAACTCGAACAACTCCGCGCCCGCGTCGCGGAACTCGAAGCGCAGATCAAAGGAAGGAAGGTGTAATGGAAATCATCCTGCTTGGTATCTACGCGTTCTTCGCCTGGCTCGTTTTCTTTAAATTCAAATGGCTGCCCTGGAACTTTACTACCCAGGTCATCACCGTCACGCTGCCCATCGTGGGACTCATGGTTCTTTTCCTTCTTCTGAACATTGCCGCGCCCGCGACAAATGACGTGCGGGCAATGAACTACGTGATCCCGATAGTTCCGCGCATAACCGGTCAGGTGACCGAGGTGCCGATTCAACCAAACCGGCCGATTAAGAAAGGCGACGTGCTTTTCAAGATTGACCCGGTGCCGTTCGAGGCGGCGGTGAAGGCTGCCGAGGCCACCCTGCGTGGACTGGAAGATCAGCTCAAAAACGCGACGGCCAAAAAAGCGGCGCTGACCCCGCGGATCGACCTGGCAAAAAAGCGCGTCGAGCAATTCTCCGCGCTCGCCACGACCGGGGCCGGAAGGCGGGCTGACCTCGAGCAGGCGCAAAGCGACCTCGGCAATCTTGAAAGCGAATACCTTGCTGCCGACGCCACGGAAGCGCAGGCCAAAGCGCAGATCATCAAGTCGGAAGCCGATCTCCGCAGTGCGAAATACGACCTCGAAGGCTGCGTCCACCTTGCTCCCGCCAACGGTCGCGTTGCCAACCTTGCACTGCAACCCGGCGTGCGCGCGACCCAGTTCGCGACAATGCCCGTGATGAGCTTCATCCAGGAGGACGATCCGTGGCTGCTAGCCTTCTACCGGCAAAACGAGCTGCGCTTCGTCAAATCCGGCGAGGAAGCGGAAATCTTCATGAAGGTGTATCCGGGCCGCATCATCAAGTGCAAGGTCGATTCCATCCTTTGGGCGACGGCACAAGGCCAGTTGCCGATCAGCGGGAATCTGCCGAACACGCAGCCGATGGTCGCACCCGAACAGCGAATCGCAGTGCGACTCCTCACAGACGGGAAGGATAAAGACGTCTTTCTCGCCACTGGCGCCCGCGGTCAGGGAGCAATCTACACGGAGGAGCATCAGATGATCCAGCTCGTCCGCCGCGTGATCGTCCGCATCCAGGCGAAGCTCGATTGGTTCGTCATCAAACACCTCTCCGCTCTCTTTGGCGGACACTAGGAATTAGGATGAAACGGATAGACGCCCTGCGGTCCACTGTGCTTCTTGCTATCGCCAGCAGCGTCATGCTTGCGGGCTGCGCTTTGAAAAATCCGCCCTTTGGCGCGGACATCATGCCTGAATCGGCACGTGCGAAAATCCCGGGAAGCTGGGCCGGCCCGCACCGTAGAGGAGCGGTTGTTCCGAACTGGATTCGCACCTTTGGCGACCCGGAGCTGACCGCACTCGTTGCCGACGCCGTCGAACGGAATCCCGATCTCAAGGCTGCCGCCGCGCGCGTGGAAGCATCGCGCGCTGCCGTACGCATCGCCGCATCATCACTCTACCCACGGATCGCGATGAAGGGACTGGGCGAGCGCCAGGGGCAGAAACTTAGCGGCGACATCGGTCGCAACATTAACCCACCGGACTTCGGGAGCTCGGGAGTGGAGAACAGCGGCGGCGCCGGCCTCGACACCAGCGCGGATGAAACATCGCAGCGTTGGGTGTATGGCATCGCCGCAGGCGCCGCATGGGAGGCCGACGTATGGGGCCGGATTCGCTCGAAAAAAGCTGCCGCAAAAGCTGAAAGCGGCGCGCTGGAAGCCGACTACGAATTTGCCCGACAATCACTCGCCGCTGCAGTGACGCGCGCGTACTTCTCGACCATCGAGGCCGCGCAACAGGAAGCCAACGCCCAGGAAACTCTCGATCTCTACCAGGAGTATTCGAAGCTCACCGACGTGCGCAAACAGCAGGGGTTCGCGAGCGACTTTGATGTTGCGCAGATCAGGTCGCGCACTGCCAGCGCGCAGGAGGCACTCTACACCGCGCAGCAGGCACGGGCGCAGACAATCCGCGCGATCGAGGTCGTCACGAGTCGCTATCCCGCGGGCAGGTTTGACGTGCGACGTTCCTTTCCCGGGCAACCGAAAGGCGTGCCCGCCGGTCTGCCTGCGCAAATTCTCGAACGCCGGCCGGACCTCATCGCCAGTGAGCGCCGTTTCGCAGCCTCCTTTCATCGGGTGAACGAGGCTCGCACCGCGCGCCTGCCGCGCTTTGTGCTCAGCGCCGGGAGCGGACTCGGAACCGCGCAGCTCGACTCGGTCGGCACGCTCGACGCGCTCGTCTGGACTTTCGCAGCCGGAGTCACTCAACCGATTTTCTTCGGTGGTGAACTTCAGGCTGCGCAAGATCTCCGCACCGCCGAGCAAAAAGCCGCCGCCGCCAGCTACGTGGGCTCCGCGTTGCGCGCGTTCGAAGATGTGGAAGACGCTCTCGCTAACGATTACTATCTGCGTAAACGCGAAGGCGCACTGGGCGACGCCGTTTCGAGCAGCGCTGACTCTGTGAAATTCGGCAGGCAGCAGCTCGAACAAGGCCAGATCGACATGTTCACAATCTTGCGTCTCACCGGTGAAAATCTCGCCGCGAAAGTCCAATATACGCAAATCCGCGCTTCCCGTCTCCGCGAACGCGTAAATCTGTACCTGGCTCTCGGCGGGGACTTCGAGGGAACTGGCGCGCCAAAATGAAGATGACGCCGCTCGGTGCGAGTAAACTGAAAAGGCTTAAACCGCGGGCGTGATGAGAACGATCACTAACAACTATCGGGATACGCACGTTTTGAATTTAGGCTCGGGAGGCGAACGCGGTCCTTATCTGGTGACTCAAACGGGCGTCGCGCCAACCGATCCTTTGGCAAAGGAACGGATGTTTGTGCTGCGCCCCGATGGACGCTGGGTTGATTTCAACGCGTACGCTTGCCAGGGCAAGCCGGAGGCTATTGACGAGATTGTTTTTTCTAACACGACGGAAGTGATGGAGACATTCGGCAAATTGATGGGCCGGCCTCAGGTGCTCGATCTACCCGTTGATGAAGCGGGACTTAAGGCTTGGATTGAGCGTCAAAAAAGCGGTAATCCGTTGGAAGTGGCTCACGAATGGGCGGTGGGATATCGAGAACGCCATCGCAAAAAGCGTCGTGGCTAAAGTGGGTCGGCACTATGGGCAAGGATATTGCCGCAACGAAGGAGACTGCGGAAAATTTAGAACCAACGAGGTCTGAGTCGCAGGCTGCGGCTCGCCGCGGGTGGTATAACATATTTCCAGCCCTCACGTGGTTGCGCGCCTACCAACCTAAGTGGCTGCGCGCGGATTTGATCGCGGGTGTTACCCTGGCGGCCTACCTCATGCCCGCTGGCTTAGCGGATGCTTCGCTTGCTAATCTGCCGCCCGAAGCAGGCCTATATGCCTGCCTGTTCTCGGGCCTTGTTTTTTGGTTGTTTTGCAGCTCGCGGCACACAGCTATCACGGTCACATCAGCTATCTCGGTGCTGGTTGGAGCATCGCTTGGCGATCTCGCTGGAGGCGACGCCTCGCGATTCTGGGCTCTAGCGTCGTGCACGGCGTTAATTGTGGGCGGCCTGGGTTTCATCGCGTGGCTGGCTAAGGCAGGGGTGATCGTGAACTTCGTTTCTGAAAGTGTCCTCGTTGGCTTCAAATGCGGTATCGCTTTGTTCATAGCCAGCACGCAGTTGCCGAAGCTCTTCGGCTTCAAAGGATCGCATGGCGATTTTTGGGAGCGCTCGGGTTATTTCTTTTCACACCTGCGCGAAACAAATATGGCGTCGCTCCTGCTCGGTCTCTGCGCGCTGGCCGTGTTACTGTTAGGGAAACGATTTCTGAAGAACAAACCCGTGGCTCTGTTCGTGGTGATCGCCGGGATTCTGGCGGCTGCGAGCATGAATCTCGGGAAGCTCGGCGTGAAACTGCTGGGCGAAGTACCACAGGGACTGCCACCATTCGGCCTTCCAGCAATACATGCGTCCGACCTCAACGACCTGCTGCCCCTGGCACTGGCTTGTTTTCTTCTTGGTGCCGTCGAAAGCGCCGCGATTGGTCGCATGTTTGCGGTAAAGCACGGCTATCGTTTCGATGCGAACCAGGAACTACTCGGTATCGCGGGCGCAAACGTCATGGCCGGGCTGGGCCACGGCTTTCCTGTTAGCGGCGGGATGTCGCAATCGCTTGTGAACGAAAGCGGCGGTGCGCGGACTCCGTTGTCGGGATTTATCGCTGCGCTACTGATGCTGCTCATCGTGTTATTCGTGTCCGGCGCATTGCGTTACCTCCCGCAGCCGGTGCTCGCAGCTATCGTGCTTATGGCTGTAACAGGCCTTTTTAAGGTGACAGCGCTTAAACACTTCTGGCGTGCGGACCGTGAGGAGTTCGTCGTGGCTATCGCAGCTCTGCTTGGAGTGCTCAGCTCGGGCCTGTTACGCGGTGTCCTTATCGGCGCGATCATTTCGCTGGTCCAACTGCTGCGCCGCGCTTCGCGGCCACACGTCGCTTTCTTGGGACGCATCCCCGGAACGCGCCGTTTCTCGGATCGCGCCCGCCATCCGGACAACGAATTGATTCATGGCGTGTTGATTTTCCGGCCCGAATCGGGGCTCGTCTATTTCAACGTGGACAATGTTTGCGATTCGATCCTGAGCCGTGTTCGTGCCGAGCCGACGCCGCCGAAGCTCGTAGTACTCGATCTTTCCGCTGCGCCGCGCGTGGACCTGCAAAGTGCGCACGCCTTGGGCGGCATGGCCGACGAACTGACCGGCAAAGGCATCCGGTTCCAAGCGGTCGAACCGCGTGCGTCTGTGCGCGATCGCTTACGCAATGAAGGTGTGGACGGAAAACTGGGCGGTGTGAATCGCTTCACGACCGTGGCCGATGCCATTGATCATCTTCAGTCAGCGCCCAATGGCTGATGACCTGAAACCACTCCAGACCAGCTTGAGCGTAACCGCGGTTAATAACGAATCAGAAGGTTAACACCGAAATGATCGCGAAGCTTTTAATGGCCTCGTTCCTGGTTGCGACAACGGTAATAATTCACGCCGCAGGCCTCGGTATGGTATTGAGTCACACGTTGCACTCTACCGACCGGCCAGATACACGCTTCTGGTCAATTACATGGCTGCTGATTCGGATCGCGTGGTTCCTGATTGTTATTCACCTGCTTGAGATCGGCATCTGGGCGCTGTTTTTCTGGTGGCAAAACTGTCTCCCCGATGCTGGGTCCTCGTTCTATTTCTCGGGCGTTACCTACGCCACGATCGGTTATGGGGACTTGGTCCTGCCAAAAGAATGGCAACTGTTCGGGCCGGTCGAGGGACTGACTGGCATTCTAATGTGCGGGCTCTCAACGGCATTTTTCTTCGTAATAGTGAGCAAAAAAATTCTTGAACTGCATGGACGGTAAGGAGCCAAGTCTGACCGCATGAAAAAACGATCTGATCCGGCGGCTTCGCCAAACCAGGAGCTACAGGAAAAAAAGAGATGGGTTGAGCCCGTCACGGCCCTGCTTATGGCACTGACGACGCTCAGCACAGCGACCGGCGTCTTTTTCGTTGTTGTCAGCAGGCTGTTTGGCAACCGTTTCAAACTGAAGACCTCGTAAGAGGTTCAACTTCCAACGCCCCATGCCGGAAAGCTCCTTCGAACGGTCCTCCAAGCGCGTGTTGGATCCGATTGATCGTGTCTCCGAAGTCCTCTTCGGTCTGATCATGGTCCTTACTTTCACTGGGTCGCTCAGTGTGGCGGAAGCAGGTCGCGAGAGCATCCGCACGATGCTTATTGGTGCGCTGGGCTGCAATCTGGCGTGGGGAATTATTGACGGAGTGTTTTATCTGATGGGCTGCCTCGCCGAAAAGGGACGAGGACTGCTCGCGCTTCACGCTGTGCGCAAAACCATCGATCCGCAGCAGGCCCGACGGCTCATCGCTGGCACGTTGCCGCCGGTGATCGCGTCCATCCTGCAACCGGCGGAACTCGAGACGATGCACGAACGGTTGAAGCAACTGCCCGAGCCACCCGAGCGCGCGCGTCTGCACATGGACGATTGGTTGGGCGCCATCGGCGTTTTTCTTCTGGTGTTTTTTTCCACTTTCCCGGTGGTGATTCCGTTCATTTTCATGCGTAACGCCGGCCCAGCTCTGCGCGTCTCCAACGTAGTCGCCATCGTGATGTTGTTTTTGATGGGCTATGCTCTCGGACGCATGACCGGGCGTCACCGATGGCTAGTGGGCATTTCGATGGTTATTCTTGGGTCGATTCTCGTGGGTCTGACCATAGCGCTGGGAGGATGAAACAAATTCTGTTCCCTGCCTTGACTGTGATTGCCGTAGTCCTCGCGGGCGACAACGCGCTGGCCGGTGCGACGACGACTGCACCCGATTCCCAAGCGACAAGCACGCCTACCCGGCTCAGCAAAGAAGCAGCCGAGAAAGCGTGGTCCTTCTCGGCCTCCGCCTCCACTTACATCGTGCCTAACGACCAAGAATATGTGCAGCCTACCTTGACCGCGGACCGCGGCTGGCTGCATCTCGAAACTCGCTACAACTACGAGAACCTCGAGACGGGATCGGCGTGGGTCGGCTACAATTTCAGTGGCGGCGGAAAACTGGAGTGGGAATTCACACCGATGCTAGGCGGCGTATTTGGCAACACGACTGGCATCGCACCCGGCTACAAGTTTTCGTTCAATTATTGGAAGTTCGAGCTTTCAAGCGAGGGCGAGTTCGTCTTCGACGTAGGCACTTCGGAGGGGAGCTTCTTTTACAGCTGGTCTGAGTTGAGCGTCTCACCGGTGGATTGGTTTCGATTTGGCCTAGTCGGCCAGCGAACGCGGGCCTACCAGACCGACGTCGATATCCAGCGCGGATTGCTCGTGGGTTTCTCCTATAAGAAAATAGATTTCACAACCTACGTATTCAATCTGGACCGGGATAAACCGACGTGGGTCTTTTCAGCAGGCGTGAGTTTTTGAGTTATGCTCCTGCGTCATGGAGAAACCTTCTGACTTAGAGGTTGTGCGGGATCACGAGCCACCGAGGAAAGGATGGGTGGAGCCAATCGTCGCCTTGTTGATGGCGCTGGCGACACTCAGCACTGCATGGTGCTCATATCAATCAGCGGCCTGGACTCGAAAGAGTAATCGGCTAATGAACGAATTCAACGCGCTGGAGCGGCGGGCCGGTCTGCAGACGGTGCAAGGCATGCAGCAGGTGACGATTCACACTGCGATGTTCATGCAAATGCTAGCGGCGCAACAGGCGGGCAACGAGAAGCTGGTGAATTTTTACGTCGAACGTTTTCCACCCGATGTGCGCAAGGCTTACGACGCATGGCTGGCCGAAAGGCCTTTTGAAAATCCAAACGCCGATCCGCATCCATTTGTACCGAAACTATACGAAGTGCCGGGAACGCGTGAAGCTGCCGAGGCTAACGCTAAGGCTGCACGTAGCCTGGAGGAAGCGCGCAACGCAGGCAACGTTTCCGGTCAGTACCTCGCGAACACTGTTTTATTTGCCGCAGTGCTTTTCTTCGCCAGCGCCTCAGGAAAGTTCGAGCAGCGCAGGGTGCGTGTCGTCGCATTCGCTTTTGCTGTGGCTGTTTTTGCGTTTGCGGTTATCCGGACGCTGATGCTTCCGCAATAAACCGATACACGAACTCGTCATGTCGAAGTACGACCAAGGTCTAACTGCGAAACTAGCGCGTTGACCTTACGTTCAACCACCAGGTATAAAACGTATCGTGAAAAACGTCCGCCACGATTTCGATTTCTAGGCAAGCCAGGTACGATAAAAGGCGCGATCATGCCGGTGCAAATCCAATATCAGCCTGACGACATCTGTGTGTTACGCATCAGCGGCATTTTGAAACGATCCGAATTTGCCGCAGAGCAAAACGCCCTCGCCCGCAGGATTAACATGGGATCGAAACCTCGCTTGCTCGTCATTCTTGAAAACTTTGAGGGTTGGGAGCGCGGCGCAGATTGGGGGAATGATCTCGATTTTCTTTTTTTGCATAGCGGTAAAATTTCCAAGATCGCCATCGTCGCTGAGCCACGTTGGGAGACTCTTGCGCTCGCTTTTGCCGGAGCGGGAGTCCGTCGCGCGCCGGTGAAGTTTTTTCCACCTAACGAACTGGAGAAGGCGCGAAGCTGGTTGGCGGAGTAAGCCGCCATTACAGGCCGGAATAAGGGAGGAAGTCACGTGGCCTCCTGTCGCCTAACGAAAATTGTGCCGAATTATTCGCCATTCAGATGCGGAGTATTCGATTTAATTTCTTTCGCTCGATTCCTGTTTGTTATTCTTAGCTTACTCGCCGCGAGCTTGTTGCCAGCAGCGGAACAGACATCGGTCGATTCCATGACGGCGGCCGCAGACGAACTCAAAGCACTGCGCGATCAGACCATCATCCAATCTAGGGTATGGCTGGACACAGAGTGGGACCAATTCAAACATGGTGCAGAAGAGGCCAGGTGGACTCTAGGAGGACTATGGGGTTGGCGCGTTAGCGACGGGCAAGACTGGGCTGTGCGGCTTAAGCTGCCGTTCGTTTACGACCGGAGTGATGAAGCATCGGGCCACGCCGACATAGGCGGTCTCGGTGACATCGAGGTTGCCACAGGCACCGCTTCTGGCCTTAGCGACAGGTGGCGTACGGGCGGTGGGATCGAGTTGCATGCGGATACAGCCTCTAATCCCGCGCTAGGTGACAGCGTGTGGCGCCTACACCCTTATTGGTCCGTCGCGTACGATGTTACAAACTGGCTCGCACTAACACCTACGGCAGAATACAACCATTCGATCGCCGAGGAACATAATGTCCCGGCGCAGCGTTACCTTGAGTTGTCCCTCCCGGCCACTTTCATCCTTCCGTACGATTGGTCGATTGGTACAAACTACAAAGTGAAGATCGACTTTGAAAATGGCCACCGCTGGACTCACACAATCAACCTGAGTGTTGCCAAACGCCTCTCGAATATTCCGGTTGTTCTCAGTGCCACACTGGAAAAGCAGCTCGACGGCGGCAATAAGAAGTTTCAGGCCAACCTTACAATGACCTACTACTTCGAGAGGTTTCACCTGCCGAAATGACAGATTGGGAAGGAGTCTCACGCTGGCATAGGCCTAGGGTCCAATGTTCGGGGATTCAAGCTGTCGATCTAGTGAGATATGGAGATCAGGCACCGCCGGCGAGAGCGAGCGAGGCTTGTGACGTAATGCTCAACGCGTTCCTATTGGGTCTTGTCGGAGCGGTTTCGATCAGCCCCGGTCACACGCTCCACCTTTTCAGCTAGGTCACGGGCGGCGTGCTGCAGCATTATGGTCCGCGTTTCCGGGTTGGCCGCGAGATACCGTTCCAACGCTCCAAACTGCCAACGCATGGCGCGGCCCGGCTCTACCACTACCGCATCCACCTCGGCCGGAATCCCGCTCAGGATCAGGGCAGAGCCTACGACGTCACCCGCGATCAGCTCACCCAGGACACGGCCATCTCTCGTGACCCGCACTTTCCCACGGACAATTAGCGAGACAGTTTCCGGACGTTTACCGCTCTCTATCAGTCGCTCTCCAACCTCAAGGGTGATCCAGGATCCAATGCTCAGAACCTGGAGGACTTTGCGAGGAGGTAAGTCCCGGAAAACGAGCCGTCGAATGTCCTCCTCCTCCGGTGTCAGTTTGACTGGACGACGCTCGATGAAGAGACGCCATGATTGCAGCGAATTGATCGCTGCAAACACGACACTCCAACTGAGCGGCGCCCACAGCATTGTCGGCTGTAGCACGAAATATGGGATGGAAATCAGCGAGGCTGCGACCGCGAACAACCGCAGCCACAGAATGTCGCGAACGCTGTAGGCCACCACTAAGAGAACGTTTGCAGCGTGGATGAAATAGTTTGGATTGAATGAGTTCATGGTTATTTCCTCAGTTTGATCAGGTCGCAACAGCGAAGCTCACAGGACAACTGCGCGAGTGCAAGACGATTCGCATGACCCATCTGGACGTAAACGCGGATCACAGCATGATGCGACCGGCTGAAAAAATTACGTCCTTGGTTGCTTTGGGATTCCGATACCAAATGCGACCAAAAGGCAAAGCATAGGAGGCTAGATCGATACCGCGGTTACCTTTGCGCGGTCGAGTCTCTTAAACGTTCACAAACGCTGTTAATTCTCCGACCAAATCAAGATAAGCGTTATTCGGTGCTGATGCGTCGCCAGTGAGGAGGCGTAAACAGATACGGTTCATTGAAAAGAGAAAATGAAAATGCTGATAATTCTCTTCGCAGGAATTCTGCTAGATGGCCTTGGGTGGAGCCTCCGATCTCGCCGGCGTCGGGGATTGAGCGTGTAGTGAGGAAAGAGAGGCAAGGCTGACAACAAAAGCAACAAGCAGGTGGGCCATCATTTTCCTCTGGATTTCTTGCTCGCGTTGCCAACCAGGCCGCGGGCTGCCGCGCGCACTTGCGGGTCCGACATTCGATAGACACTTCGATGCGAACGCGCCAAAGATTCGGTCGCGCTCAGTATCCAGAACCCGTCCCAAACAGGCCTGCACACGCACGGTGATGGCGATTTCGAAACCCACGGCGCTGCATCCGCCATTTCGACTACAGCAGCGGCTGAGGAAAGCTCGGCCATGAAGCCATCGCGTTACGCGCCGTGTGATCGGTGGCGCGCGCACATTTATTTCTCAGGCAATCCCGTTATTTCTTGAGTTGCATGTCAACGCCGCCGCCAGTCGCATTGACAGCAACGCCGTTTTGTGTGGAAGAAACGCGGACTATCACACCGGCCTGATTTGACATGATGGTCCCGCTTCGACCAGCGCCAAGAGTCACGCCCCGCGTTCCCGCGGCACCCACGTTATAATGACCGTTGAAATCTTGAAGATGCTTCAGGTTGAAAACCTCACCATTAGCGGAAGAGCTGGTCATACCCACTTTGCCTATCGACAGTCCTTTTACTTTAACCGGATAGTCTTTGCCTTTGTAGGTGAGCGTGCCTGACCCCCAGTTGACACCAATTCCAAGAGCGAACGAACCCCCGCTCAGCCGCAAAGTTGCGTCTGGCTTAGAGTGATGAGTAGCCGCCTGCGTGAATCCCGCCATCACGCCCAGGATTAATAGTGAAACTGCAATTTTCTTTACATTGTTCATAGTTGTATCTCCTTTGGTTGGTTTCGCCGCACAATAAGAACTTCTCTCAGGCGGCTCCTGTTGGATAAAGGCCGTATATCCGAACTCGCAATGATTAGTCAAAACATTTATGCATGAAGACGATGGATTATTGAAGTGGGAAACAACGCGCGGTACCAACGAAGGCAATTGAGTTCAGACATGGCCGGGCAAGAGTTCCAACACCCTGTTCCGGCTCTACGGACAGCTGGAACCCTGGTTCGACAAGAGCTGGAAGCCCGTAGATTTTGAGCTGGTGAAGTGACGAGAAGACGGTAGCATCTACTCTTGGAATGATTTGAAACTTCCCGCTCACGTTCTGTTTCGGAAGGAGCTGTCTCTCATCCTCTGGAAGCCACGCGGCATCCTGGATGAATCAACGGTCAACGAGGTTGTCGAGTTCATTGAGGCCGTCGAAAAAGGTAGCCGCAAACCGCTCAACCGATTCTCCGACTTGTCGGCACTTGATGCCGTTGATCTTAATTTTGACTTTGTCTTTCACGTTGCGCTTGGCCGGCGTCTCTCGGCCGCGCCAAGGCCCGCAGTAAAATCCGCCTTCTATGTGGCGACTCCGGCCAGCACGCATTATGTCAAACTGCACGCCATGCTGACCGATTATTCGCCGCTGCACGTCGCCTTATTCACGGATCGCGCCGCCGCGGCCAAGTGGCTCGGCGTTCCGCTCGAGGCTTTGTCGGAATAAGAACCGGGGAGGATTCGGCCTCCAAACTTGACGGGAGATAGCCCTAAAGTCCTATAGAAATCTCACGCCGACATGACAAAATTGCCTTTAAAGCAACCGAGAAAAAGTTGTTCGCCTCGTTTTGCCGAGTGGTTGCGCCGTTACTTCGGAATTTATACGTCGTGATTATGTCTGGCATCCCAAAGCGTCCCCCGCCTGACGGCACGACCTCGGCGTCAACCTTGAACCAACATTCAGAGAGTTAAAGAAAACTGGAAGGAACAATCACCATGAGACAAAAGCAAATGCACAGCTTCAAACACAAGCTCCTGATTAAAGGCGTGTCACTGCTTACGTCATTGGTAGCACTGACTGGTGCGGTCGAGCAACCAAGTATAGTCCTCGGCGCGACTGATTCCAGTGGCATCGATCGCACCATTCTACCCATTAAAGAACCGACTTATCCTGAATCAACAGTGCTTGATGCCCGGGATGCAAAAGCACCGCCGCGTTTCGAGGTGAAAGCGCCGGCAAAGGCACCTAATGTTGTCATCGTTTTAATTGACGATATCGGCTTTGGTGCATCCAGCGCTTTTGGCGGCCCCATCAACATGCCAACACTCGATAGGCTGGCTGCGGGTGGTTTGCGGTACAACCGCTTTCACACGACCGCCCTTTGCTCACCCACGCGTACGGCATTACTTACCGGTCGCAACCACCATGTAAATAATGCAGGAGCCATCATGGAGCTGGCTACTGCTTTTCCGGGCAATACGGGAATCCGTCCTAATAGTGTAGCGCCATTGGCCGAAATACTCCGCCAGAACGGTTATAGCACAGCAGCCTTTGGGAAATACCACGAAACGCCACCTTGGGAGGTTTCCGTGTCCGGGCCCTTCGATCGGTGGCCGACCCATTCCGGTTTCGATAAGTTCTATGGCTTTATTGGTGGTGAGACCAACCAATGGGCTCCCGCAATCTTCGATGGCACTGTAAGAGTCGAAGCGCCTCATGATCCTAAGTACCATTTCACAATTGATATGACCAACCAGGCAATTAATTGGATACAGGCGCAGCAGTCACTTACTCCCGATAAACCGTTCTATGTTTACTTTTCGACCGGGGCGTGCCACGCACCGCATCATGTTCCTAAAGAATGGGCTGACAAATACAAGGGCAAGTTCAATGAGGGATGGGACAAGCTGAGAGAAGAGATATTCGCGAAGCAAAAGCAAATCGGGGTCATTCCGCAGGATGCCCAACTAACACCTCGCCCAAAGGAAATCCCAGCCTGGGATACCATGAATGCTGACCAGAAAAGGCTTTTGGCACGACAGATGGAAGTTTATGCAGGGTTTGCCGAACAAACTGACTATGAAGTCGGCAGATTGGTTCAAGCGCTGAGCGAAATGGGTGAACTGGATAAAACTCTCTTCATCTACATTGTGGGCGATAACGGATCGAGTGCCGAGGGGGGGCCGGAAGGAACGTACAATGAGATGATGGCTCTGAACGGCATCGTTGGTAATGCTTCACAAATGATGAATCACATAGATGACTGGGGAAGCCCAAATACTTTCCCACATTATGCTATTGGCTGGGCACATGCTCTGGATACTCCTTTCCAATGGACCAAGCAGGTTGCGTCGCATTGGGGTGGCACCCGCAATGGAATGGTGATGCATTGGCCCGAACGAATAAAAGCTAAAGGAGAAATCCGTTCACAGTTTAGTCACGTGGTAGATATTGCACCTACCGTGCTCGAAGCGGTTGGCCTGCCTTTTCCAAAGATGGTGAATGGCACCGAGCAACTTCCGTTCGATGGGCCTTCGATGGTTTATACTTTTGACGATGCCAAAGCCAAGGACCGTCATACAACCCAATACTTCGAGATGTTTGGCAACCGTGCCATCTATCATGACGGCTGGGTAGCATGCACACGACATTCCATCCCCTGGCTAATGGCGCAAAATCCACCACTAAAAGATGATGTCTGGGAGTTGTATAACGTGGCTGAAGATTTTAGTGAGGCGAACAATCTCGCGACAAAGAACCCTGAAAAACTCAAGGAAATGCAGGACCTCTTTATGAAGACAGCAGAGAAATACCACGTGCTGCCGATTGATGACCGCAGGTCGGAACGATTCGATGCTGCCACGGCAGGGAGACCCGACCTGATGGGAAAGCGCACTTCGCTGACGGTTTATCCGGGTATGATCGGTCTAATGGAAAATGCCTTTATTAACACAAAGAACCGCTCTTTTACTATAACAGCCGACGTCGATCTACCGAACGGCGATGCGAATGGGGTTATCATTTGCCAGGCCGGTCGCTTTGGCGGATGGACGCTTTATATGAAAGCCGGCAAGCTTCATCATGAATATAACTATTTCGGACTTGAACACACTAACATTGCCTCATCCAAACCCATTGCCGCCGGTAAACATGTTATTAAGTACGAGTTTGTGTTTGATGGTGGTAAGCCGGGAGCGGGTGGACAATCCATTTTGTCCGTAGATGGACAAAAGGTGGCTCAAGGGAAAATACCTAAAACTCAGCCGTACGCCTATTCCGCCGATGAAGGAGTTGATGTAGGGATGGATAATGAAACAGCCGTGTCGAATGATTATAAAGAAAGGGACAATAAATTTACCGGAACGATTAAGAAAATTACGGTTGATGCGAAACCTTTTGGTCTCAGCGCCAAAGATAAGAAGGAAGCTGAGGACGCAGGAGATGTGAAAGAAATAGCTGAGGACTAATCGTAATAAGTAGAATTTCCCACCTTTGTTGTTGTTAACCTCTGCGAATATGCGTGAACTCATCGTAGCCTGCCTCTGTATCTGGGTCGCAATCGTTCATGCGGAACCACCTGCCTCGTCCGAATTCGCCGGGACGATTCAGAACAAAACACATGCGCCCGCCCCTGCGCCGGAAGGGATGGTCTGGATTCCCGGCGGCGAATTCTCGATGGGCGCCTCGACGAATGGCCATGGCACGGACGAGATGCCGATGGCGTCGAACGACGCGGGACCCGTTCACCGCGTTCGCGTAGATGGATTCTGGATGGATACAACGGCGGTGACAAACGAGCAGTTCGAGAAATTCGTCAAAGCGAAGGGCTACGTAACGATCGCGGAACGAACGCCGACAAAAGAAGAATTCCCGACTGCGCCTGCCGGAAATCTTGTCGCCGGCAGCGTCGTGTTCGCACCTACTGATCACGAGGTCGCTCTCACTGATCATTATCAATGGTGGAGCTACGTCAAAGGCGCGAACTGGCGGCACCCGATCGGGCCGCAAAGCGATATCAAAGGCAAGGAAAATTATCCTGTGGTGCAGATCGCTTATCCTGACGCGGAAGCTTATGCCAAATGGGCGGGAAAACGTTTGCCAACTGAAGCCGAGTTTGAATTCGCCGCGCGCGGCGGGTTATCCGGAAAAACGTACGTTTGGGGCGATGAATTTCGTCCCGGTGGGAAATGGATGGCCAACACGTGGCAGGGAAAGTTTCCAGTGAAAGACGCGGTTGAAGATGGGTATGCCGGAATCGCGCCGGTGAAGAGTTTCCCGCCGAATGGTTACGGCCTTTACGACATGGCGGGCAACGTTTGGGAATGGTGCAGCGACTGGTATCGTCCCGATTACTATAAGACGCTTACCGACAAAGGCGGGGTGGCAAGCAATCCAAAAGGTCCTGAGTCACCATTTGATCCGGCTGAGCCTAACGAGAAAAAACGCGTGCATCGCGGGGGTTCATTCCTCTGTAACGACCAATACTGCTCGCGCTATATCGTCGGCACGCGCGGTAAAGGTGAGGTCAACACCGGCACCAATCACCTTGGCTTCCGTTGCGTGAAATCGCGATGAGCCAGCGGCTCAAGCCAAATAAGCGTGCGCCCTATCCGCCAGGTTCCGCGGCTGCGATCGTAATGTCGCCCGATGTTACGCGCACTGTAACATCACAGCGCCTGCCATCGCCGAGGGGTAAATCTATCTTGTGTAAAAGCTGGCCGTTGAGTCCGACCATCGCGCCGACGTCGTTGGCGATTTTTCCGTTTAAAGTTTCGCCACGGACACGCAATGCGGCGCCACGGGCAATGGAAAGGCGCGCGTTTCCGTTCAATACCTGGGCGTCAGCCGAGAAGTACGGTCCTTCACACAGGCCATAGCTCAGATTGAGCGCACCGTTCACAACCGCCACTTTGAGATCGCCGCAGCAGTTTCGGACCTCTAGCTGGCCGTTTACGACGTTTGCCCGCACGTCTGCATTCTGAATTCCTTCAATCGACACGTTGCCGTCGTCCACGTCCACCCGCGCGATCCTGGCGCTATGCGGAACGGACAAGGTATAGTCGACCGCACTCGTGCCGGCGAAGAGCGGCAATTTCTTTTGTCGCGGGAACGCAGTTTTAATCAAGACATCGCCAGGTTCCGAAGTCACATCAACAGTAATGTCCTTAAGCTGAGCGGCGCCAGACGCGGATTTGACGGCTCGCATCCGCACCTCTGACGCGTCGGCGCCGCGAATCGTAACCGAGCCACGCGGATTAGCGATCCGAACGCTGGCATTGGGTAAAACCTTGTATGTTTGCTCGATTACTTCATTGGCCGGGCGCTCGATTTCCTTTTTTGAATTACAACCAGCCAAAAGCAAAACGAGCGCCAGCACTGTCGTGACCGGCCTGATCGCGATGCGGATCATCGCATGCATTTCGGGATTCCCAACGCGGAATTCCTGAGAACGTCGCAGCCTTTTGCGACGAGAGGTTTTTGCGTTTACAGCACGCGCCACTTCAGCTCGCGCGAATTTCTTTTGGTTTCCCATAAACGGATTCCACCGAGGAATGCGTTTTCATTTCGTCCGCGCTCGATTCCCTCTGGTAATCGACGCAACCGATGAACAAGACCACCGCCCAGAACTACATAATCGGCGATGAACGCCTTTTTTAATTGGATGACTGCGTAAGTAACTTCTCGTTTCCACTTTTTTTCGCCCAACAATTCCACGCCTGGAATGCCGAGATCGTTTTCGATGATCTTGCCATTGGCATAAGGCAGATCCCCGAGTTCCAGCGGCATCAACGTCTTGTCCCAGACCAGAGCTGAGCCCAAGCCGGTTCCGAGTCCCAGGAACAGCATGCGTCCATCCCCGCCGTAACTGCCGAGCGCTTGCATGGCTGCGTCATTGATCAGCCGCACCGGTGTGCCAAGTACGCGGCCAAAATTAAAACCGATCCAACCCTTCCCCAAATGTTTTGGATTTCCGACGATTCGTCCCTTGCGCACGGGCGCGGGAAAACCAATCGACGTCATATCGAATTTCCAGCCGCGCACGTTCTCCGCGAATCTTGCCACAAACTGTTCCGGCCCCATTCGGGGCCCCGAAGGAAACTCGCGCTCGTCACGGCGCGACCGTAACAGTTTTACGGACGTGCCGCCGACATCGACGACGAGAATCCTTCTCTTCATGGGCAACCGTCCCCGAAGGTATTCGGGGTGAATCTACCGGTCGCGCCGGCCGAAGCGGCGAAGACGCTGAAAGAAGCTTTGCTGCTCTGGCTTTGCTGCCGTGCTGGCAGGCCAGCATTCCACTATTTCGAGGGCGAGAAATCGGAACAGCAGTTGCCGGGCGGATTTCAAATCGATCCTCAGGTTCTTGACAATTTGTTGCACCGATCGGGCACCATTGAATTGCGATGCGAACTGGGCCTCGTCTGAAGTCAGCTTCAACTTCTGGACCCGCTCGAAACCTTCTTTCGTGTAAGCGGGAATCGATGTCGGGTCGAAGTTCGCAGGCTGGTCTGGATCCTGAACAAGACGCAAGGTTTCCAGCACCCAGTCTCTTACGTTTGGATCCCCCCGGACATCCGCGACGTCACTTAACAGATCGGCATTCTTTTCAAACATGATCCACGCGCGTGGCGCCGCCCAAAGTTGAGAGAAAAGCTTTTGCCCGTAATGCCGCATTAGTTCCGTGGCAGCGTCGAGGGCAATCGATTCCTGCCGGGCCAGAGTCAGAAAAAACGGGTTTCCGTTTTCTCTCTGTTCCTTACGGGCCCTCTCAACGACTACGACATCAACATTGGTCAGAAGGTCCGGCACTTCGGGACAATAAAGATCCAGATCCCGCGCCGTGACCAAAACGATCTCGCCGTCCCGCGCCAGAAGCTCGATCGGCTCCTGGTCCCAAAATGATCGCAGTGAGCCGGTAAGTCTCTCGTTCGCTATTGCTCGCAGTGCACGGCTCAAGGGGAACAGACTCGTGTGACCGCAAAAATAAACATCAGCCGTGCCCGGCTGCTTTCGAGGAATGGCTTCTGAAGCCGGCGCCTCAGTCACAGGTTGAGCCCAATCCGAGGCTGCTTCCGATGCGCTCCACCACTCCTCGGACTGTACACTCTCCACATTCGCACCAGCTTCCGGCGTAGGTTCGTCCCCTTGCGGCACAGGTGGACTGTCGGTTTCTTCCGCTCGCTCTTCCCTGTTTGAAGATTCCATTTGAGCTTCTATTGATCTGGTTTGCCGCGGGGCTTCGGCGTAGTATTCGTCGATCGTAGTAAGCAAACCCCATGTGAGGGGTTTATCAAGAACCCATCTTCACAACGGGGGACTCGCGCCCGGCGTTGAGAACCGCCGTGCTAAGTCACGCCGGCTGATTTTGCCGCGTTCATTCATCGGAATTGCGTCTACGACAAAAATCCGCTTCGGCACTTGCCAGGCACTTAATGCAGTCCGGCAAAATCGTAAAAGGCCCTCTTCGGTTAAGTGGCGCGATCCTGCCACGCATGCCGCCACTTCTTCATTGCGCAACACTCCGGCGGCTGCCGGACGACCGAACACCACTGCCTGGCGCACCCCGCTGAAGCGTAGCAAATGCGCTTCTACTTCCTCTGGATTCACCTTTTTTCCCGCGACGTTAATCACGTCCGAAATCCGGCCGACGATTTTGAATCCCGAATCGTCCCGCGCCAACAGATCATCCGGCACAAAGGCTCCATCCCCCAGCTTTTCCTCGTCCGGTTCCGGAAAATAGCCGTCGCCGACGGCGGCACTGCGGACCTGAATCTGGCAGGCTGAGGCGTTTGGCTCGAGCAGTTCAATGCCGACCCCTGCCATCGGTTGCCCCACAAAACCTTCCACCTCATTTGTCGTTTCGCGGTCGTAACAAATCCCGCCGCATTCCGAGGAGCCGTAAAATGAGTGGATCGGCAGGTTAAACTTTTCTCGAAATTTCTTCGCGACCGTACGCGGCAGAGGTGCCCCGGCGGAAATACAAAGTCGCAACTTTGGCAGCGCAGGAACGTAGTCCATTTCGCAGAATGCCTGATAGAAAACCGGCATTCCGGGAAAAACCGTCGCGTTGCTGCGGGCAAGATCCGAGAGGATTGCACGTGGCGTCCTGTCGCGGCTCAGAACCATCGGCACACCGCGCGCGATCAATGGCGTGAGCAGGTTGCTGAACCCATAGGAATGCGAGATGGGGATAACGCCAAAGTTCAGATCGGCACCAGTAATTTTCATTGTATCGCAGATCTGATTGCAATCGGCCAGTAGCTGGTGACTGCGAAACCGAATTGCACGCGGAGCGGCCGTTGTGCCGGAGGTAATTTTCAACAGCGACGGCGGATTCTCGCCCCAATCCGGTGTAGCGTCGGCTGTCCTGAGCCGAGATATGTCTGGGGCGGCTCCGCTGGAGACAGCGGACACTACAGCCCCGGCTTTGCAGAGCTCCAACGTCGCCTCGCGTTGTTGGTCGTTGATCGATTGCTCCAACGGGAGGACAACCAGGTGCCTGCGAAGGCAAGCGATCAAGATCGACGGCCAATCTTCGTGGTTTCCGATCTGAATAGCGATAACACCGCCAGGCGGGAACTTTTCAAGCTTCCGTTCGAACTCGCACGCGCGTTCTTCTATCTCGGCAAATTTCCGGAGGACTTGGCCGTACGTATCGAGAATGGCTGGGCGATCTTTTGCGCGGCGCAGCGTTTGTTCCCAGCCATCGAGTAATGGATCGGTTGATTTCATACCTTGCGCGCATGGTTTCGCGCGATTACATTCCGCGCTCCGCATTGAAGATGAAAGCCGGCATCCATCCAGAATATTACGAGACCGATATTATTTGCGCATGCGGCGCGGTATATCACACCCGCTCCACTCGTCGCGATATTAAGATCGGTATTTGTGCTGCTTGTCATCCATTTTTCACCGGCGAACAGAAATTTGTGGACACCGCCGGGCGCGTCGAAAAATTTGCCCGACGTTACGGTAGCACCAAAGCCGCTCGGGCTGAGAAAAAAGCTTAGCTGATTGTAGAGGCGCTTGTGCCAAGCGTCTTGTTCGGCGGCTGACACAGCCGCCACACCCTAATGGACTTGAATTCCCTTATTCAACTCAAACGCAAACGCTTCGAACAACTGGAGCGCGATATTGCCGAGCCAGCACTTTTTTCCAATCGCCAGCGTGCGAGCGAAATCATGCGCGAGCACGCGAACATCAAGCAACTACTGGCAAAGTGGGATGAACTCGAAGTTGCGCGCAAGCAATTGGACGACAACCGCGAACTGGCGATGTCGCGCGACGTTGAAATCGCCGCCATGGCTGACGATGAGATTCCCGAGCTTGAAAAGCGAGTGGCCGATCTTGAACGGGATGTTCAGATCGCCTTGCTGCCGCCGGATGAGAACGAAGACCGCGATGCCATTGTAGAAATCCGCGCTGGAACGGGTGGAAACGAAGCGGCCATTTTCGCCGCCGACCTTTACCGCATGTATCATCGCTATGCAGAATCTGCGGGCCTGAAAACCGAGGACTTGGAATCGAGTCCGTCAGAGCTTGGAGGATTCAAGGAAGCGATCTTTCGAGTTTCGGGCGAATCGGTTTTTCGAAAACTACGTTACGAAAGCGGCGTTCATCGTGTGCAACGCGTCCCTGCGACGGAGGCGCAAGGCCGCATTCATACATCGACGGCCACAGTCGCAGTGTTGCCGGAGGCTGAAGATGTCGATCTTGAGTTAAGGCCGGAAGACCTGCGAATTGAAGTCTCGCGCTCGGGCGGCCCCGGCGGGCAGGGTGTAAACACGACTGACTCGGCGGTGCAGGTTATGCACATTCCTAGTGGAATGATCGTGCGTTGCCAGGATGGCCGCAGCCAAATCAAAAACAAAGAAAGAGCATTATCGATCTTGCGAGCGCGCTTGCTCGAGCGAAGGCAACGCGAGGAAGCGGAGAAATATAGCGCGCAACGCCGCGGGCAGATCGGTACTGGTGGACGCGAAGAAAAAGTTCGCACCTATAATTTTCCGCAGAATCGCGTCACGGATCATCGCATAGGTCTGACGCTTCATAATCTGGATCACGTGATCGACGGCGACCTGGAAGAATTGATCGGCGCGCTGCAAGCCGCCGATGTGGCTGAACGTTTGAAAGAATCGGCGGTGGTCGCATAAGCGATCTGCTTCGACCATTCCGCCCGGACGGGGAAACGCCTCACTGGCAGAAAATCGCCATTGAACGCTGGACGCTGATCCGTTACAAACAGCCTGATGGATCCGCAGTCGCTTACCCTTATCTTAGGGACATTCCAGCGGGTTCTCGGCATCCTTCTCGGTGGCCTATTGATTTATTTTGGTTATCGCCTTTTCCTCGGCTCGTCCCGTAAGGGTCGGCGAGAGAGCGGCGCAGGTGAGTTTTCCCTTGGCGGGAGCAAGGTTAGCCTGACCAAAGTTGGGCCTGGCGTATTCTTCGCAATTTTTGGCGCCGGCTTGATTGCCTTTACCTTCGCACACCCTATGACAGTCAAGGTCCCGGTGCCTGCCACAACCAAGCCAGCCGGCGGATCTGGGTCTGCTGGAGTAGCCGCTTCGTCCGAGTTCAGCTTTGTAGGGGCAGTTTCCGCTCCGCAGACGGCCGAAGATCGTGCGCGATTGCGCGGTGAAGCACAGCGTGATGTCGTCGCTTTGAACCGCGCGTTGGATCGCGCCAGCGCGGCGGAACGGACCGAGCTCGCACACGCCGTCATGCAGGCGAAAGTCGCGCTGATGGAGCCACTCTGGGCCGAGGATTGGGGCGACCCAGCAGAGTTTCGCGATTGGCTCGATAAGGGCGGCAGCCCGCCAGTTAGCGTCAAAGCGGCAGTCGATTTCTTCCAAAGGAAGTAGCACGCGATGCGATGGGTTTTCGCGTTGGCGCTCTCGCTCGTTTGCGGCGGAGGTATGACTACGGTCGCCCAAAACGTGTCCCGCCTCTATCCGCGGGAAAAGTTGGAAGCGGATGCCGCGCGATGGGGCGACCAGATTCGCGCCGAATACCGCGAAACCATCCTTCCACAGCTTACGGACTCCGAACGGGCTGCACTGAGCGCGACCAAGATCGAGATCCCGCTTTTAGGGCACTACGGTGACCCGTTCGAATTCTATTACGAAAACGGCCAGATCAATTTGCCCGCGCTTTCGCTGCGGTTCTATTCGGATCTCTGCGTCGCGAATGCCTGGCTTAATGGTCACGGGTACGACGGGACTACCGTACGCGATTATGTCGGCGTGCTTTTTCGCGAGGCGGCGCGGTACCCTCCATCTCCGCTTCCTCCGCTCTTCCGCACGCTCGGCGTTCCTGATAACGCGCGCGAAGAACCAGCTGTGTCGAATCGCACGGATCGGAATTTTGGGAACACGATCCTCTTTCTGCTCGCACACGAACTCGGACACGCGCTAAAAAAACATAACACTCATTCGCGCGACCCGGTTCAAAAGCGGAAACAGGAGATCGAGGCCGACCAGTTCGCGATCGAAGTGATGCGGCGGATTGGGCAGATGCCGCTCGGGATTGAGTTTTGGTTCGATGTTGAGCACTTTCGTCACGTTGCACCGACCAAAGTTCCGACTGAAGCCGAATGGCAAAAGCACCTTGCCGCTTTGGACCATCCCGTAACAACCGAACGACTGGAGGCCCTCGCCGTCACGATCGAAAAAGCTGCAGATTCATTCGCTCGCAACCAGACTAACCAGGCGCTGTGGACTCAACGTACGAAAATGTTGGCGGAGGCTTTTCGCCGGATGGCGCCACTTGCCAATCCGGTCGCGGACATGGCCGAGTATTCACGCGTGAAAAAGTTGTACGTGGCGGATCTCAAGCCTCGCAAAGCGGCCTTTACAATGCCTGGCAGCGAGCACGAACCGGAGTTCAATGGTTTATTTGCAGTGCGCAGGACCGCTGCCAGCGGCGCGCAAGACACAGTGGACCTTTTGCTTTTGCGCAGTGGCGACGACCAAGTCATGGGCGGCTACATGAATGGAAAAGTCGATGGTTTCATCCAAGGAGATATCAAAGATGGCGTGTTAAAGTTCACGTGGCGTGAGGGTAGTGCCACAGGCCACGGCATCGCGCGAAGTCAAGGCGAAACGCTTCGCGGTACTTGGGGAACCGACGAAGCGGACCAAGGCGGAGGCGAATGGGTTGGCGTGCGCGTCAAGCGAGATACTACACGATAAGGCGCGCCTGCAGTGGCGACGTCGTAGGCGAAGGTACCAAGCCTAAGACGATGCGGTTTGTGGAAGTCAATGCGTAACGCGCTGAATCTGCGGTTAATTATCACATGACCGTGCTCGAAGTGCTCCAAGCGACTACCGGGTATCTCAAGAAGCACCATATCGAGAATCCGCGCCTGAATGCCGAGCACTTACTTGCTCATGTGCTGAGGCGGGAACGGCTCGATCTGTACCTGGAATTCGAGCGCGTGCTAACTGAATGGGCACTGGCGCCGTTGCGCGATTTGGTGAAGCGTCGCGGAGAAGGCGAGCCGCTTCAGCATCTGCTCGGCACGGTTGAATTTTGCGGCCACGTTTTTCTCTGCGACAAACGCGCGATGGTACCGCGGCCGGAAACGGAGCAGCTCGTGGAGCTGCTATTTGCGGATGGCGGATTGCGGATTGCGGGTTCGCGCATGCTCGACGTCGGAACGGGGAGCGGCGTGATCGCGCTGAGCCTGGCTTCGAAATTTCCAGAGGCGGAGATTCTCGCTGTCGACGTTTCGGACGATGCGCTCGCGCTCGCTCGAGAGAACGCGGCCAAGCTAAACCTTCGCGATCGAGTCCGGTTTGTGAAAAGTAATCTCCTTGAAAACGCGGAGGGGACCTTCGATCTCATCGTCGCGAATCTTCCTTACGTCTCGACACAAGACCGTCGCAGTCTCGCCCGCGAGGTTTTGCACGATCCGGCGATCGCGTTGTTCGCCGGTGCGCTCGGCGATGAGCTGGTGCGCGCACTGATTGCGCAGGGGCCATCTCGGCTCCGGCCCGGTGGACTGCTGGCCCTGGAAATAGGAATCGGCCAAAGCGAGGCCCTTCTTTCGGCCCTGGCGGAAAAAAATTACCGCGACATTTATTCAAAAACCGATTATTCAGGTGTGACCCGGTTCCTATTCGCGCGATATGGATAAGATTCTCATTCACGGCGGTCATCCGCTTTCTGGTTCCATCAAGGTCAGCGGCTCGAAGAATTCTTCGCTGCCCATTCTCGCCGCGACGTTGCTCACGCGCGAACCGTGCATCGTTCATCGCGTGCCCGACCTAAGCGACACGCATTACATGCTGCAAATTTTGATCCATCTCGGCACGCAAGTGGAACGCGCCAGTGGCACCGTCAGCGTCACGGCGGAAAAGATCCAATCGGTCGCGCCTTACGATGTCGTGCGCAAAATGCGCGCTTCGGTTTGCGTGCTCGGGCCGCTGCTCGGCCGTTGTAAAGAAGCGACCGTATCGATGCCGGGCGGTTGCGTCATTGGCGATCGGCCAATCGATTTGCATCTGAAAGGATTCGAGGCGCTGGGTGCCGCCGTGCGCGTGGAAGGCGGCAATATAAAAGTTTTTGCCCCGAAATTGCGCGGCGCGGTGATTAACTTACGCGGGAAATTTGGGCCCACTGTTCTCGGCACCGATAACGTGATGATGGCGGCGGTGCTGGCGGAGGGAACAACCGTGATCGAAGGCGCAGCGCAGGAACCGGAAGTTGTCGATCTCGCAAATTTTTTGACCAAGATGGGCGCAAAGATAGAAGGCGCTGGCACGCGCCGTTTGATCATCGAAGGGGTGGAAGAATTGCACGGCGTCGAGCACGACATCATTCCCGATCGGATCGAAGCGGGAACATTTCTGGTGGCGGGCGCAATTGCCGGTAAGGAAGTAACCGTCAAGCGCGTAAATCCAGAGCATGTTCGCGCGGTCACCGACGCGCTGGCGCGATGCGGCCTTCCAATCGACGTCAAAGATGATGCGATTTCGATCTTGCCGAATGGAGAGGCCAGTGCGCTGGAGCTAACGACGGAGCCGTATCCAGGTTTTCCTTCCGACATGCAGGCGCAAATGTGCGCGCTACTCTCGACGACAGACGGCATTAGTGTCATCACAGAGAACATTTTTCCGCAGCGCTACATGCATGTCGCTGAATTAAAGCGGATGGGCGCACATGTCGATCTTGAAGGCGCGACTGCGGTGATCCAGGGCGTCGATCATCTCTTTGGCGCTCCTGTGATGGCGAGCGACTTACGCGCGTCGGCCGCGCTGGTGCTTGCGGGATTGAAGGCGGACGGAATTACCGAAGTGAGCCGCGTCTATCACATCGACCGCGGCTACGAACATCTCGATGAAAAATTGGGCGAACTCGGCGCGCAAATCGAGCGCGTAAAAGAAGCATGATCTGATCTTTTTTCTTGCTCTTCTCGCGGTCAGCGGGCAGTCGTTGTGCACGCAAGCGAAAGATTAAAACATGGAAATATCAACATCTTCTCCTGACGTTCGGACCTGGAACGTGCTTTGCCACGCCACCGCATTAGCGGGATTTTTCGTGCCGTGGGCTGGTCATATTCTTGGTCCCTTGATTGTCTGGCTGGCCAAACGCAACGATTCGCCGGAAATCGACGAGCACGGAAAGGAATCGCTCAATTTCCAGATATCGATGTTGATCTATAACGTGATCGCTGGCGTTCTATGTCTGGTCCTGATCGGTTTTGTGATCCTCGCCATCCTGCACGTTTTGAATCTGGTGCTGGTGATCGTTGCCTCGATCCAAGCAAGCGAAGGAAAATTCTATCGGTATCCACTGACGATCCGACTAATCAAGTAAGGGCTTAGCCACGTTAAATCGTTAAAAGAGTTACAAAGGGATCTCTTGTAACGATGTAACGTTTCTAACGATTCAGGTTCATTTGTTTGCGAGGCTTCGCAGTGTCTTCAGGTTCATTACGTCCTCAGCGAGGTCTTTGCCTTTCGGTGTTTCGAGCACCTTCGGAATTTTGCGGAACCGGCGATCGCGCATGATAAATCGGAAAGCATCGAGACCGATTCGGCCTCTGCCGATGTGTTCATGCCGATCCACTCGCGAACCGCGGGCGGTTTTGGAATCGTTGAGGTGAATCGCGGCAAGACGATCCCGCCCAATCATCCAATCGAATTCGCTAAAGGTCTTTCGCAGCGAAGATTCATTCCTGATGTCGTAACCGGCGGCGAAAACGTGCGCGGTGTCGAGGCAAACACACACACGCTCGGGCTCGCGGACGCGGCTGATGATGTAGGCAAGTTGCTCGAATTTGTATCCCAGGCATGATCCCTGGCCCGCAGTGGTCTCCAGTGCGATCCGTGTTTTGATTTTAGGAAGACCAGCCAGCACGCGGTCAATCGATTCGACGACTTTGTCGAGCCCGGTTTCTTCGCCTGCGCCGAGGTGCGCACCTGGATGCAACACTAGAAATGGCAATTCGAGTTGGTCTGCGCGCGTAAGTTCCTCGGACAAAGCGCGAATAGAATTCGTGTGAAATTGCGCATTCGTCGCAGCAAGATTGATGAGGTAATTAGCATGGGCAAATACTGCCAGCAGCTCTCCCCGCTGAATGTGGTCGATGAACTCACGGATTTCTTCGCGCGCCAGCGGGCGGGCAAACCATTGCATGTTGTTCTTTACGAACATTTGCATGGCCGTGCAGTGGACTGAACGCGCCCGCTCAATCGCCATGCTCACACCGCCCCGGATGGACATGTGCGCGCCCAGGAGAAGTCGTGGTTGGTGATCGGTGATCAGTGATTGGTTGGCCTGCCGCGGCACGCGTTTGTTGTCATGTTGAGCGGAGCGAAACATCTCTGATTGTTTCCCTTTCGCGGAGATTTGAAACCGATGATCTGAGATTCTTCGCTTCGCTCAGAATGACAAGATGGGTCTAAAACACCTTTGGATGCCAATCGGGTTTTTTGAGGCTTCCTGTGCCGGCGTATTCGAAGAGCTTGTACATCGGCGTGAGTACAACACCGGGACCCTTCATATTCAGACGCACGCTGAAATCCAGCTTGTCGTCGAGAAAATGGATGTCTCCATGACCCAGCATGTTAAAGAGCGCGCCGGCTGCATCGAAATCGTCAGTATGAATAATTCCGTTCTCAATCTTGAAATTCGCAGTCGCTTCGTGAGCGATGCTGTATCCGCTGCCGGGAACAATACGATTCAGAATTCCTGAGAGCGGGCCGAAAACTGGGATGGCGAAAACGTTTCCGTTGCTTACCTCCACTTTTCCACGACCGCGCATGGTGCGCCAATCAGTGCCGAGTCCAGTGAAATCATATGTGCCGCTCAGAACGCCCTGCGCAGTTTTGTAGTTGTAGTATAAATCAGTCAGCAGCGGAAAATTGATTCCATTAACCGCGAGGCTTGCGTGGTAACGGGGATCGTTTCGCGCCAACGAAATATCAGCATTTCCATGTAACGTGCCGGCAAGGAGACCGCCTCGAACTTCCGTGATCTGCAACCGATCGTAAGTGAAGAGCAATCGGGCTGAGATGTGGTCGAAGGGAAGCGTTTTCCCAAGAAAAACGTAGTCCATTCCATTAGCACCATCGACGTTTACCTCCAGACGCGTGTTCTTGCCGCCGCGAAATTGATAAACGCCATTAGCGATGACGTTCGGCGGCCGTCGAAATTTGTACGGCGCGACTGTTTTCGAAACCTTTGGGTCAATCCAGAAAATTACTTCGGCCGGATTCAATGAGCTTCGGATATTTGAAACACGCACCTCCTGTTTCTTGAAATCGTAGGTGAAACTACCCGTGCCGATCCCTTCATCGCGCGCCACATGCAGATCCTGGCAAGTGAGTGCGCCATCGGCGAAGTGAATTCTGGTATTGGCGCTGTTCATCCATGTGCCCCGGAAGCGGCTGCGCCCTAAGACGATATTTCCATCGCCTTGCCAACTGCCCGGATTGCGGTCTTTGCCCCGGATCGCAAGCCGAATTGCCGGAGAACGTTGCCATTCCCAGTCACGGAGAAATTCATTCAACTCCCGCGGCACGAGCCCACGGAGTGCCCCTGGAGATATTGTGCTCTCAATGTTTATGCGAAAATCGTTTAGCGCATCCAAGAGATCAGCTCGCAACTGGCCGGTCTGGTGATGCACGCGCAGATCCCGCACGAACGTGCGCTGGCCATCCCAGGAAAAATCGGCAGTAAGATCGGAGAACGGGACCGTCTTGTAGCTAAACTGCCCAAAGGTGGCGTGCCCGATAATATCCGGCCGAAATCCATCCGGCCCGAAATGTAACGAGCCCGAGATTTCGACCAGAGGCGGCGAGTGAAACTCCATTCCGACGAGCGGTTCGCCCAGTTCAACCGCATCAAGAAACGCCTTCAAATCCAGGCTGCTGCGAACTTGGAAATTGGCGCTATCGATTTCGCGGTTCCAATCAGCGCGGCCAGCAAAATTGCCCTTTCTGTCGCTCCACTCGCAATGCGCGATGGTCAAGTGCTGGTCGTTCCATTCGGCAGCGGCAGACAAGTCTCTCACCTCGTAGCTGCCGCGTTGCAATCGCTCGCCGCTCAGCGTCGCCTCTACGCGCGCTTTTTCGATTTCTGCGACGTCTCCGCTGAACTTTAACTGCAATGATGGAAGAGCGGCCGGGAACCTGAATTTTTCCAGTTCATACACCACGCGCTGCGCGATCGATAACCGTCTTTGCCATTCGTCGGGCGAAATCGGGGGCGACGGCTGGTAATTCTCACGCTTGATCAGTTGGCCGGTCGCAGAAATCCGAATTCCGCAGAAGATGCCCTGAGCCTGACTGACGTAAATTTGTTCCGGCGGAAAATAAACGTGCGCCCGGAAATTTGTTAGTTGCGCTTTGTCGGCTTTTCCTTCCGCCGTTCTGAGCGGAAGCCTGATTTGCGCATCGCGTACATCGAGAGCGTTGAGAAACGGCTGACGATGGATGAGCGCAGCGTAATTGATGTCGAGCGATACCTCGCTGATAACGGCAAGTGTGTTTTCGCGATTCTTGTAATCGAAAATCCTTACATTTCTTGCGACCAAGCCCCGAAACGGGTCCAGCGTGAGGCGGCCAATGTCGGCTTCGACACCGCGTTTGTGTAATTCCTCGACGACGCGGTAGCGCCATTCACGCCCAAATCCCCGCCGGGCGAGATAATAACCGCCGCCGATAACGCCACAGATTGCGCCGAGAATCGTCAGACGCATCAGGCCGAGGCCCATTCGGTGCCTCCAGGTGTGGCGTCGATATCTTGTGGAAGGCCGAACCTGCGGTGGTTCAAGGACGGGCGGCATCAGGATTCGATCAAGCGTTAAAGCGTTGCAGCGTTGAAGCAACAGGCCAATTTAACCCTCTAACGGTTCAACGCTTCAACGTGATTTCAACCTCCGATTTACCTGCCATTAATGCGTCGTTTAATCTGTTGAGCACAATCTTCATTTCGATGGGCTGGTACTTCATCCGCCACGGGGCATGGCGGCGTCATATGTTGTGCATGATCACGGCCGTGGTTTCATCGACCTGCTTCCTGGTTGGCTACATCATCTATCACGCCCGGGTTGGTGAAAAATCGTCAGGATACACAGGTTGGATCGCCGCCGTTTATTTTCCGATACTGGCTTCGCACGTTTTGCTTGCTTTCGTGACGCTGCCGCTGGTGATTCTAACGCTTGTCCAGGTTTTCCGTCGCCGATGGGATCGTCACAAGCGGATCGCGCGATGGACGATCCCAATCTGGCTGTACGTCTCGGTCACAGGCGTGTTTGTGTACTTGATGCTCTACAAATGGTTTCCGCCGGGAACGTGATGCAGGCAATCGCGTCCGCCATTCGAACGGACTGGTGCAACGGCGAGCCTGCAGAGACTGGGGCGCACATAGCATCGTCTGCGTCACGCCAAAATCTTGCGCACGGCAATGATTTGATGTTTGATCACACGATGCGCGTTGGTGCGCCAGAAAATTTATGGTGACTATTGCGACGTTCAACGAGCCGGCTAAAGCGCGACAGCTGAAACGACGTTTTCAGGACGCGGGCATAAAGGCCGATGTTCACAATGAGGCGCCGCTCCAACAGGTCGGCTTCATGTCGCGCCCGCAAGCGAATGCAAAGGTGATGGTAGAAGACGCCGAGTTCGAAAAGGCCCAGGAGCAGATGATCGAGTGGGAGGCCACCGACCCCGACATCTCCGCCGCTCTGATTCGTTGTCCTCAATGCGGCTCTTCCAATATTGAATATCCACAGATGACCCGAAAATTCATGACGCCCGCGCTCGTGGGCGTGCTTTGTGCGATGAAAATTATTCCCAAGGAGTTTTACTGTCAGGACTGCCACTTTACCTGGAGCAACCAGGAAGAGCCTACGATCGGACGGCTGTGGCATCGGTTCTTCCCCGGAACCGAATCGAGCACGGAAGCCTCGTAGAAGCCGATCTTATTGTCCGGGCGCTTGATTCGTCCCACACGATTCTTCTTGTGATGGATGTTCATTTGCCCAGAGTGATGGGAATCTGCTGCGTGTTCTGCTCTCGCCTCACTAAGGGCCAGTCTCGAGCTTCGCTCGCAGTCACAATCGCGGGTTGCCAACCATGAGGTGGCTTTTTGTCTTACTGCTAGCATTGGCCATCTTCGGCGGCGCTGCCTGGTTCGGTTACAACACCTTTGTCAAAGAAGAAATCGCGGTGAAAAAGGAGCAACGGGGAGAAGTTACTCCGCCACCTGCGGTGGATATTAGCCTGCCCGAATTTCAGGCCGCGGTCCAACTGCGGCAGGATCGAAAACTGGCCGAAGCTCGCGATGCACTCGTAAACTTCATTCAAAAATATCCCTCCGGAAAACATCTCGACGAAGCGCGGGATGTGCTCGGGGAAGTAAACGTCGACATTTTGCTATCGCGTCATCCCTCTCCGGAGAAGACCGAGTACGTCGTGAAATCGGGAGACGTATTGGCAAAGATTTCGCGAAAGCTGAAGACGACACCGGAGCTGATCATGCGCATGAACAATATGAGCAGCACGATGTTGCACATTGGGGAGCATCTGCTCATTTCCCACCCCGACTTCGCGATGGTGATTCAGAGGAAGGCGAACCTGGTTATGGTTCTCAATCACGGCACGTTTTTCAAGCAATATCATGTGCGTGAAGCAAAGTTGCCCCCCAAACAGCCGGCCAAAATCACGGCAAAAGTAGCCGAAACAATGGCTTGGAAAGGCGGGAAACGCGTGGGTATCGGCAGCAAAGAGTATCTTGGCAGCACCCGATGGATTCGGCTCGCCGGCGCTGCGGGGTACACTCTGTATTCGGTGCCGGATGCTGCACATCCTAATCTTGACCAACCGCCACCGCCGGTAGGCCTCGGCCTGGCGGCCACTGATGTCGAGGAGCTAAGCAGCCTTGTAAACAACCGCACCCCTGTCACTATTATCGACTGATCCTGGACCGCCGACCATGATCCGTCGTAGCGGGGCAGTCAGCGCGCTTACTTGACGCTGCAACGGTTCAACGCTTTAGAACGCTTTAGCACTTATGGAATGGCAACCGCTGGATTTTGAAAGACCGATCTTTGACCTGGAACGGCGCTTGGAGGATTTGAAGAATCATTCCGACCAACACGATGTCGATCTTGATCCGGCGATAAAAGACCTGGAGGCAAAGCTTCGCGAAACGCGCCGACGGGTTCATGGCAATCTTACGGCCTGGCAACGTGTCCAAATCGCGCGACATGCGCAACGGCCGTTCGCTCTGGATTATATCGAACGGTGTTTTACCAATTGGGTTGAACTGCATGGCGACCGCCGGTTTGCGGATGACAAAGCAATGCCGTGTGGTCTGGCCTTGCTCGGCAGCCAGCGTTGCGTCGTGATCACGCACCAGAAAGGACGCAACACCAAGGAAAATGTGATGCGCAATTTTGGGTGCGGCCATCCTGAAGGCTATCGCAAGGCGCTGCGGTTAATGCGGCTGGGCGAAAAATTTGGCATGCCAGTGATCTCATTAATCGATACGCCGGGCGCTTTTCCCGGGATCGGATCGGAGGAACGTCATATTTCAGAAGCAATTGCTGTGAATCTTCGTGAAATGATGAGACTGCGCGTCCCGATTGTTGCTGCAGTGATCGGCGAAGGCGGATCGGGTGGCGCGCTGGGGATCGGCGTTGCAGATCATGTATTGATTCTCGAGAACGCTTACTACTCCGTGATCAGTCCGGAAGCGTGTTCGGCGATTTTGTGGAGAGATCGACGACATGCAGCCGAAGCAGCGGAGGCGCTAAAGCTGACTGCTCAGGACTTATTGAAACTCGAAGTTGTGGATGAAATTGTGCCTGAACCGGAGGGCGGCGCGCACCGCGACTATGATTCCGTTGCTGCGAATCTTGGCAAAGCGCTGAGCTGTGCTCTCGAGCAGATTTCTCAGGTTCCAATCGTTGAACTAACGGAACGGCGATACGGAAAATTTAGACGGCTCGGTGTCTTCTCGGGAGGCAAAAGCGTCACCGCTTCGACTGCTTCTTAATGTGATGCTTGGGACTTGGGGTAAATCAGCGGGGGTTTACTGGCTCAGTGCAGTCGCTGCTGTCACGACGGTGCAAGCGAGCGCGGCAGCGTCGGATTTTTGTTTCGACCGCGACACCTTGGCGTTTCAAAACGCCACCGTGCTGAAGTATAAGGATGGGGTTCCCTTTCTGCGTGCAAAATCGACAAGCGATGATCCGGCCAACAAATATACCCGCCGCTGTTTTGTCATGACGCGCACCGCGATGCAATTCCGCAAGTTCGCCCGTTTCGATCCGCGAGGCGCCCCGTTGGATGACAAAGCTTTGACCGCCCGCATTCGCTCGGTTACGCGACGACAGGCTTGGGCTGCTCCGTTGCCGGAAAATCAGCGAATCGTTTTTCCAGGCTACGCAAGTTTGCGGGAAATGAGCAAAGCCCGCACGCAGGTGTTTCAAGAGAATATCGGCAGCGGGTTCATAACTTATTTTCGGCCAGGCAATGGCCGAATGTTTTTCGAGTACAGCCGCAAATATCAGGAGAGAACTCACGCCAGTCTCGATGCCGCCCTTTCGAATGGTGACCTGTTCGTCGGCTATCTTTCCACTTATCCGAAACTAAGTATTAATCATGCGGTGCTGGTTTATGCCCGGAACAAAAGTCTCCCTGGAGACGAGCTGGAGCATTATCTTGCTTATGATCCAAACCATGCCGAAGCACCGCGCGAGCTAACCTGGTCGCCTCGTGAGCGCGCGTTTGCTTATCAGAAAGACATAGACTTCATCGGCGGATTCGTTCGCGTTTACCAATCCTACGGCAAGCCGTTGCAGTGAAAACGATTCGACGCGTCCTTGACGTGATTCCCAGCAATTCGCGCACAGCGGCAGGCTTTTGGCAGCTCGGCGCTTTCGTAGTTCTCGTCCTTCTACGACACAGCGCGGCAGGGTCGGATTTTCGTTTCGACCGCGACACGGTCGGTTTCGCCAACGCCACTGTCTTCGAGTATCGCGAGGGTCATCCCTTTTTGCGGCAAAGAGAGAAAGGAGAACCGAAAAGGTACACTCGCCGCTGTTTTGTCCTATGCCGGACGACGATGCAGTTTCAGAAGTTTGCTCGCTTCGATCCGCATGCCCCCCCATTGGACGACAGGGCGTTGGCCGCTCGCATTCGAAGGGTCACCCGTCGGGCGGCTTGGGAAAATCCATTGCCGACAAATCAGCGCGTCGTCTTCCCGGGCTACGCCGACTTGCGCGCAATGAGCGAGGCGCGCCGCGAAGTTGTGCGAGCAAATATCGGCCTTGGTTGGCCGACTTATTTTCGGTTCGGAAATTTCCGGATGCTCTTCGAGCACGACTCCAAGTACTACGAGGAGACCCACGCCAACGTCAATGCAACTTTGGCTCGCGGCGAGTTATTCGTCGGTTTTCTCACAACTTATCCTCGTCTCAGCATCAATCACGCGGTCCTGGTCTACAAACGAAACCCTGCTTCTCAGAATGACGGAATTGAACGTTTTCTCGTTTACGACCCAAATCACCCGGAAGCGCCGCGTGAGCTCACCTGGTCCTCCCGCGATCGTGCTTTCGCATATCAAAAAGATTGGGATTTCATCGGCGGCTTCGTTCGCGTTTATCAAATTTACGGCAAGTGGCTGCAGTAAAGACGATTCTTTAGAGGGGTACCAATGCCAGAGAGTCCATCACCGCCCAAACCGGCTCCGCCAACACCGACGCCTCCTCCTGAGCCGTTACCGCCTAATCCTCCACCGGTTCCGCCGGTGGGAAGGTGACAATGTTATTTCGTGGGCGGAAACAAAAATCGTAGCGCCGGTTCGACGCGCGCTGCCCAGGCGGCTTCGCTGTGATCGGCGCCTTTGACTTCGAGATAACGAAGATCGACATCGATCTGCCAGCCTTTGTCGACTAAACAATTGCGTAACTCGCGCGCCAGTTGCCAGCCCGGCTCGGCCGTCCCGGTATCGAGCCAGATTTTCAGCGGCGGTTTTTCACCCAGGATCCCCACCAGCCGGAAGATTGCGTAATCGTCCCACCAAATCGATGGCGACATCACAATTAAACGTGTGAATACTTCTGAATAGAAAATTCCCATCGCCAGTGTGGCCAAACCGCCGAGCGATGATCCGCCCAGCCCGGTAAATTCGGCATCTCGCTTCGTTCGATATTTTTTGTCGATGAACGGCTTCAATTCTTCGATCAAAAATTGCCCGTAAATGCGGGCCAAGCCGCGGCTGCGTTTCCTGGGGTGATCTTTCGGTTCGATTAGACCCGGCGTCGGCGCGTATTCATGGACTCGTTCCTCACCGATGTTTGCCACAGCCACGACTATGAGCGGCTCGATAAGTTTTCGATGAATCAATCGCTGCGCGGTTTCATCGACCCCCCACTCGACTCCGGCAAACGAAGTGGCTGCGTCGAAAACGTTCTGGCCGTCGTGCAGGTATAAAACCGGGTAGCGTTTCGTCGAGAAACGCCGGTAACCAGGGGGCAAATAGACCAGCACATCACGCCGGTTTCCTAACATCCTGGAGTGAAAAGCGCGATGCCGTTTGATATTGCCAGTGAGCGTGTTTTTCCGCATCGGAAACGAGATGCTTCGCGAAGATGAGATGTAGCGCAAGCCGCGGGCTTGCGATTTTGCGGGTGCACAACCAAGATGTCGCGCTGCTCCCTATGAACGAACGTTACATCAAATGGTACACGCCATATTTGAGCCGCCAGTTTGAAATGCTTGTTTTCGGCGATAAGGGCGGGTTGCCGCTTATTCTTTTCCCCACGTCGGGTGCCCGTTATTACGAAAATAAGGATTTTGGGTTGGTCGGTGCCGTGGCGTGGTACATCGACAATGGCAGAATCACTATTTGCTGCCCAGACTCGATCGATCTGGAGAGTTTTTACAACAAATCGATTCACCCGGCCGATCGGATGCGGACTCACAACGCGTACGAAAACGTGATAGTGCGCGAGGTGTTCGATCTCGCACGTCGCGAATGCTCATGCGGACGCGTTGCGGTTTGTGGCGCCAGTTTGGGCGCCTATCATGCCGCGAACATTGCGTTTCGGCATCCCGACGCTGTCAGTCATCTCATCAGCTTGAGCGGGTCATTGGATATCAGCTCGTTTTTCGACGGCTACCATGACGACAACATTTACTTCAATAGCCCGTATGAATATCTGCCGAACATGCCTGATCCTTGGAAATACAACCACATGAGCATCTTTCTCGGCACCAGTGAATGGGATAACACGCGCCATGAATCCTATCGCTTATCCGAAATTTTGAATTCCAAAGGCATCAAGCATTGGCTCGATGACGGAAAATGGCGCGGACACGATTGGAACTACTGGCGAGACATGCTGCCGTATTATTTGTCAGTGTTGGTTTGAATCCCACGTTTGACGCAAAGCTGCTGCGTTTGCGTGATCGACTAGATTTGGGAGTTACGTCGATCCGGTCGGGGGCACTGGCTCTGGGCTATCTGCCTGTCCAGTTTCTTTCTCCGCGCGCTCTTTCAGCGCTGCCTTGCGCGAAAGTTTTACGCGGCCTTTGTCGTCGATGCCGATGCATTTGACCCAAATGATGTCGCCGACTTTGGCGACGTCTTCGGTGCGTTTCACGCGAAAATCCGCGAGCTCGGAAATATGCACCAGCCCATCCTTGCCCGGGAGAACTTCCACAAACGCGCCGAATTCTTTCGTTGAGACCACGCGTCCCTGATACGTCTGCCCGATTTCAATTTCGCGCGCCATGCCACTGATGATTTCCTTCGCGCGCGCCATGCTTTCACCGCTGGTCGCGTAGATGTGCACCGAGCCGTCGTCCTCAATGTTAATCTCAGCGCCGGTCTCTGCGACAATGCCTTTGATTGTCTTCCCGCCGGGACCGATCAGTGCCCCGATCTTCTCCGGATTAATTTTGAGCGTCTCAATCCGCGGCGCGTATTTTGAGAGCTCCGACCGCGGCTTTTGGAGTGTGCTGCGCATGATGTCGAGAATTTTCGTGCGCGCCTCCTTTGCACGTTGAATCGCTTCCGCCATAATTTTGTGAGTAATTCCTGGGAGCTTCAGGTCGAGCTGAAAGCCGGTCACGCCTGCGTCTGTTCCGCAAAGCTTGAAGTCCATGTCGCCAAAATGATCTTCGGAACCGATGATGTCGGTCAGTAATTCGTAGCGTTTCACTTCCTGATCCTCGCCATGCTCGGTCACGAGCCCGATCGAGATTCCCGCGACCGGCGTCTTCACTGGCACGCCCGCGTCCATGAGCGCAAGCATCCCCGCGCAGACGCTCGCCATGGAGGTCGATCCATTTGATTCCATGATCTCGCTCGAGATGCGGATGGCGTAACGAAAATCGTTTTCGCTCGGCACGACCGGCTCTAGTGAACGCTCCGCCAGCGCGCCGTGGCCGATCTCGCGTCGTCCAGGTCCGCCCGTTCGTCCCGTTTCGCCCACGCTAAATGGCGGGAAATTGTAATGCAGAATGAACCGTTTCGATTGTTCGCCGCCGCCGTAAGCATCAATCATCTGCGCCTCCTCGATAGGCGCGAGCGTGGCCAGCGCGACCGCCTGAGTTTCGCCGCGCTGGAAAATCGCTGAACCATGAGCGCGGGGCAAAACGCCCACTTCGGAACTGATCGGCCGTAAATCCCCGTAGCCGCGGCCATCGACGCGCTTCTGTTTTTCCAAAATGTTGATGCGAAACGCCTTCTTTTGGACGTAATCGAATGCCTGCGAGATCGCAAAGGGATCGGCCTCAGGATGTTTTTCCAAGATCGCCATCTTCACTTCGTCGCGCAACGCATCGACCGCTTTCGCGCGCGCAATTTTGCCTTCGGTATAAAGCACCGCTTCTATTCGATCGCCCGCAACGCGATAAGCGATATCGAGCAGTTCTTGGTTCACATGGAGCAACTGCGCCTCGCGCTTAGGTTTGCCTACCATCGCCGCCAGCTCCTTTTGAATGCGAATCATCTCGCGTGCATGTTCATGCGCGAACTCGAGCGCTTTTACGAATTCGGCTTCCGGCAGTTCGTTCGCCGAGCCTTCGATCATAATCACATCGTTTTCGGTGCCGACGTAAACAAGATCGAGATCGCTCTGGGCACGCTCCGTATGGGTCGGGTTAGCGACGAATTGGCCGTTTATTCGGCCTATGCGAACGGCGCCGATTGGACCGGCAAATGGAATATCCGAAACGCACAGCGCAACGGATGCGCCGTTGAGCGCAAGAATGTCGGGATCGTTTTCACCGTCGGCGCTGAGCAGAATCGAGATGATCTGTGTGTCGTAAAAGTATCCTTGTGGAAAGAGCGGCCGCAGTGGCCGGTCGATCATGCGCGAAGTGAGCGTTTCCTTTTCTGTTGGCCGGCCTTCACGCTTGAAATAGCCACCGGGAAATTTCCCCACGGCTGCCGCCTTTTCGCGATAATCGACCGTGAGCGGGAAATAATCCTGACCTTCCTTGATAATTGGAGCCGAGACGGCACTGGCCAGCACCATGGTATCGCCGCATGAGACGACAACTGCCCCGTCGGCGAGTCTGGCTATTCTGCCGGTTTCGATAGAGATTTGATTAGCCCCAATTTGGGCTGTGACCTTTTGTTGCATTGTACTTTTCCTGGATATGCGGTTCCAGGCCGGTCACCCTGACTGTAGGTTTTAAACCCGTACGATGATCGCTCGCCACAGCGAGCGCCACGATCCGAAACTAAAACCTAAAATCCAAGGTGATTACTGCGACCTGGGACTGCTAGTTAATTACGTTTAATTTACTTATGGCCCCGGAGCAATTCAAACCGCTGGACATCAACGAATGACGTCGTGTTATTTGCGCAAGTTCAGCCTGTCGATCAGTTTTTTATAACGATCGGTTTTGGTTTTGCTCAAATAATCGAGCAGACTCCGCCGTTGCGCGACCATCTTAAGCAAGCCGCGGCGCGAAGAATGATCTTTCCGGTTGGTCCTGAGGTGCTCAGTCAAATGCTCGATCCGGCGGGTTAGAAGTGCGACCTGCACATCCGCGCTGCCGGTATCTTTGTCATGCAACTGGAACTCCTTAAGAGCCAGTGTTTCGTTGCTCTCTGCCATAACGAAGCGGCTACTTTAGTCGAAGAAGCTGTTTTAGCAACCGGACGGGTTATTCGGATCCTGCCGCGTTTGTGCCATTCGCAAGCAACTTTTCGCGTTTGCCATCGTACCACAGACGCAGTTTTGCGCGCGAGCGGACCGCACGCGGCCCACCGACGATCACGCCAAAGAAATTGCGCAGAAACTGTTTAGCTGGGTACATCCGCAATTTCCGTCCTGACGTGACAATCGGTTCTCGCAGCACCTTGAAGCGTCCCAGTTTTCTCAATGCGAGGCTAAAATAAACCTCTTCCCCGGCAAAGTATTGCTCATCGAAACCGCCAATCGCCTCGAAATTGCGCCGCGTGGTGAAAAGAAAAGCGCCGGCCCCAAGATTGAGCCCAAAGTAAAGTGCGCCAAACGCACGCAATAGAACGCGTCCCCAAATCGGAATGAATCCATCCAGCGCCACGCGTGCGCTGCCCCCCGCGTAACCAGCTTCGAGGACAGCGAGTCCTTGTGTAACATGGACCCGATTAATCCGCGTATCGGCGTCCACGAAAAACAGATACTCGCCCTGTGCAGCACGTCCGCCGGCATTCCGGGACGCCGCGATTTGCCGCCGATTGATTCGGATGACTTTTGCGCCTGCCCGTGAGGCGATCTCCGCTGTGCCGTCCGTAGATGCATCGTCAATTACGATGATTTCATACCGCTGTGTAGCATGAGACGCGGCAGCGCGAATCGCGTCAACCGTAGCGGCAAGCTCCAGCTCTTCGTTGTGTGCCGGAATAATAAATGAAGTCATTGGTTCGTGGGGCAGCAGCTTGCTTCTGATTTACAAATCCGCAAGCCGGCCGGTTTCAGCGCTCTAGCTGGTTCTGACGTAAACGAGCGAATCGAGAATGCGTCCGTCTTTGATCACGTTATTCTTGAGACGCGCTTCGAAAATGAAACCTGCTTTTTCTAGCACCCGCGTCGATGCAGGATTGTTCGCAAACACCTCCGCAGAGATTCGGCGGAGCGGAAAATTTCTAAAGGAGAAATCGGTCAGCGCCGCGACCGCTTCGGTCATGATGCCGCGCCCCCAGAAGTCCTCTCCCAGCCAGTAACCCAGTGTCGCAGTATGTCGATGCACGTCCTGCCCTAGGTGAATGCCGATCCCGCCAGCCGCGGCACCGTCAATCTCGATACAAAAATTTGTCGCCGACTGCTCAGTTATCTTCTTTTGCAAGAATTCATGCGCGTCACCGATTGTGTACGGATGCGGAAAGAGGTCGCGCAGGCCGAGCCAAACTTTTCGGTTGTTTGCGTGCTTCGTGAGCGACTCCGCATCATCTAATCGCCACGGACGAATCGCGCATCGCTCCAGGACGAGCTGCATTGATTATTTTGCGTCGAATTTAATCCCGGTTTTCTGCACCTCACGGTAAGGCAAAAACCAGACAAGCGATTCGTCGTGGAGATCAACGACCTGAATGCGATTACCCCATGGATCCCGAAAATCACACCGAAACGGTGGCTCCAGTTTCAGCTTATATTTTTCTGTGAGTTTCTTTCGAACTTCGGCAAGCTGCTCTTCATCGCGAACCATGATCCCGAAATGGCGCACGTTCGCCCGTTGCGCCTTTTCCACTTCGAAAATGGCCAAGAACTGGTGCTCACCCAACTTGAAGAAGGCATCGCCCTCGCCGCCCCTCATCTGTTCGAGATTGAAAACGTCTTTGTAAAACGCCACCGCCTTCTCGATGTCATCGACTTCGATCGCGACATGATTGCATCCATAAACTTGCACGCTCATGTGCCAACTTAGCCGAAAACGAAATCACGCGCGATTTTCTGATCTATGAATGAGGAAAGCCGAGCAGTGAATAAAAATTACTCCTTCGAGTCAGCCTTAATCGTTTCGTTAAGTGCGGTAGCGTTGCTGGTCCATCTCCTGACAAACGGGCGCTACGGTTACTTTCGCGATGAGCTCTATTACATAGCCTGCGCTCGACATCTCGATTTTGGCTATATCGATCAGCCGCCGCTCTCGATCTTGCTTCTACGATTGAGCGAAGCATTCCTAGGCGACTCGTTGTTTGCGGTTCGCTTGCTCCCCGTCGCGGCGGGCGCGGTGACCGTTTCCCTTACAGGCGTCATCGCGCGCGAACTCGGCGGCCGCACATGGGCAATCGCTCTGGCGTGCGCAGCGTCGCTTTGCGCGCTGTTCAATTTGGCAGTTGGCAATTTCTTTTCCATGAATGCGTTTGAGCCGCTGTTCTGGACGGCGTGCATTTATATTTTGGTTCGTGTTGTTAACGGCGGTTCACCGACGCTTTGGCTTTGGCTTGGCGCGCTACTGGGACTCAGTCTCGAAAATAAACATTCCACGGTGTTTTTCGCTGCTGGTATTTTCGTTGCTCTTCTGCTCACGCCTGAGCGCGCTCATTTCAGCAAAAAATGGATCTGGCTCGGCGGACTAATCGCGTTTGCTATCGCGTTGCCCAACATTCTATGGGAAGCCCGCCATCACTGGCCCACGTACGAGTTGCTGAGCAACATCGCTCACAGCAACAAAAACGTCGGGCTCAGTCCCACGCAATTTATCGCGCAGCAAGTTGTTTTCATGAATCCAGGAACATTCCCGCTATGGCTCGCCGGTCTGTTGTGGGTGTTTGGTTCGCGCGAGGGCCGGCGTTACCGGGCGATCGGAATCATATATCTCGTCACACTCGCCGAGTTCATTGTTTTACATGGCAAAAGCTATTACCTTGCGCCTGCGTTATGCTCTTTGCCGCGGGTGGCGTGGCTGCCGAGCGTGTTTTCGTAGCTCGCTTTAAATGGCTCGAACCGGTGTTGCTCGGCGTGATCATTGTCACGGGAGCGTTATTTGCCCCATTCGCCCTGCCAATTTTGCCACCTGCCAAACTTATCGCGTACATGCAAGCTATCGGCCTCCAACCGCCACGCACGGAGACATCACATACCGCGGCGCTGCCGCAGGTTTTCGCCGACCAGTTTGGCTGGGAACAAATGGCTGGCTCGGTTGCGCACGTTTATCATCACCTGCGGCCCGACGATGAGAAACGCGCCGCCATATTCTGCCAAAACTACGGCGAGGCTGGAGCGATCGATTTTTTTGGCCCAAAGGTTGGGCTACCACCGGCGATTTCCGGACATCAGAATTATTTTCTTTGGGGACCGCGCGATTGGACCGGTGAAGTTGTTTTGGTGCTCGACACAAACGACGAGGACGAGCGCGAGCTATTTGCCTCGGTCCAAGATTTGGGACAAATCGTGAGCAGCCCGTGGGCGATGCCGTTCGAGCGGCGAATGCACATTTTTCTCTGCCGCGATTTGAAGACAAGCGTGCAAGAATTTTGGCCGCGTGTAAAAAAGTGGTTGTAAGCCCCGAATGCTTTCGGGATCAATCGCGAAGCGTTTTGATCCCTTGCCGCGCGATCCGGTCAATCAGTTGCGGATAAGGAAAGCCAGCTTTTCCTGCTGAAAGCGCAAAGTCTTCGTCGTCAGCGAGGATCGGATTCGGGTTCGCCTCGATAAAAAAGAGTTTGTTGTCGGGCGTCAGTCGAAGATCGATGCGCGCGTAGCCGTCGATTGTGAGCAGGCGATAGATGCGTTTGCACGTCTGTTCGATATCGGCGACGAGCGACGGGTCGAGCCCCTCGATAAACTGATTCTCCAGGCCCCAGCGCTTCCGGTATTCCTCATCCCACTTCGCCTTGTAGGTGGCAATCTTCGGTTCGTTTGGCGGCACTTCGCGGAACACAAGCTCGCGAATCGGGAAGACGGTCAACTTCACGTTGCCCATCAGACTCACATACAGTTCACGGCCCTCGATATATTCTTCCGCGATGGCGTCGCTGTTGTATTTCTCGTGAATAAAACCGACCCGCTCACGAAAATCGTCGTCGGTCTCGACGAAAGACGCCTGCGAAATGCCGTAGGACGCTTCTTCTTTCACCGGTTTGATCAGGATTGGAAACTTGAGCTGCTTCGGTCGGCCGATGCGCTGGCCACGCGGAACGACGACGAAATGGGGGACATGGATTCCGTGATAGTGCAGAATCTTTTTCGAAATGCCTTTGTGCTTGCAAAGCGTAAGGCCGGTCGTACCGCA
>Ga0209156_10000272_pt1 | contig 43329 bp, 41 predicted proteins | sample GraSoiAngelo_124_FD_185881 | JGI IMG/M metagenome (GOLD analysis project Ga0209156, IMG submission 185881) | Grasslands soil microbial communities from the Angelo Coastal Reserve, California, USA - 14_0927_05_20cm (SPAdes) (version 2) | ecosystem: Environmental > Terrestrial > Soil > Grasslands... | reverse complement strand
AACTGTAGCTTTCGCTTTTTCGCGCGCGTCTTGACCATCTCGGTCGCTTCTTCTTCCCAACCGCTGCGGCTCGAATCGAGTTTCTCGAAAACCTGGAGCTCGGCGCGTTTGGCGAGCGCCTTGTAAAACGAGCGTCGTTTATCGACTTCGGTGGCACTCAACAAAAATGTGATTTCGGGTCCGAGCCCGGCAGTCATCGTTGCAGTCAATTCTTCCAGCGCCGCTTGCACTGCCGCCGACCGCGCTTTCTGATCGTCGCCGAGAAAATTGGCGTTTTTCAGCCAGATCAATTTTTCGCTGCCGAAAAATGGCAAAGTTCGCAGCGCGTCGATGGTCGATCTTATCTGGGTGGCAGCTTGGTCGGCGTTGTCCGCCGCGCCGTCGACTATTTCGAAGCCAAAGTCGCCCGCGTCCGCAGGTTTTAATTTCTCGGCCAGTTCCGCCGCGGTGTATTTTACTTCGACGTCATCCGAACCGACGACGGCGTAGATTTTCGCAGCGACAGGTTTTGCTTTCGTTTTTGGCATCAACTCCGATGCCAATCCTATTCATTGCTGGCTTGTTGCAAAGAAGTTCCGAAATCTTTGGAGGCGTACTCGCGAAATTTCTCCTCCAGCACCGCAATGTTCGCGAATCTCCCGGAATAGAGTCGCGGGAGGACTGTTTCGAGCGGTTGGTGCCGGGCGAGCGCATCGAGCAAGCTTAAAAAGCTCGGCTTGTCGGCGGCGGCCAGAAATCGCACCAGCCGTTCCGATTCATCATAAAAAATGCGGACGCGATCGAAAGGCGGATGAGTTGTGGCTGTGAGGATATTGAGGGAAATCAAGTCTTGCGATGGAATTGCTTCCGAGTGCGGCTTGGCCGCAAAACCGCGAGCGCGCTCATAACTGGCGTGCGCGTCTTTCGAAATGAACTGGGCAAAGCCTTCATCCAACCAACAAGGAATGCCATCCGTGTAAAAGCGATGCAGGACGAGATGAACGATCTCGTGTCCCAAAAGATTGTCGCTGAACTTATATGCCGGATTTCGCTGAACAAAGAGACTGCCAGCCGAATGAATTCCACCACTCCACGGCTCTAGTTTGCCGAAGGCTTGAAACTCCCGCCATTCTTCCGGGCCCTCAAAAATATAAATGTGCGATTTGATATCGCCCGCAGGTTGTTCGCGCTCCAGCTCTTTCGCGATGACGCGATAATGAAACTCCGCTTCGACCGAAACCGGCGTGGCAACGTAGCTGTGAACGAAATGATAAATGAAATGCTCGGTTTCGGCGTGTTTCCATTGCTCGGGATGAATTGCGAGCGCTTTCTCGCCCAGCGGATTCGGATCGCGCTGACTCAACTGCGAAAATTCAATTTCCGGCAACGAGCTCGATTCATTGATCTGGGCGAGGGTTGAGATCGCGCCCAAGATCGACCCGCCTATGCCGAAGGCGACGGCGCGGGAAGCAAAGATCGATAGCCAGCGCATGGCTGCTGATGGAGCGAATTCCGTGCGAGCTGCACTTAAACGCGCGAACGCCTGCGTCCCGAATTCCGGGTGTATTTCACTGGACGGCGTTTCGGCTCGATCTTGGTGAGGCCGGTGCCGCTTTTCACTTCCATGATTTGATCGCGCAAGAGCGCGGCCCGTTCGAATTCGAGATTCGCCGACGCTTGTTGCATCTCTTCCTCCAGCTCGCGCAACAATTCAGTGAGATCGAAATTGCCGCCGGCTTCCTGAATGACCGCTGCGGCGATTTCACGGCCGCGCAAGATCGTGTGCAAACTTTCCTGGACCGCGCGCCGGACTGTTTGCGGCGTAATCCCATGCTTCTTGTTGTATTCCATCTGTTTCGTGCGGCGATATTCCGAGATCGAGATCAACGCTTCCATGCTTTGCGTGATCTGATCGGCGAAGAGCACGACCTCGCCATTAATATGCCGCGCGGCGCGGCCGGCAGTTTGGATCAACGAAGTCTGGCTGCGCAAAAAGCCTTCCTTGTCGGCGTCGAGAATGCAAACGAGCGAAACTTCGGGAAGATCGAGTCCTTCTCGGAGCAAATTGATGCCGACGAGAATATCGAAATCGGCCGCGCGCAGGCCGCGCAAGATTTCCACACGCTCAATCGTGTCGATGTCGCTGTGGAGATAGCGCACCTTTAATCCGACGTCGCGGAGATAGTCGGCCAGATCTTCGGCGGTGCGCTTGGTCAACGTTGTGATCAGCACCCGCTCACCTTTCTCAACGCGTTGCCGGCAAAGCTCGATCGTATCGTCGATCTGGTTCTTGAGCGGTTTGATCGTGATTTTTGGATCGAGAAGTCCGGTCGGACGAATGATTTGTTCGACAACCAGCGGGGCTCCGGGCTCGCGAACCTCGAATTTCTCGGCCGGCTCGTCTGTCCGCGAAATATGCACCTGAGATTGCTGGAGCGGCGCTCTCCGAGCGCCGTTTGCCCTGGATCGACGATCTGAGACCGCCGCCACAGTTTCACCCGGTAATACGAACGGAACCGGCTCGTCTTCGCCGATGCGCTGACGCCGATGCGGGACGTAGCCTTTATTTCCAACAACGCTGTTTTGGATTTCGAACTCGGCCGGTGTCGCGCTCACGTAAACGAGCTGGTTCGTAAGTTTCATGAACTCATCGAAATTCAGCGGCCGGTTATCGAGTGCGCTCGGCAAACGGAAACCATAATTCACCAGCACGGTTTTGCGCGAACGATCACCTTCATACATCCCGCCAATTTGCGGAATGGTCGCGTGCGATTCATCGATCACGACGAGAAAATCTTTCGGGAAAAAGTCGACGATCGTATAGGGCTTTGATCCCGGAGGCCGGCCGGAGAGATGTCGCGAATAATTTTCGATCCCGTTGCAGAAACCCATCTCCTGCAACATCTCCAGATCGTATTCGGTGCGGATGCGGAGTCGTTGCGCTTCGAGCAATTTGTTTTGCGATTCCAGGACTTTGATTCGGTCTTCCAGCTCGGCCCGAATTGTTTGCAACGCGCGATTCAATTTGTCGGCCGGTGTCACGAATTGTTTCGCTGGAAAAAATGTGATCACACTGAGCGATTCGCGGGCGTGACCGGTCAACGGATCGAAGCGGGTGATGGCATCGATTTCGTCGCCGAAAAATTCCAAACGCACCGCCTCCTCGTCGGCGGTCGCGGGATAGACTTCGACCACGTCGCCGCGGACCCGAAATTTGCCGCGCGAGAAACTGATATCGTTGCGTTCGTAGAGCATATCGACCAGGCGACCGAGCACCGCTTCGCGCGAAGTATGCTGGCCGCGTTTTACCGTCAGCAGCATTCGCTCGTAATCTTCCGGCGACGTGACGCCGTAGATGCAGGAAACGCTCGCGACCACGATCGTGTCGCGCCGGGTGAGCAGTGCACTGGTTGCGGACAGGCGCAATCGCTCGATCTCTTCGTTAATCGATGAGTCCTTCTCGATGTAAGTATCGGTCCGCGGAATGTAAGCTTCCGGTTGGTAGTAATCGAAGTAGCTGACGAAATATTCGACCGCGTTTTTGGGGAAGAATTGCTTGAACTCCGAGTAAAGCTGGGCCGCCAGGGTTTTGTTGTGCGAAATTACCAGTGTCGGCCGGTTTAACTCGCGAATGACGTTGGCGATCGTGAATGTTTTTCCCGAGCCAGTAACGCCGAGCAGCGTCTGGTGCCGATTGCCCGCTTCGACCGACTTGATCAGCTTGGCGATCGCCTGCCCCTGGTCGCCACGAGGTTTATAGTCGGATTCGAGCTGAAACGGCATCCGGCAATTTAGCACGCGAGAGACGTTGCGCTTGTGAAAGGCGCTTCCGAAAGTTAATTCAGCGAAACAGGGTGAATCTGCCAAAATTCTTTGCCGAGCTGAAGCGCCGGCATGTCTATCGCGCGGCCGTCGTCTACGCGATGGTGGCATGGCTCTTAACCCAGATCGCGACTCAAGTCTTTCCGTTCTTCGACGTTCCGAACTCGGCAGTGCGCTTTGTCATCGTCGTGCTGGTGATTGGGTTCCCAATCGCAATGCTGCTGGCGTGGCTTTACGAGTTTACCTCCAAAGGATTTGTTCGAGAGGAAGATGTCGATCCAGTAGCGCGGCAAAGCTCGGGCCGAGTCTTCAATTTTACGATCATCGGTATTCTTCTACTTCTAATCGCGGTGCTGATTTACGAGCGGCTTCCATCTCACAGCTCAAGCGGTGAACTGATCCCTGACAAGAGCGTCGCGGTGTTACCGTTCGCCAATTTCAGTGACGACAAGCAGAACGCATTTTTCGCCGACGGCATCCAGGACGACATTCTGACGAGTCTGGCCAAAATCGCCGACCTGCGCGTGATCAGCCGTTCGTCGGTGATGCAATTCCGCGATCCGGCGGCGCACAATCTCCGCGAAATTGGCCGGCTGCTCGGAGTGGCCAACGTATTGGAAGGAAGCGTGCGGCGGGAAGGCGATCGAGTGGTGGTGAATGTGCAGTTGATCGACGCTCTGAAAGATCGGCATCTCTGGGCCAATCGCTATGAACGGACGCTGGCAGACTCGTTAGGCCTGCAAGGCGAACTCGCGTCAGAGATCGCAGAGGCGTTGCGAGTGACATTGAGCCCTAACGAAAAAGCGCGCATCGGGACCAAACCGACGGAAAATACCGATGCTTACCTGGTTTATCTCCAGGCGAACCAAATTGAACGCAATCCGGACACGTTGCTCGAAGATTACAAAAAGGCAGAGCAGCTTTACCTAACCGCCATCGGGCTCGACCCAAAGTTTGCTCTGGCCCATGCCCGACTCGCTTCCACGCGCGCGGCGATTTTTCATTATTATGAGCCGCTTGATGCCTGGAAGACGAAAGCCCGCGTCGAAGCCGATGTTGCCCTTCAGTTGCAACAGAATCTGGCCGAGGCGCATCTCGCTCTCGGTCAATGCATTTACTGGATCGACCGGGATTACGTTCGCGCGCTTTCTGAATTCGATATCGTTTCGCGTTTATCGCCTAACAACAGCGAGGCGGGAAGATTGATTGCGGCGATCAAGCGACGGCAGGGGAAATGGCAGGAATCCGTCGATACTTATGAAAGGATTGCCAAGCTTGATCCGCAGGATCCAAACGTTGTCCGCAATTTGGTGTTTACCTATACCGCGTTGCGACGCTGGCCGGAGGCCGCGCGAGTTGCTGCGCGGTTGCGATCAATGGCGCCGGCCTCGCTCGACGCTAAAATTCAAACCGGTTACGTCGATTTTTGGTGGAAAGGGGACACGAAGTTATTGAAATCGCTGGTCGACCAGGTCCCCGCCGGGACGGATCCGGATGGCGTGATCACAAGTGTGCGATGGGACGTGGCCATGATGGACCGCAATTTTTCCCGTGCGAAAGAGGTTCTCGAGAAATCGCCATTGACCGATATTTCGTATACGAACGCGGGGGCGACGCCTAAAAGTTTTTTTGTCGGTTGTATTCTCCTGGCCACAGGGAACAACGCCGAGGCCCGGAAAGCTTTTGAATTGGCGCGTCCGGCGTTTGAAGCGCAAGTGAAAGAAGCTCCGGATAGCGCCGATCGGCACGCTAATCTCGGTTGGTGTTACGCGTTCATGGGCCAGAAGGAAGATGCGATTCGGGAAGGCCGGCGCGCCGTTGAGCTAAAACCCGAATCTGCTGACGCCTTCGATGGCGCGATCATGAATTGCTATCTCGCGCTCATTTATGCGCGCTGCGGCGAAAATGACCTGGCCATTCCTTTGATCGAGCGTTTGCTGAAAACACCCGGCGCAGTCGACAGCGTCGTTTACAGTATCACCGTGAACGATCTGAAACATCGCTGGGAATGGGACCCGATTCGCAACGACCCGCGGTTTCAGCAATTGATCGCGCATTCGTCGCCGTGAACCGATTTTTCGCCGAGCTAAAGCGGAGGAAAGTTTACACCGTCGCAATCGCCTATCTCGTTGGTGGCTGGGCGCTGGCCCAGGGCATCTCGCAATTGTTGCCGGTCTTCGATATTCCGATCTGGGTCGTTCGGCTTGTTGTTCTCTTGATCGTGCTCGGATTTCCGGTCGCACTTGTGCTCTCATGGTTTTTTGATTTCACCCGCTACGGAATCGTTCGCACGCCGGATCTGAAAGATAAGATCGACATCTTACCGGCTGCCACTTCAAACGAACGGTCGATTGCGGTCCTGCCTTTCACCGATTTGAGTCCCGGCGAAGCGCGCGATTATTTCGGCGAAGGCATTGCGGAAGAAATTCAGACGGCGCTCGCGAAAACTGAGGGACTGCGCGTGGCGGCGCGGCGATCCTCGTTTTGGTTCAAGGACAAGAAAGCGGACCTGAAGGAAATCGCGGACAAGCTCAACGTGGAGCACGTGCTCGAAGGCAGTGTGCGTCGCGACGGGAATCGCGTCCGCATCAGCGCCGAGCTGACGGATTGCTGTAATGGCTTCACTCTTTGGTCGGAAACATTCGAGCGCGAGATGCAGGGCATCTTTGCGCTTCAGGATGAAATTACGCGTGCGATTGTCGATGCGTTAAAATTGAAGCTCGATATCTCCGCGCCGCTGGCGTCGCGGCTCGTCCGGAGCACTGCTGCCTACGACGTTTACCTGCACGGCTTGTTTTATTCAGACCGAACCAGCGAAGAAGATCTGCGGAAGAGCTTGGAATATTTCGAACGGGCGCTTGAGAAAGATCCGCAACTCGGCCGCGCCTGGACCGGGATTGCGAAAGCGTGGTTGTGGTTAGCGGATGCTTACGTCGCGCCTCTCGAAGCCTATTCAAAAGTCCGCGAAGCCGCCACCAACGCGCTTGAGATCGACAATGACGATGCAGAGGCACACGTCTACCTGGCAGAAACAAAACGCATTCTCGACTGGGACATGGACGGAGCAGCACGTGAATTTGGCCGTGCGGTCGAGCTTGATCCGAAGTCGACCCCCTCGAACTATTTCTCGGCCGCGTTTTGGGCCGCGCGCGGCGAACGTGATGAAGCGCTGATCTATTTGGAGCGCACGTCCACCATCGATCCGGCGTCGCTTTGGGTGAACAACTCCGCTTGCGAGCTCTACCGTTACTTCGGTTTATACGATGAAGCGATGAAAGCCGGCGAACGCGCATTACAACTGGACCCCGCATTTGTTTACGGCGAGCCATTGCTGGCCGCGCTTTATCGCGAGATGGGACGCTTCGACGAAGCGATTGCGCTCTACCAGAAGGCGCAAAGTATCAGCGGTCGTCCGGCTTTTGGTCTGGCGATCACTTACGCGCGGATGAATCGATCGGATCAAGCGCGCGAAGTTCTTGCCAGGACCATTGCGAGTCGCGGGGGGTATACGCCCGGCGATGCGGTTGCTCATGTCAACGTGGCGCTCGGTGCGCGCGATGACGCCATTCGCGAACTCGAACGCGCCTGCGATGAACGGTCCTCATCGCTTCATTTTATCGGCATTGCGCCCGAATTCGCGCCGCTTCGATCTGACAAACGTTTCTTGTCGATCCTGAATAAGATCGGTCTTGAACCGGCGAAAGTCTTCGCCGCCGGCGCAGCGCCCTGATTACTGGAAAATCACATCCTGACCGTGACCGTGCGAGCGGACGCCGTAGTTATGCAAGTCGCGCGTGGCCAGGTGCATTCCGAAAATCAACACCGCGATCAAACCGAAATACAAGATCGACATCGTCCAGCGCTGGACGGGTGTCACTTCATAATAACGTCGCTCTTCTTCGGTTCGTTTCCGGAAGAGCGAATAAACGCGTGGCACCGACGCGATCACCATTAGCCAGACAATAAAGTTCGGGTACTTCCAGCCGAACCAAAGCAGCACCGCGAAACCCGGCAGCCAAAGCCAGCGCGATAACGCCGTAACAATTCGCCCGCCATCGAGCATGCCCACCGGCGTCAGATTAAACAGGTTCAAAAAATAACCGAACCAGGCAAGCGCGAAGAAAATCGGAATGTCGGTAAACTCACCGATGGAATTGCAGGCGAGCGCGCCGATCGAGCCGAGCATTGGCCCGCCGATTCCGACGCACGCCTCCATCCAGGCGTTGCGTGGCGCTTCTTTCAAAGCGATGAACGCGCCCATGAACGGAATGAAAACCGGCGCGCCGACTTTGAGTCCAAATTTTTTGGCGACAATGAGATGCCCGCATTCGTGGATGAGCAAGAGCATCACAAAGCCGACCGCGAACTTCCAACCCCACATCATCGTGTAAACCCAGATCATCAACAGCATCGTGCCGCCGGACTTGAGCAAGAGCGGCAGGAACTTGAGCGCCGGTAGGATGAAGAATTTCAGTTTCGCAAAAAACTTTGCGATTACGACGCCTACGACCGCGACCGGGCCGAGCGTTTTCTTCAGGCGGCTCCACCAATTGTCGCGCGACGGATGGGTGGCATCGAAGGATGTCGTATCCGATTCGTTCATTATAGCAGTGCAACTTCTCTCGGTGACTGCGTTTTGTCATTCCGAGCGAAGTCGAGGAATCTCTCACTATTTCTGAGAATCGGAAACATCTAGAGATCTCTCGGCTTCCCTCGGAATGACAAATGGGATAACTAGACAGAAGGATCGCGCAGTTCGTTGAATGCGGCCCCCAAATGAGCGAGCACGTCGCTGGCCAGCAGCGATTCTTCGCTTGCGCCGTCTTGAAAGATCGACATCTCGGCGGCGCGGCCGCAGGTCCAGGCTCCGACCCGCCCCGCGTCGTACATCGACAATTCGCGTCCGGCCAAACCCGCGGACACGCCGGTCAAGACGTCGCCCATTCCGCCGCTCGCCATTCCCGGATTGCCGGTGGTGTTGTAACTGATCGGTTTCCCGCGCTCGCACACGATGGTGCGACTTCCTTTGAGCAGCAGCGTAATTGGAAATTGATCGCAAAAATTTCGCGCGATCCCGGCGCGCGCCATTTTGCCAACTTCCATCAATCGTCTCATCTCGCCGGGATGCGGCGTGAGCAACCGCGGGCCGCGGCAGCTGCGCAGGACGTCGATCTTATCGGCCACAATGTTCAATCCATCCGCGTCCACGATCATCGGTTGCGGCGCGATCTCGATTAAATTTAGAATTTCGGAGGCGCGTGCTTTTCCCAAACCGGGGCCTAGCGCCCAAACGTCGATTTCCTTTTCGTCGAGGAGATCGCGATATCTGCGAACCGGTTTCACCATCGCTTCCACCGGCGCAGCGCTGGCGACGATCTCATAGATTTCCTCAGGGACAAAAACCTCTACCAAACCGGCGCCGGCGCGGAGCGCGCCTTCGGTCGTCATCAACGCTGCACCGACAAAACCTTTCGAACCGGCAACTACTCCAATGCGGCCGAATTCGTTTTTATAGGCACTGAACCTTCGCCGAGGAAGAAGCGGGCTTAGCGAATACGGGCCGGCGGCCAGCTCGTTTGGCGCGCCTCCCTCCGGCCAAAGCCCGGGAAGTGGAACAATTTGAATGCGCCCGACAAAATTAAGCGCGGAATCGACAATCAGGCCGTGTTTGGCAAAACCAATTGTGAGCGTGAAATCGGCAACGACCGAATCTTCCGGATCGTTCTCGCCCGAATCGGCGTCGAGCCCGGTTGGAACATCGACGGCGAAGACGAAGGCGTTTTCTTCGCGCCGCAGGCGATTGATGTCACGGGCCGTGGTCCGGAGCGGTTCCCGCAAAAATGATTTCGCGCCCGTGCCGAGTAAACCATCCAGAATGATGAGGTGCGTTCCGCGTTCGGTCGTGTCAGCCGATTTGGTCGCGGCCTCGCGGAGCGTTTTCAGTTTTTTTTGGGTTAGTTCGCTGCAATCCTCCTCTGCGAACGGCAATCGGACGTCGATCTTCCAGCCAATGCGTTGCAGCTGTTCGGCCGCGACCAGGGCGTCTCCGCCATTGTGGCCTTTGCCGGCGAAAACGATGCATCTTGCCGGTTTTGGAAAAAATTGCCGGACGGCACAGGCAACTCCCGCGCCGGCCTGATCCATCAAGGTTTCAATAGTCACGCCGCGCGCGACCGCGGATTCCTCCGCAGCGCGCATTTGCGCCGAGCTCAATACGGGCGATTCCAACTAATCCTCCGTTTGGGCGGGGGCCGATTTCTTTTTTCTGGCCTTTTTCTCCGAATCTGAATCGGAGGAATGCTTGCGCTTCGACGATGTCGATCGAGACGAACTCTTGGAGCTTCTTTTACTGCGCTTGGAACGCGAAAGGTCCGGATCGCGATAATGGGTCTGATCGATGAACGGCTGGAGCGGGACCGCCGTATTGTTGGCCGCGAGCCGGTTCGCCGCCGACGTGCTCGCTACTAGCGAACGTTCACGAACGCCGCGCCCAATTTCTTCCGCGAGTTTCTGTCGATACGCTGCGCTCTGTGCGTAATTCGCTTCGGTCGCGTTAGTCAGGAAGCCGCATTCCACCAGCACCGACGGAACGGTCGTTTTTCGCAAGACGTAAAAGCCGCGGCGTCGGACGCCGCGATTCGAGCTGGGTGCGCCACCGGCCACGTAATAATGAATCGCGGAAGCGAGCGGCAGACTTTGCGAACTATAAAAATAAGTTTCGATACCGCTCGCGCTCCCCCGACGCGCGGCATTGAAGTGGATACAAACGAAGATCGCGTTCCGATAGGAATTGGCGATCGCAACGCGCGTCCCCAATGGCACAAAGACGTCGCTGTCTCTGGTCATTACGACTCGATATCCGTAGGCAGTGAGCACCTCTTTGAGCCGCTGGGCGACGTCCAAAGTCATGGTTTTTTCCGCGACGCGCTGACCGGGAATTCCACCGCGATCGAATCCGCCATGGCCAGCGTCGATCACCACCACTGTGGAAGGACGGTCAGCTTCGGAGACGGCCACTGCCCGTCGTTGCGCTACGGGAGTGGGAGTTGCTCGCGGCGCGACCGCGCGCTTTTCTCGCGAGGGGAGAGAGCTTGGAGCAGGTAAACCGTAAACGGCCGGGGCGATGAACGGGGCGGCGACCAGCAAACTCAAGAAATATTTTCGCATTCGTTAATCGTCCTTTGGTGCGTTGGGCGGTCGCGCTGAAAGTTTTGGAGCGGTGTCGCGCGTTGCTTGCGTAACCGGTGTGTCCATCATGCCGCCGGAGATTTTTACCACGCCATCTTCAGAATGCACAAGCCGGGGCCTGGTCCTGGTCTCGGCGACACTGGCGCGCGAAAGAAGCTCGCCATTCAAACCGACGCGAGCGTACGACCAATTGCGCGGAGCGGCACAATAAAGAACATGGAGTTGATTGGACCGATCGAATTCCGCCTGCGGTTGATCGAACGCGATGACTTGGCCTAACGAGTAAGTCGCGTAAACGATCCCGCTATCTTTGTCTTCAACCCGCACATAAAGCGAAGTGTGATCGGGAAAACGATTAGTCATGAGTGAATACGTCCGCACGTTTCCGGCAGCGCTCTCTCCCTCGGGCACGCCCACCGTTTTCTGCCAAATCGGTCGGGCATCGGTGACTTCGAAAACTTTGGTTTGGGAATAAAAGAATTTGTTTAGATCGCCAAAATAGATATGAGCACGAACCCGGTATGTCCCAAAATCGTGGACGGCAAACAGCGGACTCAGATTAATTTTTCGAGTAACGCGTTTGCCGGCGGCAATGTTGAGCGGTTCGGTCTCCGCATTGGAGATGGGAGCGATCGAGCGACCTTCATTGCCGGTCACTTCAAAACCAAACCATGATTGACCATCCACATCGCGAAGATCGACATCCCGGCCGGCGAGATTCGTGATCACGACGTTGGCGACGACTGGCTCGTAGGCGATGTATTGCAGCCGCGGGAATTTCAGCTCGACCTGGATTTGGGCGAAGGCGGGGCCCGCTGCCAAGCAAAAACAAACCAGCGTCCAGCGCAACTTCATCAAAACGTAAACTACCGCAAACCCGTGTGGTTGCATAGGAAAGTGGCTAGGCAGATCGGCGGTGCGACTTGATCGTGGTTTCTTGTTGCCGGCTCGAAATCGCATCGATCAGAATCTCGTGCCAAGCCGCAGAGATTGTCTCGAGCGGCGGCCGGACACTGGGTTCGTAGCCGAATTCGACAAATTCCCAGCTCACCATCTCGAGCAGTGCGTCGCTTCCGCGGGCAGCGGTGGTTTCGGCATGCACGATTTTTCCGTTACGAAGAAACGCGAGCCCGCTCCTGGTTTCCTTGACCAATTGGAGCGCGCCCCCACGCCGGCTGAGACAACACATCTGCAAAACATCCGCCACGTGAAAAAGATCGGGTGTATTCGGCGGCGCGTTCTCAGCGCGCTCGATCGCCGCCAGCAGATCGTCTCCCTCGATTGGTTCCGGGAAAACTTTGGTGTCTGCAATTTCAAGTCGCTGCTCGGCCGCGGGATAATTTGGGAAAAACAAAACCTGAAGCGCCGGAAAAATTTCGCTGAGCGATGAACCGAGCGCGAGTCCATTGATCCCCTCGGCTTCGAGCTGGGTCAGGAGAAGATTACATTGCTGATGACGCCGCGCCCAATCCAGTGCGGCGACATCGCTGCCGACGAGCTCACACTGGTGCCGCGTGTAACTCTTCACCGTTTGCACCAGCGCTTCCCCCATCTCAGAGTCGCGGTGCACGATGAGCAATTGCATTACTGCGGCGGAGCGGTGAAGGGCGCGGGGAAAAGAGTTAAGAGTTTGTTCGGTTCGGCGCGTTTGTCTTGGAGCTGGTCATTATAATAAATGCGCACGATGTAACCAAGATATTTGCGCGAGCCACCGTCGGGAGGCGGGCTCGCCTTTGCCGGCTTACCTTTCTTGGCCGGATTAATTGCCGCCGCGGCCGCTGCCAGGTCGGACTCCGCCGATTTGCCTTTTGATTTTGGACGAATGTAAGTTACCGCCAGGGTTTCGCTGTTGCTATTGGCCCAATCGTGATTTGGAGTCAGCCATTCGTAGCTGACATCGGCGTCGGTCAGTTTGATCTCGTTGTCTCCCACGGTGTCGTAAAAGAAAACCTGGATCTTCACTTTGGTGTGGTCGATCACTGCATTCGGGCGTTTCTTGACCGCGATGCGCAACATCAGATTGGTTTCCGAATCCGGGTCGGGTGTTTCCGACACGGTCACTTCGCTAATACCGAGCGTCGATCCCGCAGGAACTCCTTCCGCGGTGCTGCGAACACTCGAGGCATCAAGCGCGCTGGCCGGCTTTCCCGCATCAAGCGCTGAGCCGGTAGTCGGACCCGGAGCTGCCGGGACGCCGGTTTTTAATTTCATGTCCGCCAACTCGTAGAGCGGTCCGGCGGACGGACCGATTTCCTGCACTCTGCGCCAAGTGTCGGCCGATCGGTCAAAATTCTGGATCGATTCGTAAATCATCGCCATTTCCGCTAGGACCTCGGGGTTTTTCGGATCGCGTTGGGCAGCGTCGTTTAAACGAGCGAGCGCGCTCACCGTGTCGCCGCTTTCCCTGGCCGCGTCGGCTTGCTTCCGCAATCGGTCCGCCACTGAGATTGTCGATGTTGCCGGCGTGAGCGCCGCGGTCGGAGACGCGACCGCCAATGCAACCGGCGGCGCGGAAGGCGCGACGGAAGAGAGCGGCGCCGGGACCACGGGCGGAGCGGCGACGGCCGGCTGCGCCGGAGGCGTGCGGCCGATGTAATGAACGCTGGCTGCAAAAAATTCGACGACCGCAAAAAGAACGACCAGGAAAAGCCCGACCTGAAAGCTCTTATCGGATCGCGACAAGGAAACAAAGGAGAGAGACGGCATGACAGTTGATTCCTGTAAACGGAGTAGCCGCTCTGTCAACTCAGCCCTAGCGCGAGATGTCGGACTGGCTCAGCAGCTGAAAACCTTCGCCCGTCAAAACAGAGATCGCGCAATCGTTATCGTCTACGTGGAGCGCGAGCGCGGCCTGTCCGCGCGGCCGCATAAGAAGGGGATAAGTGAAATGGACGTTCACTTCGGCCATGAACAAAGCGGCCAAGAGTTTGGCCAAATCGGTGGCAACCTCGCGCATTTCGACCACCAAGACCTCGCACACTCCGAAAGCGATATTGTTTTGCCGGAACAATTTTTCCACACCCGCCGGATCGCTCACAACTACGCGGGCAATCGCGGAGTCGGTTGATTCGGAAACGCTCATGGCGACGACGTCACAGCTGTGTGCGTTCAGTAACTTCACGACATCGAGCATCGCGCCGACTTTGTTCGCCAGAAAAACGGAAAACTGTTTCACCAGTGGCCCGTCGCGTTTTGAAGTCGTTTTGGGTAAATCGAGTGGCATAGATCGGTGGATCGGCCCCGAATGCTTTCGGAGGCGATGCTAATCGACCGCCGAGTATCACATCGGCAATCTTCCATTGGCAAACCAATATTGGACGCGGTTGGTTAGAGCGTTACATCGTCACAAAGGGGAACTAAAACAGGCACTTGGCACGAGCGCCTCTCCACCATAATCATTGCAACAGCATGGAACCGGAAAACGAATTGATCGCGCAACGCCGGGAGAAACTCGAGGCACTTCGCGCCCGCGGAGTGGAGCCTTTTGGTCGCGCTTTTGAAACATCCGGCTCGATCGCGGAAGTCCGGCACGCATTCAAGGAAGGCGAATCGCTTCGCGCCGCCGGCCGAATCACTGCGCATCGCGATATGGGCAAGAGTCACTTTGTCGATCTTCGAGACGCGACCGGCCGGATTCAGGCCTACTTCCACGAGAAAGAAGTCGGCGCCGAGGCAATGGAAATTTTCAATCTGCTCGATCTCGGCGATTTCATCGGCGTCGAAGGCGCCTGTTTCTTGACCAAAACCGGCGAGCCGACGTTGAAAGTGCGCAAATTCGAAGTCCTGGCCAAGTCGCTCCGGCCGCCACCGGAAAAATGGCACGGCCTGCAGGACGTCGAAGCACGCTATCGGCAGCGATACGTCGATCTGGTCGCGAACGAGCAATCGCGGGAGACATTTCAAAAACGCATCGCGATCGTGCGCGAAATTCGCCGATTCTTGGAAGATCGGGGTTTTGCGGAGGTGGAGACGCCAATTTTACAAACGGTCGCCGGCGGCGCGGCGGCGGCGCCGTTCAGCACGCGCCACAAAGCGCTCGGGCTCGATCTTTATCTGCGGATCGCGCCGGAGCTTTACTTGAAACAGCTTTTGGTTGGCGGGTTCACCAAAGTGTTCGAACTGAACCGGAATTTTCGGAACGAAGGCATTTCGCGGAAGCACAATCCGGAATTCACCATGCTCGAAGTTTACCGGGCCTACGCCGATTTCGAAAAAATGGCGGACTTGATCGAAGAACTAATTTGTAATGTGGCCGAAAAGATTTGCGGCTCGCTCGAAATCGAGCACCGCGACGGGGAGGGAAAGGTGGTTCGCACGATCAACTTGAAGCGGCCGTGGCGTCGCGCGCGTTATGTCGATCTTGTCCGCGAAGTGGCGGGCAAGGATTGGTTCAACATTTCCAGCGAGCAACGGCGCGCCCGTGCGAGCGGCGAGTTAAAGCTCGAAATCCTGCCGCAGCTGGCCGATTTCGAAGTGACCCAGCACGTTTTCGAAAAATTGGTCGAAGAAAAAACATTCGAGCCTCTGTTCGTCACCCATTGTCCGAAGGAATTGGTGCCGTTGGCGAAACAAAATGCGGCCGATTCGTCGCTGGTTGATGTTTACGAACTGATCATTAACGGGGTGGAAATGTCTCCTGGTTACACCGAGCTCAATGATCCCGACGTGCAGCGGCAGCGGTTACTGGAACAGGCGGGCGAAGAGACGCAAAAAATCGACGAGGATTTTTTGCTGGCGCTCGAACACGGAATGCCGCCGGCGGGAGGATTTGGACTTGGGATCGACCGTTTGGCAATGTTGTTTACCGGCGCTGAATCTATCCGTGACGTGATCTTGTTCCCGCTTTTGAAACCAAAGCGCGGCTAAGGCCGGATTTTAGCGGGCGACGAAGCTATTCCTTTGACTTGCTTGCTTCCTTTGCGGTTGGTGATGCAGTCGGCGAAGGAGTAGGCGAGGGGGTGGAATCTGCTTTGGCCTTCTTGGGTTCGTCGCTCTGAACAGGCGTGAACGTTAATCGCTTTGTCTTGAAACGCGGATCGACCTCATCTGCTGCGTCGGCTTCATTTGCCTTTTCGCCAAGGCTCTCGATCGAAGATAAGCCGGAATGGAGAAGGCTGCCTTGAAACTTCGGGTCGGTCCCGCTGGTCGGCAGCTTTTTCAGCGAATCCACGTCCTGGATCTTTTCCTTGGGGCGAGTTTTGAAATGCAAAGGTCCTTCGTCCCGCATCATGGGATTCTCCGATTCACTGGTCTTGCCGCGATAAAGTGTGTCGTCGCTTTCGTCGGTGTTATTTTCATTCGGTGTGGCGGCGGATGATGCACTGGGTGATCCCGTCCCGCTGGAGTTAGTGCCGGGCAGCGCGAGTCCACCGGGTGAAGGACCACTACTCGCCGGAGCGGGACCCGCGAACGCGTATGACATTATTCCAATCGCCAGGGCGACGATCGAAGAGGCGATTGGCAATTTCATGAGGGGAGAGCAATTACAACGACACAACGTCAAAATCAACGGATTTTACCCACCTTGGTTGCGGTAAAATCTTTGTAAACTGAAAAAAAAACTGCTCTTACGGCGTCGCTGTGACTGTTGCAGTAGCGGTTGCGCTAGCGGTCGCTGAGGCCGACGCACTGGCGGAAGCGAAGGGGGAGGGTGACGCGGAAGGAGAGCGATGAGGGTTGTGCTTTCCTTTTTCCCAGCCCAAATGTTTTCCCGGCGGCGTGCCGGACGGGGGCTGTCCCGGCGTGCCGTGAGCGGCTGGGCTTTCGCTCGCTTTGAGGCCGGTGTCCATCAGGCTCGCCTTAAATGTTTTATCGGTTTCAGCGCTCTGGCTGCTTTCAGCGGATTCTTTCTCGCCCACGTCTCGATCACCGGTCTCGATCATCTTTTCACCGCGATCAAACGCGTTTGAATTCTGATGCGAACTCCCATTGGAAGAGGCGTCCTCCGCGGTGTCGCGTCCCCAGGCGCTACCGCTTTTTCCAGGGTTGTCTTGCGAATTGAATTTTGTGCCGTCGCTGGCGGACTGTCCCTGTTGACCGGGATTATTATCCTGATTGAATCCGGGTCCGCTCGCGCTGCCGCGGCCATGATCACCGGATTGTCCCGGCCCGGCTACGACATAGGAAATGAGGCCGATGCTGCAGATGAATGCGAGAAATGTACGAAAGCTGGATAGCTTCATAAGCTTGCTGTTTTCGGTGCCATTTCAGAACAGAAACCGGCCTAATATTCAAGCCATTTTACGGAGAGGTCGCATCCTAATTGGCAGTCGGTTTAAGTCCGACGCGCGTGTAGCTGAAAGAAGACCTGCACAAGATCGACATCTGCGCCGCGAGATTTCAGGCGTTACGACGCTAAGGTTCTCAACAAAATATTGAGCCCGCCGATCAATCCGACTCCAAGCGAAAAGCTTTTCAGGACTAGTCCTTTACCGTGTTTCAACATTTCACCGAGAACGGCATGTGCGGCAAGATACAAAAATCCGCCGCCGACGTGCGCCATGAACAAAGCCAGCCAAAACGAGGATGTGTTCGCCAAAAAGAAAAAACCGATCATTCCCCCGAGTAGCGTTGTCGCCTCAACGGCTGCGACCCAGCTGAGCGCGCGTGCCCTTGGCCATCCCGCGACGATTAAGAGGCTGCCCAACGCGAGGCCTTCCGGAATTTTGTGAATACAAAGAGCGGAGAAGAGCGACCACTGACCGGCTGTGGTCGATTGTGCTTCCTGTCCAATTCCAAGCGCCAACCCGTCGGTCGTACTGTGGATTGCCAGCGCGACAATCAGCGCCGAAGCGATCTCGCTAAAATGTTTTGTCGCGTCAGCGTCAAAATGGCTGGCCGCGCAAGCGGGACAAACGTGATGAACATACTTGCTGAGGAAGAAAAAAAGCGCGTAGCCGGTCGCAGCCGCCAATGCCACCGCCCACCACGGGCAATCAGTTAAACTTTCCGGCAAAATCGCAAACAGCGTCACCCCTAGCAGCGTGCCGGCCGCAAAGCTGATCAACGCGCAAAGCGGCCTGTGAGTTAAACGCAACAAGGTGCTGATCGATCCGCCGACAAGCGCGAATACATAAGCGGCCACGACCTGCCAGAAGGTGATTTGGCCGTTCAAGAGCTTGCCACCGATTCGTGGTCTTCGCGGCAGCGCTGCGTCTCGATCGTGACATGCACCAGTTCGTCGTGGTCGCGGAACAGGGCGCGATAATAATCCGACGGCCTAGGCTCGTGGGCGACGATCGAAACAATCGCGGCAAACTTTCCGGCACCGATCTGCCAGACGTGGAGATCGGTTACTATCGAGTCGCCGTCGTCTTCTACCGCGCGTCGTATTTCGTCAGGCAAATCGGAGGAAAGCGGGGTGCGATCGACCAGAATGCCGCTTGTATCTCGCAACAATTGATAGGCCCATGAAAAAACGACTCCGCTGCCAATAAGACCCACGACCGGATCGAGCCAGCCCCAACCAAAAAATTTGCCGGAAGTCAGTGCGATAATTGCCAGGAATGTCGTGAACGCGTCAGCGAGGACATGGATGTAAGCCGCGCGCAGATTCAAATCGTGATGACGCCGATCTTGTCCATGATGATCGTGCGCGGGATGGTGATGATCTTCTTTGAGAAGAAGAGCGCAGACCAGATTTACCGTCAGCGCCACGCAAGCAATTCCTATTGCCTCGTTAAAATGAATCGTAAGAGGAACAAAGAGACGGTGGACAGATTCGCCGGCCATGAGCAGCGCTACGACTGAGAGAACAACAGCGCTGGCGAATCCGCCGAGGACGCCGATCTTGCTTGTCCCAAAACTGTATTGCTCGCTCGACGAATGTCGGCGCATGAAATAATAGGCGATCGCCGTGATAAGGAACGCGGTCACGTGTGTGCTCATGTGCCAGCCGTCGGCCAGCAACGCCATCGAGTGAGAAAGAAGGCCGGCCGTAATTTCGACTACCATCATCACCCCAGTGATGACGATGACGATGCGCGTGCGGCGCTCGCCTTTCGTGAAGTCGCTTACAAAATCGTGCGAATGCCGAAATTGGGAGTGATTGGCCCGATGCATCTTCCCGAAGATAGCGCGATTATCGCGACGTCAGCACAAAAACGTGGCAATTGGTCGACGATTAATCTGCCCGCAGTCGAGCGCGAAGTAAGGCGTAGCCGGTCACGGCGATCAGGAGCGCTCCAAAAGTGCAAACGATCGCCGCGCCGGAGGGCAAATCCCACCAGTAGGATAAAAACAATCCAGCGACTCCGCCAATGAGCGCAATGATCCAGCCGATAAACAATCGATTCCCGATTCGCTGCGCGAGATTGATTCCACACACGGCCGGCACAATCAGGTAACTGAAAACCAGAAGCACGCCGGCGATGCGCACAAAACTCGTTACCACTAAGCCGAAAACGGCATAAAAGAGAAAATCCCACCAGCGCACGCGCAAACCTTTTTGATAGGCGCCGTCGCGATCGTAGGAAACGAGCAGGAAATTCTTGCGGAAGACAAAATGGAAGACGCCCACCGCAACGAAAAGCGCGAACCGCTCCCAAACTTCGCGGGGCGTTACCAGCAGAATGTTTCCGATCAGCATGTTCTTGATCTCTTCGTCGCCCTCCGCCGCGCGGCTCAACAACAAAACCGCGGCCGCAGCTGCAACGACGTAGGAAATTCCGATGACCGCTTCCTGTGGAATCTGACTCGCGCGTTTTCCCGTCACCGAAAAGATGGCTGCGCCAACCAAAGTGAAACCGAGCGCGATACCGAATGTCGTCCAGCTCTCAAGATCGAGATGCCACAAAACGGCCAGACAGATTCCGAGCGACGCCATCTGCGCCATGGCGATGTCGATGAAAATGATGCCGCGCTGGACGACATGCAGGCCGAGATAAACCAGCAGCCACGGCAAAAGGATACAGGCCACGATCGGCCAAAACATTACCTCCCACATAATTACTTCAGCGCGTCCGCGAGCCGCGAAACGAGCACATCGATCAATCTCACATAGCTGTTCGTCACAGGGATGCCCCCGGGAAATTGCGAGAAGTCCACGACTTTCGCGCCGGTCGATCTCGCTACTTTCTCGGCGATCCGGCGATCGTGATATGGCTCGACAATGATCGCTTTGATGTGTTGCGATTTCATTTGCCCGATCACATCCGTCAGATGGGAAGGGGACGGTGGAATTCCCGGCTTCGGTTCGAGAAAAACATCGACGCTAATACCGAAGCGGTGCGCGAAGTACGGCCATGAATCGTGATAGGCGGCGACATGCTGGCCTTGAAATGGCAGCATGATCGCGCCCCATCCCTGTAATTTCGCATTGATCGTTGCTTCGAACTTCTTGTAGTTCGCGTCATAGAATCCCGCATTCGCGGCATCGACGGCGGAGAACGATTGCGCGATGTGCTGTGCGATCGCTTTGGCGATGATCGGATCGACCGTGAAATGCGGATTGCCGAGCGCGTGAACATCACCGGCCGCCCGAGTAACGTTCGTTGGCACGTTCATCAGGCGAATCCCTTGCGACGCCTGAACGCGCCCCGGTTTGCCGACCTCGATTTTCGGATTGCGCGCGTTTTGCAAAAGCGGCGGCAGCCAGCCGATCTCGAGCTCTGCGCCACCATCGATCAAAACGTCCGCGTTGCGGAGCGAGACGACAAAACTCGGACGCGCATCGACAAAGTGTGGGTCCTCAGTCGCTTTCGCCAGGACAACGATATCGATCTTGTCTCCACCGATTTCGCGCGCGAGCGAACCGAAATCGGGAAGCGTTGCAACGACGTTGAGTTTGGCTTGCGCTGCGAAGGCGCAAAGAAGAGTTAAAGACAGGATTAATAGGATTTTTTTCATAACTTAGAATTTATGAGCGCCGTGCGAGCCGAGAATGAATTCGAACTGAAGGAAAACAGAATCGACGTCGCGATCGGCCAGAAAAAAGTTTTCGTAGAGAAAATCATGATTGTATTGCAAACGGATCTTGGAAAACTCGGTTGGATACCAGGTTAAGTTCGCGCTGATCCGCGAGCGAGATTGGCGTTCGAAGTCATCGGTGAATTTGGAATCTTCCATGTCCAGATAATCGCCGCGAATTCCAGCGACCCATCCTTTTTTGAATCCCCACATTATTTGCGAATACATTCCCCAGTCCTGGAACGTCTCGGCGACCGGAAACGATTCATTTGCGCCGCGGCCGGCTTCGAAACGCCGATACATGAATTCGGTTTGCCATTTCACGAACGGAAATCCGCCTTCAGCATTTGCGCTTTTCCATTTGTAGAGAAAATCCGCGCCGTAGATCTGGGTTCGTGAATTCGCGCCGGTCTCGTTCGAGCCAAAAGCACCGGAGACTCCTGCGAGCACCACCTGCGTCGGGCTAAGATCGACAGAGTTTTCCCAGCGCGGTATCCAAACGAAATCCTGCAAGCCGCGCAATTCCCGGTCGGTTGTCCGCCGATCGAAAAACATTCCGTCGTCGCCCGGATTGCGAAATGAATACCCGGTCCCGCCGCGTCCGTTCTGGACGCCGAGAATCAATTGTGAGTACCACGGCACGGGCACGATCCAGGAAATTTGGGCGCCAACGCCACGCAAACCGTCCGGCCCTAGCAAACGGCCGTGGACAATTGGCGCGTCCGCAAAATCCCAGGTATGCGGATGGGTCGGATTAATTCGGCCGAATGCGGCGAAGAATTGTCCGGCTTTCAATTGCAGATTGAACGGCAAACTGGTCGTTTGCAGGAACGCTTCCTCGACTTCGACTTCGGTCTCGTTGTCATTGTTGAGCTTGAAAACGATGTTGGCGAATCCTTCGAAATAAGGATCGACCGCGCCGTCGAACGCTAGTTCGATGTTGCGCGCGTTGAATCCGCGCTGCTGCGGATCGTGGTCGCCGACTTCGATGTGATCGAGATCGCGCGCGCTCGAACCGGCGAGCGCGAACAACCCATCGAACGAGATGTTCATGTAATTTTTCCCACCGCCGCCGATCGAGATCGGTTGGGTCAATGAAGCGCCAGCTCCCGTGCTGGAAATTGTTTCCGGCGCCGATGAAACAACTGAAGTGTCGGTGGTAGGAAATGATCCGGACGTCGCGGTTCCATTTGCATTTACGCCGGGACCGGGCAAGCTGGCCGGCGCATTGGATGTCGATGAAACAACGGAGGCATCTTCCGTTGCGAAATGCGTCGCTGCGCTCGCGGCCGGGGATGGCGAAGTTGCTGCGGCAACAGGCGACCCTTCCGGATTTGGCGACGACGCAGGCGCGGTTCCATTCGTTTTGTCAATCGCAGCTTGCTGATCTTTCACTTGTTGTTGCAACGCCTTCACCGTTTCGGTCAGCGCTTGCACTTGTTGTCGCAAACTTTCGACATCCGGCGACGCAACCGGTGTAGACGCCGCGTCCTGCGCGCGCGCGCTTGCGAGCGCGGCGGTCGCTACTCCAATCAAAATAAATTTGTTCATTAAAACTCCTGATTAAAAACTTGGGCCAAATCGTCCAACGAATTTGCGTTCGCGCACGTTAAACTGGCGACGCAATGAACGCGCGAGGCGCCGCCATCCCGCGGAGGCGGGACAGTTAACGGTCAGGAGTGCGCGGGCGGCGCGTGCTCGAAAATGCGAGCGAGAAGAAACGGCGACTCAACCCACTGTGGAGTCAGAGCCGAACTTCCAGAAAATTGATCGACCAGACTCGGAACGCTGACGAGCGGAGCAACTGGAGAATGATCGTAGTTTCCGGAGGCAACCATCGTGACCGCGCAAACGTGATCCCCTCGATTTGCGTCGCGATGAATCCGCTGGTGCAGTTGCGGCGAAGCACTCAGCGCCAGCGTCCAAAGAAAAGCGGCCGAAACGGCGACGGCGACAAAAGCACGCGTGTTCGTGCTGCTTCTCATTGAAGCCGAGTTTCTGTCCGGTCGGCCAGTCCCGCAACATCTTTTTGTGCGGTCACTTCGAAGCTGGACCGCCGGTCTCGGATTTCTTACCCCACAAATGAAAGGTGTAGGTGAAGACAATATATCCCATCAATCGATCCGGGTGATAATTCGCGAAATAGATCGCGGGATTAACTTGAAAGTCGGGCGTGATGTTCCAAGTGAATCCAATGGTCGAGGAATTCTCCCGGCCGCTCTGGAAATCGACCTGCACCCGCCATTGCTTATTAAAATCGTAGGCGTAACCGAGAATCGCCTCGTTCTTGTACCCGGCATGAATGGCACCGAGGATGAACTTGTTATGCTCGGTATAATAGCCTGCTTCGATATAAGGCTGCGGATCGACATGGCTGCGCGGGGACCAATTGGTGAATCCGATTGAAAGCAGATAAGGCTCTTTCGTCAAGATACCGAACTCAGTGGCGAAAATTTCTTCGTTTGGTTTGAATCCTTGAAACACGGCGATCTCGGCCCATTTGGTCAGGCCGAGCTCGGCTTGAAGTTCATATGGATTTCCAATTCGTTCGTCTTGAATTTGCAGACTCAAGGACAGGTCGCCTTCCTCCTGTAAATCCGGCGTCACGATCTGGCTGAGGCCTTTGGTAGTCGCGAACGACGAAGCGCAAATGAAAAAGCCGGCGAAACCGACGAGGACGATGTCGATCTTCGGATTCAGCCGCATCGGGCAACGATTATCGCCGCCAGTGCGGGAGTCGAGCGCAGACGTTTCGATTACACCGCGCGTTGACCGAGCCATTGCACCGCCAGCCGTGTAACCTGCCGCGCGTTTTTGAGCTTCAGCTTTCCTTTGATGTTGGTGCGATGGGTCTCGACCGTTTTCGGGCGGACGCCGAGTGCGTCGGAAATTTCGCGGACTTCGTGGCCTTTGCCGATGAGCTCGAAAATTTCGAATTCGCGATCGGTCAAAAGGTTGATCGGATCGTCGGTCGAGGGCGTTTGCCCGGCCGGCCCGTTATGCTGCAATTGCGCCGCAATCACCGGACTGAGATAACGCCGCCCGTTCAATGCTTCCCGCAGGGCGGCGGCGATGTTGTCGATCGCGTCTTGTTTTACAATGTAACCCATCGCGCCGGCCCGGAGCGCGCGCGTGGCGTAAAGCGCTTCTTCATGCATGGAAAGAATCAGCACCGGCAATTTTGGAAATTCTGCGCGAATTGTTTTTGTCAATTCGATTCCGCTCGTTCCGGGCAAGCCGATATCGACGATGACGAGATCAGGTCCAAGCTTTCGAATGAGCGCCATCGCATCTTGCGCTGTGCTCGCCTCACCACAAACAAGGAATTCGTGTTTTGAGTCGATCAGGCGCACGAGGCCTTTGCGCAAAACGGGATGGTCGTCGACCAACAAAACTCGCTTCGCGTTTTGGTGATTCGCTTTCGTAGCCATCAGGCCGTCTGGCCTTCCAACCATTGCACGGCAAACCGTGTGACCTGGCGAGCGTTCTTCAAATTCAATTTCTCTTTGATGTGCGCGCGATGGGTCTCGACCGTCTTGGCGCTGATGTGCAGCGCCTGAGCGATCTCGCGCACGTCGCGGCCTTTCCCAATCAATTCAAGAATCTCCAGCTCGCGATCGCTCAACTTGTCGGTTGGGTTGACCTGACTGCTTCCGCTGGCGAAATTGGTGATCAACTTGGCCGACATCTCGTGACTGAGATACGGCCGCCCCGCCAGCACTTCCCGAATCGCGTTCACGACATTTTCGAGCGCTTCCTGTTTCATCACGTACCCTTGCGCGCCCGCCCGCAAAGCGCGCAAGGCGTAGAGCGATTCATCGTGCATCGAAAGAATTAGCACCGGCAGCTTTTGAAATTCAGCGCGGATGTTTTTGATCAACTCGATTCCGTTCGCGCCCGGCAGGCTGAGATCGACGATCACCAAATCAGGTTTCAACTGGCGAATCACGCTCATGCCTTCGGCCGCGTCCCCCGCCTCACCGCAAATGTTGAAAGCGTCATCCGAGCTGTTGATCAACTGCTCGAGTCCTTTTCGAAACAACGGGTGATCGTCGACAACAACGATGCGTTTTGGTTTCGCCGCTTTGGAAGCCGGCTTTGAACTCTCCTTTACCGCGTTCGCACTTTTCATTTCTGTATCGTCAACGGCAGGTAACAGGCGACACGTGAGCCCCCTTGTTTGAGGGACTCGAATTCCAGACGCGCGCCGATCGATTGGGCCCGGTATTGCATGATGTGAAAACCCAGGCCACGACCGGCCTTTGGTTTCCTGCTAAATCCCACGCCGTTGTCGCTCACGCTGAAGACGAGACAGTTCTTCAATCGCCGAACCTCCAACACAATTTGGGTGGCGCGAGCATGTTTGTTCGCATTGATGAGCGCTTCCCGCAAAATCCGATAAAGCTGCGAGGCAACGTTGTCGTCTTCGATGTTCACCTCCGTCCTTAAATCGAGCTGGCAAGGTGTTCTCCAAATTTGCCGGTCTGCCAAATGTTGAAGCGCGGGCAGGAATCCGGCGGCATCGATTTCTTCCTTGTGTAGATCATGCGCGATATTGCGCGCATCCATGACCGAGCCGTTGATCAACTGAGCGATTTTCTCCAAGTCATTCGTTTGGACGACGCGATGGTCTTTCAGTCGCAGCGCGGTGGCGCGGGCAAGAAAGCCGATCGCAGTTAACTGTTGGCAGAGGCCATCGTGCAATTCCTGACCGAGTCGTTCCTGCTCCCGGTCGCTAATTTCGAGAATCTGGCCCTCCAGCCCTTTCCGTCGAGTGATCTCGTTCTTCAGTTCCTGATTGGCTGCACGTAAATCCGCTGTTCGCGCCTGCACTCGCTTCTCCAAGAGATCTTTCGATTTTTTGAGGGCGGCTTCCGCTTCTTTGCGCTGGGTGATATCATTGTTTGTTTCCAAAACAAACGCGCGATTTCCCTGCGCGTCTCGGTCCACCGACCATCGCGAAAACATGGTCAGGCGTTTACCGTCGCGGCGGCTGTGAACGAGTTCGCCTTCCCACCGGTTGTCGCGAAGAAGCTTTTGGTAGATTTTCGACCGCGCCTCCGGGTGTTCCGTTTTCAATAGATCGTATATCACTTTGCCCAAGGCTTCTTCTCGCGTGTAGCCGTAAATTTTTTCGGCGCCCTGGTTCCAGTAAGTGACCCTGTCTTCCGCATCACGAACGATGATGGCGTCGTTGCTCAAGTCCAGCAGTCGCGCCTGCTCGGTTAGCACCCGTTCGTGGGTCTTGCGTTCGCGCAAATCGATGATGGCGGTTTGGTAGAGCAATGCTCCATTTCTCGCCGTCGAAGTGATCGGAGTGCTCAAAAGCAGCGCAGGAATTTGTTCGCCTTTTCTGCTCCTCAATAGCAGTTCCGTCTGCACCTGCTGTTGCGAAGTGCGGCAATAAAGCAGGTGCTGGAGGAGCGAATCTAGATTCGCGACATAAAACGCAAACGGCCGACCAATCAACAGATCCCGCGGCTCGCTCAGCAATTCGGTTGCAGCGAGATTCGCTTCCTCGACCCGCCCGGCGCGGTCGAAGCTGACGTAAGCGATCGGCGCAAAATCATAGAGATCGACATATCGCTGGATCGCTGATTCCAGTTCGGTCTTAGGATGGCGCAGACCACGAATGGACGATCCTCGGTCGCGCCCATTGTTTGAATCGAGTTCGGTGCGGTTACGCGTCGATCGTTTTTCCTTTCGGGCGGTTTGTGGTCGCCTTTTCATGAACTCTCAGCTACTTTTTGTTTTCGTTCGGTAACCCACTTCCGGATTTCTTCTGCCGCCCGTTTGCCGCTCCATCGATGTCGATCAGGGTGAGAACGGCGCCGTCAATTTTATTGTCCGTGGTGCGGTAAGGCCGGATTCGCAGGGAATACTGGCGGCCGTCCTTGTCGGTCACTTCGCGCTCGCGCGTGCCCAGTGTTTCGATCACTTCCCGCAAGATATTTTCCAGGTCGGGCACGTCAATATTCGGCCGCAGTTCGCTTAATGGACGGCCGATATCGGTCGGCAAAATATTAAAAGCGTCGCGCGCCGCTGGCGTTGCCCGTCGCACCGTCAGCGCATTGTCCACCATCACGATTGGCATTTGAATGCTGGCCAGCAGATTGTTCAGTTCGCCCGTCACTTCCATCATCTCGAGGTTTCGGTTGCTCAGCTCTTCGTTCAAGGTGGTCAGCTCTTCATTGGTCGATTGCAATTCTTCCTTCGCCGTTTCCAGTTCTTCGTTGGTGGACTGAAGCTCTTCGTTGCTCGATTCGATTTCTTCGTTGGCCGACTTCAACTCTTCATTCGTCGCTTCCTGCTCTTCAATGATAGCCTGCAACGATTCCTTGGAAGCGGCCAATTCCCGCCGCAATTCGCCTGCTTCACGCTCGGTCGCCGTTTTTCCCAACACCCGCGGCAATTTCTCCAGCTTGCTCGCTTTGGTAGTTTCGTCGAAAATAACCAGCAGCCATGATTTGTCGGAGCCGGGGATTTTAAATGGCACAGCCTGAATATTGATTTCGTAGTTTCTGCCGCCGAGCTTCACCTTCGCCCGCTCTTTCCGAGCGGCCTTGTCTGTTTTGATCGCGCGATGAATCGTGGCGCGCAGGTCTGGCACCAGGGTCGGCCGCGCCAGTTGCAGAAGATTGAATGTCGCCGGACCGGGCGTGTGTTCGAGAAACAACTCAGTGCGGCCACGGAATTGTTGCACCCGCATGTCTTGATCGATCACGACCGCCGCCGGCGCGTAGGCACTGAGCATGATGCGGTCAGCCACTTTCAAAAGATCGCCACCGAAATTTGTGCCGGCGCCGGCCGTCGATCTTCCCCCGAAGTGCGTGAGTTCAGGGCCACGCTGCGGAATGATGTCGGCTGTGCGCGGTGAAGTCCTCGCTCCCTTCGCGTAAATTTTGTTTTTTTTGTCCGCTAATTTGAAAAGCTCGTCGTACATGCCCACCGATTCGGCGGGCCCGAGAATCAAGTAGCCGCCGGGATTGAGCGCATAATGAAACTGCGGGATGCAGCGTTTGTGCAGTTCCGGACTCAGGTAAATGAGCACATTGCGGCAACTGATCAGGTCGAGCCGTGAAAATGGCGGATCGACACAAATATTTTGGCGCGCGAACGTGCAGATGTCGCGCACGTTGCGATTGATCTGGTAAGTGCCATCGCGCTTGATGAAAAAACGCTTCAATCGCGCAGGCGAAACATCTTTTTCGATAGCGCTTGAAAAAATTCCCAGCCGCGCATGTTCGATTACCGATTCGCTCAGGTCGGTGCCGAAAATCTGGATGCGTATTTTGGAAGGACCGCGGCCGAGCGTCTCCAAAATGCATATCGCGAGCGAATAAACTTCTTCGCCGGTGGCGCAACCCGGCACCCACGCGCGCAGCTCTGGTTGTCGATCTTTATTTTTATTTTTGAGCAGCGCCGGCAAGAAACGTTTCTTCAATGCGCGGAAGAGGGCGTCGTCCCGGAAAAACCGGGTCACATTGATAAGCAGATCGTCAAAAAGCGCTTCGATCTCTTTTTTGTTATCGCGCAGGAACCGCGCGTATTGACTCATCTTTTCGATTCGGTGCAGCGCCATCCGTCGCTGGATTCGACGGATCAGCGTGCTCTCTTTATAGGCGCTGAAATCGACACCCGTTTGTTTTCTGAGAGAGAGAAAGATGCGGCCCAGATCGTCCGCCTGGCGATAGGCTGCTTTTTCGATCTCTTCCGGATCGCTCAGCGGCCGCCGGATATAAGGATGATTGGCGATGCGCTCGATCTCGCGCGCAATTTCCCCTGGCGGGAGGACAAGATCGACAAACCCCGCGCGAATCGCGCTCCGCGGCATCGCATCGAACTTCGCGCTCTCTTCACTTTGGGCGAAGGTCAATCCGCCGGCCGCTTTGATTGCGCGCAACCCGGCGGTGCCATCGCTGCCGGTCCCGGAGAGAACGACGCCAATCGCACGCGATCCACATTCTTCGGCGAGCGATTCAAAAAAATGATCGATCGCAACGTTCAACCGTTCCTCGCGTCGAACCAATGTCAGCGCGCCATTCTTGGCGATGACGCATTTGTTCGGCGGCTGGACGTAGACCGTGTTCGGTTTTGGCGTCGTCGTTCGCGTAACCTCGCTCACTGGCATCGCCGTAACTTTGCCGAGCAAATTGGAAAGCCGGCTGGCGTGATGCGGGTCGAGATGCTGCACAATCACAAAAGCCATCCCCGTTTTCTGCGGCAAGTTGCGCAAAAATTCCATTGCCGCTTCGAATCCGCCGGCCGAACCGCCGATTCCCACAATCGGACAGGCGGACGATGATTTCTGTTTTTCCCCGGCGCCGTCGGGCCCGAAATGCGGTTTGGCTTTACGCGAAACAGATCGTCGCTGCTCTTTCGAGCTTTTCTTCTTTTTGTTCGCGGGCATGGCCCTCATTAATAAGATCCGCGGCGTCGGCGGCCCCGAGCCACCCGTCCACTGTAGCCCCAACTCTCTGAAATGCCTAGACGCAACGTCTCGAATGGCGACGTGTTAGCGCTAACCTTAGAGAGGCCAATATGGACCGTCGCTCGTCATGTTTGCAATTGCGCTCACGAGAGAAAATGAAGGCCGCCTCCTACATTCGCCGTAGCGTTATCCGGTTGACGGCAATCCGGTTTATTGAAAACCTCCCCGGGATTCAAAACGGGCCGATGGAATGGCTGGATCTCGATCTTGTGCAAACAGGGTAAACGGTTGTAGCCAAAGGCTACTGTCGATTCTGTTTGCTGGTTTTGTCGCGATCGCACTGCTTATTTCTAGGTGCAACCTTCCGCCGATATTCTTTTAGCCCGCTATTGGTCGTTCGGCGGCTATTATCTGCGCCGGGAAAATTCCGGCTCGATATCGACGGTCGACTTTTACAGCAACGAAGCCGGCGTGCACACGACGATCAAATTCTAGCGCAGCGGACGCGAAGTCTCCGACCGGATTCAGGCGCGTTCACTCTGGAATTGTAAAGACCTCGGCGCAGGCCTTGGGCCGGTGGACGCAGTCCGGCCAGATATTGGGCATCAAAGGCGCGAAGCGCGGCGTCGACCGTTTGCCCGAGGCCGACAATTCCTTCTTCCACGCTCGGACCCAGGAGCGCAATCCAAAGTTGACTGCGAAGGAACAGCTGCGGCCGGCGCGCCGCCGAGGGACTCCCCGGATGCGCCGCGCAATAACGTTCCATCCGTTCGATCGCTACGATTGTTGGATCAAGCACTTGCTCCTTATTTGAACGAAACCCGTTGTTCTTTTTCATTCCACCCTCAAAACGCGCAATTGGCCCTGCGTGGATGTGCGTTTTATAGAAAAAGGCAGAGGAGCGTCTGGGATTGTCTGGTCGACGGCCTGCTTTGCCTCGTGTTTACGAGGAACGAAGCCGTACCATCAGATTTTGGCCTATAACTGGATTAACCGTTCGTCTGATTGCACAGGGAAGTGCATCTGCGATTCTCCATCGTGATGCCGCTTCTGACCCCGATCGAGCTCTCGAGCGCGGAGAAATTGGAGATTTTGCAGCGCCTCGACCGCTATCGGAAGTGGCATTCGCTTGAAGACAAACGGTATTGCCTCGCGTGCGGTCAAATCATTGAAGGACGCGAAGTGCTCGTGGTCGGCGGCACCCGCGGCTCCGGACCTTTGCGATTGATCTGTCCGACTCGAGACTGTCACTCGATTGCAATGGACTGGGTGATACCGACCGACGAAGTGCTGGCGCGGATGTCGATGTTGCAAGACGAAGAGAGTTTGCCGCGGAAAGCAATCGCTCGACCGCGCGAGAAGCTTTCGACGCGATTTCGCAAATTCGCGAGTCAGTTTCGTCGGGCGGCATAAAGCCACCGCGGCCGAACGAGGCGCACGCTCGCAGACTCCAATCTCAGCCGGCGGCCTAAGCTGCGTTGTCCAAGTCCAACGCGTCTAAGGATTTGACCTACCATTCAACCGGTGTGCGCCCCGATTGCGTGAAATGCGGTCATTTCTCATCGTTGGAATTACGCAAACCAGCGTGATGAACCGGAACGACGAAAACTCGCTAGGGGAAGACTTATGTTAAACCCAACTTTGCAGTACACGACCGGCTCCGCGATTTCCGATGAAGCACTAATGGAAGCAATCACCGACCATCGACCGGAAGCGCTGAACGAATTTTATTCGCGCCACGGCGGCAGACTTAAATCAGTCATCGGCAACGTCGTGCACGAGGAGGGCGACGCCGACGATGTGTTGCAGGACATTTTGTTGCAAATCTGGCATGAGGCCGATCATTACTCGCCCAAAGCCGGAAAGTTACTTGGCTGGGTAGTGACGCTCGCCCGTCGGCGGGCGATCGATCGGCTTCGCCGGAAACAAGCTTATTGCCGCGCCAAAGAACGTTACCAGGCGCATCTCAACGAACAACCGGCCGCGGCCCCTGAGACACATTCGTTTGGGGATGACATCTCGCGATCCGACCTCCGTCATTTCCTGTATCGCCGGCTCAATGTTTTACCCCGACATCAACGCGAAGCGCTCGAGCTGGCATTTTTTGCCGGAATGAGCCACCGCGAAATCGCCGCAGTCACCCGCGCGCCGCTTGGCACGGTCAAAACACGCCTCGAACTCGGTTTACAAAAGTTGACTCAGTCGCTCAGACCACTTCGGCACAAAATTTAGAATTTTCGGGCGCCGGGGGCTCCGTCAAACACGGCCTCAGGGAAATCGGAGCTCCCGGCAGGGCTTTTAGTTCAAATCATCGCTGATTGTCGATCTCTTATTCGTAAAAAGATGCGGCTCGGCCGCCTTTCCGTGAAATTTACCGGCCCTGTGTTACCTTAGCGGAATGGATACGCCTGAAATTACTGCTTACTTGAAGACTTATTGCGGTTGGAGCGCCGGCGTTCGGGCTGTGCTTGCCAAATACAATTTGCCTTACACCGAGAAAGACATCATCCAAAATCCCGCTTTCCGTTGGGAAATGGAGACAAAAAGTGGCCAGCCGCTTTCGCCCTGCGTTGAAATCAACGGTCAGGTGCTGGCCGATGTCAGCGGCGAAGAAGTCGAGAAATATTTAATCGACAATCAACTCGTCCAGGCAAGCGGAGCGCAAACCGATGTGCCGCTGAACGCACCGTGCCCAACTGAGGTCCACGAAGGCCAGGTTAAGCTGAACTTTTAATTTGTGTAGGCGGGCGGTGACTCTCCGCGCGCAACAACTGGATGCAACGTCACGTTGCTATTCTTCCGATTCGGTTTCGGGATCGGGCTTGAGCCCTTCTTCCTCCATCTTGCGGAGGACGTCGCTCATGTCGTCGACTTCGTCCCAAACTTCCTGGCTGACGTAGATCGGCGCCTTCTGCTGGGTCGCAATCGCGATGCAATCGCTCGGTCGCGCATCCAGCTCGATGATCTTCTTTTGTTGCAGTTCGTTTTCCGCGCGAATGATCGCGCGCGCGTAGTAGGTCGCGTTTTTCAGGTCATTGATGATCACGCGTTCGACTTTCGCGCCCAGCGCCGTCATCAGGTGCGCCATCAAATCGTGCGTCAACGGACGCTCCTTGGTGATATCGCGCATGAACATGGTGATCGCGCTCCCGACCGTTTGGTCGACATAGATAATGAAAACCTTGTCGTTGTTTCCAATGAAAACCGCGCACCCGCCGCTCGTCGGCAACACCGCCCGCACCTGCACTTCGATCACCGTTTTATTCATCCCCGCGCGAACGTTATCCGCAGGGGAAGGAAAAACAAGCGGCCTGAAAAAGTGTGAATAAGTTGAAAATTCTTACACGCTTCTCTTGATTAGTTGGCGCGCTGAATCATTATGCCGTTCGCGGCTGGGCCGCCGCGCCAAGAAGAGATGAAAGACTGGGACGTCGAGTCCGCGATCGCAACTTATAATGTCGATGGTTGGGGCGGCGGTTATTTCACTGTCAACGCCGAAGGCAATGTCGTTGCCAAACCCCTTCAGGAAAATGGCGGCAGCATCACCATTCTTGAAGTCGTAAACGAGGCGCGCTCGCGCGGATTGAGTTTTCCACTCGTCATTCGGTTCCAAGATCTGCTTCGCCACCGCGTCGAGTCGGTCAATCTCGCATTTCAAAACGCGATCACGGAATTCGGCTATCGCGGTCAGTATCGCGGCGTCTTTCCGATCAAGGTCAATCAGCTGCGCGAAGTTATCGAAGAAATTGTCGATGCTGGCCAGCAATTTCATTTCGGATTGGAAGCCGGCAGCAAACCGGAACTCGTCGCTGCGCTCGCCATGCACAAGGACGCCGAGAGCCTCATCATCTGCAACGGATACAAAGATCCCGCTTTTATTCGTATCGCGCTGCTCGGTCGCAAACTTGGGAAGTTGGTTGTCATCGTCGTTGAAAAACTCGAGGAGCTCGAGCAAACCATTCGGGCCGCAAATGAAGTCGGCGTCGAACCGATGATCGGCATTCGCGTCCGGCTTCACAGCAAAGGTTCCGGCAAATGGTCGCCCAGCGGCGGTGAGAACGCGAAGTTCGGTCTCGACACCACCAATCTGGTCGCCGCCAGCCAAATGTTAAAAGACGCGGGCTTCGCGCATTGTCTCAAGCTGATTCATTTTCATGTCGGCTCCCAGGTGCCGGATATTTCCACGATCAAACGCGCGGTGCGCGAAGCCGCGCGCTATTACGCCAAACTGTCGAAGCTCGGTCACGAACTCGGTTATCTTGATGTCGGCGGTGGTCTCGGCGTCGATTACGACGGGTCGGGCAGCGATTTCGACAGCTCGGCAAATTATTCACTAGAGGAATACGCCAACGACGTTGTCTGGAACATCATGGACGTGTGCGATTCCGAAGCCGTCTCGCATCCGGCCATTGTCAGCGAAGGCGGCCGGGCCGTGGTCGCCCATCATTCCGTGCTGGTGATGGAAGCTTTCAGTTCCATCGAGAAAACCGTGCCCCGGTTAAAAGTCGAGGCGACAGAAAAGGATCACAAGCTCGTCGGCGACATTCTCGACGTGAAACAGCGTCTCAAGCGCAGCAATCGGATCGAGAGTTTGCACGACATCCAGCAGATCAAGGAAGAAGCGCAGGAGACGTTCAACCTCGGCCTGCTCGAACTCGAATCGAAAGCGAAGATCGACACCCTCTATTGGCAGCTCGCGCAGCAAATCGTCAACATGCATCGCGGTCTGCGCTACGTGCCTGACGAAGTAAAGGAACTCGAGACTTCTCTTAGCGATCAATACATCTGCAACTTTTCCGTCTTCCAATCGCTCCTCGACCATTGGGCGCTCGGTCAGCTTTTTCCGATCATGCCGATTCATCGCCTGACGACTGCGCCGGATCGACAGGGCACGATCGTTGACATCACTTGCGATTCCGACGGTAAAGTTTCCAAGTTCACCGATCTTCAGGACGTGCGCGATACGCTGCCCCTCCATCGGGTCATTCCCGGCGAAATTTATTATCTCGGCGTCTTCATGGTCGGCGCCTACCAGGACATCATGGGCGATCTGCACAACTTGTTCGGTCGCGTCACAGAGGCGCACGTATTTCTCGATCCGGATGAAGAATCGGGCTGGTACATCGAGGAAGTCATTGAGGGCAGCACCATCGGCGAAGTACTGGCCATGACGCAGTGGGATAAAATCGAATTGATGCGATTGCTCAAAACGCAAGTCGACGCCGCGATCAAAACCGATTTTCTGAAGCCGAGCGACGCCATGAAGCTTCTCGCCGATTACGAGCGGCTTTTGCAGGAATACACTTACCTCTCCCTCAACGGCACAAAGCTTGTGCCGCAGCCGGGCAACTGGCTCCCGCTAAGTTGATTGCACCGCGACAAAATCACTGATCGCTTTGGCGATTCTTTGATCGACATCTTCCTGCGTCTCGCTCCCAAGATCTTTTTTTCGAACAATCAGGGAATGATCGCCGCCTTCGACGATGTGAAGAACGTTTGGCGCGCTCATTTCTTTGCGAACGCTTTCGAGTAAATCGAACGGGCAAAGCGAATCGCGCGTGCCTTGCACGAAAAGAATTGGAGTGCGCAAATCGCGCAGCACTTGATCGCGCAATTTCGAGGGGTCGCCACCGCCGCAAAGTGGATAACCCAGGCAGACGAGTCCATTTACTTCTTCTTCCAGAGCGACGTGACAACCGATCCGGCCGCCCATGCTTTTTCCGATCAAGAAAATTGGTCCCGATATTTCCGGGCGCACTTCGGCGAGAGCCTCACGATGCGTGGCGATTAATTGCAGCAAACGATCAGGGCGTCCTCGCCCTTCGCGCATGTAATTGTAATCGAACGTCTCGACCTCACCGATCCGGGTAAGGGTTTTTTTCCAGCGCTGCATCCAGGGATGCGAGGACGGCGCGCCCGCGCCCGGCGCGAAGAGAAAAAACGGTTTCACAATCATCTAGATGTCGATCTTGCAAGATAGTGAAACAACCTCTAAAAGGTCTGGCTCAATATGGCTGACGTAAATCGGCTGCTCGTCTCGGCAGCGTAATTCGATCGATCCTGCGCCATGCTTTTTAACTCGCTCACTTTCGTTGCCTTCTTCGTGATCGTGCTCGCGCTTTACTGGAGCATCGGCTCCTGGACGGCGCGAAAAAATCTGCTCGTCGTCTCCAGCTACATCTTTTACGGCGCCTGGAATCCGCCCTTCGCCGCGCTTCTGTTTTCCACAACCGCGATGGACTTCTGGCTCGGGAGACAGATTGCGAAGGCCAAGGGGCGTTCGCGCCGCGGCTGGTTGGTCGCCAGCGTGTGCATGAACCTGAGCATGCTCGGGTTTTTCAAATACGGAAATTTTCTCCTTCAAAATTTTCAATGGCTCGTCGCGCGCATCGGCATTATTTATCAACCGCCGCATCTCGATATTTTGCTTCCCGTCGGCATTTCCTTTTACACGTTCCATTCGCTTTCTTATACGCTCGATATTTACCGCGGCGTCTTACAGCCGACGCGTTCCCTGCGCGACTTCATTCTCGCGGTCTCATTTTTTCCGCAGCTTGTTGCCGGTCCAATCGTGCGCGCGGGGGATTTTCTTCCGCAACTTGTTCATCCCACACGTCTGAAAACGGGCCAATTTCTTTGGGGGCTGGCTCTGATGACTTTGGGCCTCTTCGAGAAAATTGTGCTTGCGGACACGATGCTGTCCGGCTCGGCCGATCGCGTTTTCGATTATGCCGGTCCGTTGGTCGCGCTTGATTCCTGGGCGGGCGTGATCGCGTTTGCCGGCCAAATATTTTTCGACTTCGCCGGTTACTCGACCTGCGCCATTGGCGCGGCTCTAACTCTCGGTTTTCATTTAAAGGACAACTTTCGATTTCCCTACGCTGCAATCGGTTTCTCGGATTTCTGGCGGCGTTGGCACATTTCGCTCTCCACCTTCCTGCGCGATTACCTTTACATTCCGCTCGGCGGCAATCAGGTCCGGCCGTTTCGCGCCGCGCTCAATCTTGTTATTGTCATGTTCCTGGGCGGACTTTGGCACGGCGCGGCCTGGACGTTCGTCGTCTGGGGTCTCTTGCATGGCTCATATTTAGTGATCGAGCGCGTCTGTCGCATCTTTTTCGAAGACAAACCGTGGGCGAATAATCTAGCCACGCGCGTTTTGGCCGGCGTCGCCACTTATGCCGCGGTTTGCATCGCCTGGGTTTATTTTCGCGCGTCTGATTTCACAATCGCGAGTCGAATGCTCGCTGGAATGTTCGGCCAACACGCTCATGGCGATGCAATTCTTTCCACGCGCGAAATGCTTCAGGTCGCGCTTGTCACCATTGGCATGATCTCAGTGCACTGCTCGCTGCGTGACAGCAATATCGAAATCGCGGTGGCACGTTTGCCGCGCTGGCTAGTGACTGCTGCCTGGGCCCTAATGGCCTGCGCAATTATTCTTACTCAAGGAGCTAGTAATGCCTTCATTTATTTCCAATTTTAAAGAACGACTCCGTCTTCCGCGGTTGTTTTTCCGAAAACCGTCACGCGCCGAACAAATCCATGGCGGTCCGCCGCTTGAATTTGAGCGGCCGATTCCGCCGGTGCCGTGGCGCGGAATTACTGTCGTGGTTGTGCTCGTCGTCGTCGCCGCGACCACCGGGTGGGAATTGTACTGCCGCTCGATCGGTTACGGGCCGACTCTTAATGATAATGAAGATCTCTGGACGCTGAGACGACGTGCCGTCGCTCCTGAATCGCTCGTGATCATCGGGGATTCGCGCGGTTGGTACGATGTCGATCTTGATGAATTCGAAAAAGGTTTGGGCAAGCGTCCGATCCAACTCGCGATGGGCGGCGGCTGCGGTTATCCGGTTCTCGCCGATCTCGCGAAAGACGAAAGCTTCCACGGTACCGTGGTTTGTAGTGTCGTTCCCCGTTTATTTTTCGCGCCGCCCGGAACGCCGCCAATGGAGCGCGGCGAGAAAGCGGTGAAGCGGTTTCATTCGCAAACCCCAGCCCAACGCGCGAGCCAGTATCTCGCTTTTCCATTGGAAGAGCGTGTTGCGTTTCTCAAGCAGGAGGAGCTGACGCTCGACGATCTATTGAAACGTTTGCCGATTCCAAATCGTCCCGGAGCGCTCGTCCCGCCACGACTTCCGCCTTATTTCGGCACAATTGATCGCGAGCGGCGCGCGCGCATGATCGAAGAATGCGCGCAACCTGGCAGCGAGCTTGCCAAAAGAATTCAGCAAATTTGGATCCCGCTTTTCACACCGCCACCTCCGCCGACTTACATTTCAAAGGAACAATTCATGGCGAAAATGGGGGATGCGATCGGGGGTCGGTTCCGCGATATCACGACGGCGGTAGAGAAAATTCGGTCGCGCGGGGGCAAGGTCGTTTTCGTCCGGCTTCCTCATAGCGGCGGCTTGAAAGAACTGGAAGAGCGCGACACGCCCCGCGCCAAAACCTGGGACCCGCTGATAAAGATGACCGGAGCGCCCGGCATCTATTATTCCGATTTTCCTGAGCTCTCCGGTTTCACCTGTCCGGAATGGTCGCATCTATCCGCCGGCGATTCGGTTGAGTTTAGCAAGCGCTTGGTCCCGCATCTTCGCGCCGCGCTGAAAATGTAGATCGACCTAATCCTGTCGGACGGCGTCGGCGAAAGCCACGTCTCCGGATTTCAGATCCAGTTCTGCTTCTTGCGCGGTTCCGAAAACTTGCGCGCGATTTTCGTCGAATTCTTTTTCCCAGCGCGCGACCACAACTGTCGCCAAACAATTTCCGATCACGTTCACGCAGGTGCGGCCCATGTCCATCAGCTCGTCTACGCCAAAAATGATCGCGACGCCGATTGGGCCGAGGCCGGCCGGCACAAACGTATTTAGCGTTGCCAGCAAAATGACGAGTGATGCGCGTGGAACCGCCGCCACACCTTTCGACGTGAGCATCAATGTCAGCATCATCGTGATTTGCTGGCCGATTCCCATGTGCCAGCCCATCGTTGTTTCCGCTGCTTGCGCGACGAATACCGACGCCATCGCCAGATAGAGAGTCGAGCCGTCGAGATTAAACGAATAACCAGTGGGCATGACAAAGCCGACGATGTGACGCGGAACGCCGAAGCGTTCCATCGCTTGCATCGCTTTCGGCAGCGCCGACTCGCTGCTCGTGGTGGCGAACGCTAATGCCGCCGGTTCGCGCACCGCGCGGAAAAATTGCCGCAACGGAACGCGTGCAATGAAGATCACGATTCCAAAAACCAGGACGACGAAAATGGTCAGCGCGAGATAAAGCGAAAGAATCAGTTTCCCGAGATTGACCAGCACGCCCGGTCCTTGCGTTCCGATTGTGTGCGCCATGGCCGCGCCTACGCCAATCGGCGCGAACATCATCACGTAATTCGTGAACTTGAACATGATCTGCGAGAGACTCTCCATCGCCCGAACGATTGGCCGCCCTTTTTCGCCGACGGCCGATACCGCGAGCGCGAACAGCACACTGAACGCAACGATTTGCAAAACATCGCCGCGGACCATTGCGTCGATCACGCTCGAAGGAAACGCGTGCACGATCGTCTCGACCAGCGTTTTGGGATGGGCTTGTCCGATCGTTTTGACGATGTCGATGTTACCGGCCGCGAGAGTCACGCCTGCGCCCGGTTTCATGAAATTCACGACTGCCAGTCCGATGAATAGCGCCGCGGTGGTGACGATTTCGAAATAAACTAGAGCTTTGACGCCCATCCGGCCGACTTTTTTCAATGCGCCCGCACCCGCGATTCCGACCACAATGGTGGAGAAAACCAGCGGCGCGATGATCGACTTGATCAAATTGATGAAAATGTCGCGCAGGAAATAAACCTTGTTGCCCCAGTCGGGCTGGAGCCAGCCGATCAATGCGCCGACGACAAGACCGATCATGATCTGCGTGGTCAGCGACGGGCGATACCACGGGCGGCGGGTTAGATTTCCCGAAGAGAGGTTCATCTCGTTGGCAAATTGAAGATGAATCAGGAAAGCAGGAAAAGAGGAAAACGAGTTAAGAAGCCATGGCCAAAGAAATCTTTTCGTCTTCTTCTTGCTTTCCTGATTTCCTGATTAGGAATCTGTTTCCTGGACTCCTGGCTTCCAGATTCAGCTTTTATGTTTCTGACTCACCTTGAATGCACCGCGTGTGGCCTCCGGCACGATTGGTCGCGCCTTCAAAATCTGTGCACCGCATGCAGTAAACCGCTCTTCGCCGTCTACGACCTTGCCGCGGTGGGTAAACTTGACTGCTTTAAGCAGTCAAGTTTGAGGGAGCGCGAGAAATCATTGTGGCGTTATCGCGAATTGTTGCCGTTGCCGCAAGATGCGGAGCCGATCTCGTTAGGCGAAGGCGGAACGCCGTTGTTGCGCGCGAAAGCATTGTCCGACGATGTCGATCTTTGGATCAAAGACGAATCGCTCAATCCGACCCAAAGTTTCAAAGCGCGCGGGATGAGCGTGGCCATTTCGATGGCGAAATTTCTTGGTGCGAAGAAGCTCGCGGTCCCGAGCGCTGGAAACGCCGGCGGCGCCCTGGCCGCTTACGCCGCGCGCGCTGGACTCGAAGCGCACATCTTCATGCCGCGCGATACGCCGCGCGCAAATATTATTGAGTGCCGTGAGGTCGGCGCGCACGTGACGTTGATCGACGGACTGATCACCGACTGTGGTGCGGAGATTGCGCGCCGCAAAGAAAAAGAAGGCTGGTTCGATCTTTCCACGCTGAAAGAGCCGTATCGGATCGAAGGCAAGAAGACGCTCGGTTACGAAATCGCCGAGCAACTGGATTGGAGATCGCCGGACGTGATTTTGTATCCCACCGGCGGCGGCACCGGACTAATCGGCATGTGGAAGGCGTTCGATGAAATGGAAAAGCTCGGTTGGATCGATAATAAACGGCCGCGGATGTTTTCGGTGCAGGCCAGCGGTTGCGCGCCGATCGTGCGTGCATTTGACGCTGGCGAGAAATTTGCCGCCGAATTTCCAAACGCGCACACGGTCGCGTCCGGTTTGCGTGTGCCGAAAGCGATCGGCGATTTTTTAATGCTGAACATTCTTTGCGAGTCAAAAGGCGGCGCGATCGCAGTTGATGACGACGAAATGATTCGGACTGTTCGCGAAGTCGGGTCTCAAGAAGGCCTCTTCGTTGCGCCGGAAGGCGCGGCCTGTTTTGCGGCGCTTAAAAAACTTCGCGCGTCCGGAAAGATCGACATCGGCGAGCGCGTAGTGATTTTCAACACCGGGTCAGGGATCAAATATCTCGACTGCTTCGAGCGCGGTTCTTAGCCTGTCGCCAATGGCGACGCGCGAGAATCCGAGGCGGCATCTTATTCTGCTGATCGCCCTGTTAACGCTTATTGTTTTCGGTCCGCTGCTCAGCGTTACTCGTCACGGCACGCTGCTTTTGAATGTGGTCGGTGCCGCCGTGCTATTGACCGGGTTGTTCGCGGTGAGCGAGTGCAAAAGTGTTTTTATCACGGGCATTATTTTGTCGATCTTATCAATCATCGCGACCTTTCTCCTGATCGGCTATCCGGTCCACGCGATGGTGATAATCGCGCACGCGACAATGATCCTGGTCCTCGGTTTCTTTGCCGTCGCTATTTTGGATTACGTCGTGCGCAGCGGACGGGTTACATCGGACAAGATTTTCGCCGCCATTTGCGCGTATTTGTTGATCGGTTATGCCTGGGCGTTTGCTTACGCGCTTCTCGATGAATGCTATCCAGGCGCGTTTGTCACGCCGACTGAGGTAGCGCGAAATGATTACGTTGGCCGCGTCATCCAGATGAGATATTTCAGTTACATCACGCTGGCTACGGTCGGCTACGGCGACATTGTGCCCCGCACGACCGGCGCGCGAACGATGACCATTCTTGAGGCAATCCTTGGACAGTTTTATCTTGTCGCGCTAATCGGACGTCTCGTCGGATTGCACATCGTTCACGGACGAGATCCACGTCCGCGCGATGAAGACTGAACCGCTAATAATTGAGGTCAGTTACCGCTTTCGCAGGCGTAGCGGGAACAGCATCGAGACTTGTTCCCGATATTTCCGATAGTTATCGCCGTAAAATCGAATCAGGTCGCGCTCTTCGAATTGGATGGCGACGAGAATGTAGGCCGTGGTCATGATCGCGAAGAACAGGTGGCCGGTCGTCATCCTTGGCGTCGCCCAGAACGCGATGATGAATCCGAGATAAAGCGGATGCCGCACCATTTTGTATAAAGTCGGCGTTTTAAATGGCGGCGGTTCGTCGTGTTTGCCGACTAAATAATTGTAGACCTGTTTCATTCCGAAAAGACCGAAGTGATCGATCAGATAGGTTGAAACGAGGACCAAGCCCCACCCGATCCAGAACAAACCGGTCAGAACGGTGCGGCCATTTGGATTGCGCACGTCCCAAATAATTCCCTTCATCGGGTGCCATTTCCAAAACAGCACCAGCAAGATCAAACTCGCCAGCAGAACGTAGGTGCTGCGTTCAACTGGTTCGGGAACGATTTTCTTCCAGGCGCGTTTGAACCATTGCCGCGCCATGACGCTGTGCTGAACCGCGAAAAGGCTCAGCAAAACAGCATTGATAATGAGCGCTTTTGTCAGCGGCCCCGCCGGTCCCGAATCAATCGTCTTCGGGACGAGGCCAATATTGCCAACAAAAGCGATCGCGTAGAGAAACGCGACCAGGAAGATGAGATAACAAACCAATCCGTAAAGAAACGCGATGAATCGACCAAACATATTGATCTCCTTTCGGTTCGTGGGCCTGCGCCGCGTAGGATGACAGCCGACAGTTTTGAAGACAAGCCTAAAGCATCATTAGTCGACAAAATCGAAGTCGAGGAATTTTAGACTCAAAAAGTCACCTTAATCGCGTGTGAATCGAAAGCAGCTTCGACTTTCTCGGCAATTTACCGAGAAACGATTAATGAAATCCGAATACGCACGCGCTCTGTCGCGTCTAAGTATAAATGAAGAAGTTAATACTCAGTATGGCATTAGCAGTCGCGGCTCCGTTCGCGTGGGCACAGGTTTCTGAAACTACCACCACGACTACGACTGAGGGCAGCGGCACGATCACGGAGTTTTCTCCGGGTAGCAGCATCGTGCTGAAGGAAAGTGCCGGCCCGAGACATTATCGCTTCGGGAAAAAGGTCGTTTATGTGACCAGAAGCGGTAAGGAACTCGACGAAACGACCGTGCGCACCAAAATCAGAGTGGGCGTGCCGGTGCGCGTTCACTACGTGGGTGAAGGCGACAACATGCTCGTTGACCGCGTCATCGTAGACGAGGATTAAGAGCTAAGTTCGACAACTAACATTCGCGCCTTCTCTGCTTCGCTGAATTTGTTTCACTCGAAGCGGAAAGGCGCGTTTTGTGTACACCGATTGGATTCGATCCGCTCAGAAGATTATTAAGATGTGAGAGCCTTTATTGGGCTATACTAGGCAACTGCCGCATCTATTTACCTCCCTGGTTCGCCGAATTCCTTCGAAAGCACGAACCGGATGGCCTTTCGCTGTGATCACTGCAGCAACTCAGTAAGCTAGAAAGTTAGTTTCTATGATTAAGTCAATCGTTAGCGTCGCCTTTGCCACAGCCCTGATGGGTTCAGTGGCTTTCGCGCAAACACACACGTCTTCCACGAAGGTTGTCACGCAACCCAACGGAGTGACTGAAACCACCACCACGACAACCGAAAGTTTTGGCACCGTCACGGAGTTTACTCCGGGCGATTCCCTGATCCTGAAAACCGAAGCGTCCGAACCGATGCACTACAAGTTCAGCAAGACCGTCGAATTCATGAATGCACACGGAAAGGTTATCGAAGCCTCAAAAATTAGAAAAGATTCAAAGGTTCACGTTCACTACGTGCGACATGGCGACGACATGGTAGTTGATAAAGTTACCCTCACGCCGGACCGGCACTAAGTCCCGGCACGAGTTGCTTGGTTGATTTTTAAGCCAAGCTAGCAATTCAGCGC
>Ga0209156_10000271_pt1 | contig 43359 bp, 33 predicted proteins | sample GraSoiAngelo_124_FD_185881 | JGI IMG/M metagenome (GOLD analysis project Ga0209156, IMG submission 185881) | Grasslands soil microbial communities from the Angelo Coastal Reserve, California, USA - 14_0927_05_20cm (SPAdes) (version 2) | ecosystem: Environmental > Terrestrial > Soil > Grasslands... | reverse complement strand
CGCGGCCCCGCCGGTTCCGATCGCTGGGTCACCGCAGGTCTTCCAACCCGGCGTCAACCAGGGGATCTTCGACGGTGACGCCCGGAACACCCGCATCAACTTCACTTTCAACGCTCCGCCGGCGCTCGGGAAGTGGGCTCCGCGGGCCACGCTCGAGGCCGATTTCTTCGGGGCGTTCAACGGTAACCCGCCGTTCGGAGATGAGCAGCCGCAGTTCCGGATCCGGCACGCCTTCGTGGACTTCTCGAACGGCCGCACGACGTTGCGGATCGGTCAGTTCTGGGCGCCGTTCTTCAACACCGACATCCCCGTCTCATTAGCGCATATCCCCTTCCCCGTCGGCCTCGGCTCGGGCGGCGTCGTCGGCTGGCGGTTCCCCGGGGTGTTTCTGTATCACGACCTCACGCCCACGAACCCGCTCAAGCTCCAGTTGCAGGTGGCGGCCTTGAAGGGCTCGGGGCCGGCCGCCTCGGCCAGGGACACGGCCAACGCCATTGGCAACGGCGAGGCGTCCGGCTTGCCGCAGGTCGAGACGCGGATCAACGTGGCGAGAAAATTCTCGAGCGTAACCTGGAGCGGCTACGTCGCGTACCACCTCGACTGGAAGGACCTGAACGGCACGAACGTCCCGGGTTCCAACATCACAGACTGGGGAGTCGAGACCGGCCACTCCATCGCGGCGGGCAGCTTCACCCTGCACGGCAACTTCTACTACGGGAAGGGGCTGGGAACCCAGTTCGCCAATATCAACCAATTTCAGCCGCAGATTCGGGGCTGGGGCGCGTGGGCCCAGGCGGGATACGACTTCACGTCCCATTGGAGCCTCTGGGCCGACTACGGGATGGACCAGCCGGATTACGCGCGGTTCACCAGGGAGACGACTTTGACCCTGGCGCGTCAGCTCAGCCACACCGGCTCGGCGATGCTGCGGTTCCGGGCGGGTCGCTATGCCGCCGGCCTGGAGTACTTCCGGAATGTGATGCGCTGGAACACCGGCATTACGAGCGCTGACCAGTACGCGCTCAGCGCGCTGTACACGCTGTAAAGGAGACCGAGCTCGCAGCGGAGCGTATCGTGCTCCGCTGCGGCTCCGGTTAGTGGTATGGACATCGCCTGGCGTCCGACCGAGCGGTATCTCGCGCGCAGCCGGCTGCGCCGCTTCGCCGAGCAGCACGGTCATGGCGACTTCGCGTCGCTGTACCGCTGGTCGGTCCAAGACCTCGAGGGCTTCTGGCGCGCCGTCGACTGCGATCTTGGCCTGGTGTGGCAGGCGCCCTACGAGCGCGTGCTCGACACGTCGCGCGGCCTTCCCTGGACCACGTGGTGGGTGGGCGGTCGCTTGAACTACGTGACCACGGCGCTGCGCCACGATCCGTCCCGGACGGCGCTCGTGTTCGAGGGCGAAGACGGCGTGACGCGGCGGCTCACATACGGCGAGCTGGCGTTGCAGGTGCGTCGCTTCGCGGCCGGCCTGCGCGCGCTCGGCGTCCGAGCCGGAGACCGCGTGGGCATTTTCCTTCCCATGATCCCCGAATGCGCGATCGCGACGCTCGCCGTCTCCGCGATCGGCGCGATCTACACGCCGATCTTCTCGGGGTACGCCGCCGAGGCGATCGCCGGCAGGCTGCGCGACTGCGAAGCGAGCGTGCTCATCACCGCCGACGGGTTCCGCCGGCGCGGCCAGGTGGTGCGGATGAAGGAGACGGCCGACGCCGCCGCCGACCGAGCGGGCGTCCGCACGGTGATCGTCGCCCGGCGGCTCGGCAGCGCGGTGCGCATGCGGGCGCGGGACCTGTGGTGGGACGACGTCGTGGCGAGCGGAAGCGGCGGAGATGAGACATTCGCCGATGTGTCCGCCGAAGATCCGTTCATGATCATCTACACGTCCGGCACGACCGGCCGGCCGAAGGGCGCGGTGCACGTGCACGGCGGCTTCCCCGTGAAGGCGGCGCAGGACCTGGCGCACTGCTTCGACCTGCAGGCGGGCGATCTCATGTGGTGGTTCACCGATCTCGGCTGGATGATGGGACCCTGGCTCATCGCCGGGGGGTTGATCCTGGGGGCGTCCATCCTGCTGTACGACGGTGCGCCGGACTTCCCGGACGCCGGTCGCGTCTGGTCGATCGTGGAGCGACATCGCGTGACCCACCTCGGGATCTCGCCCACGGCGATCCGCGGCTTGATGCGCGCCGGCGAGGAGCTGGTGCGCGCACACGACCGGTCGTCGCTGTTCGTGCTCGGCTCGACCGGCGAGCCGTGGAATCCCGAGCCGTGGTGGTGGTACTTCGGAGTAGCGGGCGAACGGCGCGCGCCGCTCGTGAATTACTCCGGGGGGACCGAGGTGTCCGGCGGCCTGGTCGGCTGCACGACCTGGACGCCGATCAAGCCGACGTCGTTCTCCAGCCCCGTGCCCGGCATCGCCGCGGACGTGTGCGACGAGAGTGGCCGCTCGGTGCGCGGCGCGGTTGGCGAGCTCGTCGTGCGGAAGCCGTGGCCGGGCATGACGCGAGGCTTCTGGCGCGCCCCGGAGCACTACCTGGCGAGCTACTGGCGACGCTTCCCCGACGTCTGGGTCCAGGGCGACTGGGCGCGGACCGACGACGACGGGTTCTGGTACATCGACGGCAGGAGCGACGACACGATGAAGGTCGCCGGAAAGCGCGTAGGCCCCGCAGAGGTCGAGTCGGCCGCCACGGCGCATCCGGCGGTGCTCGAGGCCGCGGCGGTCGGCGTCCCGCACGAGGTCAAAGGCGAGGCGGTGATCGTGTTCGCCGTCCTCCGCCCCGGCTGCGAGTCATCGGACATCCTGGCGAGCGAAATCGCCGACAAGGTCATGGAGCTGCTCGGCCGGCCGTTGCGACCCGACGCCGTCCGCTTCGTATCGGAGCTGCCGAAGACGCGTAACGCCAAAGTCTTGCGTCGGGTGATCCGGGGCGCGTACCTCGGCCAGGCCGATCTCGGGGATTTGTCGGCGCTCGAGAACCCGGCCGCAGTGGATCGGATCAGGGAGCTCGTTGCGGCGAAGGTGTCCTGAGGGAGATGCGCTCATGGTCGACACGCCTGCTGTGACACGTTCGCGCGAGCCTGCGGCGATCCGGCTCGGGCTGACAATTTCCGACTGGACCGAACGCTGGTTTCCGGATGCGTTCGTCTTCGCCCTCATCGGAATCGTGATCGTATTCGTCGCGGGAGTCGCCCTGGGGCGGAGCCCCTTGCAAATGACGCATTACTTCGGGAGCGGCTTCTGGTCGCTCATCCCGTTCACGATGCAGATGGCGCTCATCGTCATCTTCGGATACGTCGTCGCGTCCTCACCGCCGGTCTATCGTCTCGTGCAGTGGCTCGCCACGATCCCGAAGACACCGCGGACCGCGGTCGCGTGGATCGCCCTGTTTGCGACTGTTTCGTCGCTGCTCTCGTGGGGGTTCAGCCTCGTGTTCAGCGGGCTTCTGGTCCGTGAGGTGGTGCGGCGCGTGCCGCAGACCGACTATCGCGCCGCCGGAGCCGCCGGCTACCTCGGGCTCGGCAGCGTCTGGGCCCTCGGCCTGTCGTCGTCAGCGGCCCTGCTCATGGCCACCAAGGGATCGATCCCCGCTACGCTGCTGCCGATCGCGGGCGTTTTGCCGCTATCGCGGACGATTTTCCTCTGGCAGAGCATCGTCACGGCGGTCGTCCTCATGGCGGTCTCCGTGCTCGTCGCCTATTTGACGGCGCCGGACGGGCGGACGGCGCGCACGGCGGAGAGCTACGGTATCCGCCCCGAGCCCCTGGAGATCCGCACCCCGGCGCGGCAGCGCCCCGGCGAATGGCTGGAATACAGCCCGCTGCTGACGATTCTCATCGTGATCGTGGGGGTCGCCTACCTGGTGCAGCTGTTCGCGTCGAAAGGCGGCGGTATCGCGGCGGGGATCGCGCAGGCGCTCGACCTGAACACCTACAATTTCATCTTCTTGCTCGCCGGCCTGCTGCTGCACTGGCGGCCGCGGCGGTTCCTCGAGGCCGTCACGCGCTCCGTCCCCGCGACGGCGGGCGTGCTCATCCAGTTCCCGTTCTATGCGGGGATCTTCGGCATGATCACCGGCACCGCGAGCGACCCATCCCCGATCTCACAGTGGCTCGCCGGACTGTTCGTCCGCGTCTCGGACACGAACAGCTATCCGATCCTCGTGTCCATCTACTCGGCCGTGCTCGGTGTGTTCGTGCCCTCGGGCGGGAGCAAATGGGTGATCGAAGCGCCCTATCTGCTTCAGGCCGCGAACGAGCTGAAGGTGAACCTCGGCTGGGTGGTGCAGATGTACAATGCCGCGGAGGCCCTGCCGAACCTGGTCAATCCGTTCTGGATGCTGCCGCTTCTCGGGCTCCTGGGCGTGCGCGCCCGCGACCTCGTCGGCTACGCGGCCGTTCAGCTCGTCGTGCACTTGCCGGTGGTCCTGTTCTTGATGTGGCTCTTCGCGCGAACGCTGCCATACGTCGCGCCTGCGGTGCCGCCGTGACGGCTTGCGGCGTCGGCGCCACGCAGCGACGTTGTCCCGCCGTGAACGGCCGATGCAGCGGAGCGCTCACGCTCCGCTGCGCGCGTTGTCCCACATGTATACTTTAAGGAGAGATCCATGGCACAGCGGAAGCGGATCGATCGACGCGAATTCGTGGCCGCGACGACCGGAGTGGCCGCAGCGGTCGCTCTCGGCCCCACGATCCAGATCAGACGCCCGCAGAAGACGCTCAAGATTCTGCAGTGGAGTCACTTCGTCCCCTCCTACGACGTCTGGTTCGACAAATACGCCAAGGACTGGGGGACGGCGAAGGGCGTCGACGTGACGGTCGATCATATCGCCCTCGCCGACCTGGGGACGCGCGCCAACGCCGAGGTCGCCGCGCAGCAGGGCCACGACCTGTTTCAGTTCCTCTCGCCCCCCGGAGCCTTCGAGGAGCATGTGCTCGACATGGGAGACCTGGTGCAGGAGGCCGAGCGCCAACACGGCCCCCTGCTCGACCTGTGCAAGCGCAGCACCTTCAACCCGGTGACGCGCAAGTGGTTCGGCTTCAGCGACAACTACGTGCCCGATCCCGGCGACTACCTGAAGAGCGTGTGGACCGAGATCGGGATGCCCAACGGTCCCGTCACGTGGGAAGACCTGGTCAAGGCGGCGCCGGAGATCAAGAGCAAGCACCCCGAGATCCAGATTCCGATCGGCGTCGGGATGTCGCAGGAGCTGGACACCAACATGGCGACCCGTGCCATGCTGTGGTCGTTCGATGGCTCGATCCAGGACGCGAACGAGAATGTGGTGCTGAAATCAGATCAGGCGCTCGCGGCCCTGGAGTTCGGCATGCGGCTCTTCAAGGCGGGCATGAACCCGGCGGTGTTGAGCTGGAACGCCGCCTCGAACAACCAGGCGCTCAACGCGAAGCAGACGGCCTACATCCTCAACTCCATCTCCGCGTACCGCACCGCGCAGGATAACAAGCTCCCGGTGGCGGACGACATCTTCTTCGTCCCGGCGCTGAAAGGCCCGCGCGGGACGCAGTGGGCGAGCGAGCACGTGATGGGGATCTATGTGATCTGGAAGTTCGCGCAGAGCCCCGACCTGGCGAAGCGGTTTCTCATCGACCTCGTCGCCCAGTACCGCGACGCTGTTCTCGGGAGCAAGCTGTACAACTTCCCGTCGTACACGGGCTCGGTGGCGGACCCCGGCGTGCCGCTCGCCCAGAAGCCCGCCTCGGGCAACAAGTGGCTCGAGCAGGTGACGGCGACCGATCCGTTCGGCTCGAACCCGCCCTCGAAGCTCAAGCCGATCAGCACGGCGCTCCAGTGGGCTACGAATATCGGACACCCCGGACCCGCCAACCCGGCGGAAAGCGAGATCTTCGACACGTTCGTCCTGCCCACCATGTTCGCGAACGCGGCGACTGGACGGATGAGCGCCAAGCAGGCGCTGGACGAGGCGCACCAGCAGGCGAAGAAGATCTTCGCGAAGTGGCGCCAGCGGGGCCTCGTCGCGGGAGGCTCGCGGGACACCTAGGCATGACGGCGGCGGCCATCCCGTCCGAGCGCGCCACGCCGCGCGTGGCGATCCTCCCGTGGTACGTCGCCGCGACGCTGGTCGCGGCGACGAGCGCGAAGCTCGGCATCATCTGGGACATTTCGTGGCACCGCTCCATCGGGCGCGACACGTTCTGGACACCCGCCCACATGGCGATCTACCTGGGCGGCGTGCTCGCCGGGCTGTCGTGCGGCTGGCTGGCGCTGCAAACCACGTTCGCGGGACCGCCGGAGGCGCGCGCGGCGAGCGTGCGCTTCTGGGGGTTCCGCGCGCCGCTCGGCGCGTGGCTCGGCATCTGGGGCGCCCTGGCGATGATCACGTCGGCGCCGTTCGACAACTGGTGGCACAACGCGTACGGCCTCGACGTCAAAGTCCTGTCGCCACCGCACGTGATCCTCGCGCTCGGCATCTGGGCGATCCAGCTCGGCAGTCTCTTCCTCGTGCTGGCGCTCCAGAACCGCACCCCGGCCGAGCAGCGCCCGCCGCCTTACGGCGTGCTCGTGGCCTACCTGGTGGGAATCCTGCTTCAAAACGCGACCACCCTCAGCATCGAGCAGCTCGGCTTCCCGAACGTCGCCCACACCGCGCTCTATTACAAGATCGCGGCGTGCGTGTTGCCCTTGCTGCTCGTCGCGGGAGCGCGCGCTGCCCGCCTGCGCTGGCCCGCCACGACCGCGGCGGCGGTGTACATGCTGATCTCGCTCCTGATGATCTGGATCCTGCAGCTCGCGCCGGCGACGCCGAAGCTCGCCCCGGTGTTCAACCCGGTGACCAACATGGTGCCCCCACCCTTCCCGCTGCTGCTGGTCGTCCCGGCGCTCGCGATCGACCTGGTGATGCGCCGGGGGGGCTCGGGCCGCGATTGGCTGCTCTCGGTGCTCGTGGGACTGACGTTCTTGCTCGTCTTCTTGTTCACGCAGTGGTTCTTCACCGAATTCCTGCTCACGCCCCACGCGCGCAACTTCGTCTTCGGGGTGGACCAGTGGGATTACTCGAGCCGCCCTGGCCCCTGGCGCTACCGTTTCTGGCGTACCGAGACCGACCCGCTGACCCCGCGGGCGCTGGCCCTCTCCGCCCTGCTGGCCGTCGCGTTCGCGCGGATCGGCCTGTGGTGGGGCAACTGGATGGCTCGGATCCGGCGATGAGCCGCACCGGTCGGCTGCTCGCGATCGGCGCCATTGCGCTGGTCGCGTCGGCACACGTGGGCAGCCCCGACACCTACTTCGAAGGCTCCGCCGGCCCCTACCGCCTGCGTGTGATCGTACGCAACCCGGGCGTCGTGCCCGGGCTGGCGCAGATCACCGTGCGGTTACTGGCCCCGCCAACGCCCCGCGTGGTACGGCGCGTGCTGGTGCTACCGGTCTATTGGGATCCGAAGACCGCCGCGCCACCCCCGCCCGATGTCGCCGAGCGCGTCCCCGGCGACTCCACGGCGTACGGCGCGGCGCTGTGGCTGATGGCCGGCGGGTCCTACAGCGTACGCGTGACGGTCGAAGGGGACGCGGGCACCGGCACGGCGCTGGTCCCCGTGATGGCCGTCGCCACGCGCCGCCTCGCCCTCGCGCAGCCGCTCGGCATCGCGCTACTCGGTCTCGGAGCGTTGCTCTTCGCCGGCGCCGTCACCATCATCGGGGCGGCGGTCAGGGAGAGCGGGCTCGAGCCCGGCGCCGAGCCCGACCGACGACGCACGCGGCGCGCCCGTGTGGCCATGGCCGGGGCAACCCTGGTGCTGGCCCTCGCCTTGTTGGGCGGTCGGGGGTGGTGGAACGGCGTCGACGCCGCTTACCGCACGGGGCTGTACCAGCCGTTGCACGCCACCGCCACCGCCCGCTCCACCGGCCGCGGGCGCGTGTTGCGGCTCGCGATCGACGACACCGCGTGGACCGATGCCAAGCGCCAGTGGACGCCGCTCGTGCCCGATCACGGGCATCTCATGCACCTCTTCCTGGTGCGCGACTCGAGCCTCGACGGGTTCGCCCATCTGCATCCGCTTCCCCTCGATTCCACGACGTTCGAGGCGGCCCTGCCCCCACTCGCGGCGGGCGGCTACCGCGTCTACGCCGACGTCGTGCACGAGAGCGGGTTCGCGGAGACGCTGGTGGCGACGGTCGACGTTCCGGCGCCGACGGGGACGTGGCGACCGTCCGATCCGGATGACGCCTGGCTCGAGACGGGGGACGAGGGACGGGGGACGGGGGACCGCAGTCGGCTCGCCGACGGCTCGACGATGATCTGGGACCGGAGCGTCGCGCCGATCGTCGTGGATCAGGACGCGCCGCTGCGCTTCGTGGTGACCGATCCGCAGGGACGGCCGGCGAGGCTCGAGTCGTACATGGGAATGGCGGGCCATGCGATGATCGGGCGCGACGATGGCCAGGTTTTCGTCCATCTCCACCCCGCCGGTACGATCTCCCTGGCGGCGCTCGAGACGTTCGTGTTGCGACAGCCGGGAGATACGGTTCGCGGAGCGTTGGGGAAACGGTTAAGGGCAATGGAGACGGGAATGGGAGAACCGGGCGAGGTCGGGTCGGGCGTCGTCTCCTTCCCCTACGCTTTCCCCAAACCGGGGGCGTATCGGATCTGGGTCCAGGTCAAGCGCGCGGGCCGCATCCTCACGGGTGCGTTCGGCACGGAGGTGGGCACCGCACAGCCCGCCGCTCCGTGACCCGTCGCTCCAGCGGCTTCGCGGCACGTGTGTTGCACGACCGGCCGATTGACAAGTGCGCGCTCCCACCGGAGTTTGACTCGAGGGTTGCCGTGACGACGAGCGTCATGCGGACACTGCGGAATTATATCGGCGGCGAGTGGGTCGACGCCTCGCCCAGCGACTGCCTCGAAATCACGAACCCCGCCACCGTGGAGCCGCTCGCTCGGGTGCCCCTTTCGACCCGCCGTGACGTCGATCAAGCGGTCGCCGCGGCCCGGGCGGCGTTCCCCGCCTGGCGCGCCGTCCCCCCCGTGGTGCGCGCGCGTCACCTGTTCCAGCTCAAGCAGGTCCTGGAGCAGCACTTCGACGAGGTCTCACACATCATCACACGCGAAAACGGCAAGACACTCGACGAAGCCCGAGGCTCGCTGCGCCGCGGCATCGAGAACGTGGAGCACGCGTGCGGCATCCCCACCCTGATGATGGGGCGGACGCTCGAAGACATCGCCGCAGGCATCGATTGCGAATACGTCCACCAGCCGCTTGGGGTGTTCGCGGCGGTCACCCCGTTCAACTTTCCCGCGATGGTCCCCATGTGGTTCTGGCCGTACGCCATCGCCGCCGGGAACACGTTCATCCTGAAGCCGAGCGAGCAGGTGCCGCTCACCGCGACCCGCCTCGTGGAGGTGGCGCAGGAGGCGGGCCTGCCGCCGGGCGTGCTCAACGTGGTGCACGGGGGGAAGGAAGCGGTCGACGCGCTGCTCGCGCACCCCGACGTGGTCGGGATTTCGTTCGTGGGTTCGTCGGCCGTCGCCCGGCACGTCTACGAGGAGGCGGCGAAGCACGGCAAGCGCGTCCAGGCCCTCGGCGGCGCCAAGAACCATATCGTCGTTCTGCCCGACGCAGACCTCGACCGGGCCGTGACCAGCGTGACCGAGTCGCTGTTCGGGTGCGCCGGCCAGCGCTGTCTGGCCGGGAGCGTGGTGGTCACCACGGGCAACGCGTACGCCCCGTTCCGCGATCGGCTGCTCGGGGCGGCGAAGAACCTGCGGCTCGGATACGGTTTGGATGCCGGAGTGACCATGGGCCCCGTCGTTTCGGGACGGCACAAGGAGCGGGTGCTCTCCTACGTCGAAGCCGGCCGACGCGATGGCGCCGAGCTGTTGCTCGACGGCCGCGCCACCCGAGTGGAGCGGTATCCCCGGGGCCACTTCGTCGGCCCGACGGTGTTCGACGGCGTGCGGCCGGAGATGACGATCGGGCGGGAGGAAATCTTTGGACCGGTGGCGAGCGTCACGCGCGTGGCCGACCTGGACGAAGCGATCGACGTCATCGGGCGCTCAAGTTATGGAAACGCGACGTCGATCTTCACTACCTCTGGCAGGGCGGCTCGCGAGTTCCGCTACCGGGTGGGGGTGAGCATGATCGGGGTGAACCTCGGCATCGCGGCGCCCATGGCGTTCTTTCCGTTCGGAGGCACGAAAGGGTCGTTCTTCGGCGACTTGAAGGCGCACGGGCAGGACGCGATCGAGTTTTATACCGACAAGAAAGTGGTGATGTCGCGCTGGTGAGGGAACGCTAGCGCACCGCCAGCGGCGCCGGGTGGCGCACGCTGCCGTCCTCGGCTTTCGTCGCGACGTCGAGCGAATCGCGGTCCCACATGACCACGGTCACGAGATCACTGGACGCGGCGAAGGTCTCGAGGTCCATGGCCGACAGGCCGCGCTCCTTGATGGCCCGCCCGGCGGAGTCGGCACGATAGGGGTGGGTGTGGAAGGAGCCGACGAGCCGGGCGACGCCGTCGCACTTCCCGGCCACGGCGAACTGCAGCTGCCGCAGGTCCGCCGCCGGCTGTAGCCGGCGCACGAACAGCGTGTCGCCCACCACCTCCCCTTCGAGACAGCCGAGATACTCCCGCTGCGTCGGCTTGCCGGTGCCGAGCAGCTGCGTCAGGGTGTTCTGGCCGGCGAGCTCGTCCCAATGACGGTTGTTCTCTACCCAAAGATCGCTCATCACGCTCCGCACGGCCGCGGGTAGGATGACGACGTGAAACGTCGGCGACAGCGCGAGCCACGCGAGCACGACGGCGAGCGGCGTGCTCATCGTTTCCGTCTCGCGTAGGTTCCCAGGAGCTGGGCCATGCCGAGCGTGTGCCCTTGCATCGCCGCCTCGACGTCCTTCTTCTGCGCGGCGGGCCGCAGCTGCAGCCTGGCATCGAGCGCGTACAGCTTGAAGACATAGCGGTGCGCGGGACCCGGCGGTGGGCACGGTCCCCCGTAGCCGGAGCGCTGGAAGTCGTTGCGCCCTTGGTGCGCGCCGCCCAGGTCGAGCGTTTCGACCTTGGCGACATTCTCGGGCAGCTCGGCGGTGGTGGCGGGCAGGTTGTACAGCACCCAGTGGACCCACGTCCCGGCCGGGGCGTCGGGGTCGTCGGCGATCAGGGCGAAGCTCGCCGTGCCCGGGGGCGCGTCGCTCCAGGCGAGCGGCGGTGAGACGTCCGCGCCGTCGCACGTGTACTTGGGGGGAACAGCCGATCCTTCGGTGAAGGCCGTGCTGGTGAGCGAGAACGCCATGGCAGTTGATACGCGAATGGGCGACTCATGGTTCACCCAAAAAGCCAAACCCGGGGCAGGAACTGCTCCCCGGGTTGACCGGCCGGGCGAAGTGGGCCGTCGACACTTCGACCGCGACCTCTAGTGCGGTGAGAAGGTACGGCCTGTTGCGGCCGCGCAGGTGGAGACGGCGTGGGAGGGGTGTCAGAGAACGGTCAGCCCGCGCCGCTCGCTCTGTCGACGAGTTACCTTGAAACTCCCCGGAATCGGGTGCATTTCTCGACCGTCCATGAGCTCCGGCCCGCGTTCACCCCGTCCTCGCGGCCTGTTCATCGCCGCGCTGCTGCTGCTCACGCTGGCGTTGGCGGGTGCGATCGCGCTGCAGGCGTACCGCAACTTCCTCGGGCACAAGGCAACGGCCGAGCGCGTGCTGCGTGACTATGCGCGGCTCGCAGCCGCCCGGTTCGCCGATCGCACCGAGATGGCGCTGTACTGGTCGGCTTTCTCCCCCGCGTTGGACGCCCTGTCGAGAGCGAAAGCCGGCGTTGCGGGCAACCCGCTTCCGGCCCCCGGCCAGCTCCCTGCGGCAACCGACTTGCACTCGGCCGATTTTCACAAGCTTGCCCGCTACACGTTTCGGTACGATCTCCGCACGCGTCGACTGGAGACCGCCGGGGCCACGCCTTCGCTCGCCGTGCGCACGTGGCTGCGCGACACCCTGCCGGTACACAGTCGCACCTTGTACAACCCGAAGTACCGGCTGGGAGCCATCGTGCACACCGTCGACGGACTATCGCGCGCGATCGTCTATACGGTGACGAAGGACAAGTCCGGCGCCCCGAGTATGGCGGTCGGTCTCGAGGAGGATCCTCATGGATTCGAGCCGCTGTACACGTCGGAAGAGGACAAGTCCCCACTGCTGCCCCGGCCCTTGACCGGAGGTGTGGTCTACGATTCGCTGGGCTCGACGATCGTCACCGAAGCCGATGGTGTGGAGTTGTACCGCTCGCCGGTTCAGTACGCACCGCTGTTCGCCGCGCGTGACTCCTTCGAAGAACCGATGATGGGCCGCGTGCAGGTCCAGGTTGCGCTCCGACCCGACCTGGCTCCCAAGCTCGTCATCGGCGGCATGCCGCGCTCTAACCTACCGATGCTGCTCTCCCTGCTCGCCCTGACGGCAGGCCTCGTCGTGGCCGCGTTGCTGCAGCTGCACCGCGAGTCCGAGCTGTCGCGGCTGCGCGCGGACTTCGTGTCCGGCGTCTCGCACGAGCTGCGCACCCCGCTGGCCCAGATCCGGATGTTCTCCGAAACGTTGCTGCTCGGCCGCGTGCGCTCGGACGGCGAGCGTGTCCGCTCGCTCGAGATCGTCGATCAGGAGGCGCGCCGCCTCACGCACCTGGTGGAGAATCTGCTGCACTTCTCGCGTTCCGAGCGACAGGCCACCCGGCTGTCTCCGGCGGCGGCGCCGCTCGCCCCGCTGGTGCGGGAAGCGGTGGAGGCCTTCGCCCCGCTCGCGGCGGCGCGCGGCGTCACGTTCCGCACCGAGCTCAGCGACGGACCGGTCGCCTCGGTCGACGCCGAGGCGCTCCGCCAGATGCTCGTCAATCTGCTCGACAACGCCGTCAAGTACGGACCGGCCGACCAGACGATCACCGTGGGCCTGGACGCCGGCGACGGCAAGGCGCGGATCCGGGTGGAGGATCAGGGACCGGGGATTCCCGCCGCCGAGCGCGAGCGCATCTGGGACCGGTTCTGGCGGCTGGAGCGCGACCGCGGCTCGGCCGTGGCGGGTACCGGGATCGGCTTGTCGGTGGTGCGGGAGCTGGTGGCGCTGCACGGCGGCCGCGCCTGGGCGGAAGAGGGGCGCGGGGGAATGGGGGCGCGCTTCGTTCTGGAGCTGCCACTCGCCGGCCCGCCCCAGGCCGCACCGGGCGGCGCACCGATGCGGGCCGACCTCGGGGCCACAGCATGACGCGCATTCTCGTCGTCGAAGACAATCCCGATCTCGCGTACGGCCTGCGCAACAACCTCGAGATCGAGGGCTACGAGGTAGAGGTCGTCGAGGACGGGAGTGAGGGCCTCACCCGAGCGCGGGCCGGCGGCCCCGATCTCATCATCCTGGACCTGATGCTGCCCGGCCTGGACGGCTACCGCGTGCTGCGCGCGCTGCGGGACGAGGGACGCCGCATGCCGGTCCTCATCCTCACGGCCCGGGGCGAAGAGGCCGACAAAGTCCGCGGGCTGCGGCTCGGCGCGGATGATTACGTCACCAAGCCGTTCGGTGTACTGGAGCTGCTGGCGCGGGTGGAGGCCCTGCTCCGCCGCACGGCGCCGAGTGGCGGCGGCGCCGCCCCCCCGGAGCAGTTCGGCGTGATCGAGGTGATCCCCGCCTCGCGCACGGTGCTGCGCGACGGCCGACCGGTCGGGCTCACCCCGAAAGAGTTCGATCTGCTGTTGGCGCTGCTCCAGCGGCGCGGGGCCGTTGCGACACGGATGGAGCTGCTTACCGAGGTGTGGGGCTACAGCGCGGCGGTGCTGAGTCGCACCGTGGACACGCACGTCGCCGAGCTGCGCCGCAAGCTCGAAGGGGACCCCGCCGCGCCACGGCACATCCTCACCGTCCGCAAGGCCGGCTACCGGCTGGAGAAATAGCCCATGACGCTCCCCGCCGCCCTCAGCTTCTGGTCCCTGTGGGGCCTCCTTGCCGGCCCGCCACCCGACGGCCGCGCCATCCTCGCGGCGATGCACGACCGCTACGCGGGGAAGTGGTACGGCACGCTGACCTTCGTGCAGCACAACACGGCCACCCGGCCCGACGACAGCACCGAGCACTCGACCTGGCGCGAGTACGCGGCGCTGCCGGGGCGGCTGCGCATCGAGTTCGAGCCGCTCGATTCGGCCGCCGGCCTGCTGTTCGTGCGCGACTCGCAGTTCGTGTTCCGCGGCGGGCGCTTGACCAGCGCGACGGCATTGGTGCACCCGCTCATGGTGCTGGGCTTCGACGTCTATTTCGATCCCGCCGAGCGCACCGCCCGTCGTCTCGAGCAGCTGGGCTTCGACCTCGCGACGGTGCACGAGGACACGTGGGACGGCCGGCCCGCATACGTCGTCGGTGCCCGGACCGGGGACCTGCGCACCCGCCAGTTCTGGGTGGACAAGGAGCGGCTGCTGTTCGTGAGACTGCTCGAACCCGGGCAGCGGGACACCACGCACACGAGCGACATCCGCTTCAACGACTACCGGCCCGTCGGCCCGGCCTGGGTCTCGGCGGAGGTGGCGTTCCTCGTGGACGGCCGGCAGCGGTGGCTCGAGCAGTATGCAGAGATCCGGACCGGAACCCCGCTGCCCGACGCCCTGTTCGACCCTCGCCGCTGGCAGGCCCAGCGCCGCTGATGCGGCGCGCTGCGAGGGTCGGGCGATGGTGCGGCATCATAGCGTTCGGGCTGCTCGCCGCCCCCGTGAGGCCGTGCGACGCGCAGACCGGCTCGGATACGGCGGTCACGGTGTACGGCTTCCTCCAAGCCGGTGACTCCGGCCGGTGGAGTCTGCTGCTCCCGCAGCCCGTGACGGCCGCAGGTCGGCGCATCGGTGTGCTGGCCGCCGCAGATGCCGGCGCCCGCTGGCAAAGAATGGACGGCCGCTTCGTGGAGGCCACAGGTCGTGTGACGCTCTCCTCCGCCGTCCCCGGAGGGGCGGGCATCGCGATCGAGCGCCTGCGGGAGTTGGAGCCCCCCGGCACACGGCGGACCGCGGTCCAGCTCTCCTCCTCGCAATTGGCGGTCGTGACCCTCGCCGCCATCCCGAACCGTTTCGCGTGGCGCGCCGACGATGGCCAGCCGACGGGCGTGCAGCCCTTGCTGATGTACACCGTCTACAATCACGGCCAGACGCAGCTCGACTTCATGCTCCCGACCGACGACGCCGTGTGCGTACGAGTGCAGCGCGAGAAGGACCGGGGAGGCGGGGGCGACACCGGCGGCTGGCACACGTCCCTGCCCGCGTCCACCGGCAACCGCGAGCGCATCGTCATCCGGCTGGGCGGCCTGTTTCGCCGCTTCATTCCGATCCCGCCCGATGCCGCACCGCTCGCCGGCCGCTATGTCGCGAACGTGACGCTGTGCGGGGTCGCAGACTATCAGGTGGAGACGCCGTTCGAAGTCGTCACTCCCTGAGCACCAGGAGGAGCAGAGCGGTCTGTCGCAGGACCAAGGGCCCTTGTACTGTTCTCCCCCATGACCGACACGTCACCGCCGAAGCGATACACCATCGGGCTCGTGCAGATGGCGATGTCCGCCGATCCCGCCGCGAACCTCGAGAAGGCGATCGCGAAGGTCGCGGAGGCCCGAGCGGCTGGCGCCGCGCTGGTGTGCCTCCCGGAGCTGTTTCGCTCGCAGTACTTCGCACAGCGGGAGGATGCGGCCCTGTTCGATCTCGCCGAACCGGTGCCGGGCCCCAGTACCGAGGCGCTGGGGCGCGCGGCACAGCGGGCGGGCGTCGTCGTGATCGCGCCCCTGTTCGAGCGTCGCGCTCCCGGTCTGTACCACAACAGCGCCGCGGTGATCGATGCGGACGGCCGCGTGGTCGGAGTCTACCGCAAGATGCACATCCCGGACGACCCCGCGTACTACGAGAAGTTCTACTTCACGCCGGGGGATCTCGGATTCCGCGCGTTCGACACGCGGGTCGGACGCATCGGCACGCTGGTGTGCTGGGATCAGTGGTATCCCGAAGGCGCCCGGCTCACCGCCCTGCAGGGCGCCAACGTGCTGTTCTATCCCACGGCCATCGGCTGGCATCCGGCCGAGAGGGACGCCCACGGGACGGAGCAGCTCGACGCGTGGCGCACCATCCAGCGCAGCCACGCGATCGCGAACGGGTGCTACGTCGCGGCGGTGAACCGGGTCGGCCGCGAGCGGCCGGAGGGGGCGGCGACGGAGGGACTCGACTTCTGGGGGTCGTCGTTCATCGCCGATCCGTTCGGCGCCGTCGTGGCGGAGGCACCGGCGGACCGCGAAGCGATCCTGCTCGGCGAGGTGGATCTCGCACGGATCGAGGAGGTGCGGCGCGGTTGGCCGTTCCTGCGCGACCGCCGGATCGACGCGTACGGCGGGATCGTCAGTCGCTATCTCGGCGACGCGTCGTAGCCTGAGTGAAGACTCCGGCCTCCCTCGGGCTTCGCATGCCCGCCGAGTGGGAACGGCACCATGCCACATGGATCGGCTGGCCCCACAACGCGAGCGACTGGCCCGGCCGCCTGGGGCCGATCCCCTGGGTCTACGCCGAGATCGTCCGCAAGTTGACACCGGGCGAGATCGTGCGGGTGCTCGTGAACTCGGCCGCGCACGAGCGCCAAGCGCGTAACGTGCTCGAGCGGGCGGGCGTGGACTTGGGCCGGGTCGAGTTTTTCCGCTTTCCGACCAATCGTGGCTGGACCCGCGACTTCGGGCCGCTGTTCGTGCGCCGCACGGCGGGGGGCCCGCCGCCCGACGTGGCGATCGCGCGGTTCCGCTTCAATGCGTGGGCCAAGTATCCCGACTGGAAGAGAGACGACCGCATCCCGGAGCGCGTGGCCGCGCGGCTCGAGGTACCGCTCTTCCCGGCGCGCGTCGGGGGCGGGGGGCGCGAGGTGGTGCTCGAGGGCGGGAGCATCGACGTCAACGGCCAGGGTTCGCTCCTGACCACGGAGGAATGCCTGCTCGATCCCGCCGTGCAGGTCCGTAACCCCGGCCTGTCTCGCTCCGAGCTCGAGGCGGTGCTGCGGGATTACCTCGGTGCCACGAACCCCCTGTGGCTGGGGGCCGGCATCGCGGGGGACGACACGCACGGGCACGTGGACGACGTGTGCCGCTTCGTCGATCCCCGCACCGTCGTGGTGTGCCGGGAATCCGACTCACGGGACGTGAACTACCGGCCTCTCGCCGAGAATCGCGAGCGGCTCCAGGGCATGCGCCTGGAGGACGGGTCCAAGATCGACGTCGTGGATCTTCCGATGCCGGCCCCGCTCCATTTCGCGGGTCAGCGGCTGCCGGCGAGCTATGCCAATTTCTACATCGCGAACGCGGCGGTGCTGGTGCCCACATTCAATGATCCGAATGATCGGGTGGCGCTCGGAGTGCTGGCCGAGCTGATCAAAGACCGGCCGGTGGTAGGCATACATGCGGTGGATCTCGTATGGGGACTGGGGACCATCCACTGCTTGACGCAGCAGCAGCCCGCCGTCCACGGATCCGACTACCCACCCGCGCCCTCCAGGAGGCACGCATGACCACAGCCGCCACGCCCTTCGGCCTCTCGGCGATCGGCCAAATTTTCGTGCGAGCCCGCGATCTCGACCGCGCCGTCCGCTTCTATCGTGACACCCTCGGCATGCCGTTCCTCTTTCAGGTCCCCAGAATGGCCTTTTTCCAGTGTGGCGCGACGATGGTCATGCTGGGCATCGCCGAGGCCGGCGAACTCGACCACGCGGCGTCGCTCATCTATTACCTCGTCCCCGACATCGCTCTCGCGCACGCCACGCTGTGTGATCGGGGAGTGGATTTCATCACCCCGCCGCATCTCGTGCACCGGGCGCCGGACTACGACCTCTGGCTGGCCGACTTCCGCGACTCGGAAGGAAACGTGCTCGCCCTGATGGACCGGAAGCGGCGCTCGTAGCCGCGTCCTGGCTCGGGCTTCCGAGAGTGGGTATCGTTCGGAACGATCCCCGGAACCAGAGCCCGCCGATGATCTCTTCGCACCGCAACGCCCTGCTCGTGGCGCTGCTCGCCACGGCCTGTCGGGCCGGCCCTCCGGCGCCCGCCCCCGCACCGACACTGCCGGCGCCCGGCGCGGCCCCGTCCGATACGGCCTGCCGCATCGCGCCTGGCCCCGCGTCGAAGCGCGATACCGTCGAGGTCGCACTCGCCGAGCCCATCGACCCGGCGCACGCTCCCATGGCCCGCAACGATGCGGAGCGATTCGTGTTCGCGGAGCTGTACGAGACGCTGATTCGCGTTGACTGCGCCGGGCGAGTGCTTCCCGGGCTCGCCCAGTCGTGGGAGGGATCGGGAGACCGCTGGACCTTCACGCTGCGGGACGATGCCCGCTTCTGGGACGGGGCGCCGGTCACGGCGCGCGACGTCGTCGCGGCCTGGCGGGCGCACGACTCGGCGTTCGTGCAAACCGTCACGATCCTCAGCGACAAGTTGCTCGCACTGCGGCCGCCCACCGCGCCGTTCCAGCCGCTCGCCGACCCCGCGCTCGCGGTGACGAAGCGGGCCCCCGGAGGCGATTGGCCCATCGGCACGGGCGGCCACTGGGTGAGCGAGACCGACGCGGCGGGTGTTTTGTCGGCGGTGCCGGTGCGGCGCGGCACCCTGCCGGTCCTCCGGGTCACCTCCCTCCCGGCCGGCCGCACGCGCGACGCGCTCGACCAAGGCTCGGACCTCGTGATCACCGGCGACCCCACGGTGCTCGAGTACGCCGCCACGCGACCGGGCTACTTCGACATTCCGCTCGACTGGAACCGCACGTACGTGCTGCTCGTGCCCGGACACGCCGAGGGCCTGGCCGATATCAAGCGGGAGAGCCTGCGCGACGCGGTGCACCTCGACGCCCGGCCCGCCGAATGGGCCGGCGGACGCTTCTGGCTCGCCGATCTGGCGGCGTGCGGGTTTCCGATGATCCGCGACACCGCCGTGTCCGCCCCCCGGCGGCAGCGCGTCGTGTACGATCAGGCCGACCGGAACGCCGCCGACCTGGCGGCGCGCCTCGTCGGCCTCGGGGTACTGGGCAATCGCGCCGCGGCCACGGGCCTCGCGCCGGCCGCGTTCGCGGTCGCGCTGCGGGCGGGCGGCGACGCCGCATACGTGCTGCCCATCCGGCGCCGGGTGTTCGACGTCTGCCGGGCGGCGCTGGAGCTGCCGCCGTGGAGCTGGAACGGTACGGTCGAACCGCTGCTCGACGTCCGCCCCCACGCCGTGGTGCGCCGGGGCCTGCCTCCCCTGCAGGTCGACTGGGACGGCACGCCGCACGTCCTTCCGCGATGACCTTCCGGACCCGCATCCTCGTCGGGTTCGGCGTGGTCGTGCTCGTGCCCCTCGCGGTGTTCGGGGTACGCGTGCGTACCGAGATGGCGAGCCGCCTCACGGCCGAGTACCAGCGGCGCGTCGCCACGCTCGCAGCCGTGATCCGCGCCCACCTGACCCGGGACGGTGCCGCCATCGCACGCCGGCTCGACGCCCTGACCGACGCCATCGCGGCGGACAACCGCTTCCGGGAGGCCGTGCTGCGGGGCGACAATCGCACCTACCTGCTCGACTACGCGGGCGGAGCGATGCGCTTCGCGGGTCTGTCGATGCTCCAAATTCAGGACAATGAGGGGCGCATCGTGAGCTCGGGGCACTTCCGCAACGAGTACGACCGACTCGAGCCGGCGCTGCCGCGCGCGCTCGCGGCCGCGCCGGGTGCCATCGCGCTCATTCAGGCGCGCACGCCCGAAGCGCCGATGCTCGCGATCGCGCGCGTCGACTCGCTGCGGTTGGCCGGTAGGCGGTTCACACTGGTCGGCGGAATCGCGCTCGACTCGGCGTACCTGGCGGAGCTGACGCCGGACTCCGAGCTCGCCGTGGCCGTCCTCCTGCCCACCGACACCGTTCCCGCTGCCGCGTCCGCCGCCGCGGTGCTGAGCGACTTCTCGCTGCCGTTCGTGCTGGAGAGTGATTCGGGGAGCGTGCTGCGTCCGGCACACATCGTCGTGAGCCATTCGCTCGGCTCCGTCACCGCGCTGCGCCGCGGGGTCGACGTGGCGTTCCTCGCCGCGGTGCTGCTGGCCGGCGCGATCGCGCTGCTCTTGGGCGGCTGGCTGTCGCTCCGCATCAGCCGGCCGCTCACCGCGCTCGCCCGCACGACCGCGCAGATCGACATGGACCGGCTGGACGTGGCCTTCGATAGCGAGCGCGCCGACGAGATCGGGGCGCTCACCCGGCTGCTCGGCTCGATGACCGAGCGGCTCCGCGCGGGAGCCACGAAGCTGCGGGAGGCGGAGCGGCGGATCGCCATGGGCGACCTCGCCCGTCAGGTGAATCACGACATCAAGAACGCCCTCACGCCCATCCGCAATGTGTTCCGGCATTTCACGGAGACCGCCACGACCGAGCCCGACCGACTCACCGCCGTGTTTCGGGAGCGCCAGGGCACGGTCGAGGCGAGCATCTCGTATCTCGAAAGCCTCGCCGGCAACTACGCCCGCCTCTATCCGGCGCCGGCGCGCGAGGCGTGCGACGTGAGCCAGGTGATCCGGGAAACAATCGGGCGCGTGGGCGCGGTCGGAGCCGCCGAGCTGCGGGCGGACCTGGCGGACAACCTCCCCCTCGTCTGTACCGATCAGCTGGTGCTGCGGAGGATCCTCGAGAATCTCGTCGGCAACGCGGTGGACAGCCTCGAGGCGCGCGCCGGCACGGTGACGATCTCGGCCGTGGCGGGCGCGCCCAATAACGGCCGGACCACCGTGCGCATCACCGTCGCGGACACGGGAAAGGGGATGACGCAGGCCGAGCTGGATCGCGCCTTCGACGACTTCTATTCCACCAAGCCCGGCGGCACGGGGCTCGGCCTGTCGATCGTGCGCCGGCTGGTGCTGGACGCGAACGGCGTGCTGCGGGTGGAGACGCAACCGGGCGCGGGGAGCCGCTTCATCGTGGACTTGCCGGGAGCCCCGGCATGACCGTCGTGCTCGTGGTCGACGACGTGTCCGCCATGGCGGACCAGTACGCCTACGACCTGAAGCGCGTCGGCGGCTACGAGACCCTGATCGCCGCGAGCGGCCGCGAAGCGCTCGACTTGCTCGAGCGCGAAGCGGTCGATTGCGTGCTGCTCGACCTCGAGATGCCCGGCATGGACGGCTTCGAGGTGCTGCGCGGCATGGCGCGCCGCGACGCCCGCCCGCCGGTGATCGTCTATACGGGCACGGGGAACTACGACCGCTGCGTCCAGGCGATCCGGCTCGGCGCCCACGGCTTCATCGACAAGGCAGAGCCGATGGAGCGCGTGGTGCGTGAAGTCCACAGCGCGCTGGAGCGGGCGCGACTCACGGGGCAGGTCGCGGCTCTCGAGCGGCGGCTCGGCACCGAGGCGGCGCTCGTGGCCGCGAGCGCTCCCATGCGGCAGCTCGCGGACGCCATCGCGCGCGTCGCCAAGATCCCGAGCCCCGTGCTGATCACCGGCGAGAGCGGGTCCGGCAAGGAGCTGGTCGCCCGCGAGCTCCACCGGCTCGGGGCGAACCCCGCCGGCCCGTTCGTCGCCCTCAATGCCGGCGCCCTCCCCGAAAACCTGGTCGAGGACGAGCTGTTCGGACACGAGCGCGGAGCGTTCACGGGGGCCAACGCGCTGCGCAAGGGGGCGTTCGAAGCCGCTTCGGGTGGAACGCTGTTCCTCGACGAGATCGGCGAGCTGCCGCTCGCCGCGCAGGCCAAGCTGCTGCGGGTGATCGAGCAGCGTCAGGTGACTCGGCTCGGCGGCAACCGCACCATCGCCGTGGACGCGCGGGTCGTGGCCGCCACCAACCGCGACCTCGATGCCGAGATCGCCGCGGGGAAGTTCCGCCAAGATCTCTACTATCGACTCGACGTGCACCTGGTGTCCGTCCCGCCGCTGCGCGAGCGCCGTTCCGACATCCCGGCCCTGGTCGACCACCTGCTCGGCTCCACCTGCGCCCGCTTCGGGATGCGGCCCAAACGGCTCGACCCCGCCGCACTCGAGTGTCTCATGGCATACGAGTGGCGACGAAACAACGTGCGCGAGCTGCGCAACGCCGTCGAGCGCATGATCATCGCCGCCGACGGCGACATGATCCGGCTCGACGACGTACCCGCCGATGTCCGCGATGCGGCGGCGCCCGGGGAGGGGCCGCCGGGCCCGGCGCCCACCAGCTTCCAGGCCCTCAAGGCGGAGGCCGAGCGCCAGATCATCGTCGCCGCGCTTGGAGCGGAACGACTGGCATGTCACGCGCACTGCCCGCGCGCTCGGCCTCGCCGACCACGCGAGTCTCCTGAAAATCATGCGTCGCCACGACATCAGCCGGGACGCGCCTCCCTAGTCCTCACCCCTTTGATCCCCTCTCCCTTCGGGAGAGGGGAAACTCAGCCCATCCGTCGTTCCCCCTCTCCCGAAGGGAGAGGGGACAGGGGGTGAGGGCTGACGGGGCGGCGTGGCGCCTCGTGTCCACTCGCCCACATGAACGGCTCGAATCTCGTGTCCGCGCGAACACGAGGGCTCTGACTTCCCGATCTCAAACCGTTGTCCCGACGACTGATAACCAACGACGCGGGACTGGCCTCCGTCCTGCTTTAGGGGTGGACGTTCACCCCAACCAGGAGGTCCGTATGCGCAACATGTTCCTCACCCTCGTCGCGGCGACCCTCGTCGCGGCGTGCGGTCACAAGACGTCGCAGTCGTCTGAAGCGAGTGCAGCGGAAGTGTCCACCACCCGTCCCGAGTCGAGCGTGGCGACGCCGCCCGCGTCCGTGGTGACCGGACCGGTCTCGTTCGACGAAGGACAGACGGCGTTCGCCGAGAAGCGGTACGGCGACGCCGTGCGGTTGTTCACCGCCTACACGAGCGACAAGCCCGACAACGTGTGGGGCTACTACATGCTGGGCCTCTCGGCCTGGAAGGCCGGCGATCGGGACGCGGCGGTGAACGCGTTCACACTGGCCCTCGAGAAGGACTCGACTCATGTGAAGAGCCACGTCAACCTGAGCCGCGTGCTGATCGAGCAGGGGCGGGCGCAGGATGCCCTGCCCCACGTCGAGGCGGCGCTCGCCATCGACTCCACGTCGAGCGAGAGCGTCCGTCTGCTGGGACGCGTGAAGCGCGAGCTGGGCGACTCCGAAGGGGCGATCGCCGCCTACCAACGGGCGATCGTGCTCGACGAGCGTGACGTGTGGTCGATGAACAACCTGGCGAAGCTGTACATCGGCCAGGGCAAGTACGACGAGGCGCTGGGGCCGCTGGCGCGCGCGGTCGAGATCGATTCGACGACGCCGGCGTTCCGGAACAACCTCGGGCTCGCACTGGAGCGCAGCAGCCGCGTGGATCTCGGCGCACTGGCGCGCAGGTTCGAGGATCAGATCAAGACGTGGAAGTAGGGTCGTAGCGGCTGCCGTGCCACGCGGCGTACGTCCAGATGACACCACCCGCGAGCACGGCAGCCGGTATTATCAACATGGCCTCGCCCAACGTGCGGGCGTCGGAGACGATACCGACCAGCGACGGCGAGGGCACGTCACCCAACACGTGAATCGTGAAAATGCTCAACGCCACCGCCGTGGCCCGCATTCCCGGATCCACGACGTTGACGATCGTCGAATTGATCGGACCGGTGGAAGCGAACAGGCAGAGCTCGGCGGCGACGATGGCGCTCCAATACACCGCCGGGGTCAGCGCCGTCAGGGCGACGAGCGTGAGGGGCGCGGCGACGAGCGTGGCCACTCCCGACAGCCAGAGGTACGCCTGCCGCGAGCGCGGCAGCCACCAGTCGCCCAGCCACCCGCCTGCGTACGTGCCGAGGAACCCGGTCGCGACGACCACGGCGCCGAACTGCACCGTCGCCTGAGCCTTCGAGATGCCGCGCGTGCGCTCCAGGAACGCGGGAGTCCAGAACGCCAGCGCGCCGATGGCGAAGGTGTACGCGGCGTAGCCCAGCACCGTGAGCACGTAGGGCCGGTTGCGGAGCAGGGCGGCATAGGCGGCACGGGCGGCGCCGCCCACCGCCGCGGAGCGCGTGCCCGGTGCCGGGCCCGTGTCGGGGTCCTGCGCGCCGCGCGGCGGATCGTACAGGCGCAACGCCAGAGCCGCGAGCGCCAGCCCGGGGACACCGGCGACCAGGAAGGCCTGCCGCCAGCCGAAATAGCGGTCGACCAGTCCTCCGACGACGTACCCGAGCGCGCTGCCCACGGGGATGGCGGCGAAGAACACCGCGAACACCCGCCCACGCCGCTCGCGTGGGAAGTAGTCGGCGAGCAGGGCGGGCGAGATCGTGCCGTAGACGGCTTCTCCGATCCCCACGGCGGCCCGGGCGACGAACAGCGTGGCGAAGTTGCGCGCCAAGCCCGCCAGGCCCGTGGCGACGCTCCAGATCGCCACGGCCATGCCGAGCAGCCGCGGCCGCGACCGCGTGTCGCCGAGCGAGCCGAACAGTGGCGCGGTGGCCATGTACACGACGAGGAACCCCGTCATCAAGGATCCGAGCTGGGCGTCCGAGAGGCGCAGCTCGGAGTGTTTCATGCTTTCGGCGAGCGCGGCGACGATCCACCGATCCAGATAATTGAGCAGGTTGATCCCGGTGAGGACGGCGAGCGCCGCGCCGCGCGCGACGACGGCCCGGGCTAGAGGTGGCTCTTCAGCCACGCCGTAAACAGGCCGTACAGGTTCTCCCGCGTGTTTCCGCCCGCGATCGCGTGTGTCTTGTTGGGATAGATGCGCATGTCGAACTGCTTGTTGGCGCCCTCGAGCCGTTCGACCAGCCGCACGCTGTTCTGAAAATGGACGTTGTCGTCGCCCGTACCGTGCACCAGGAGCAGGCTGCCCTTCAGGCTGTCCGCGTACGCGAGCGAGGAGCTTTCGTCATAACCCGACGCGTTCTCCGCGGGCGTGCGCATGTAGCGCTCGGTGTAGATCGTGTCGTACAAGCGCCAGTCGGTCACGGGCGCCACCACCAGCGCGGCCTTGAACACGCCCGCGCCGAGAAACATGCTGCGCGACGCCATGTAGCCCCCGTAGCTCCAGCCCCAGATGCCGATGCGATCGGGATCCACGTAGCCCTGCGTGGCGAACCAGCGCGCCGCGGCGATCTGGTCGGCCGACTCGTACCGCCCGAGATGGAGGTAGGTCATCTTCATGAACCGGGCCCCGCGGCCCCCGGTGCCCCGATTGTCCACGCTCGCGACCAGATAGCCGTCCCGCGCGAGCAGCTGGTGCCACAGGTAGTTGGCCCCGCCCCAGGAGTCGGTGACCGTCTGCGAGCCCGGCCCGCCGTACACGTTCATGAGCAGGGGATAGCGCCGGGATGCATCGAATCCGTTCGGCTTGATGATCCAGGCATTGAGCTGCACGCCATCGGCCGTCGGGACCGTGAGGAACTCGGGCCGGTGGAGCCCCAGCGCCGTCACCTTGGCCGCGAGCTTCGCGTTGTCGGCGACGGTGCGCACCAGGGTGCCGTTCGCCCGCCGCAGCGTCTGAACAGGGGGGACACCGGCCCGCGAATAGGTGTCGACGTAGAGCGCGAACGTCGGGGCGAACTCGACGGCGTGCGTCCCCGGCTCGGTCGAAATCCGTGCCAGTCCCTTTCCGTCGAGACCGACCCGGAGGAGCGGCCGGGTGAGCGGACCGTCGATGGCGCCGGTGCAATACAGCACCTTGGCCTGCTCGTCCACGCCGACCAGCTGGAACACGTCCCACCCGCCCGGCGTGACCCGCCGGACCAGCGATCCGTTGCGATTGAACAGATAGACCTGGTCGTAGCCGTCCCGCTCCGAGACGAACAGGAATTGTTTGCCCCCGGCGATCCAGTGGGGCTGATTGGCGTCGACCCACGCCGAGTCGCTGTCGGTCATGATCACACGCGCCGCGCCGCTCTTGGCGTCCGCGAGCAGCAGGTCGAGCCGGTTCTGGTGACGGTTGAGTCGGGTGAGCCAGACCTCGTCGGGGGAGCCCGCGAAGTCCATGGCGGCGACGTAAATGTCTTTGTCCGGCCCGAGGTCGATCCACGACGTGCGCCTGGTGCCGAGCTCCACGACACCGATCTTCACCTCGGAGTTGGCCGTGCCGGTCTTCGGGTAATGCACCGGCTCGAGCTGGGCGTACAGCGAGTCGAAATCTTCCAGGTAGAAGGGCTGGATGGGGCTCTGGTCCAGCCGCCAGAAGGCGATGCGGCTGCCGTCCGGGCTCCAGCGGAACGCGTCGCGCAAGTCGAGCTCCTCCTCGTACACCCAGTCGGAGGTCCCGTTGATCACGTTTTCGCCGCCGTCCGTGGTGAGCGCGGTCTCGGCGCCGTTCGCGAGGTCGGTCACGTAGATGTTGTTGTCGCGCACGAACGCCACGCGCCGGCCGTCGGGCGAGAACTTGGCGAACTGCTGGTAGCCGGGCTTCGCACTCACCGGCAGCAGTCGCCGGGCGGTCAGGTCCCACACGAAAAACGTCCCCTTGGTATTCTGGCGCCATACGCGGACCGAATTGGTGAACACGAGGAGCTTCGCGCCGTCGTCCGAGAAGCGGTACTCTTCGATGGCGACGGGGCGACGACTGCCGGGCGGCACCAGGTCGGCGCCGTGCACCAACAGCTGCCTTGCCCCTGTGACGGCGTCGACCCGATATAGATCCGTGTTGCCGGAGGCATCTTGCTCGACGTTCGTGTAGGTCTTGCCGTCCTTCATCCAGGATAGCTCCACCAGGTCGCTCGCGAACTCGCGGGAGCCCCAGATGGTGTGGACCGCGAGCGCTGGAGCCTCCACGCTTTGAGCGACGAGTCGTGGAGCCGGCAGAACGAGAAGACAGAGGCCGACGAGGCGGCGGACGCTGAATCCAGTCATAGTCTCTATCGTTCCGATAAGTTTGAGTGTCCCAAACTTACCCGTCCGCACCGACCCAGGAAGGGAAGGACCCCATGCCGTCGCTCACTCCGCGGGAGAAGGCCGAGGCGTTTCGAGCGCTGCACCAGGGGCCACGCCTCTTCGTCTTGCCCAACGCGTGGGATGTGGCGACGGCCCGACTCCTTGAGGACGCCGGCTTCCCGGCCATCGCCACCACCAGCGCCGGCATTGCGTGGGCGCTCGGGTACCCCGATGGCGAACGCATCAGCCGGGGAGAGATGCTGGCCGCGATCCGCCGTATCGTCGCGGCCCTGCGCGTGCCGGTGACGGCCGACGTGGAGGGGGGCTACGGAGCCACGGTGGCGGCGGCAGCCGAGACGGCTCGCGGCGTGATCGCGGCCGGCGCCGTCGGACTCAACCTCGAAGACGGCACGAACGAGGGCTCGTTGCTCGATCCCGAGCTCCAAGCGGACCGCATCCGCGCGGTGCGGGAGGCGGCGACGTCGGCGCGGGTACCGCTCGTGGTGAACGCCCGCACCGACGCGTTCGAGGTGAAGTCCTGGTCCCCGGCGGAGCGCTTCACGGCGGCGGTGCGGCGCGCCAACGGCTACCTGGCCGCCGGGGCCGACTGCCTGTTCGTGCCGCACGTGAGCGACGGCGAGACGATCGGGCGCCTGGCCCGCGAGCTCGCCGGGCCCTTGAACGTGATCGCCGGCCCGCCGGCCCCGCCCCTTCCGGAGCTCGAGCGGCTGGGGGTGCGGCGGGCGAGCCTCGGACCCCGCCTCGTACAGGCGACGCTGGGGCTGGTGCGACGCCTGGCGACAGAGTTGCGGGAGCGGGGTACGTACGACACGATGACGGAGCTGCTCATCCCGTTCGGGGAGGTGCAGCGGCTGGTGGGGCGGACCCCTTGACCGATTCGAACACGCGGGTATATTTATACCGTCCCGTGAATATTTAGTAGGATCGGGTTAATCCCTTTGGGTGGCCATGAATCGATGATGCACTGTTCGCCGAAGACCGTCGCCAATCTGAATCCGGCTCCCACCGATGGGAGCGAGCGGACGGCCTAGCGTGTAGACGATCCAAGCGAAACCCGGGCCCGCTCGCAAAGAGCGGGCCTTCTTTTTGACCGAGACGTCAGGAGGATGCACGATGGCTCGAGGGGACCGCACGCGCTGGAGGCACGCCCGCGCTCCGGATCTGGACCCGTGGCGCGAGCAGGACGCCTGCGGCGTCGGGTTCGTGGCGCGCGCGTCGGGCGAGCGCTCGCACGAGGTCGCGCGCCTCGCGCTCGAGGCGCTGAAGCGTGTCGCCCACCGCGGTGCCGCGGCCACCGACAGCTCGGGCGACGGCGCCGGCGTGCTCACACAGATCCCCGCGCCGCTGTTCTATCGCGAGGCAGAGCGGCTCGGGTTGCCGCTCGCGGCGGGCCAATCGTTCGCCGTCGGCATGTTCTTCCTGCCCCGCGAGGCCGCGGCGCTGGCGCGCGTCACGGCCATCATCGCGGACGTCCTCCGGGGCGACGGGCTGAGCGTGCTGGGATGGCGCGAGGTACCGGTGCGCCTCGACGTGCTGGGCGCCGGCGCGCGCGCCACCTGCCCCACGATCCGCCAGGTGCTCATCGGTCCGGCTGCCGACCGCCGCGGCGACACCGCCGCCTGGGAACGCGCCCTCTACCTCGCGCGCAAGACGATCGACGCCCGAGTAGCCGACGGCGGACCAGAGCTCGAGCCGTTCTTCGTCTGCTCCCTGTCGGCGCGCACCATCGTCTATAAGGCGCTGCTCACCGGCACCCAGCTCGGCGCGTTCTTCCCCGACCTCGAGTCGCCGGACTTCCAGACGGCGTTGGCCGTATTCCACCAGCGCTACTCGACCAATACGACATCGAGCTGGCCGCTGGCCCAGCCGTTCCGGTTGCTGGCGCACAACGGCGAAATCAACACGCTGTGGGGCAACCGCAATGCGATGCGCGCGCGCGAGCCGGCCCTCGCCTCGCCGCTCTGGGGCGAGAACGTCGATCGGCTGAAACCCGTGATCTGGGCCGAGGGCAGCGACTCGACCAGCCTCGACAACGCGCTCGAGCTGCTGGTGCGCTCAGGCCGCGATCCGGTGCACGCGCTCATGATGCTCGTCCCCGAGGCGCACGAGGGCGCGGTCGAGATGCCGCCGGCGCTGCGGGGCTTCTACGAGTTCCACGAGTGCGTGGTGGAGCCGTGGGACGGACCGGCCGCGCTCGCGTTCTCGGACGGCGTGATGGTCGGATCCGCGCTCGACCGCAATGGGCTGCGCCCCTGCCGCTACAAGGTCACCCGCGATGGGCTGGTGGTGGCGGGCTCCGAGGTCGGGCTCGTGGACTTGGATCCCGCGAGCGTGGTCGAGAGCGGCCGGCTCGGCCCCGGCGAGCTGCTCGTGGTCGACACCCGGCGCAAGGCCGTCCTCCACAACGCCGAGGCGAAGCGCGAGGTGGCGCGCCGCCGTCCCTATGCGCGCTGGGCGGCGAAGAGCATCCGGCCGTTGCGGCCGACTGCCGCCGTGGCGGACCCCGGTCTGAGTGCCGAGATCGACCTCGTCACACCCCAGCTCGCCTTCGGTTGGAGCTTCGAAGACCTGCGTTACGTGCTCGAGCCGATGGGCGGCGAGGGACAGGATGCCGTATGGAGCATGGGCGACGACACGCCGATCCCGCCGCTCGCCCGGGTGCCTCCGGGCATGTATGGGTACCTGCGCCAGCGGTTCGCCCAGGTCACGAATCCGCCGATCGATCCGCTGCGCGAGACGCTGGTGATGTCGCTGCGCATGCACCTGGGCCGCCGCGGCTCGCTCTTCGCGGACCGCCCCACGGGGCTGCGGCTGGTGCGGAACGAGCACCCCGTGCTTCTGGAGAATGAGATGGCGGCGCTCGGGACCCTCGTCGGCGCGCAGGCGGTGAAGCTGGACGCGACGTGGCAGGCGGCGGGGGGCCCCGAGTCGCTCTGCGCCGCGCTCGACGCACTGTGCCGCTCGGCCGGCGGGGCGGTGCAAGAGGGCGCCCAGATCCTCGTGATCAGCGATCGCGCGACAGACCGCGAGCGCGCCCCGCTGCCCATGCTGCTGGCGGTCGGCGCCGTGCACCAGCACCTGCTCCGCAAGGGCCGGCGGACACGAATCAGCCTCGTGGCCGAAGCGGGCGACGCCTGGGATGTGCACCACTTCGCCGCGCTCATCGGGTTCGGCGCCGAGGCGGTCCATCCGTGGCTGGCGCTCGAATCGGTACGGCGCCACGTCGAGACCGAAAACGCCCCGGCCAAGTTCCGCACCGCGGCCGAGAAGGGACTGCTCAAGATCCTCTCGAAGATGGGCATTTCAACCCTGTCGTCGTATTGCGGCGCGCAGATCTTCGAGGCGTTGGGTCTCGGTGCCGAGGTGATCGACCGCTGCTTCACGGGCACAGTGTCCACGATCGGCGGGATCGGGTTCGCCGAGATCGCCGAGGACGTGCTGACGCGGCAGCGGTCTGCATACGCGGAGAGCGCGACGGCGGCCGAAGCGCTGCCCGATCACGGCCGGGTGCGCTATCGGCGCGACGGCGAGGATCACGGCTGGTCGCCTCCGCTGGTGCGGGCCATGCAAAACGCCGTGGAGACGGACACGCCGCAGGCGTACGACGCCTTCCGCGCCCGCGTGGCCGCCCGCGTGCCCGCGAGCCCACGCGATCTACTGGCCATCCGTTCCGGCACAGCGATCGCACTCGACCACGTCGAGCCCGCGGAGACGATCAGGCGACGCTTCATATCGACGGCCATGTCGCTCGGCGCGCTGTCCCCGGAGGCGCACCGGACGCTCGCGATCGGCATGAACCGGATGGGCGCCCGCTCCAACTCGGGCGAGGGGGGCGAAGATCCCGATACGTACGCCCCGCTCGAGAACGGCGACCGGGCGGACAACCGCATCAAGCAGGTGGCGTCGGGACGCTTCGGCGTGACGACGCACTATCTGGTGCGTGCCGACGAGCTCGAGATCAAGATGGCCCAGGGCTCAAAGCCGGGCGAGGGCGGCCAGCTGCCCGGCCACAAGGTGACGGCTCTGATCGCGCGGCTGCGGCACTCGGTGGCGGGAGTGCCCTTGATCTCGCCGCCGCCGCACCACGACATCTACTCGATCGAGGACCTGGCGCAGCTGATTCACGACTTGAAGCAAGTGAACCCGCGCGCGCGGGTGGGCGTCAAGCTCGTGGCGGAGGCGGGGGTGGGCCGGGTGGCGGCGGGCGTGGCGAAGGCGTACGCCGACTACGTACTGATCTCCGGGCACAACGGGGGGACGGGGGCGTCGCCCTTGTCGTCGATTAAACACGCTGGCTCGCCGTGGGAGCTGGGGCTCGCCGAGACGCAGGCGATCCTGATGGAGAACGGCCTGCGCCACCGGATCGAGGTGCGCACCGATGGCGGCCTGCGGACCGGGCGCGACGTGGTGATCGCGGCGCTGCTCGGCGCGGAGACCTACGGGTTCGGAACCGCGGCGCTGGTGGCCATCGGGTGCGACATGGCGCGGCAGTGTCACTTGAACACCTGTCCCACGGGGATCGCGACGCAGCGGCCCGAACTGCGCAAGAAGTTCACGGGCAAGCCGGAGCAGGTGGTGGCGTATTTCACCTGGATCGCCGAGGACGTGCGCCGGATTCTGGCGGAGCTGGGATGCCAGACTCTGGACGAGATCATCGGCCGCGCCGAGCTGCTTGAGCGCGTGGACCATCCCGAGGTGCCGCGGGCCCAGATGCTCGATCTCTCGGTGCTCCTCGCCGACCCGGTGGCCGGGCACGATGCCCCGCGCCGCCGCACCGTGGCGCGCAACGACCGGCCGGGAGTGGAGTCGCTGGACGAGGAGATTCTCACCACGCTCGGGCCCCGTCTCGAGGGCGGGCGCCCGTTCGCCGGCGTGTACGACATCGGCAACCATCACCTGACGGTGGGGGCGCGCATCGCCGGGCGGATCGCCGAGCGGGTCGGCAACGTCGGCCTGGCACCGGGCTCGATTCGCCTCCGGTTCCGCGGCAGCGCGGGCCAGAGCTTCGGGGCGTTCGCGCTGCCGGGCATGCGGCTCGAGCTCGAGGGCGAGGCGAACGATTACGTGGCCAAGGGGCTCTCGGGCGGCGAGATCGTGATCCGGCCGTTCCGGGAGAGCGTGCTGGCGGGCGTCGCCGATCAGCAGGTGCTGCTGGGCAACACCGTGCTGTACGGCGCCACGGGAGGCAAGCTGTTCGCGGCCGGACGGGCGGGAGACCGGTTCGCCGTACGCAACTCCGGAGCCATCGCGGTGATCGAAGGAGCCGGGGCGCACTGCTGCGAGTACATGACGGCAGGCGTCGTGGTCGTGCTCGGGCCCGTGGGGCGCAACTTCGCCGCCGGGATGTCGAACGGCGTGGCCTACGTGCTCGACGAGGCGGGGACCTTCACGGCCCGCTGCAACGGCGATATGGTCCAGGTGCGGGCGCTCGAGCCGTCAGATGAGGCGCAGGTGCTCGGGCTGGTGCGGGAGCATTTCGGGGCGACGGGCAGCACGCGAGCCCGGATGATCCTCGACTCGTGGGAGCGCTACCGCGACACGTTCCGCAAGGTCGTTCCCTACACGGCGCCGGTGGCGGCGAAGGCGGCCGCCGAGGAGGAAGCGGCGGGGGTGCCTTGACGGTCCCCGAGACGCCGAGCTAACATGACAACCATGGTGCGCCGAGGCGCCTTTTGCTACTTCTCTCCTTTCACCTTCGCGTCCCGTGACACGGGCCGTGACTGGAGACCTGCGCACGACTAGGTAAGCCTCAAGATCTCTCAGTTCACACGAGCGGCCCGTTACCAACAGGCCGCCCTTTTTTTGGGGGGTGACATGATCATCGTGATGCGCGCGGGGGCGTCACTGCCACAGATCGACGGGGTGCGGGGGCACGTCGAGAGGTTCGGGGTGCGTAGCCACGTCGCCCGCGACGGCTTCCGCACGATCATCGCCTGCCTCGGCGAGTCCGACGCGCTCACCGAGAGCAGCGTCGCGACGCTCCCGGCAGTCGAATCGGTCACCCGCTGGCGCACGCCTTACCGGCTTGCCAGCCGCCAGCTCGCCTCGCACGGCGCCACAACCGTCGTGCGAATAGGCGACGGGGCCGGGGCGAGCGTTGGAGGACCGGCGCTGGCCGTGATCGCCGGCCCCTGCTCGGTCGAGGGACGCGAGATGCTGCTCGAGACCGCGCGCGGCGTGGGCCGCGCGGGAGCCGGGGCGCTGCGCGGTGGCGCGTTCAAGCCGCGTACCTCGCCCTACGCGTTCCAGGGTTTGGGGCTCGACGCGCTGCGGTGGCTCGCCGAGGTGCGTCGCGAGACCGGGCTACCCGTGGTCACCGAAGCGCTCGATCCGCGCCAGGTGGAGCTGGTGGCGGAGCACGTCGATGTGCTGCAGGTGGGCGCCCGGAACATGCAGAACTTCCCGCTGCTGGCGGAGGTGGGCCGCATCCGGCGCCCGGTGCTGCTCAAGCGGGGCCTGTCGGCGACCGTGACGGAGCTGCTGCTCGCGGCCGAGTACGTGCTGGCGCGCGGCAACCCGGACGTGATCCTGTGCGAACGGGGCATCCGCACGTTCGAGTCCGCCACCCGCAACACCCTCGACATCGCGGCGATCCCGGTGCTGCGCGGTGAGACGCACCTCCCCGTGATCGTCGATCCCAGTCACGCGGGCGGCCGCGCCGACCTCGTCGCTCCGCTGGCGTATGCCGCGATTGCCGCGGGTGCGGATGGGCTCATCGTCGAGGTGCACCCGCGACCGGCCACCGCTCTCTCGGACGGCGACCAGTCGCTCTCGCTGGCGGGGTTCCGGGAGCTGATGCGTGGGCTCGCGCCGTTCGCCACAGCGGCCGGCCGGACGCTCGCCAGTCCGCCGGTGGGGCGCGAGGCGGCGGCATGAGCGACCTGGACCGGTTACGCGGCGAGATCGAGCGGCTCGACCGCGCGCTGCTGGGGCTGATCGGCGAGCGCGTGCGCGCCGCCCGCCGGGCGGCCGCGGCGAAGCGCGCCGCCAGTATGCCGACGCTCGATCCTGCGCAGGAAGCGGCGGTGATCCGGCGGGCCGCCACGCTGGCGCGCGAGGCAGGCCTTCCGGAGGAGGACGTGCGCGACGTGTTCTGGCTCATCATCGGGCTGACACGCCGCGCGGAGCAGGAAGCTTCAGGGGCGGTGGCGGAGCAGCGGTAGCTCCAGCCCGTCCCGCAACGCCTGCCAGCTCGCCTCGATGATGTTCTCCGAGCACCCCATGGTGCTCCAGCGCTCCTGCCCGCGCGCGGACTCTAGCAGCACCCGAGGCTTGGCGGCGGTGCCGAGGTGCTCGTCCACGATGCGCACCTTGTAATCCGCGAGACGCACGTCGGCGAGCTGCGGATAGCGTGGCAGGAGCGCCTTGCGCACCGCGCAATCGAGCGCGTTCACGGGTCCCGCGCCCTCGGCCGCCGTGTGGATCACCTCCCCGTCCACCCGTAACTGCACCATCGCCTGCGCGGTCGTGCCGCCTCCGCTCCGCCCCTCGACGATCACGGTGAACCCGAGCAGCTCGAAGGGCGGTCGATAGTCCGGGGCGGAGCGCCGCACCAGCATCTCGAACGAGCCGTCCGCCGCCTCGAACTGGTGGCCCGCGTATTCCAGTGCTTTGACCTGCTGCAGCACATCGGCGCCCGCCGCGAGGCCCAACGCATCGGCGCGCAGCCGCACATTTTGCCGCCCCGCCAGCTCGCTCACTACCACGCGCATCTCGTTCCCGACGACCGCGGGATCGATGTGCTGGTAGCTCTCCGGCAGCTTCGCCACCGCGGCCACGTGAATCCCGCCCTTGTGCGCGAATGCGCTCGTGCCGACGTACGGCGCATGGGCGTCGGGGTTTAGATTCGCGACGGCGGCGACAAAGTGCGCCACCTCGGTCAGGCGACGCAGCTGGTCCGGTGGTAGCACGTCGTAGCCGAGCTTGAGCTGCAGCGTGGCCACGAGCGGAATGAGGTCCAGGTTACCGCAGCGCTCGCCGTAGCCGTTGATAGTTCCCTGCACATGCACACACCCGGCGCGCACCGCCGCGAGCGCGTTCGCCACGGCGAGTGCGCTGTCGTTGTGGGGATGGATCCCGAGGGGCGTATCGAGCCGGGCACGCAGCTCGCGCACCCGCTGCTCCACCACGTCGGGCAACTCCCCCCCATTGGTGTCGCACAGGACGATGCAGTGGGCGCCGGCCTGGGCCGCCGCGGAGAGCGTCGCCACGGCGTAGCCCGGGTCCAGACGATACCCGTCGAAAAAGTGCTCCCCGTCGTAGATGACTTCTTTGCCGTGGGCCCTGAAAAAAGCCACGCTCTCCGCGATCATACAAAGATTTTCTTCGCGGCTGGTCTCGAGCACGCGCTCAACGTGCAGCGTCGAGCTTTTGCCTACGAGCGTGACGACCGGCGTCTCGGCCTCGAGCAGGGCCGCGAGACTGACGTCGTCCTCGCAACGCTGCCCGGCCCGGCGCGTCATCCCGAACGCGGCCACTCTCGCCTGCCGCAGCGGCTCCTGGCGCACCCGGCGGAAGAACTCGGCGTCTTTGGGATTCGATCCCGGCCACCCGCCCTCGATGTACTGGATGCCCAGCTCGTCGAGCCGTCGCGCAATCTTAAGCTTGTCGTCGACCGAGAGCGACAGGCCCTCGCGCTGCGTGCCGTCGCGCAGTGTCGTGTCGTACAGTACCGGGTTCACAACCTTGCCTCCCCTCGTGGATCACAAAAGCAGAACGGCCTCTCGGGTTGCGAGAGGCCGCGCCGTACATTATCGGGTCCGACAATCCGTCAGCCGAATGCCAGCACGCCGCCTCTCTGCGAGAGTCGGATCGCGATTCGCGTAATCGGCCGGTTGCCACGACGGATGCTCATGCCCGGGATACTAACTCCCGTACGGGATGCGTCAATCCCACGCGCACCACCTCGCCGATCACGACCGTGGCGGGCGGCTCGAGCCTCGCCGCCGCGGCGAGATCGGCAATGTCTTCCAGGGTGCCGACCACAGTGCGCTGCTCCGGGAGCGTGCCGCTCGCGATGACGGCCGCCGGCGTGTCGGCCGCCGCCCCCTGCGCGCGCAGCCGCGCGACGATGTCCGGCAGCGCCGACAGGCCCATGAGCACGACGAGCGTGGGCACCCGTGCGAGCGCCTCCCAATCGAGATCCGACCGGCCGTCGCACTCGTGCCCCGCGACCACGGCGAAGGCTGATGCCACGCGCCGGTGCGTCACCGGGATGCCGGCGGCGGCGGGTACCGCGGTCGCCGACGTCACACCGGGAATCACCTGGAACCGCACGCCGGCCGCGCGCAGCGCCTCGCACTCCTCCGCGCCCCGGCCGAACACGAACGGGTCGCCGCCCTTCAGGCGTACGACGGTGCGCCCCCGCCGCGCCCGGTCCACAAGCAGCGCGTTGATGTCCCGCTGCCGCATCCCAGTCCCATGCGGCTGCTTCCCCACGAACACGCGCTCCGCCGACGCAGGTGCTTCCGCGACGAGCGCGGCAGATACCAACCGATCGTACACGACGACGTCGGCCGAGCGCAGCAGCTCGAGGCCCTTTGACGTGATCAATCCCGGGTCGCCGGGGCCGGCGCCGACGAGGTAAACCACCCCGGTCTCCCGTTCCCACTCTGAAGAGTGGGCCCTGTGGTGCACTGCCCTTAAGGGCAGTGGACTGTCGGGCCCAGGCTTCAGCCTGGGAACGGCGAGGGCCTGCCGAACAAGGTCGTCTATCCTCCCCCGCGCCCCCTCGCTGTCTCCCCGTCGCGCGAAGTCGATCACGTCCGAATCAACGATCGCGTACCACAGCGCCGTGCGCGCACGGGCGTCGGGGACCCGCTCGGCCAGCTCGGGCCGCAGCTCGCCCAACAGCGCGCATAGCCTGGCCTCGGCGCGCCCGACGAGCCGCGCGATACGCTGGCGCAACCGCACCGCGAGCGCCGGGCTCTTGCCCCCGGTCGACACGGCGACGGTGATGTCGCCCTCGTGATGAATCGCCGGCGCGATGAAGCTGCAATGCTCCAGATCGTCCACCGCGTTGAGCGGTATGCCCAGCCGCTCGGCCTCGGCATAGACCGCCTCGTTCACCGCACGATCGTCGGTTGCGGCAATCGCGAGCCAAGCGCCCGCGAGATCGCCACCACGATAGGGCCGGCGCCGTACCTCGATCGCGCCCCGCAGCGCGAGGTCCGTCAGGCCAGCCGAGAGATCCGGGCTCACAACCGTCACGTGGGCGCCGGCCGCCACCAGACCACGCACCTTCTGCTCCGCCACCGCGCCACCGCCGATCAACACGGCGCGCCGGCCGCGCAGGTCGAGAAAGACAGGGTAGAATGCGCTCATTGGATCACCGGCAGGGCGGAGCGCAGCGCGTCGACCCCGACGCGGTCGCAAAAGTCCCCGAACCGCTCGTCCGCGAGCCGCTCGTCGCGATAGCGCTCGAACAGCGGTCGCACCGTGGCGACGAGCCGCTCCCGGGGAACGAGATCGGCGTACTGCGTGCCGAGCCGCGTGCCCAGCATGCTGCCGCCGACGAACACGGCGTACTTGTTGAGCGAGCGCCCCACGAACGCCAGGTCGGCCGTGTACGGCCGGGCGCACCCGTTGGGACAGCCGGTCATGCGAACCGTGAGCGCCGCGTCCACCACGCCCAGGGTCTCGAGCTCGCCCTCGAGCTCGGTGATCACGTCGGGCAAGACCCGCTCCGCTTCGGCCAAAGCGAGCCCGCACGTTGGGAGCGCGGGACACGCCATGGACCAGCGCCGTACAGTCGAGAGAGTGCCGGGACCGAGGCGGGCGACTGCATGGTCGGCCAGGATCCGCTCCACAAGTCCCTGTCGCCGATCGGGGATGTCGGTCAGCAGGAGATTCTGCTGCGGCGTGAAACGGACGCCCGTGTGCACCGTCTCGACGATGCGGCGCACCGCGCTCCGCAGCCGGCGATCGTCGCTGTCCTGCAGGCGGCCATTCTCGATGAACAGACCGAGAAACGAGCGCCCGTCGTCCTGCGCGTGCCAGCCGAGATGATCCTCGATGGCCGTGACCTCCACCGGTGCGGGGGGCGCGAGGGAACGCCCGAGGTGACGCTCGACTCCCCCGCGGAACCAATCGAGCCCTTGAGCGTCGATCAGGTATTTCAAGCGCGCGTGGCGCCGGTCGCCGCGGTTGCCGTGATCGCGCTGCACCTTCACCACCGCCTCCGCGACCTCGACGACCTCCCCCATGGTCGCAAACCCCAGCGCATCGGCGAGCCGCGGATACGTGTCTTCCTTGCCGTGCGTCTTCCCCATCCCCCCACCCACCAGCACGTTGAAGCCGACGAGCCGCCTGCCTTCTTGGACGACGAGAAACCCTAGATCATTGGAGTGGACGTCGCAGCAATTGTCGTCGGGGAACGCGAACGCGACCTTGAACTTGCGCGGCAGATAGCGGGTGCCGTAGATCGGCTCGGCCTCCCCCGCGGGGGGGCCGCCGGCCACGTGCTCGCCGTCGAGCCAGATCTCGTGATACGCCCGCGTCCGGGGCAGCAAGTGATCCGACAAGCGTCGGGTGACGGAGAGCACCTGCTCTCGCAATCCGCCGGCCATGGGTGCGGGGCACGACACCACGTTGCGGACCACGTCGCCGCAGGCGCCCAGCGTCGTGACCAGCGCGTCGTTCACGGCACGAACCGTGGCCTTCAAGTCGCCCTTCAACACGCCGTGGAACTGGTTGCCCTGTCGCGTCGTGACGCGCAGGGTGCCATTGCCGTAGCGGTCAGCCAGCTCGTCGATCACCAGGTATTGCGCGCCATCGAGCACGCCGCCCGGAATCTTGCACCGGACCATGAACTGATGCGCGGCCTCGGCGTCCGTTCCCCTGCGCTCGCGGCGCTGGTCGCGATCCTCCTGCTGATACGTCCCGTGGAACTTCAGCAACTGGGCGTCCGCGCTCGAGAAATGCGTCGTGTCGGCCGCGAGCTCGTCCGCGAGATCGCCCCGCAGCCCGCGGCTCAGCTCCTTCACTTTCTCGACCGGACTCAGCGCCTTGTGATCGCTCATGCCACGCCGTCCCTCACTTCGCGTACACGTCCCACCAGTGCCTGACCGGCAGCTCGTCCCAGTCCCACGGCTGCACCGGCGCCGTGATCTTGCGCAAAAGGTCAGTGATGCGGCGCAACGTCGCGCGCACGGTCGTTAAGGTCATACATACCTCCCTTTCGTCCCCCCTCTGCGCGTTGCGGAGAGCGGAACAGAGGGTGAGGCCTCGAGGGGGACAGGGGGTGAGTCCTCCCGTAATCCGTCCGCCAGCACCTGCACCACTTCGGGACGGCTGAACTCGGGCGGCGGCAGCATGCCGCTCCGCAACATTTCCCGGACCTTGCTGCCGGACAGGATGACGTGGCTCGTCGCCTCGTGCGGGCAGGTCTTGGGTGACGCCATGCCGCCGCAGCGGCGGCAGAAGAACGTGTGCTCGAAGCGGACCGGCTGAATCCCCAGCTCGCCGGGCGCGAAGCGATCGAAGATGTGCTGGGCGTCGTAGGAGCCGTAGTAGCTCCCGACACCGGCGTGGTCGCGGCCCACAATGAAATGGGTGCAGCCGTAGTTCTTGCGCACCAGCGCATGGAACACCGCTTCGCGCGGACCGGCGTAGCGCATCGCGGCGGGGAAGCCGGCGAGCAGCACGCGATCCCGCGGGTAGTAGCGCTCGAGCAGCACGCGGTAGCTCGACACGCGCACGGCGGCGGGGACGTCGTCGTCCTTGGTCGGTCCGAGCAGCGGATGCAGCAGCAACCCGTCGACCGTCTCGAGCGCGGCCTTCTGGATGTATTCGTGCGCGCGATGCACCGGATTCCGCGTCTGAAATCCGACCACGGTGCGCCAGCCGCGCTCGGCGAACGCGCGCCGGGTGTCAGCAGGGTCGAGCGCCAGCTCCGGAAAGAGCGGCGTGGGGCGCTCGAGCAGCCGGACATCGCCTCCCACGAGCAGGTCGCCCTGGGCGTACAGCTGCGCGACTCCGGGGTGCTGCGCGTCGGCCGTCCCGTACACGAGCCGCGCCTCCTCTTCCTTGGAGTGCGTGAACACGTCCCGCACCTCGACCAGGCCCACGATGGCGCCATCCGGTCCCTTGAGAGCCACGGTCCCGCGGAGCCCGGCGGCGTCCGCCACGCGCAGCGTGATCGGGAGCGACCAGGCCAGGCCACTCGCCAGCCGCATCTCGTGCAGCACGCGCAGGTAGTCGTCGCGCGACAGGAACCCCGTGAGGGGGCTGTAGGCCCCGGTGGCGAGCAGGCCCACGTCCGCCACGCCGCGGGGGTCGAGCGTGAGGGACGGCAGCCGGGACGCGCGCGACAGGGCCGCGCGCCGCTCCTCGCCCTCGAGCACGCGCTGCACCAGTGTCCCGCCGTGCGGCGCGATCGTCGTCGTTTCAGCGCTCACGAGTCACGCCTCCCGTTTCGCAGTGAACGTGTGGAGTCCGCACTCAGTCTTGCCGCTGCCGCTCCACCGCCCCGCGCGCTCGGCTTCGCCGGGCGCCGTGGGCCGGGTGCAGGGCCAGCAGCCGATGCTCGAGTAGCCCTGGTCGAGCAGCGGGTGGTACGGGACGCCGTTTTCGCGGATGTAGCGCCACACGTCGGCCCGGCTCCACCTCGCCAGGGGAAACACCTTGACGATCGGCCGGCCTCGGACCTCGTGGTACTCGAGCAGCTCGGTGGCCCGACGGGAGTCGGACTGGTCCTGTCGCACGGCGCTGATCCAGGCGTCGAATGCGACGATGGCGCGCTCCAGCGGCTCGACTTTTCGAATGAAGCAGCAGCGGTCCGGGTCGGTCTTGTAGAGTGGACCCGGATCGGTGAGCGGCGTGAGCTCCACCAGATTGAGACCATACCGCCTGACGAAGCGCCGCTTGAACTCGTACGTCTCGCGGAAGTGGAACCGCGTGTCCAGGAAGATCACGGGCACGGAGCGGTCGATCCGGCTGAGCAGGTGCGCCAGGACCACGCCGCCGCCGCCGAAGCTGACCGTGAGCGCGACCTTGCGGGGAAAGGTCTCCACGGCCCAAGCGAGCGTCGCCGCAGGATCCGCCCCGGAGAGCTCGGCGGCGCGCTCGCGCACCTGGACCGGACTAAGCATCGCATGGGCTCCGCAGGTAGCCCAGCTCGACCAGGCGATCGATCACCCGGGCGGCGCCCGTGGCGACGTCTTCACGCTCCGTGTCGACCACCAACTCCGGTGCGAGCGGCTCCTCGTAGGGATCCGAGACGCCCGTGAACTGGGCGATCTCGCCGGTCAGGGCGCGCGCGTACAGTCCCTTCGTGTCGCGGCGGACGCAGGCCTCGAGCGAGGCCTTCACGTGCACCTCGACGAACGCGCCGATCTCGCGACGCACTTCGTCGCGCACCGCGCGGTACGGGGAGATCGCCGCGCTGATCACCACCACGCCGTTGCGTGTGAGCAGCTTCGCGACGTAGCCGATGCGGCGGATGTTGGTATCGCGGTCCTCGCGCGAGAAGCCGAGCCCCTTGGAGAGGTTCTGGCGTACCTCGTCGCCGTCCAGGGTCTCGACCCGGACGCCGGCGCGGCGCAGCTCGTGGGCCACTGCGGTGGCGAGGGTGGACTTGCCGGCCCCAGACAGACCGGTGAGCCACAACGTGAAGCCTCGCGCCTGCGTGATGCATCGATTCGTCGCCAGCTCGACTTGCGTCATTCTCTCCCTTTCGTCCCCCCCTCTCCGCAACGCGGAGAGGGGGCCAGGGGGTGAGGTAGAAACGAAAAGGCCCGCTTCCGTTGGAAGCGGGCCCGAGATCGAGTCGCGCGTGCCGGTTCTCTAATCGAGCGTCATTGCATCCCGGCAGTCACAGCGCCACAACCGCGTCCGCTCCCCGAGGAGCGAGCACACATCCCGCAACAGAACGGACAACAATGCTGGGCGGTGTGGCGTACGATCATGGTTCGGTATTTACCCGGCGACTCTCGCTCTGTCAACCACGCGATCGGGTGGTTGACAGCGTTGCGCAAGCGGGTTAATTAGCGACTATGCAGCATGCCCGTTCGCACCACCGGCATCATCACCACCACCCGCTCCATGGGGGGCAGCCGGAGGCGCACGCAAGGTAACGGGTAGCTCGTAGATCCTTGAATGCATTCGCCGACGCCGGCTCCCCTTGGGAGTCGGCGTTGTGTTTTGTGGGTGCTCAACATCGGAGCCTGGCACATGTACCGACAAACTGTTTCCGCCGCCTGCCTGCGACTCGCCCTCCCCAAGGGGCGCATGGAGCAGGGCGTCCTGACCCTGCTGGGCGACGCCGGCATCCGCATCCGGCCGAGCGCCCGGGGCTATCGACCGGAGGTGTCGCTCCCGGACACCGAAGCCAAGACCCTCAAACCCCAGAACATCGTGGAGATGCTCTCGCTCGGCAGCCGGGACCTGGGATTCGCGGGCGCCGACTGGGTGGCCGAGCTCGAGGCAAACGTGGTGGAGCTGCTCGATACGGGGCTCGACCCGGTACAAGTGGTCGCCGCGGCCCCCGAGGAGCTGCTCGAAAACGGCCGCCTGCCCGCGCGGCCGATCGTGGTGGCGTCCGAATACGAGCGGCTGGCGCGCCGCTGGATCGCGGCCCGCGGCCTTTCCGCCGAGTTCGTGCGCTCCTACGGCGCGACGGAGGTGTTTCCGCCTGAGGACGCCGACGTGATCGTCGACAATACGGCCACGGGCGCGACGCTCGAGGCGAACGGCCTCGCCGTCGTGGACGAAGTGATGCCCTCGTCCACCCGGCTCTACGCCAATCCCGTCGCCCTCGCCGATCCTGCCCGACGTCGTCGCATCGACGACCTCGTCATGCTCTTGAACTCGGTCCTCGTCGCCCGCCGGCGCGTGATGCTGGAGGTGAACGCGTCGGCCGAGTGCCTCGACGCCGTGGTGGCGGTGCTGCCGTCGATGCGCCAGGCGACCGTGGCGCCGCTGTTCGGCAACGGCGGGTATGCGGTGAAGGCCGCGGTGCCGCGCGACGCGCTCCCGCAGGTGATCCCCGCCGTCAAAGCGGCCGGCGGCACCGACGTCGTCGTCTCGACCCTGTCGCAGATCGTCCCATGACCACAGCCACCCCCACCCCTCCCGCCACGGGACCCGTGTCGCGCATCGACCCCGAGGCCGCGTACCGTCGCCCCACCGCCCCGGGGCCCGCGCTGCTGCGGCTCGACTCGAACGAAGGCGTGCTCCCGCCGCAGGCGCTGCTCGCGCAGCTCGCCGCCGCCGATCCCGAGCTGCTGCGTCGCTACCCGGAAGTGTCGGCTTTGGAAGCGGCGCTCGCGGCACGGCTCGACGTGCCGCCCGAGCGCCTGATCGTGACCGCCGGCGCCGACGAGGCGATCGACCGGGCGTGCCGGGCATTTCTCGAGCCCGGCAAGAGCGTGCTCCTTCCCGACCCGTGCTTCGACATGTTCGACCGCTGCGCCGCGCTGGCGGGCGGAACGCTCGTCCGCGTGCCGTGGCGTGACGGCCCGTTCCCACTCGACGGGTTCCTCGGGCGCGTCGACGCGCGCACGGGTGTC
>Ga0209156_10000270_pt1 | contig 43392 bp, 37 predicted proteins | sample GraSoiAngelo_124_FD_185881 | JGI IMG/M metagenome (GOLD analysis project Ga0209156, IMG submission 185881) | Grasslands soil microbial communities from the Angelo Coastal Reserve, California, USA - 14_0927_05_20cm (SPAdes) (version 2) | ecosystem: Environmental > Terrestrial > Soil > Grasslands... | reverse complement strand
CCCCATTCGACATCGAGAACCTCCACGTCGTAGCCGAGACACTGCGCCATATCAACCCAAAGATGGCTGAACTGGCCAAAGCGCGCCGCAAGGATCCTGTCACCCGGAGACAGGGTATTGGTCAGCGCCGCCTCCCACGCGCCCGTGCCCGAGGATGGGAAAATGAAAACCTGGCCCGTGGCGGTCTTGAACACCTTTTTGAGGTCGCTCAGGACGCTGGTTGAAAGCTCCGGGAACCTGGATGACCGATGGTCTTCCATCGCCACCATCATGGCCCGTTGCACGCGGTCCGGAACGTTGGTTGGTCCGGGGACGAACAGAAAATTTCGACCTGGCATGCGGCGTCCCATCACGCCCTCCTATTCGGCTATCAGACAGCGGCGGTCTCGTGCGCGCGACCTTCCACCCGAGCGGGCGCCCGGACCCCCGGCGGCGCACGATGTGACCCATACTATCTGTCCGCGGCCTGAGGGACCAAGCGTTGTTTAGGCCGCTGGGCCGAGCCACCGCAACACAGCGTGCTGCGCTCAGCGATTCGCGCTCGTGTTTATCCTCTCCCAGTTCTCGATCGCCCGCGCCAGGTAGGCGTGTGGCACCTCCAGAAACACGACCAGCGACGTAGCCGTCGAGAAGCAGTAGCGCTTGCGGGAATCGGGATCTACCCAGTTGATCGAGCAATCCGCCTTGATCTTTACGCCCGCTGATAAGCCAACCGGATCATGGCCCGCAAACTCCCCGTGCATCGTTCCAGCCGGGGGTATGGCCGCTTTCCAGATGCCAGCGTGGTCTGGGTCCGTTGCACTGGCTCCGTGCCACACCGCGGCCGAGCGGAAATTATCGTCTTGGCCGGCATCGCCAGGGCTAGCCGCTACAATCCGCACGGCCGGAGCGTCCATGTGGTCAGCAACGACGATAAGCGATGCCGCGGCAGTAACGCTTGCGGAAAGGAGCATTGAACCACAGCGAAAGCCATGCATCCCCATGATGGATTCTCCGTTCATGCGCTCCTTGCGGTACTTCGTACCAGCCCGCCCTGCGGCCAAGACCGCCGGCGCCATCGTCAGTCAATGCAGTTTGACATGCGGCTCAGTGCGCCGAGTGATGAGCCGTGCCAGCGTGTCGAGCGCCACCTTCGTATAGCCATGCAGCGCCAGCTCGTGCATCTTATAGAGTGAGGTATACATCACCCTGGCGATGTAGCCCTCGATCATCATACTGCCGCCAACGAGTACTCCCATCAGATTGCCCACCGTGGTGTACTCGCCCAACGAGACCAGCGAACCGAAGTCGCGGTAGCGGTAGGGCCGCAATCGCTTGCCCGCAAGCCGATTTGCGATCTGTCTGACCAAGTGGGTCGCCTCCTGATGCGCGGCCTGTGCACGCGGCGGCACGTTCGCATTCTTTCCCGGCCATGGACAGGCGGCGCAGTCGCCGATGGCGAAGATGTTCTCGTCCCGTGTCGTCTGCAGCGTCTGCTTCACGATCAGCTGGTTCGCGCGGTTCGTCTCGAGTCCGTCCAGGTCCCTGAGGAAGTCCGGGGCCTTCACGCCCGCCGCCCACACGACCAGCTCCGCCGCAACGGTTTGCCCGCTCGCGAGTCTGACTCCGTTCGGCAGGACCTCGGCGACGCGAGCCGACGTGCACACCCGCACACCTTTGCTCTGCAGCAGCCTGCTGGCGGCATCAGAGAGACGTTGCGGCAACGCTGGCAGGATTCGTTCGGCCGCCTCGATCACGTTGAGCTTGATGTCCGCATCCGGATCGATCCGGTCAAGGCCGTACGCCACCAGTTCCCGGGTTGTGTTGTGCAGCTCGGCGGCAAGCTCAACGCCGGTTGCCCCGGCACCGATGATGGCCACTTGCAACTGCTCTGGCCGAAGCGGCTCCGACTGCGCGTGCGCGCGCATGAGGGCGTTGACCAGCCGACGATGAAAGCGCGCTGCGTCGCTCGGTGTTTCGAGCGCGATGGCGTGCTCCTTGACGCCCGGGGTACCGAAATCGTTGGTGAGACTGCCGACCGCGATCACCAGCGTGTCGTAAGAGAACGCGCGCCGCGGGGTGATCTCTTCGCCATCCTCATCGATGACCGGCGCTACCTGCACCTCGCGCCGTTGCCTGTCGAGGCCGACCATCTCTCCAAGACGGTAGCGAAAGTGGTGCCAGTGCGACTGAGCCAGATAGTTGAGCTCGTGTACGCCCAGATCCATGCTTCCGGCGGCCACCTCGTGCAGCAGCGGCTTCCACAGGTGCGCCCGGGTCTTGTCGATCAGCTGGATCCGCGCCTTGCCGCGTTTGCCGACCTTGTTGCCGAGCTTGGTGGCTAGCTCCAGGCCACCCGCCCCTCCACCGACGATCACTATCTGGTGGAGCGCGGGCTGGTGAGCGGTGGGATGACGACTGGTCACTGCCTCGGTCCCAACCCGGCGTGGCGAACCGGGGCACACTACTACGTTACCATCGCCGCGGCTTGCGGCGGGGACGTTAACGGCCCGCGGCTGGCCAGATCAGCGCAAGCGCCGCTAAATGTCGATCACGTTCATGCCGGCTTGCACGGCCGCCTCTCGCATTCGTCGGTCGAAGGTCAGGACGTGAGATGCTCTCCCCGAGAACGCCAGTGCGATGTGCGGGGCATCGAGTGTGCGCAGAGGCAGCGAGTCCGTGGCGAGCAGCAGGCGTTCCGCCTCCCGATGCACCGCAGGGTCCAAATGCAATCGCGCCAACGAACCAGACTCGGCATCGGCGAGCAGCGCACCGCGGATCTGGTTCAACTACATGTCATGCCACGGTCATTGGACGTCGACTGTCACGCGCATCCAAGGATGAATGCAGCACTCAAAAAGATGTTCGCCCCTCGACAGACCCGTGACCTGCAACTGGCTGCCTTGAAGGATACGAGTCCGGGCCACCGCGACGTCCTTAAAGCCGCCGGCACACTCGGGAACCGGCGCCTGTCCTGCGTTGAGCGGCGGTAGGAAACCGCCCCCGAATCTCGCCACCTCGGTGAAGGTGTGAGGCTCACCACCCTGATTCACTACGACAAGGGGGGTGCCTTTGTTGATCGTGACGCTGTCGGGCTCGAAGTCCCAGCCCGGGACTGGGGGATTACGTGCTCCTGCAAATAGCTCGCTAAACGTCGTGGCGAATCCAAGTGCGATGTTCTTGCAGAAGTCGGCTCCAAGCGCGGCATTGAAAGTAGCCGGATCGCATTCGTCCAACGCCACGATCTGTACGGGGGTTGCTGTGTCCTCCTGCGCAAGCGCTGCGGGTGCAAACCAGAGCGTCAGCGGGGCGATGAGCAACGTCGCGAGAAGGCGTATAGTTAAAAATTTCATTGTAGGTGTCCTTCCCAAAAGGGGCACGGATCCTACGCCGGCTTCGCCTGCTGTCAAGAGCGGGAAAACCAGCAACCGCGCGTTATGCGCACTTCGGCGTGTCCGGGACGCGATTGCGTGTCAAGCCGACGACATCACGCGCTCGGCGCCGGGTGAACCCTTTTTTGCATCGGTACCATGCGGATTGTGAGCCCGCCTGGCAGCGGATGGTCAATCGCTGGGCCCGGGACGTATCCATGCTTCTCGTACAGCCGCACGCCGGGCAGCGTCGCCATCAGCTCGAACGACGAGAATCCGGCCCGTATTGCCTCCGCTTCGCTGCGCGCGAGAATCGCGCGCCCGATTCCGCGGCGGGCATGCTGTGGATCGATGAAGAACGCCCTAATCTTGGCGGGGTCGAACTTCGGGTCAAGCCAGGACTCGTCCCGCTCGGCGCGCGCGTCGCTGCCGAACAGTGTCCGCCGCCGGCCCCAGCCACCGCATGCGACGATGTCCCGGGTGGGCGTCTCGGCGACGAAGTATGTCCCATCGCGTATGAGCACCGTATCGACGCCGAAGGCTCCCTGGAGTGCCGCTTCGATCTGCGCAGGCGTGTAGTCCGCGGCCCCGAGTCCGTGTATCGAGCGCGCGATCAGCTCGCGTAATGCCGGAACGTCCTCGAGAGTCGCGAGTCGCAGTTTATATTCCATCGTACGGCTGTGGCGGCATCCAGACCGCATGCTGACAGGGGAGTCAGCCACGCCCCGCCGTAGCCGTATTCAGGCTGCGGCGGGGCCAACATCGATTCAGAACTTTACGGCGACGCGAGCGTACCAGAACGCGCCGTTGTAGCCGAACGGCCCGCCGGTACGCGGATACACCTCGCCGTCGACCTCGCCGCCCGAGCTTGGGTAGATCGCATTTTTCGAGCTCGCGAACGGAGTGCCCGGGGGGAGGGTCACGAGCTTGTCCGGGAAGACATTGAAGATGTTGCGGCCGCCGATCCCGACGGTGACGTTCTTCATGGCCTCGTAGGCCAGATCGAGGTCCGTGATGTACTTTGCCGAGAAGAGCTGGCCAGGATAGTCGTACTCGTCCTGGTATGTCCCGTAGTAGTTCTCGTGCACCAGCGCCTCGAAGGGGCCCATCCGATAGTCGAGGTTCAGGTTGACGCGGGTATTCGGGGCGTAGTGCTTGATGTTGACGATGCGCGCCTGGTCGATGACGTTCTTGTCGTACGTGGGCACGCTCGTCGTGTTGTAGTTGTAAGCCAGCTGCGTGCTCAGCTGGCCATAGCTGCCGAGGTAGAACACGCGCGAGCCCACCACGTCCAGCCCCGTGGTGCGGGTGTCGAACCCGTTGGTGAAATACTGCACCACACCGCCGGCGCCGACAGTGGCCAGATCGGGAAGGTTAGCGATATCGGCCTGCATCACCTTGAACTGCTGCGAGATGCCGATGCGGTGGCGCACCGCGATGCTGTACCCATCCACGGTGACAAGGGTCCGCTCGGGCAAGGTGAATACGACGCCCGCCGCGAGATTGGTCGATTCCTCGGGCCTGAGCGCGGTGGCTCCGTAGTATCGGGCGATCGAGCTCGTGACCGGATAGGTGCCGATCTGCACGTTGGTCGGCGAGCCCGGCAAGAAGGTCGTGCTGATCGTCTCGACGTTCGATTGTCCCGGCGTGGGCGCATGGAAGCCGGTGCTCGCCGTCGCCCTGAACGCAAGCCAGTCGGTGGCCTTGGCACGAGCCTGCAGTTTGCCGAGCGTCGTGGAGCCGAAGGAGCTGTAGTCCTCGTAGCGTCCCGCGAGGCCGAGCGTGAGCCAGCGCAACACGTCCGCCTCGAGGTCGAGATAAGCGCCATAGCTGATCTGCGAGGCGTCAATGCCCGTGCCGATGCCGCCGTAGCCGTTGGACTGCGTCGGCACGCCGCCGGCCACTATCTGGTTGCCGAGGGAATCCAGTGCCGGTGTGCACGACGTGCCCGTGCAGCTGTAGAGCGGCTGCGGCGCGCCATAGACTCCCGAGGCATAGGAGGCCGGGTCACCCAGAAGCTGCTGGTAGGTCTCGTCGCGGTATTCGAGGCCACCGGCGACCGAGACGGGGCTGGCCAAGCCTGCGACGCGCCACGGGTAGCTCAAGTCGATGTTGAGATTCGATTCGCGCTGCACGAACTTGCCGACATAGAAGTTTTCGGGCGATAGGGGGCCAAGAGACGGATTGACCGTGCTCCTCAACGACTCTGCGAGGGAGTTCTGCGCGCTCGAGCCGGAGACGTCGTAGTGCAGACCGGTGCTCGTCGTCCCCTTGTAACCCACGGTGCCGAAGAACTCCTGGGTCGTGCCATAGAAGCGCGGCGTGAAGCCCGCCGGGTAGAACGGAGCGTTGGGGAAGGCTGGGAGCTGCGCGCCGTTGGCATCGCCGCCGAAGTTGAAGACGTTGTTGTCCTTGATCCAGCCGCCGGCCGGGCAGCCCGTATAGGTGGGCTGGGACGTGCACGCGTCCAGATAAATGTCGCCAAACGCGGCGTGGTGGCTCCACGTCGTACTGGAGCCTTGGACATCCTGCGGCAAGCGCGGAACGCTCTTCGGCAGGCGGTAGTTGAAGCTCTCGTTCGCCTGGATGTTGGCGTAGTTGCTGAAGAAGTAGAGCTGGGCGCCGTTATCGAGCGTGATGCCCGAGTTGATCATCGCCTTCACGCCATCGGACGGGGGCGTTCCCCATTGCTGCACGGGGCCCGGATAGTGCGGCAACTGCGAAGCAAGGTTCGGAAAGGCCGCAGCGAACGCGAGCGCCGTCGGGCGCGTGGCATTGCGGACCGTCTGGTCGTATTTCGACCATTCGACGCTCAGGTTGACGAAGCCCTGGCCCCCGAGCGGCAGTCCGAGATTTCCCGCTACCTGACGATCCGTGCCGTCGCGCGAGTAGCCGGTCGGGAAGTAGCCGCCCAAGCGCGAGGTCAGTTCGATGCCGGAGGAGTTGTCCCGCAGCTGGTAGTTCAAGACGCCCGCGATGGCATCCGACCCGTATTGAGCCGAAGCGCCGTCGCGGAGGATCTCGAGCGACTTGATGGCAATCGAGGGGATGGCGCCGAGATCGGGTCCCTGCGAGCCGAAGGCGAGCGCCGTCTCGCCACCGTAGAACACCTGGACGAGGGCGGAGCGGTTGTAGCGCTTGCCATCCAGCATCACGAGCATCTCGTCCGCAGGCAGACCGCGGAGCGAAGGAGAGCGCACGAAGCTCGAGGCGTCCGAGATGGAGTTCTGTCCGACGATGAACGAGGGCACGAGGCTCGACAAGGTGTCCATCATGCTGCCCGAGGGCTCGATCGCGAGATCGTTGCCGTTCAAGACATCGATCGGTGCCGACGACTCAGTGAGGGTGCGGTCGGTACGACGCGTCCCGGTGATGATGACTTCTTCGGTCGGGGCCGCGGTAGCGCCCGGTGCGCCGGCCGGTTGCTCCTGGGCCAAGGCGATATTCGTAGCGGCCGCAAGCGTCGCCGCAGCCAGAATGATCCGCAAGAACTTCATTCGCGTACTCCCCTGGTGGTGTTTGAGCCTTGTTTTTGCGACAGACGGACAGAGGCTGTGCGACCTGTTGGATCCTCCTACCCCAATGCCCATGTTCCGAAGGCCCATGGGGTCAGTCCAAGAGGTCCGACTCCCCGCGGCCTGTGGATATTCTATGGGATTTTTACAACATTACTACGTCAAAGTCTCAACGCACTGCGTCCGACGTGTCACCCATGGACCCGCGCATACCCCGGAGTTACCGGGCATAGCGGTCAACGCCAAGGCCGCCTCGGAGGATTTTGCCACTTTACGGGGCGCGCAGCGTGCGCGTAGCTTTTTCGCAACACTCTGAGGGGTGGCGGTCACCGCAAGCGCTCGCTGGGGTGGCAGCGGGATCGCGCACTTACCGAGTGGCTCGTCCCCGCCCCCAACCAGGTAGGTCACTGCCGACAGTAACCGGACTTACGACCTACGAGACGGTTTCCGAGCGCCGACAGTCCAATAGACTGCTGCGCGTTAATATTTAACCTAACTCAACTGGGGGGTAGCTGACAGGGACGGCCGGCCATGAGGGATACCGATTCGGTTGGGCCGGCTAAAGCTGAACGCTATCGCGAGATAGCGAGCTCGGTGCGCGCCCTCATCCCCTCGATGCACGACTCAGACGTACGAGACCAGCTCGATGTGCTCGCGCTTGAGTACGAAACGCTCGCGCGGTACCTCGAGGCGTTGTCCGAACGAACCCTGCAGGCTCCGCGCTGAGGCTGAGCTGCGGGTGCATCGCCGCCCGCTGAGGCGGGACTAAGCCCTTTGGCAGCGCGCCCGCACTCGGCTTCCTGAGTGCCCGCTGAGCCGGCAGTCACCGCAACTCGTTGACAATCGCCGAACGTGTCACACGCCCATTCTCGACCGACACCCCTTCAGCGTGCAGACGTCGGGCTTGCTCCTTGTGTTCCCGCGATGACTTCGGAAACACGATCCGACCGCCCGCGCCGACAACGCGATGCCACGGCAGATTCAGCCCCTTGGGCGCAACCCGTAACGCAAACCCTGCCTGGCGTGCACGACCGGGCAGTCCCGCAGCGCGGGCAACAGCTCCGTAAGTCGACACGCGCCCCCACGGGATCGTGCAGACCACATGCCAGATCACCTGGAGTGCGGGATTGTCCTCAGTCGGCAGGTGCCGGTGCGCCCGCACGCTCGTGGAGCGCAAAGGCCGCAACAGCGGTGTACTTGCCTTCTGCTGCCGGGTCATCGGGTGCTCCGACGCTGTCGCGGAACCGTGGTTGCCGCAGTCCTGGCACTGCTCGCTTACGCGCGCTCGATCAGGAAATTTGAAGCCCATCGCCTGAGGGCGTGCATCGCGCTCGCAATTGCGCTGTTTGAGTGCGCCGCGCGCCGGCTCCGCAGACTCCGGCTTTCCTCCCTAAAGCACAGGCCCCGCAATCGCACCCAGCGCCCTCTCCAGAGATAACCCGAGAGCAAGCACGGCGCGATCATTCCCCATCAATGCGTCGAACTCAAGTCCGACCGGCAGACCGTTGGAGGTCATCCCTGCAGGAAGAACCAGACTCGCCATGCTCGCGCAGCTTGCCAGAGAGGTATTGCGAGCCATCGCGATGTGCAGCGGCACCCTCTGCCCGTGAATCGTGATCTGCGCTTCCTCCCCGATCCGCGGCGCGGGGATCATGATCGGCGGGAACGCCAGGGCGAGGATGCCGTGCTGTTCAAAGTGACGCCGGGTCTCCTCGCGCATTCGTTGCCTCTGAGCCAGTGCGGATTCGTAGGCGTCCCGGGAGGGTCGATTGGGTGGCAGCGCATTCGTCGCGAACGCGCCGCGGATGTCCTCACTGGCCTGTTGCAGGAGTTGCTCGAACGTGACGCCCGCACCTTGTGCTTCAAGAAAGGCAGCGATGGCGGGCATCGCCTCGTACGAAATGATCGTCATCGCGGTGCCGATTGCCGCCGTGGCGATTTCCGGCAGCTCGGCCTCGACCAAAGTCACCCCGGCGGCGCGCAGCCTGTGAAATGCTTCGGTGGTAACGCGCTCGACCTCGGAGTCGAGACCGCTCAACAAGGACGCCGGGGCGATGCCGATGCGGACGTCCTGCAGCGCGGCCGCTGTCAGCGGCGCGCGATCGCCAGTCGCCGCCGCATCGAACAGCGCGAGGTCGGCAACGGAACGCGCCAAGGGGCCTGGCTGATCAAAGGCATCCGTGAGCGGCATGATCCCATCGCCCGGGTAGCGGCCGAAGCTCGGGCGCAGCCCTGCCAGTCCGCACATCGCGGCCGGGACGCGAATGGATCCCAGGGTGTCCTCGGCGAGGGCCAGGGGCGCCATTCGAGCGGCAACAGCGGCGCCGGACCCGCCACTGCTGCCGCCAGGTACACGCGTCGGGTCATAGGGATTGCGAACCGGTCCGAAGATCGCGTTGCTGCTGGTCCAGCCGTACGACAACTCATGCAGATTCGTCTTACCCATGAGGATGCCGCCCTGGGCGAACAACGACTTGAGTACTCCCGCATCGGCTGCCGGCCTGAAGTCGCGTAGCGCCGCCGTCCCATTCGACGTCGGCAGCGCCTTGGAGTCGATGCTGTCCTTCACCGGGATGGGTAACCCGTGCAGGAGGCCGATGGCATCGCCGCAGGCGCGCACCTTGTCCGCGTCCCTGGCGGCCTCCAGCACCATCTCTTCGTCCAGCGTGCGAAAGGCGTTCAGGCTTTCCAGGTGCCGCGCGCGGTCGAGCAGCGCACGTGCGTAGTCCTCTGCCTTGAGGTCGCCGTTTCGCATTGCGGTCACTGCCGCGACGGCCGTGAGGTCGATGAGATCCTGCCTCACGGCAGCGCGATTGGGCCGACTGGAAAGCGCGTCCGCGGCTGCCACCGCCGTGTCCTTAGGTTCCAAGGAAGCGGACGGGCTCATTGTAGTCGATGCGCCTGCGCAGTCGCAGGCCTTCCCGCATCGGCAGCCCGGACTGGTTCTTGGCAATCCTGCGCCGTCGACCGCCATACCGGGCTCAGCCGCGCTCTCGACCCCGTGTCACCACTCCCGATAGACTGCGGACTGGAACCACATTTCAGGGCGCAAGGGCTCGTGCTACCGCCGCGTGATGCTGCCCAGAAAAACAACGTGTGGGGAAAGCCGCCGTGGCAGCCGCGCCGCCAAGCACAGCTGACGGTTTCATCATCGAAACGCGCCAACTGACCAAGGAGTTCAGCGGCTTTGTCGCCGTGAGCAACGTCGATCTGCGGGTGCGCCGCGGTCAGATCCATGCGCTGATCGGTCCCAACGGCGCGGGCAAGACAACCTTCTTCAACCTGCTCACCAAGTTCCTGATCCCAACCCGCGGTCAGATCATCTACCGCGGTGAGGACATCACCTTCGAAAAGCCGGCCGAGGTGGCGCGCCGCGGCATCGTTCGCTCGTTCCAGCTGTCCGCCGTGTTTCCCCACCTGACGGTGCTGGAAAACGTTCGCATCGCCCTGCAGCGCTCGCTGGCGACGACGTTCCACTTCTGGAAGCGCGAATCGACTCTCGAGGTTCTCAACGCCCGGGCCGTGGAACTGCTGCAGGTGGTGGACCTCGGCGCTTTCGCGAGCGTGGTCGCGGTTGAGTTGCCCTACGGCCGCAAGCGCGCGCTCGAGATCGCCACCACGCTGGCGATGGACCCGGAGCTGATGCTGCTCGATGAACCGACGCAGGGAATGGGCCACGAGGACGTCGACCGGGTCACGACCCTCATCAAGCAGGCCTCCGCGAATCGCACGATCCTCATGGTCGAGCACAACATGGAGGTGGTCGCGATGATTGCCGATACCATCACGGTGCTGCAGCGGGGCCAGATCATAGCCAGCGGCAGCTACGCCGAGGTCGCGCGCAACCCACTGGTGATAGAGGCCTACATGGGTTCCACTGGTGCCGAGCCGGGGATGACGCGCTGATGGCGGCGGAACTGCTGCGCGCGACCGCTCTGCACGCCTACTACGGCGAGTCCCACGTACTGCAGGGCGTCGAGTACCACGTCAACCGCGGCGAAGTCGTCACGCTGCTCGGCCGCAACGGGGCCGGGCGGACCACGACTCTCAAAGCGATGCTCGGCCTGGTCGGCAGCCGATGCGGTTCGGTAATGATCGACGGTCGCGAGACGATCTCCCTGGCGCCGCACCAGATCGCACACCTGGGGGTCGGGTACTGCCCGGAGGAGCGCGGCATCTATGCCAGCCTGTCGACCGAGGAGAACCTGCTGCTCCCACCTGCGCTCGCGCCGGGCGGAATGTCAATCGCCGAGATCTACGCTATGTTTCCCAACCTGCAGGAGCGGCGCGCGAGCCGCGGGACGCATCTCTCCGGCGGTGAGCAGCAGATGCTCGCGCTGGCACGAATCCTGCGCACCGGCGCCAGGCTGCTGCTGCTTGATGAGATTTCGGAGGGACTCGCTCCCGTGATCGTTCACGCCCTGTCGCGAACCGTGCAGCGATTGCGGGAGCAAGGCTACACGATCGTCATGGCGGAGCAGAACTTCCGTTTCGCTGCCCTCCTGGCCGACCGGTTCTACATCATGGAGCGCGGCCGGATGGTGGAAGGTTTCACCGCGCGCGAACTTCCCGACAAGATGACCCTGCTGCGCCGGTATCTTGGCGTGTGACTCTTGACGCATCACGAGGAGAGCCCCATGAAACTGCAGACGTTGGCGATGGCAATGGCTGCGGCGTTGGCGACCGCGGCAGTCTCGCGCGCAGCGCTGGCCGCGGCCGATCAAATAGTAATCGGTGACATCGATGACATGTCCGGCGTGTACGCGGACGTACTCGGCGCGGGCGGGGTTGAGGCCATCAACATGGCGATCGCGGACTTCGGCGGCACGGTACTCGGCAAGAAGATCGTGACGCTGAGCGCCGACCACCAGAACAAGCCCGACATCGGGGCGTCGAAGTTCCGCCAGTGGGCCGACGAGGCTGGCCTCGACCTGTTGCTGGGCGGGTCCAACACCGGGGTCAATATCGCCATGGCGAAAGTTGCGGCGGTGAAGAAAGTGCCATTGTTCGTCATCGGCGCGGGCGGCGCGTCCCTGACCAACGAGGACTGCACGCCCTACACGGTCCACTATGTCTACGATACGACCGCCCTCGCCAACGGCACCGCAACCGCCATCGTCAACGCCGGCGGCAAGAGCTGGTTCTATCTGACGGCGGATTATGCCTTCGGCACGCAGCTGCAGAACGCGGCCTCCAAGGTGGTCGAGGCGCACGGCGGCAAGAACGTCGGTGCGGTACGGGTACCGCTCGGAGCGGCGGATTTCTCCTCCTTCCTGCTGCAGGCCCAGGCTTCGGGCGCGCAGGTGCTGGGCCTGGCGAATGCCGGAACTGACTTCAGCAACTCCCTGAAGGCCGCCAACGAATTCGGGATCACCCGGACGATGAAGCCGGCGGCGCTGCTTGCCTTCCTCACCGACATCCACAGCCTGGGTCTCAAGACCGCACAGGGGCTCTACCTGACCACCGGCTGGTACTGGGACCTGAACCCGGACACGCGCGCCTACGCCAAGCGCTACTTCGCCAAGATGAACAGACAGCCGACCATGGATCAGGCCGGCATCTATTCGGCCACCACCACCTATCTCAAGGCCGTCAAGGCCGTGGGAAGCACGGATTCCGACAAGGTCATGGCGGAACTGAAGCGAATGAAGATCAACGACATGTTCGCCAGCGGCGGCTACCTCCGCGCGGACGGCGTGATGATCCACGACATGTACGTGATGCAGGTCAAGTCGCCGCAGGAATCCAAGTACCCGTGGGACTACTACAAGATGGTGAAGAAGATGAACGGCGAGGAGGCGTTCGGTCCTGTCACGGGTCTTTGTCCGCTCGCCAGCAAGTAGCCAGGCCGTCCTGCGTGGGTACCGAGCAGGGGTGCGGCCCGCTCTCCTGAAGCAGCGCCGCCATCCTTTTTAGGGAACTGCGTGACCGAAATCCTCGGCATTCCCGTCGCAGTCATACCCGGGCAGCTGATGCTCGGCCTCGTGAACGGATCGTTCTACGCCATGCTCAGCCTCGGGCTCGCCCTGATATTTGGCCTGATGGGCGTCGTCAACTTCGCCCACGGCGCCTTTTATACCCTGGGTGCGTTCGCCGCCCTGCTCGGGCTGCAGTGGTTCGGAATCAATTACTGGATCGCGCTGCTGCTCGCGCCGTTGGTGGTCGGCCTGCTCGGTATTCTGGTGGAACGGCTGTTGCTGCGCCGTCTCTACCGGCTCGATCCCCTGTACGGTCTGCTCATGACCATCGGCCTGGCGCTCATCGTCGAAGGCTCGTTGCATCAGGTCTTCGGCTCGTCGGGGCAGTCCTATCCGGTGCCCGCGGCGCTCGCGGGAGCGCTCGATCTCGGCTTCATGATCCTGCCGCTTTATCGCGCCTGGGTGATCATCGCCTCGGTAGTGGTCTGCTTCGCCACCTGGTTCGTCATCGAACGTACCCGCCTGGGTGCAACCCTGCGTGCCGCCACCGAGAACGCACCGCTTCTGCAGGCCTTCGGCGTCAATGTGCCGCTCCTGATGGCCGCCACCTACGGCGGCGGCGTGGCGCTGGCTGCGCTCGCGGGGGTGCTGGCGGCCCCGGTGGTGCTGGTGAACTCCCACATGGGCACCTCGCTCGTGATCGTAGTATTTGCGGTGGTGGTGATCGGGGGGATGGGATCGATGCTCGGTGCCATCGTCAGCGGACTCGTCTTAGGGCTCGTCGAGGGGTTCACGAAAGTCATTTACCCCGAAGCATCGAACATCGTCGTATTCATCATCATGGCGCTGGTGCTGATCCTGCGGCCCGCGGGCCTGTTCGGGAAAGAATAGCGCCGTGCGCAGCACCGGACTGTTCTACGCGCTCACCGCTCTGTTCGCGCTGTGCGCTCCAATGCTGGGGCTCTACCCGGTGTTCATGATGCAGCTGCTGTGCTTCGCGATGTTCGCATGCGCTTACAACCTGCTGCTCGGCTTCGGCCGCATGCTGTCGTTCGGACACGCGGCGTTTTTCGGATCCGCGGCCTACGCGACCTCGTGGCTGGTCACCGCGCACGCCTGGGGACCGGCGGCGGCCATCCTGGGCGGGGTCGTGGTCTCCGGAGCTCTCGGCCTGGCGATCGGCGCAATCGCAATCCGGCGCCACGGCATCTATTTCGCCATGATCACACTCGCGCTGGCGCAACTGGCGTATTTCGTGTGCCTCGAGGCGCCCTTCACCGGCGGGGAGAACGGCCTGCAGGGTGTACCGCGGGGGAGCCTCCTCGGCGTGTTGCCGCTGAGGTCCGACCTGGCGATGTACTATCTGGTGCTCGCCGCGTTCCTGGCGGTGTTCGTTTTCATCCGACGCGTGGTCCACTCTCCATTTGGCCAGGTCCTGAAAGCCATACGCGACAACGAGTCGCGCGCCATCTCGCTCGGCTACGACATCAGTCGTTACAAGCTGGTCGCGTTCGTGCTCTCCGCGACGCTCGCGGGGCTCGCCGGCTCGCTGAAAGCCCTGGTGCTGGGCTTCGTAACGCTTTCGGATGTCCAGCAGTCGACCTCCGGGGAGGTGATCCTGATGACGCTGCTGGGCGGCACCGGGACCTTCTTTGGCCCGATAGTCGGCGCGGCGCTCGTCGTCACTCTGCAGCAGTACCTCTCTGACATCGTCGGCGGCTGGGTGACTGCGATCATCGGCGCAGTCTTCGTTGCCTGCGTATTGTCGTTCCGCCGGGGTATCGTCGGAGAGCTGGCGGCACTGCGATTGCGCCACTGAAACCCCGCCCCTGCAGCGCAGCAGGTGCGGAGCAGTCACTGTGCGCGGCGAGCGGCCGTACGGGCGCCGGCCAAGCCGCTGCGCCGCTCGAGATACAGGGTTCTGATGTCATTCAGCATGACTTGCGGCTGCAGGTAGGCGAGCGAGTAGATTTCCCGCACCCTGCCGCGGTGGTCGATCAGAAAGACCTTCAGCATGTGGTGCAGCGCCCGGGTGGCTCGCCCGCTCTCGTCCACATCCACACTGACGTCCTGGCCGAAGTCATCGAGCACCGGCAGCAGTGCCGACACCGATCGCGCCGTGAGAAATCGCCACTCAAATCGTGAGTCCGTCGTGAAATCCATGGCATATCGCGCCAGGACATCCGGCGTGTCGGTGCCGGGATCACAACTGATGCCGACGAATCGAACTTCGCGCGCCAGCTCCCGATCCCGCAGGATCCGCTCGCGGAGCAGGGTCAATGTTTGATGTGCAAACGGGCAGCCGAGGGGATCCACGCAGTAAGTGTAGAAAAACGTCAGCAGCGTAATCTTGCCCTGGGTCAAGGCGCTCAGTCGTACCGCACGCGCGCGTTCGTCCAGTAACGTCGCGTCCTCGACGGACTGAATCGCCTGCAGCTGATAGGTGCCCGGCGCCAACGGAGTGAATTCCATCCGCGGTGCCGTCGCCGGGCTCACATCGACGGCTGCCTGTGCGCTCGCCAGGATCGACAGACAGGCCGCCAGGCGCCTCGAGACGCGGAGCATGGCGTTCCACTACCGGGCAAGCGCTGCGAGCGTGCGCGACTGGTTGGCCCGCGCGGTAAATTTCATGTGATGAGGCCGGCCCAATTTCTCCTTGGTGAAATCGACTTCGAAGGCCGGCGTCAGCGCGTGACCGTCCCAGTTGAAGGCGCGCAGGAACTGCTCGTTGTCCGCCCCCTTCTTGTCCCAGTGCGCCAGCAGGCTGGAAGTCATGTACACCCGCTTGCCGTCCCAGCTCTGCGAGATCATGTTGACCTGAGTGCCGATCCGCCGCTGATAGGTCTCCTTGGGGTGTTCCGGATCGGTGAGATCAAAGTAGTGCGTGGTGCCATCCATGAACGTATTGACCCACAAGCCCTTGCCGGCTGCCGTAATGGAGATATCGACGGGCAGCGGAACCTGCGCCGGGTTGCCAATCGTTCCAACCTCCCTGGCACTCCAGGCACCGCTCTCGGCTTGCTTGATCAGCCATAGCTTCGCTGTCAACGCCGCCGCCGTGATCGCCCAGTTCTGGCCGGGCGCGAGCGACCAGCGGATCTCCAGGGGCGCACCCGGCACGCTCAGCACCTGAGTCGGCCGCATGGACTTCAGGTTCCACACTACCATCGTGTTGCCGAAGTGCTTCATCGCCTCGGCATCCTTGATGAGATCTCCCAGCTCACGCATGTAATTCTGCCAACCGGCGAAACTCGACGTCAGCAGAACGTTCTTGGCCGGATTGATCGCTATGTCGTAACCATACCCGTCTCCCTTCACCCCGCCGAGCGAAACGCTGGGCATGTCATATCTGGCGACCAGCGTGCCTTTGTTGTTGTACAGCGCCATCCCGGTGACCCCGCCCTTGTCGGCGGTGTTGGAGAGGTTGCCGATCAGCATCCGTCCGGGCAGCGCATAGAAAGTATGTGGACCGACGAATTTGGTCTTCGCCGGCAAGTCGGTGATGGTGCGAATCAACTTCGGTTTGGACGGATTGGTGCCGACGTCGAAGACATGGATCTTGCTGTCATCCAGTCCGCCCGCCCAGAGAAACTTGCGATCGTCGGTGAATCCCATGTGATGCGCTTCGCCGCGCCCGCCGACCGATAAGCTGTCAACGACCCTGCCGTAGGTCTTCGACGCCGGGTTCGCATCGACCGTGACGAGTTTGTCGGACCCGTCGCCCAGGCCTTCTACGCCGAGGGTCCAGACGTGAACGAAATCTTCCTGGCCCTTGATGAGGTTACTGATATACGGGGAGTTACAGGTTTCATCCGCGAGCGCATTCGGTACTGCGGTGCCGAAGCACAGGCACACATTCACCACAACAACCGCACACTGCGATGACTGCCGCATACGCTGACCCTCGCTTTCCGGCCGGCGGTAGGCGCACCCGCCCGCTCGCCGCGCCCCGCGCGACTCTACTCCCCGGCCCGTCCCCGGGCCAGCAGGGTCCTCGTGCAGGGGCGCTTCGCGGCGCGCCTCTGCCCGATCGGCCCCTAACGGATTGGCGCCATCAGGTGCTGATAGGGAGTACCCGCCCACATCACGTAAGGGCTCTTGGCGTCCGGGTCCGCGCTCTTCGGATAGGTGTCATAGAAGCTGGCGTCGGCGCCAACGATCATGACGTGCGGCCCGGTCTTGATCCAGTGGTTGCTGGCAGTCGGCTTTGCAGCATACGGATCCGTGTTGCTGGCGTCAGTGCCACCGGCGAGCATGTACATGAAGCCGACTTTCCCCGACGGGGGCGTCTGGTGGTGCAGATACGCATCAATCCACGCCCCGGCATTCTTGTCCCAGCACATTGGGTCGGGGCCCGGTGTTTCGGGATTGTCGGGCATACACGTGAAGCCATTGCTCCCGTTGCGCAGCGTGCGCATCCCGCCCTTCGGGTCGGGAGCCACGATGGTGGCGGTCTCGGCGACCTTCTTGGGCGCCGCCTTCATGGCGCTGGCAATCAGTTCCTCATCCGTCGGGGCCGTCCTGGCATCCTTGGCGCTGGCGCCATGGTGCATCGCAGGAGTCTCGGCGGCCGGCGCATCGGCCGCCCAGGCCGATCCGCCCAAACCAAGGATTGCCGCGCCGGCGCAGACCCAGTGAATTGCCTTGCTCATGGAGCCCCCTCCTCGGGTACGTTTCAGGCCGTGTATCTGACGCCTTTCTGACGCGTACTGCAAATGCACTCGAGCGGGACAAGCTGCGGCCACGGTGCCGGCGCCCCGCCTAACCGGGTCGGCCAGTTTCCTCACCGGCGGGCACTGGTTTAAGCTTCCGACCGACCGCCAAGAACAGGGGCAACGAACATGGTCGCGAGCAACGTCGCCACGCTTTCAGAGCTGGAACACGGAATTCAACTCAGGCGTGCAGTCATCGCCGCCACCGTCGGCACCGCCATCGAGTGGTATGACTTCTTTCTGTACAGCGTGGTGACCGGACTCGTGTTCGCCCAGCTGTACTTCCCGAAATCGGACCCGCTGGTCGGCACGCTCGAGGCATTCACCATTTATGCCGTCGGCTTCCTGGCGCGCCCCATCGGCGCCGCGATCTTCGGACATTTCGGCGATCGCATCGGCCGCAAGTCGACACTGATCGCGACGCTGCTGGTCATGGGGATCGCCACCTTTCTGGTGGCGCTCGTGCCGACCTACGACCAGATTGGAATCTGGGGCGCAGTGATCCTGACGGTGCTGCGCTTCATTCAGGGCATCGGCGTCGGAGGCGAATGGGGCGGGTCGGTGCTGATGTCCATGGAGTGGGCGCGCTCAAACCGCTCGCGGGGCTTTATCGCATCCTGGCCGCAATTCGGGGTGCCGTGTGGCCTGTTCCTTGCGAACCTGGCCGTGCTGGTTGTCAGCCGGATGTCGGGCGAGCAGTTCCTCCATTGGGGCTGGCGGGTGCCGTTCCTGTTCAGCCTGATCCTGGTCGCCGTCGGGCTGTATATCCGGCTCGGCATTCTCGAGACCCCGGTGTTCGCCAGAATTCTCGCCGAGCGGAGGGTCGAGCGCGCTCCGATCCGCGAGGTGCTCCGACGGCACCCTAGAGAGATCGTCTTGAGCATGTTCGCGCGCATGGCCGAACAGGCGCCATTCTACATTTTCACGGCGTTTGTGTTCGCGTACGGAGTCGGCACATTGAAGTTGCCGCGCGACTTCCTGCTGGTCTCAGTACTGAGCGCCTCGGTCGTTTCGTTCGTTTCGATCCCGCTGTTTGGCCACATCTCCGACCTCATAGGACGGACGAAGATGTACATGCTGGGAGCGGTCGTGACCGGTGTGTTTGGATTCATTTATTTCGGAATGCTCGGCAGCGGCAACAGGATCCTGATTTTCCTTGCCATCGTGCTGTCGCTCATCCCGCACGACATGCTGTACGGGCCGCAGGCGGCCCTCATCGCGGAATCGTTCAAGGGGCGAGTTCGCTACAGTGGTGCGTCACTGGGGTATCAACTCGCCTCGGTGATTGCCGGTGGCCCGGCGCCGTTCATCGCCGCCTGGCTGTTCGCCCGCTACCAATCCGCGTACGCGATCGGGGTCTACATTGCGGCCTGTGGCGTGGTGTCGGTGCTCGCGACCAGCAGGATGACGGACTATGCCGGCAAGGATCTCGAGGGTGACTTCGAGTGACGGCTGCGGGCTGCGGGCGGTCGGCACAGACTCCCTGGAAAGCGAAGCCGCCGCGCAACCGCCGCGTTCCGCGTTACCAGCTCGCGCCTCTGTCAGACTGCGGCGGGTATCAGACCGTCCTGTGCGCCATTGCCAGCCGCTCCAGATCCAACCTCCAGGCGCCCACGAAAGCGGGTCAACTCTACTTCGGCGAAACACCGCTCGGCGTCCTGTGTCGGCAGCAAACCGTTACGCACCGCGAACAGCGTGAGGGCCGCGGTGTTGTGCAGTGCGAGTTTGCGCATCAGATTCGCGCGGTGCTTTTCCACCGTCTTGACGCTCAGGCACAGCGCCATCGCGACGCGCTTGCTGGACTCCCCGAGCGCGATGCGCGTGAGCACCTCGCGTTCGCGTTCCGTGATCCTGGGGCAGGGATCGCTGGCCGGGTCGTTGCGGCGCAGATAGCCGGACACCAGCCGCGCAGACACCGGCTTGGAGAAGTACTTCTGGCCGGCGATGACGGAGCGGATCGCCTGCAGCAGCTCTGCGCGGCTGGCATCCTTCAGCATGTAGCCATCGGCGCCGGCCCCGAGCGCGGCCACGATGTGCTCGTCCGTGCAGTAGGCCGTGAGCACCAGCACCCGCACATTCGGGCACACCGCGCGCAGCTCGTCGATGGTTCGCAGCCCCGAGCCGCCCGGCATGGCGAGGTCGGTAATCACCAGCGTCGGGCTCGAGCCCCGCACCAACCGCACACCCTCGGCGGCGGTGCTGGCTTCGCCGACCACCTTCAGGTCAGGTTCCAGCTCGATCAGGGCGCGCAGCCCCTCGCGCAGGATCGTGTGATCCTCGACCAGCACGATGCTCGCGGACGTCTTTGTGAACATCAGCGTTGCCTCCCGCATTGCTTGGAACTCTTAAGGGAGCGTCCTCTCCTGCGATGAATCAGGCGCGGAACTCCCGGCGAACTTCGTAGTGCGGACGCACACTGCGCGGTGTGCAACTTGCAACTGACCCTGCCCTTGCACCACGGGTGTTCTTCTCAGCCCAGCAACCGAGCGCACCTTAGCGCCAAAGCGTTGCGCGTCATCCCAGCGAAAGGTGCAAGAGCGTGTAGGTGAGCACCGACTTCTCAGCGGGCGCGAGCGGCGGCCCCCGCCCCACTCTGTGCGTACGTGGCGCGCGGCGGCCGGCCAAACGCGACCCGAATGCAGGTGGCGATTCGGTCACGCCATCACGGTGCAGCATGGGGGGAACACCCGATTGCCCAGAACGTTCCCACCCGCTATGCACGGTCTCCATGCCTGTGTCCATGACGCTCACGGAATGTCGCGGGTGGCTCCCCGCTGGCAAACGCGCTGCGGTGTGCTTCAGTGTCGACGACGTCCATCCAGCAACCTCCCGGGACGAATTCGACGCCGGCGGCGACCTGGGTCGTGGCGCGCTCGGGCACGTGGAGCGGCTCCTCGATCGACATCCCCAGCTGCGAGTCACGCTGTTTGTCACACCCGACTGGCGCTTGAGGCGCCTCGTTCCGACCCGCAAGTGGCTTACCCGGATCCCGTTCCTGCGCGAGCGCATCCACTGGGCTCCTCTGACCCCCAGGGGCCACTTTCGCATCGATCGCTTCCCGCAGTTCGTCGCTTACTTGAACACTCTGCCGCGCACGGATTGCGCCCTGCACGGCCTGAATCACGCCCATCGCGGTCCACGCATGGCGGTCGAGTTCCAGGAGCAGTCCCGCGCCACGTGCAGTGCGCTGCTGCAGGAGGCTCGGCGGATCTTCGCGACCGCCGGGCTGCGCCATGTCCAGGGCTTTGCGCCTCCGGCGTGGAACGCCCCGCCTTCGCTGTGCGCGGCGCTGAATGAGGCGGACTTCCACTTCGTCACCTCGGCACGCGACCTCAACACGCCCGTGAGCGAGCGGGCCCGGACCGCGATGAGCGGGGTGCACGGCGCCTCTCTCATCCACCCAATGTGGATCCGGTGTGCCTCCAGCGACGGGCCCACGAGCGCCACGGCCAGGCCCTGCCGTCTCGTGCATTTCACGACGAACTTCCAGGCTACCTCGACGATCGAGCGCGCGCGCGCCGTCATCGAGGCGGGAGGGCTGCTCTCGATCAAGGCTCACATCTTCAAGACAGGCGGCGGCATCACGATGCTCGACGGCCTCGATGCCGCGTACTGCGACCATCTCGAACGGATCTGGCGCGAGCTGCACCGCCGTTACGGCGATGCGCTGTGGTGGACCTCTCTCGCGGAGGTGGCCGGCCGATGCCGGGCGACACTGAGCTGAGGATCCTCGTCAACCCGCAGGGAATGAACGCCGACATCGGCGTCGGTTTTCTCGCGCGGTGTTTTGGCACGCGCTGGAGCAAGGCGATGTACCATTGGTATCTGCAGCGCTCTCTCGGCGGCGAAAGCCCCGATCGTCTGATACTGATGGACGGCGAACGTGTCGTGGCGAGCTGTGGTCTCGCCTATCGGCTGCTGCGTACGCCGGATGGCACGCTGCACCGGGTCGGCGTCATCGTCGCAGCCTGCACCCTGCCCGGCGAACGCGGGCGCGGATGTTACGCGCGCGTGCTGCAGGCCGCGGTTGATCGAAGTGCGCTGCGCGCTTGTACCGCGGTGCTTGGATTCGTCACCGCCGACAACGCAACCGGCCGCGGCCTGCGACGGCTGGGCGCCGCGGCGGTCCCGAGCGCGTACATCGCCTCCCACGGCTTGGCGCGCGTCCCCGGCACCGTCACATTGCGGCTGTGCAGCGCCAATGTCGCGGACGGCTGGCTGGCGCACGCCAGCGCGCGCCTGCTCAACGCACCGGCACAGGCGGGCTTTCACTATCCGGACGCGGCCGCCTGGCGATCGCAGATGGTGGATCGTCCCCATCCGGTGCAGGCACTGCGTGTCGGCACCACCTGCCGAGCCCTCATCGAATGTGTCGGCGAAACCGATCGCCTGCAGTGGCTCGACGGCGAGCCGCGTGAGCGCGTGGCGGCAATCCGCGCCATCGCCGCCTACGCACACCGCCGTAAACGGCGTTTCTTCATGTACTCGACGCGCCCCGGCGAAGCCGCGGTGGCGCGCCGACTCGGATTGGTCACGCGCCCGGGATACATGATGGCCCTGGCGGCGGAGACCCGGCACGAGCGCGCCGTACGCGGCTGGGAAACGATGTCCTGGCACGTGCAGTCGGGTGATCGGATGTAGTAGCGCGGCGGCCCGGCCGACAACGGCGCGGCGCACCGGATCACTGCACGAGACGATTCAGTCCGCCGTGCTCATCGAAGCGTGGCAGGCACTCGCAGCGCAGCTGATCGGGAGCCGAGGCCGTTGATAGGGAGAGCGGTGCGCTCTTCGCGCTCCTGGTAGTGATCACGGTAGAGCCGACGACCCCAGAGCCGCAGTGCTACCCAGTTGCCGAATCCGACCGTGATGGGCGCGATGTGCAGCAACACGTAGAGGAAGTACACGGGCACGATCGGGGCTATGTAGGCGCGCTCCCTCTTGGGTACGACCACGAACAGAGCCAGCGCGCCGAGCGTGAGATAGCCGCCTACCGCACCCGCGAAGTACACCGGGTTGATCGCCGAAACCTCCGGCAGCAGATTGAGCACGAACAGATGGTCGAGGACGGCGCCGATGCTCACGAGCAATAGTGCGGCACTCATGATCCTGAGCAGATGCAGGCCCAGGCCGAGCACGCCTATGTAGCCGATGTAGTTGTACATTGCAAACGGCGCCCGCCGGCCGATACCCCACACCTCGTGGAAACGCTGCGTGTAAACTCTGAGCAGCCCGTAGTACCAGCCCACCCGCTGCGAGAACCAGTGACGCAGTGAGACCGGCCCCTCGGTGCTCACTACAAGGCGACCGTCGTAGTAGATACGCTCGCCATCGCGCAGCAGGATCACCGTATTCTCGAGATCCTCGGCATATATGGACAGTGAATGCTGATCGAGCGCGCGCTGCAGCGCGTCGCGCCGGTAAATGGACACCCCGGAGGTGATGCCGAAATCGGCAAGACTGCGGCGCCCGACCACGAACGCCAGGGCATACTCTAACGCCTGAAACCGCCCCAGAAACCCGTCCCGTTCGATCGCTACGCGCGGGCAGGCTGCCGCTGCCCCGGACCGCTGGAAATCGGCAATCACACGCTCGAACTCGACGGCGCTGCCCTCGTGTCGACCGCAGATTTTGACGTCCGGATCGATGACCATGACGGTCTCGATGCGGGCCGGCAGCGTCGTGAGCAGGCGAAGTAGCGCGCCTGGCTTGTGGCGGTTCACGTCCTCATCGAGGCATCGCCAACCGGCTTGGCTCAGGCGTTTCGCGGTGTTATCCGTCGAACCGTCGCTGATGAGCCAGACGTGCTCACGATACGGTTGCAGCCGCTCCATGAACTCATCGAGGCGATCTTCGAGATTGAATATCGAGGCCACGATCGCGTACGGCCGGACAGCTACCGCGCCGGTGCGGCCGCCTCGGGCGCCCGCGAGATCGATTGACAGCTGACGCATATCGGCGCCGCCGAGCTCGGACGCGGCCGCGGTATGTCGCCGATGCACGTAGAGCCGCAGGCCGAAATCGATTGCGTCCGCGAACACGATCAGATTCGCCAATCCATAAAGCAGTAACGAGAAGTCGTCCTGATCATTCGCCGCCGACAGCGCAACCCATCCCACCAGCAGCACGCACACGCTGAGCGGCGCGAACAGACTCCAGGGGCGCTGGGTATCAAAGCGCTCGCGACCGCGCGCCGCCCCACCGCCCGCAGTGCGTGCCGGCGCGGTGCGCGCGACTACGGGATTGTCCTGCATGCGGCGCAATTCTCAGCCTGCCAGGTCGCGCGCGGAGACTTCATCGTCGTTGAATCGAGTTCTGCCCATTGATTTCGTCCTCTGACAGTACCAGGGTCGGTGTTTCGTCCGGCAACACCACGGTGGGTGAATCCGGCAGCACCACGGTGTCGCCGGTGCTGCCGCTCCGGCCACGCTCCCCGGCTACAGGCCGGACTGTCGGCACGACCGTCGCCGGGCCCGCGTAATGGCGCAACTTCTCCAAGGCGTCCTCAGCTTCCACCGGTGCGGAGAAGTAGTATCCCTGGCCGAAATTGCAACCCATCTGCAGCAGCGCCTGCGCAGCCGCCTGCGTTTCCACAACCTCGGCGACGGCACGCAACCCCAGGCTCGACGCCATCTGCAGAATCGCCGACGTGATGGCATTGTTGGCGCCCTCCGAGCCGGTACGATTGACGAATGGGCGATCGATCTTCACATAGTCAAACGGGAACAGCTGCAGGTAACTGAGCGATGAGTAGCCGGTCCCGAAATCGTCCAGCATCAGTTCAATACCCATTCCATGCAACGCCTCGAGAGCTTCCCGCGCCGTGCTCACGTTGCTGATGAGACCGCCTTCGGTAAGCTCGAACTTCAAATGCGCGGGTGGCGTGCGGGTCTCCTCGAGCACACGCGCGACGTAGTCGCGTAGCCCCGGATCGCGCAGTACCGCGGCGGAAAGATTGACGCTGATGTAGAAGTTCACGCCTTGCGGCAAGCGCCTGCGCCACTCGCCCGCGAGTCTGCACACGCGCTGAATGACCCACCGCGTCACCGGAACGATCACTCCGGCCTCCTCCGCGATCGGCAGGAAGTCGTTGGGCCTCAACAGACCTTCCACGGGATGCTGCCACCTGAGCAGAGCCTCCGCGCCCACGGCGCGGTGGCCGCGCAGATCGATGATGGGCTGGAAAAGCAGGCGGAACTCGTTGCGCTCGAGGGCGATATGCAGGTCGGCCTCGAGACTGACCAGGCTTACGGCCGCACCGCCCATGCCTGGCGTGTATGCAACGGTGAGCTGACTCTGCTGCCGCTTGGCGACCGACAAGGCCACGTCCGCCTCACGCAGCGCGTCCTCGGCGCGCTGCAGCCCCGAGTCGATGCAGGTAAATCCCATTCGCGTGGCGATCTTGATGCGGTGCTGGCGCAGCGCGAACGGCTCCTGGCGCGCGTTCTGAAGCTCGGTGGTCGTGGCGTGTGCGGCTGCGATCGACTCCACCTCGTACATGAGCACAGCCAGCTGCTCGCTCCCCCAACGGGCCAGCACGCATTCCACGCCCTCGAGGGCCTTGGCGAAGCGCTGTGCCGCCTGCACCATCAGCTCATCACCGGCGGTGTGACCCAGCGTGTCGTTGATGAGCGCGAAGCGGTCAATGTCGATCAGAACAATCGCAATGCGCTGCCGGCGTCGAGTGCGCAACTCGCGCAGGGCTCGATCAAGTTGATCCATGAAGTAGCGGCGGTTCGGCAGGCCGGTGAAGGGGTCGTGATAGCGCGCATGCTCGAGGCTCTGCTGCAGAGTCTGATGCTGCTCGACCTCGGTGACCAGGCGCTGATTGGCCGCGCGCAGGCGTCTGCGTGCGATCGCAAGCGCGGCTTGCGTGCGGCTCAACGTGCGTGTCAGGTCGTGCGTGCCGAAGGCGAGTCCCCATGCCAGCACCGCGAGTAGACCGATTTCCGTGGCCAGATCCCGTGCCGGGTACCAGCCCGATCGCGGACGGACGGCCAGCTCGAGATAGGCGGAAGGAGAAGCCGACAGCGCGCCAGGCCGGTGAATACCGCTCGTCACCGCTTCAGCCAGGGTGCGTGGATGAGAGCTCAGAAACACGCGTGGCTCGTGGCTAATCGGTTCACGCTGAGACAACTCGAAGTCATATCCCTCATGTACGAGTCGTCCGAACCGCGCCCGCACCAACAGCGCGTCCAGACTCTCGTAAGCCACCGAGCGCGCGCCAGCGGCCGCGCTGCCGTTCCCCGAGCGCAACGTGATGGGCGCCTGCGCCGCGACGAACCACTGACTGCCGTAGCGGACCGGGCCGAAGAGCCCTGCAGCCGCGGGCGCGCCGGCGCCGCTCGACGCCCATTCGCTCGCCAGGGCACGGGCAACGGCCTCGGCGCCGGGTGCGGGCAGCAGCGTGCCGGTGGCTGTGATCCAGAACGCACCACGACCCGGGATTGCGGCGCCAGGCGGCACGGGGTGCGTGCCGTCTCCAAGGATGTTGTTCGAACGCTGCGCCTCGGCGCGCGCACGATCGGTGAGTGCTTGCAGCTGCGCTTCGATCAGTCGCGCATGATTCACTACGGCACTCTGGGCCGCGCTGCGCATCTGTGCAGCGCGCTCGTGCACGCTGAGCGTGATCAAGCGCGCACCCGCAACAACCACCACCGCCGCGACCACCGTGGTCAGCAGCCAGTGTGAATAGCGTTTGAGTTCGATCCCTCTCATCGGGGTTGACCGTGTGCACGGAGGTGAACTGTGCACGCCAGCGTGACGCTGGTGCGTTTGAACCCGCCCACGTCCTGGTAGTCGCCGAGCAGGAGCCAGTCGGTGCGCTGCAGGGGCTTGCCAATGCCGACGAAACCCTCCCGGAGCTGCGGCCCGGGTTTCACGAAGTTCACGCCGGGCCCCGAGAAGATAACGGCGGGCGCAGCCGGCCCGCCCGCCAGCCCGGCAATGGCGCTGAAGCGGATCCCGCTGTAGTCGATGCGCCCCGTCACAAGCCGCGTGCCGAGATTCCCTCCGAATGACTTGGCATACGACACCGAAGCCGAGAGCCGGAGGGTGGCCCGGTAGGTCAGACCGAGCTTGGGGAGGCTCCCATGGCTCTTGTCGATATCGAGATAGCGCTCCTCGAGCTGCAGCGTGAGTTCGGGTGTGAGCTGACCGAGGAGCCCGAGGGAGGCGAGGGAGTAGTGGAAGGCATGGTCCCCGACGTCCCCGGCGCCTTCGTGAGCCTCGATGTACAGGTGTGTCTTCAGCTGCTCGCCGCCGAACGCCAGCGAGCCGCTGAAGTTGCCCGTGGTCCAATGGGCATTCGCGATCTGCTGGTACTCCGCCCCGGCACCGATCACGACCTGCGGTGTGATGTCACCCACCCAGGTCACAGAGCCGCCTCCGCCGCCACTGCCGCCCGTGAGCGTCGATCCGTCAGTGCTGAACACCAGGCGCGGGTCGGTGACCGGGCCGGGGGTTGGCGACGGCGAGGGCGGCTCGACTGCGGCGGCCTGGGCGCCGGGTAGCGCCACAGCCAGGCACGCCGTGATTGCACGGGCGCTCAAGGCCGCTCCACCACGGTAGTAGAGCCGACGGGACTCTGATCCGTCGCGGCGACCCGCGCCACCGGGAGGAATGCGACAACGTACAGCCGCGCATCTTCGCCGGGCAGCGGCACCGATGAGGTGGTGAGCTGGTATACGCGCCGCATTACTGTCACATGCATCTTGCGACGGCCGCTCAGCCCTGGATCCCACCAGCGCGTCCCCGGGTCGAATTGCGGCAGCAGGCGCGACACCTCGGCACCGACTTCCGTCCCGGAAAAGAGCGCGCGAGCGGGCCTGTTGAACGCCATGATGCGCCCCTGAGGGTCCGCCACCAGGGCGGCGTGCTCGGCTACGTCGAGCGCGGCCCTCACGCACAGGGCCTCGGTCGTGTCATTGACCATGACCAGGGCCAAGCGGCGCCCATTCTGCGCGAGGTGTTGCACGCGCACCTCGGTTGCGAGCAGTTGTTCGCCCAACCGAACCATGCTCTGCGGTTCCACGCCGCCCGCGCCGTCGATCAACTGCTGCACGGCCTCTGGGTAGGAGAAGTGGATCGCCTGGAAGAAGTCGCGACCAACCACCGCCTCATTACCGCCGAAAAACTTCGCCACTGCGGGCGCGCTTGCACCCACGACTTCGTGCGTATCGGCATCCAGCAGAACCGCCGGCAGCGGCAGCTGTTCCAGGAGCGCGGACCACAGCGCCTGACTGCGCACTGTTTCGGCGCGGGCAGCGGCAACCTGCCCGCGCAATCGCTCCAAGACGCTGGCGAGATATTCCGCCACGACCGCGCAAGCGAACAACATGATCACGAACGCTTCGAGCAGCACCACAAAGTACGCCGAGGGCGCGTAGAAGCCCGCGAACGGCTGATTCGCGGCACCCGTCGCCTTGACGAGGACGCCGCTCAGCCAGCCTGCCACCACGCTCAGGCCCGCGGGTGCATACCAGCGCAACTCGGGTGCCTGGCTCGAAGCCATGAGCGCCACCAGGACTGCGGCCAGCGTGGCCATGAGGTACGGCTGCCAGCGCGAAAGAAAGATGGCGCCAATGACCGGCAGCGCGAACACCAGCAGAAAGAGCGGGTTCTGCACACCGCCGGCGTGCTGCCAGATGAACGCCACCGTGATGACACCGAGCGCGTGCAGGGTCGTGAGCGTCCGCGTGAGCCGAATCGAGTTGCGGGTCTCCCGACTGGACAAGGCCGTGAAGCCGAGGTGGATTGCCCCAAGAGTCAGCAGCCCCATCGTCGTGGCGCGAAAGTCGATCTCCAGCCCGCTCATGAACCAGGGCAGCGCGATCGCCGGCACGATGGTGAATATGGTCAGTAGCCACGTGTCGTCGAGCGGATGAATGCGCGGATCGTGCCATTGGAACGCCGGCAGCAGCTGTGTCCGGTAGCTGTCATCCATTGCATTCATTGCATTCATTGCGGTCGCGCCGTTGCTGGCACCGGGGCGTTGTCGACCTGCAGCGCATCGGCGCGGAAATTGTTGCCTTCCAGAAATGGCTGCGACCGCACGTTCTGAGCACCGGGTTGCTGGAAATCGACCACGTGCAGAGCGAACAGGTGCGGTTGCAGCACCTGGTTACGCCGCAGGATCGGTGAATCTCCGATTACGTCGATCCCGTTGAACTTCGGCTCGATGATGGTGTTTTCAACGGCGGTGCTGGGGTGAGCAGGATCGCCGAGCACGAAGGCAATACCGTAGCCGCAGTTGTGCACACGGTTGGCGCGCAGCAGCGCGTTGGCCGAGCCACGCACCATGATGGCGTAGGCCGTAAGATGCTCGAGCTCATTGCCGTCGATGATCGCATCACGGGCATTTTCCGCGATTATGCCCATCGGCGCCTCGCCACCGATGTGGTTGCCGCGAATCACCGCGCCGGAACCGACCAGGTGGACCGCGCCGTTGGGAGCATTGGCGAAGTCGTTGCGCTCGACGAGTATCGCAACGTTGCCGGCCACGACGCCGCTACCATCGCCGTTGAAGTGGTTGTCGCGAACGGTGATGGTGCCGCCGCCCCTGGCGCTCGCGTTGCCCCTGGGGCCCGCGTCGCCGCGCACTGCCCACAGCCCTGCCACCTTGTCCTGTATGAAGCTGTTCCCGGCCACTACCGTGTCGCGATTCGGGGCCGTGAAGCGCACTCCGACCCGGTCGTTCGCGAAGCGATTGCGCTCGAGGAGGACGCTGCTGGCGCTTTCTGCGACCTCCACGCCGACGTCACAGGATTCAATGGTGCTCGACTGCAGATGGAAATGCGCGGCGCGCAGCAGGATGGCCGCCGCCCTGCAATTGCGCAGCACCAGGCCTTCGAGCGAGGTGTTATCGCCGGTAACGTCAAACACGGGTGCATCGGCAAGTCCCTGCGCGTCGATCTCGACGCCAGGCGATTCGCCGATGATTCGCACGCCGTGCAAATTCATGAGCGGCGGCAGCCCCGTCTTGAGCGTAATGCTCTTCGTCTTGATCAAGACGTTCGCCTTACCGGTGGCTGCGGCGACGATGAACAGCGCTTCCCGCAATGTGCCGGGCCCAAGGTCATTCGGGCTGGTGACATCCACCGTCAGGGTACCGGCGGCCCGGCCGGGCGCCGCTTGACCGGAGTGGTGCCACCAGCCCAGCCCGGCAAGAACTGCGAGCAGGAGGAACGTGCCTGCGGCAAGCGCAATTCGTTGTTTAGGGTTCATATGCGCTCCAGAATGAAGACCGCGTGCCACGAACGCTCGACCGCTCTGCGGCCGAATAGCACATCGATCGGGATCGACAATGCGGTGACGACCGCGAGCGCTGCCGTGCGCAGCTGCTGTGGCAGCCGCGGCAGGTAGGGCAGCAGCCAGCTCTTGAAGGGCGCGGGGTCGACGCCGGTAATCGCTCGCACGCGCAGGCCGCAGTCGGCGAAGAGTCGCAGGTAGGCGCTGCGCTGGCGCGCTCGGAAGATCGGGCTGTCGCAGTTCTCGACGGAGCGATTCGGCGCAGCTTCGAGCAGGATCAGCGTACCGCCCTCCGTCAGGTGAGCAACCATGCGTTGCATGGCATTGCGCAAGGCCTGCGGGTCGAGAATGTGCTGCAGAACCGTGACGCCCAGGACAAGATCGAATTTCTGGCCGGCATCAAGCACCGCCAGATCCTGCACGAGGAATCGACAGCGCTCTGCAACACCCTGCGCCGCAGCGCGCCGCCTGGCCTGAGCGATCATGGTGGGACTGAGATCGATACCCGTCACCCGCGCGCCGCGGCAAGCGAGCTCGCGGCTCCAGCGTCCGACTCCGCAACCTACGTCCAGCACACTCGTGCCCGGGCGCACCCGCAGCCACGGTTCCAGGGCCAGACGCTGGCAGGTATGAATCACCCGGTTGTAGAACGCGGGCATTCCGTACGAGCACACGGCCGCGAGCCCGTCACCCTCGGTTGCAAAGCGACGCGCGCGCTCTTCCCAGTAGACGACGGGGGATCTCATGCTGCTGCGACTGTCGGCACGGCAGCCGCCTGGTGTAGTTGCGGAAGCGTGGCCGTGACCTCGCTGCGAACTTCCTCCGTGTCCGCAAGTTGCGGAAGCCTGGCGGCGAACTCGCTGCGCACTTCCTCCGCGTCCGCAATCGGCAGTCCCTGCTCGGCCATGGTCTGCAAAGAGCACTGAATCCACAGCAGAGAGCGCAACCGGGACGGCAAATGCGCGGCGCGCGGCTGAAGCTGCAGCACCGACTCCTCGAAGTCGCGCTCGATGCGCAGGATGGTCTCACGTACCGCCGGGTCCATCGGCAAGATCTTGCTGGGTTGATCCCATGCAATCTGCGTCCCCGCGACCTGCCGGCGCTCGTAGACGGTGAACGGTTGCAGCGTGGGATCTGCCGACATGGCGGCTCCCGAAAACGGAATCACGTAGGGATACATTCCGACTTCGCACCCCTGGCGCAGCCAGTGATAGGCTTCGCGCAATGTCGCGGCAACGTCCGCAAGCGTCGTGCGCGGTGAGCTCAGGATCAGATCCAGAAACGGCGTGATGCCCAGCTCCAGGGCCGATGTCAGTGTCGGTCGGATATGGCTGTAGATATGGACTTTGTTGAATTCGTCGAGTACGTTGCGCGAAAAGTTCTCGATCCCGAAACCGAGCACCCGGAATCCTGCCTGCCGCATGGCTGCCAACCGCTCGGGCGACATGGCGTCGATACGGTTGGTGCTGATGAACTGCAGCTCGCGCGGCAGTGCGCCAGTCTCTTTGGCGGCGATGATCGCCTCACACAGCGGCAGAATGCGTCGGTCCTTCGTGAATACGAAGATATCGTCCTGAAAGATGACGGTGCGCACTCGTGGGTGTGCACTCACGATACGCTGAAGCATCTGTACACATTCTTCTGCATCGAGCCGCGCAATGCTCGCGACACTTCCCTGGGCCTCGTGCAGGAAGTTCGTGGACGAGCAGAAGGTGCACCCCATGGGGCAGTAGTTGAGCGTGATCAGGCGCACCGAGCGAACTTCGGCAAGCCGCGCCTCGCGAGCCGCCTTCGTCGGCAGGCTGCCAACGCGGTACGCGTCTTCGAGCCGCTCCCAGTAGAGGCTGTAAGGCATCTTTTCATAGGGCGTGCGGAAGATCGCGTCCCGCAGCTCCGTGCGCTCGAGCGCCCGCTGCGGCATTCTCAGGCACCCCCCGTCAGCGGCGCGCTCCGCGGTTCCGGTGACCCCACGCAAGGACGCCCCGGAACGCAGTCGCGCGACCAACTCGAGCAACGGGCGCTCGCCCTCCCCCAGCACGACGCAGTCGAAGGGTCCGAGGCTGAACATGAGCTCAGGCCTGAAGGTCGCCTCCATACCACCGGCGAGCAGCAGCGCCCGGGGCGCCAGCCGTCGCGCGAGGTGCGCCAGCTCGAGATCGAATCGCAGTGTCATGCCGGTGGTCGAGACGCCGATGACGTCCCACGGACATGCCAGGATCTCGCGCTCAAGGGCGCGCCCGGCTGGCTCTGCACAACAGTTTGGATCGAAGACTTTCACTTCGACCCCGACGGATTCGAGCACGCCTGCCAGGCGCCACACCCCCAGGGGAGGAGCGAGGAAAGTGTACTCCCCGCAAAGCGGGTCGTAAGGTCCAATCAGCAGGATCCGCGGCGAGCGCGTCAATTGGGTCGGCCTCCCTGTCTGGCCTTGCGTAGGGTCACGCGATGCTCCAGTGGCACGATTCTTGCGGACGTCCTTGTGCAACACCCCCGCGAACGCCTGCAGCGTTTCCTCCCGCATTTGCTTTAGGAACTAGAGGTAGAGGAGCGCCCTCTCAAAGAAACGCTACAAGCTTGGTAGCGTAGTAGTGCCGCGCTGTGCGTCAAACCGGGGAACGCCGCAACAGCGTGTCGGCCAAAGCCGCAACACCGCATCAGGAATTTCCGGATGCAGCACTCCGCACTGCACCTGGCCAGACTCTCGCCCTGCCCGATGGCCCGGCGATCAGGCGTCGCACCGCGCGCTCGCGAACCGCGAGCATGGCGGTGATGCACGTCGGCGCGGCGTACGCCCGGGCAGGTGCGCTTGCGACACCGGCCCTCGAGCGCATCTCGTCACGGCACACACCTTCGATGGCCGGCACCCGGCCCTCGAGCACGCCGCCACGATACGGCGCCGGTTGGCAGTGTCGCGCCATTCAATGATGCGCACATCGGGCCTGCGGCGTCTTGGCGGGCTCTTCACGGAGTCGCTCTTGGTCGCATGCCGATATTGCCGCCGGCCAGCCATTGGGTGTCAATGGTCTTGGCGAACTTGAGGCCGACAGCACATTGGTCGCGATCCAGGCGCTGGCAGTAGACGACTTCGGCCTCGACGTGAAAATCGCCGCCGACCAACTCGGTGAGTACCAGTTGCTCGTGTGGCTGCCATTGCCGGTGGGCCAGGACGCGGGCGCCATGACTGCTGATGTTCACAATCGTGACCGTCTCGACGATTGGTGGTTCGCCACGACTCTGCAGACATGCAGTGAGATGCATGGCGGCCCGATGTTCATTTCTTCCCGATAGCACGATTCCATCCTTGCCTTACAGGCCCTCGATCCGCATGGCCAGCCGTGGACGAGCCATCGCTCTAGCCATGCAATGCAGTTCTCACATTGCGGTCGGGTCGAACCAGTTTTGGCAGCTTGTACTCGTACATCGCCCGATCCGCCTTGCGCAGCAGGTCCGCAAGCGAGCTGGGCTTGCGCGGATTGAATTGCGCGAACCCTACGCTTAGCGACAGGGACGGCCCGGCATGCGAGAGATTGTCGGCCGCTACCGCAGTTTGCAAACGATGCCGGATGAGATCGCAGGCACCCGGATGGGTGACCGGAGCGAGTGCCGCAAACTCATCGCCACTCAGCCGGCCGGTCACGTCGCTGTCGCGAAATACTGACCGCAGTACCTGCGCAGTCCGGGTCAGCAGCGAATCACCAGCGGCATGACCGGCGGTGTCGTTGATGGACTTGAGATCATCGACGTCGATATAGAACAACAGCGCCCAGTGCTTCTCACGGCTCGCGGCGCTCAAGAGTCGGGTGCCGGCTCGCAAGAACCCCCGCCGGTTGTAAAGGCCTGTCAGGTCGTCGCTGAGGGCCATTGACCGCAGCGTCAGGAATAAATGCATCAGCACCCCCAGCTGCGAGGCGAGCGCCTCGTCCGATGGTCGCAGCTGACAGCTCAACAGGGTCGCCAGCATTTGCTTGACCATGCCCTCGTCGGCATCGATGGCGACCGCGCTCAGCCGGCTCGCAATCTCGCGGCTGCTGGCGCTGGTTGATGGTTGCAGCGCCGCAGAAACGTCTGCGATTGCGTCCATAGACGGATTCTCCCGGGGCATCGCTATTGCCCGCGGACAGGATACCGAGGCAGAGGCCGGCACCCAGCGGGCAAAACCCGCATGCTCGTGTGCTGCAAAGACCTGTTTGCCCATCGGGAAATTCCGGAGTCCTCCGGGAGCCCCAGCCGCACCTGTCGCCCTGGTGCAGCGTTTTCATGCTCCGGGGGTGCGTGTCCGGGGCTCAATCGGCCCTGCACCGTGGCGGGGTGCCGCCGTTCGGTACTCCAGCCGCGTCTTATTTTAAGAGTGGATGGTCCTGAGGCAGTTGTTTGGAGTACCAGATGGCGAGTTTGTGTCTCATCGTCACTTCGGAGACCTGGTCTTCGGGCAGGGGCTGAATGACTCTATCGTGGACCAGCAGCCTGTATATGTACCAGAGCTTCTGACTCGCGGAATCCGTGGGCTCGAACTCCACCGCGCCCCTGCCCTCCGCATACTTGACGCCCGCGAGCAACGCCGCCTTGAACAATTCCGCCTCGTGTTTCAGTTTTTTCATCGCTATCGCTGCCGGTCACACCCGGGCATGCACGGCACGCCTGCTGCGTTAGCCATCACAATAGCGCCTCTTTCCCGGTCGTGAAACCTGGCCTTTGAGGCGCGGGGCGCGCAAGCTTGTGGGCAAAGCGCGGTCTGTGGACGGTTTGGGGCAGCGACCGCACGGGCACGCCGGGTCAGCACCATGATGTTGTTCCTACGCGGATTGTTCGATCGATTGTTTCTGGTGACCGCGGCCGTGGCCGGCGGTCTGGTGCCGGGTTTCATCGCGCAGTACCGCCAGCGCTTGGGGGGTCGGCTCGATCAGGCCCGACTCGATCTCGAGCCCTGGCAGAGAATCGCCGACCAGTTCTATCAGGGCGATATCGGCAAGTTGATTCAGTATCACCTGGACAGCAAGGACGCGACGTTCCACCTGGAAGGCAGCGTCATCCAATCTCTCATCGCCACCGTGCAAAGACTGCAAAGCGCCCTCGACGCGTTGCACGCCAATCTGTTTCATCAGCTCGGCTATCTGGCACTGCATGCCGACGCCGGCCTCGTGCGCGCGACCCTCGCTGACTGGGTACCCACCTTCGCGCTCTCTGTCGACGGGGTACTGTTTGCACTGCTGTTCGCCGTCGCGGTGTGGTTGCTGTTTCACGCTTCGTGGCGGCTGATCGGCCTGGGAGGCCGTGGCTTGCTCGGGGCGAGCCAGGCGCTGCGCTCTGGGCGGGAATCCCCGAACGGATTCAGAGCGCACCGGATACAGCGTCGCGCCGGACCGGACACGCATCGCTTCTGATGCCCGTGCGTCACAAATGTCCAGTCTTCGGGCATTGCTCGCTATTGGAATCGGCCGCCTCGGCGGGATACAACGCCATCAGCCTGCGCATCACGCCGTTGGTCCAGCCAAACCCATCCTGTAGCGGGTATTCGCCCCCGCCGCCGCTGCGGCCGGCGCTCATCACGTCATACTTTTCGACCAGCTTGCCGGTCTCGCCGTACACGCGGTTGACGCTGACCATCCAGCGGCAGGCAATGGTCTCGGCGAGGCGACCCTGCGCATACTGGCGCAGACCCGAAACAGCAATCCACTGCAGCGGCGCCCAGCCGTTGGGCGCATCCCATTGCTCGCCCGTATTCTGCGTCGTCGTAACGATGCCGCCCTCCTCGAGGAGTTGCCTGCCGATGGTCGCGGCGACCGAGTCCGCCTGCTCCCGCGATGCGGCCTTCACGAACAACGGATACAACGTTGCCGCAGAAATTCGCGGCACCCGAATACGCTCTGTCCAGTGATAGTCGAGATACGCTCCGGCCGCCGGATCCCACAGGTAACGGTCCATGGCCGCGCGCCGCTGGTGCGCACGACGCTCGAACTCCCGCACGCAGGGCTCATCGGCCGTGCGCTGGCAGGCGGCGCGAATGGCCTCCTCGAGGCCGAACAGCAGGCTGTTGAGATCGACGGGTACGATCTCGGTGGTGATGATCGTGGCGCGCGTGTGTGCATCGGCGAACCAGCGAGAGCCGAAATCCCAGCCGCTTTCCGCTGCCGCGCGGATGTCGCGGTAAACCTGCTTCGGGTTGCGCCCGCTGATGCGCGCCAGCTCGGTGTCATGCCGATACGCCTCGTCCCGTGGGCTGTCGCGGTCGTCCCAGTAGCGGTTGAGCAGCGAGCCGTCGGCAAGGGCCACCACGCGTCGGTGAGCCGTACCGGGTCGCAGGCCCTGCGCGCCTTCCATCCAGAAGGCGTGCTCGCGCCTGAGCTGCGTGAGGAAGCGTGCCAGGGAGGCGGCCGGGTCGTCGCTGGACAGCAGGCCCACCATCGCGAAGAAGAACGGCGGCTGTGAACGGCTCAGATAGTACGTCCGCAGGCCGTTGGGAACGTGGCCGTAGGTGTCGATCAGATAGGCGAAGTCGCGAACCATGTCCTCGATCAGATCATGGCGTCCACTCTCCTCCAGACCGAGCATCGTGAAATACGAGTCCCAGTAGTACATCTCGCGGAACCGCCCGCCCGGGACGACATACGGCCACGGCGTCGGTAGCAGCGAGGAAAAAGCGGAGGCGGTCGCTGTGCGCCGCGTCAACGGGTCCCACAGCTCGTCGATGTGGGTGACGATTGAGACGTGCTCGGGCCTGGAGGGCACCGTGCTCGCTTCCGACGGCAGCGTGAAATGCGAGGCCACGAAGCGCCTCAGCGCCTCGGGCGACTCGGGTCGCTGTGCGTGATACTCGGCGAGGATCGCCGCCGGCGCGGCCTTCGCCGCGGCATCGGGAAACGCCTTGTCATCGCCGTAGATCCGGGCGCTCTGCACCGCCACGAACAGGTCCTTGAACAGCACCTGCGGCGGATCCGGATGGCTCGCGGGCGGGGTCGTCCGTGGTTGCGTCCGCGTAACAGGCAGCAGGACGGCCAGCGCCGCTAGCAGTGCCCCGCATCGACGAGGGCTCATGCCTCCTTCCCCTTGTTGAACTCACGCGCCGCTCGTTGAGCCCATTGATCGCGGCGCAACTGCCGCGAATATTGACACAGTCCGGCGCGCGGCTGAGTGAACAGCACGAGCCCCTCCGTCAATGCGGCCCGTGCGGCCGGTCCACGGTCATCCAGACGGCAAGGTCCCAGGCATTGCGAATCCCGATGAACAGCAAGAGAAGGGAGGCAGCGGCGACGCCGTACAGGGCCGGTAGCGGCTTGCGCCAGACCAGCAACGCCATGAAGAGCAGACCGCCATACACCAGCGCTGGCAGGACCACATTCCAGATCCAATCCTCGTGCACGGGGACGTACCCACTGCCTTGACGGCGCATGTTGGCGGCGATCGCGCCGCCGTAGATCAGCCCCACAAGCCCCGCGACCGCGAACCCGACACTCAGGCTCATCACACCTTGATGCGGCATGCTCAGATACGCCGCCAACGCCAGCACTCCGCCGAAATGGACGATCGTCGGAGTTAGAAAGGCGCGTAGACCGGTACCGGTCGGGCGCTGCACATCCCGGATCAGCGCGATGACGACGAAGGTTAACCCCGTCAGCCCTCCGGCACACGAGCCGACGATGACGTAGAAATTCTCCCAGCCTGCCAGCAGTGTCCCCTCCATCGCTTAAACTCTTCCCGGTGGGCTCGCGCTGGCGCTTCCCTCGTGAAACCGTCCTCGACCGGCCACATCAGCGGCTCGCGCACCGCGACCGTGCGACGGTCGACGTGTTTCTCACGGGTATTTGCTCTCGACGACGCCGCGCACCGGATGGGTGTCGTACACGAGCACAATCGACTGGATTCGCCCGCTGCTCGGGTCAAAATTGAACACATCTGCGCAGTCGAACGCCACGCGGGAACCGTCTTTCAGGCGCCAGTCGTACAGATAGTACGCCACGGCTCGCAGATGACCTTCCGCGCTCACCAGTACGTCGTGGACGGTCAGCTTGGTTCCCTTGGATGACTCCGCAACCTTCTTGATGAACTGCCGTACCGGCAATCGACCCAGAAACGGGGACTCCACCCAGCCGTCGGGGATGAACAAGGACGCAGCCTTGTCGGCATCGCCGGCTTCGAGCGCCTTCAGATAGTCGTGCACCGTTCGCTGCATATGCTTCTCCACACGGAACGCGCACTCCGACACTCTAACCCTGAGGCGTCCCCGGCGATCGGTCAAGCGGCAGTGCTCGCCCCGCGCATCGGGCGGGCGAGCGGCGCGCCACCCGAGGGTCTTCGGCCGCCGTGGAACGCAAGCGCTACGCGCCAGCTCTCCGGCGGGGCAGTGCGCCTGCAGGGCCGCCGTGACCGTGGCGGATCGGGAAGTCCTTCGTTTTCATCGACTTCCGACGTAAGAACCCTGAGGTTGCTGCCGCGGCCGGCAGGGGCGTGGGGGTCAAACCGCGCCCGCAGGCAAGCGAGCGCGCACACCGGCACGAGCCGCTGAGGTCGGGCAAGGGATCGTTCGCGGCCCGCGCGCGCCGCCTCGCCGCGCGCCCCCCAGGAGTCAATCGCGCCCGGCTCACCTACGCCTTTTGAGAGGGGCTGGCCACGGCGACGGCGCGGCAGAATACCAGAAACCAGCGGCGAGTCGATCTTTCAAAGGATCGCGCTGGCCCGTACATTCTACGCACGGCACCCGCCCCGGCGCGCCACACAGGACCGCCGCCAAACAGCTCGGCGGCGGCCTTGAAGATAACGCCACATCATTGTGAGCGCGAGCACTGACTCGACTCGCACGGAGGACAGCCGCGCATGCAGACGCGCATCGAAGAAAAACCGAGCACGACCAAGCGCATGATCGTGATGATCCTCGCGGTGCTGGGATTGATCGCCGTGATCGCGGGAATCAAGGTGCTGTCGATCATGAGGATGATGGCCGCGAGCAAGCCGCCGCCGCCTGCGGTGGTGAGCACCGCGAAGGCCGCCTATCAGGACTGGCAGCCCGAGTTGCGCGCGGTGGGCACGCTGCGCGCCGTGCGCGGCGCGGACCTTGCCCTCGATGTCGCCGGGCTCGTGACCCGCGTCAACGTGAAGTCGGGCGACGAGGTGAGGGGGGGCCAGCTGCTGCTGCAGCTGCGCGACAGTGAGGACATCGCCCTGTTGCACCAGCTCGAGGCCGCCGCGGCGCTCGCGGAGGTCACCTTCGCCCGCGCCAAGGAGCAGCTCGCCGTGCAGGTGATCAGCAAGGCCGATTACGACCAGGCAGCGGCGGATCTGAAGGCCAAGCAGGCGGCCGTGGCGCAGCAGCAGGTCAATGTTGCGAAGAAGCAATTGCGCGCACCGTTCGCGGGCCGGGCCGGCATCGTCACGATCAATCCTGGCGCCTATCTGAGCTCTGGCACGGTGATCGTGACCCTGCAGCAGCTCGATCCGATCTACGTCGATTTCCATCTGCCGCAGAAGGATCTCGCGGAGCTGCGCACCGGCCAGAAGGTCGCCCTCCGGCTCGATGCGTTCCCGGACAGGACGTTCGAGGGCACGCTCAGCGCCATCAGCCCGAAAGTCGACAGTGACACACGCAACGTTCAGGTAGAAGCGAAAGTACCCAACCCGGATCGCGTGCTGACACCCGGCATGTTCGCCAATGTCAGCGTCGACGCCGGCGCGAAGCAGCGCTACCTGACGCTGCCGCAGACCGCCGTGGTCTACAACCCCTACGGCGAGACGGTGTTCGTGGTCATACCGAAGCGCGAGGCCGACCGGCGGCAGGCGGCGGCCGCGGCCGCGGCCGACGATCCGCCCAGGGAGCAGCAACCGAAGAAGCCCGGCAAGGGGCCGCAGCTGGCGCCCGACGCGCTGGTCGTGCAGCAGGCCTTCGTGACGAGCGGGCCGAGGCGCGGGGACCAGGTCGCGATCCTCAAGGGCCTCGAGGAGGGGGTCGAAGTCGTCACCAGCGGACAGATCAAGCTGAAGAGCGGCTCGCCGATCCGGATCGACAACAGCGTGCAGCCGGCCAACAGTCCGAACCCGACGCCCCAGGAACACTGAGCACGCGGACGCGCCATGAACTTCACCGATACCTTCGTCGAAAAGCCGGTCCTGGCGATCGTGGTCAGCCTGTTGATTCTCGTGCTGGGCCTGCGCGCCCTCAGCGATATTTCGGTCCGCCAGTATCCGAAGACCGAAAACGCCGTGGTCACCGTCACCACCGCCTACTACGGCGCCGACGCGCAGACCGTCGCCGGCTTCATCACCCAGCCCCTCGAACAGGCGATCTCTCAGGCACAGGGCATCGATTACCTGTCCTCGACGAGCGTCACCGGCCAATCGACCATCACCGCGACGTTGCGGCTCAACTACGACGCCAACCGCGCGCTCACGCAGATCCAGACGCAGGTGAGCTCGGTGCGCAATCAGCTGCCGCCGCAGGCGCAGCAGCCGGTGCTGAGCATACAGGTCGGCGAGACGATCGACGCGATGTACATGGGCTTTCGCAGCGATGTGCTGCCGTCCAACAGCATCACCGATTATCTGGCGCGCGTCGTCAAGCCGAAGCTCGACGCCGTGCAGGGGGTGCAGACCGCGGAAATCCTCGGCGGCCGCCAGTTCGCCTTGCGCGCCTGGCTCGACCCGGCGCGCCTCGCCGCTCACGGCGTCACGGCCGCGGACGTCTACCAGGCGCTCAGTGCCAACAACTATCTGGCCGCGGTCGGCACCACCAAGGGACAGGCGGTCAGCGTCGATCTCACCGCCGGCACCGACCTGCATTCGGTCGAGGAGTTCAGGCAGCTCAGCATCAAGCAGAGCAACGGCGCGATCGTGCGCCTGCAGGATGTCGCCACCGTGGTGCTCGGCGCGGAAGACTACGACGCCAACGTCTCCTTCAGCGGCAGGCTGGCGGTGTTCATCGGCATCAAGGCGGCGCCGGATGCGAACATCATCGACGTCGCACGGCGGGTGCGCGACGTGATGCCCGACATCCAGGCACAGCTGCCGACCGGCCTGTCCGGAGAGATAGTCTACGACGCCACGAAATTCGTCAGCGCATCGATTCGCGAGGTCGTCAAGACCCTGATCCAGGCGCTGCTGATCGTCACCGTGGTGATCTTTCTGTTCCTCGGCAGCGTGCGCGCCGTGACCATTCCGATCGTGGCGATGCCCCTGTCGCTGATCGGCACGTTCTTCTTCATGCTCGTGCTCGGCTACTCGATGAACCTGCTGACGCTGCTGGCGCTGGTGCTCGCGATCGGCCTCGTCGTCGACGACGCCATCATCGTCGTCGAGAACGTCGACCGGCACATGAAGGAGGAAGGCAAGACGCCGCTGCAGGCGTCGCTCCTCGCGGCACGCGAGCTGGGTGGCCCGATTCTCGCCATGACCGTGGTGCTGATCGCCGTCTACGTGCCGATCGGCTTCCAGAAGGGCCTGACCGGGGCCCTGTTCACCGAGTTCGCCTTCACGCTCGCCGGCGCGGTCACCGTCTCTGCCGTCATCGCGCTCACCCTCTCGCCGATGATGTGCTCACGCTTCTTCCGCGCCGAGCAGGAGGGCGGGCGCTTCGTACGCCTCATCGACCGCCTGTTCGAGCAGGTGCGGCGCGGTTATCAGCGCGTGCTGCAGGGGCTGCTGCAGACCTGGAGCGTGATCGTCGTCATGGGCGCGCTGCTGTTCGGCGCGACGCTGCTGCTCGGCATGACTTCCAAGTCCGAACTCACACCGGAGGAAGACCAGGGCTTCCTCTTCTATCAGCTCAAGGCCTCGCCGAACGCGACCGCACAGCAGATGCTCGGCTACTCGCAGCAGATGTTCGCGATCGGCCGGAAGCTGCCCGAATACGAGATGATGTTCCAGATCATCACCCCGGGACAGGGCTTCGGCGGCATGCTGTTCAAGCCCTGGGATCAGCGCAGCCGCAGCGCCGCGCAGCTGCAGCAGGTGCTGCAGGAGAAATGGAACAGCATCGCCGGCGGGCAGATCTTCGTGTTCTCGCTGCCGGCGCTCCCGGGTGCGGCGGGCGCACCGCTCCAGGTGGTCATCGACACCACCGAGCCGTTCCAGAACCTCAACGAGGTCGTGCAGGCGGTGCTGGCGAAGGCCCGCGACAGCGGCAAGTTCTGGTTCATCGACACGGATCTGAAGATCGACAAGCCGCAGTCGACCGTGGTGGTCGATCGCGATCTGATCTCCACCCTGGGGCTCACGCAGCAGGATGTCGGCAGCGCGCTCGGCGACGCCCTCGGCGGCGGCTACGTCAACTACTTCTCGATCGCCGGGCGCTCCTACAAGGTGATCCCGCAGGTGCTGCAGGCCGATCGGCTGAATCCCGATCAGGTGCTCGACTACTACGTGCGCGCGCCGGACGGCGCGGTGCTGCCGGCCGCGACGGTGGCGAGTCTCAGGCGCGCGACCGTGCCGCAGTCGATCAACCGCTTTCAGCAGCTGAACTCCGCGACCATCACCGGTGCCAGCGGGATGTCGCAGGGCGAGGCGTTGCAGTTCCTGCGCAATGCGCTCACCGAGGCCGCGCCGAGCGGCTATCAGCTGGATTATTCCGGCCAGTCGCGCCAGTTCGTGCAGGAGTCCGGCGGCTTCGCCACCACCCTGATGTTCGCGGTGATCATCGTGTTCCTCGCGCTCGCGGCCCAGTTCAACAGCCTGCGCGACCCGATCGTCATCCTGGTGTCGGTGCCCATGGCGTTGTTCGGTGCACTGATCTTCGTCAATCTGATCTCGAGCCTCAACATCTACACCCAGGTCGGCCTGGTCACGCTCATGGGCCTGATCTCCAAGCACGGCATCCTCATCGTGCAGTTCGCCAACGAATCGCAGCGCGCCGGCTTAGCCAAGCGCGACGCGATCATCCACGGGGCCGCGGTGCGGCTGCGCCCGATTCTGATGACCACCGCGGCGATGGTGCTGGGCGTGATCCCGCTCGTGATCGCTTCGGGCGCAGGGGCCGCGGGCCGCTTCGCCATGGGCTTGGTGATCGCGACGGGCCTTTCGATCGGCACCCTGTTCACACTGTTCGTCGTGCCAGCCTTCTACATGCTGCTCGCGGCCGACCACCATGCCGAACGGGCGAGACGCGCCGATGCCGGCCTCGGTGACCAGCTCGAGCCTGCTTAGCGGCTGCGTAGCGGGAGGGGTTGCGCCACTCGCCGTCAGAACGCGAGGCGCAGCCCGCTGCGACGGGGTACGTGGGATGCGTTCCCGCGCTAACGGGGTCGATAGACCGCGAGCTTGCTGTGCGTGCGGTCGGATGCGGGATCGACGCTCGAGTCTGACTTGCGCTGTGATTCGCGCAGCAGCTTGGCGAAACTCGCCGCCGGCACCGCCGGACTGAAACAGAACCCCTGATACTGATCGCAGCCGAGACGCTTGAGCAGGGCGAGCTGCTCTTCGGTTTCCACGCCCTCCGCGACCACCTTCAGATGCAGGCTGTGCGCCAGCGACACGATCGCTTCCACGATCGAGGCATCGTCGGCCCGCGATATCAGCTCGGCGATAAAGCCGCGATCGATCTTCAGTTTGTCGATCGGAAAGCGGCGCAGGTAACTCATGCTCGAGTAGCCGGTGCCGAAGTCGTCGACCGACACGACCACCCCCATGCGGCTGAGCTGCTCCAGGATGGTCACGGACTCTTCCGGATCGCTCA
>Ga0209156_10000269_pt1 | contig 43476 bp, 47 predicted proteins | sample GraSoiAngelo_124_FD_185881 | JGI IMG/M metagenome (GOLD analysis project Ga0209156, IMG submission 185881) | Grasslands soil microbial communities from the Angelo Coastal Reserve, California, USA - 14_0927_05_20cm (SPAdes) (version 2) | ecosystem: Environmental > Terrestrial > Soil > Grasslands... | reverse complement strand
CGACCGTTCGTATATGGGGTGATCGAATTCATCAGATGGAGGCACCGTCGTACACTGTCTAGCAAGTCGACATCGTTCGTTGCCAACGATAGACCCCACCGCTTGCGTGATAGGTTCCCGTCGGTGGCCATCAGGCCGACGACATACGCGAGGTCGGCTGTCCATTCAGCTCCTCGTTCGAACCACGCAGGCTGGACACGCCCTGTGCCCGGAAGCGGCCCTCTACGCCTCGCCCGAAACGCCAGATCCCTGAACCGGCGAGCGATGGTTGTCGGCGACACCCCGAACTTCCCCGCGACCTGCGTGATCGTCAATCTCTGGGTGACGTAGAGCTCACGCAGCTCCGCTTCGTCTATTGCTGCACGCGGGTTTGTTCCCGTCGGAAGGGTGGCCATCGATTCACGCTGCCGCGACGAGATGTACCCTCTTGCTTCTGGCTGGAGGCGCGGCATCCACCCCTCCAGCGTCGCGCGGACGGGACGCCCAGTCACTGCCTCAAATTAGATACGCCGGCCTCTTGCGGGCTCCAGCTCAAACACCAGCAGCGGTAACGTCCTTCCCCGAGGCGTCGACGGAACCTCGCTAACCAGGTGCGCGCCCATCCGTCGGTAGAAGCCCACGGCGAAGGGATCCGACGCGATCCTGAGCTGGCGCGCCCCGTCGGGCCGGAGCGTGCCGACGGCGTCCGCGAAGAGGCGCGCGCCGACGCCCCGGCCCATGTGCGCGGGAAGAACCCAGAAGTGCTCGAGATCCCGCACGGCGCCCGCGCCGGAAATCGCGTAGAAGCCGAGCACGCGGCCGTCGCGGACCGCGCACCGGACGGGGTGGCGCTCGACGAACGCCGGCGCGACGGTGAGCGCGTCGCGCCAGCGCGCGATCCACGCCTCGGGATACTTCCAGTGGCGCTTCGCGGCGTGGGCCAGGCGCGTCAGCACGGGCGCCTCCGACGCGAGCGCGCGACGGACCACCACGTCCACGGACGTAGTAAACTACAGCCGGCCATGGGAGAGCTATCGTTCGCCGAGGACGTCCAACAGCTCGCGTACGGGGACGGCGCCGTGCTACGAGGCGAGGGCATCCTCGCGATCACGAAGGCGCTCCTCCAGTCGGGGGTGAGCTACGTCGGCGGCTATCCGGGCGCGCCGGTGTCGTACCTGATCGACGTTCTCGCCGACGCGAACGAGCCTGTCTTGAAGCCGCTCGGCATCTACTTCGAGCAATCCGGGAGCGAGGCGGCCGCCGCGGCGCTGCTCGGCGCCTCGATCAACTACCCGATGCGCGGCGCGGTCACCTGGAAATCGGTCGTCGGCACCAACGTCGCGTCCGACGCGCTGTCGCACGTGGCGTCGGCCGGGGTCATCGGTGGTGCGCTCATCGTCATCGGCGAGGACTACGGCGAGGGCGCCTCGATCCTCCAGGAGCGCACGCACTCCACCGCGCTGAAGTCGTCGGTCCCGCTCCTCGATCCGCGGAACAGCCTGGAGTCGTTCGCGCGCTTCGCCGAAGAGGGCTTCGGCCTCTCGGAGGCGTGCAACGAGCCGGTCTTCTTCTCGATCCGCATCCGCGCCTGCCACATGCGCGGCACCCTCCGGTGCAAGGACAACGTGCGCCCACGCATCAGCGTGCTCTCGCCGCTCACCGCGCCGAGCTTCAGCCTGGAGCGGATCAACCTGCCGCCCTTCACGTATCAGATGGAAGCGCGGAAGTTCGAGACGCGGCTGCCGGCCGCGCGCCGTTACATCGTCGAGCACCGGCTCAACGAGCACTTCCCCGGCAACGAGACGCACGTGGGCATCGTGATGCAGGGCGGTCTCTGGAACACGACGCTCCGTGGCCTCCACGTGCTCGGCGTGGCCGACACGCGTGGCCGCACGCCGGTGCCGCTCCTCGTGCTGAACGCCATCCACCCGCTCGTGCCGGAGGAGCTGATCGCGTTCATGCGGGGCAAGCGGCGCCTCCTCGTGGTCGAGGAGGGAATGCCGAACTACATCGAGCGCGAGCTCGGGGCGCTCGCCCACGACGCGAAGCTCGACGTCGAGATCCACGGCAAGGACGTGTTCTCGCCGCACGGCGAGTACGTCCCGCAGCTCGTCATCGGCGGGCTCCGGCGCTTCCTCGTCGAGACGGGGCTCGCGTCGCAGTCGGCGGCGGCGATCGACGCGCGGCATCACGCGCTCAACGCGCATCGGGAGGCGGTCGGTGCCGTGCTGCCGCAGCCGGTCGCCAAGCGCCCGCCGTCGTTCTGCACGGGCTGCCCCGAGCGGCCGGTGTTTAGCGCGATGAAGATCCTCCGCGAGCGCGAGCCGGAGATCGGCGACACGCACGTGTCGGCCGACATCGGCTGCTCGACCTTCTCGACGCAGGCGCCGTTCAACGTCGGCAACTCGGTCCTCGGCTACGGGATGGGGCTCGCCTCGTCGAGCGCCGTCGCGCCCCTGTTCGGCCGGCGGATCGTCTCGGTCATGGGCGACGGCGGCTTCTGGCATAACGGCCTCACCAACGGGGTCGCGAACGCGATGGGCAACAAGCAGGACTCGGTGCTGGTGATCCTCGACAACTTCTACGCGGCCGCGACGGGCCAGCACCACGTGCCGTCCACCGGAACCAACGCGCGACGGGAGCCGGTGGCGATGACGATCCTCGACGCGCTGCGCGGCCTCGGCGTGCCGTGGATCCGCACCGTGAACTCCTACCGCATCGCCGAGGTGATGAAGACGCTGCGCGAGGCGCTGACGACGCGGGTGCCCGGGCTCAAGGTCATCATCGCCCGGAACGAGTGCATGCTCGAGCGCCAGCGGCGCGAGAAGCCCCGCGCGCGCAAGGCGCTCGCGGCGGGCGAGGAGGTCGTCCAGCCGCGCTTCGGCGTGGACCCCGACGTCTGCACGGGCGACCACTCGTGCATGCGCCTGAACGGCTGTCCCTCGCTGACGCTCCGGGACAATCCCGACCCGCTCCGCGACGACCCGGTCGCGCACGTCGACGACACGTGCGTCGGCTGCGGCGTGTGCGGCGAGGTCGCGCACGCGGCCGTCCTCTGCCCCTCGTTCTACGAGGTGAAGGTGGTCGAGAACCCGTCGCGCTGGACGCGGGTCCTGGCCGGCGCGCGCCGGGCGGTGATCCGCCGCCTCGCCGCCGTCCCCGTGTGAGCGACCCGCGGGTCCTGAGCGTCCTGATCCCGGCCGTCGGCGGCCAGGGGGGCGGCGTCCTCCTCGACTGGGTCGTGGATGCGGCGCTGCTCGACGGCTATCCGGTCCAGGGGACGTCGATCCCGGGCGTCGCGCAGCGGACCGGCTCGACCACCTACTACATCGAGCTGTGCGACGCGCGCGACGCCGAGCCGCCGGTCTTCTCGCTCTATCCGGTGCCCGGCGCCCTCGACGTGCTGCTCGCCGCGGAGTTCCTGGAGGTCGGGCGGATGATCGAGCTCGGCTTCCCGTCGCCCGCGCGCACCACGATCGTCGCGAGCACGCACCGCCTGTACTCGATCCACGAGAAGATCGTGACCGGGCGCGGGATCTACCCGAGCGAGGACCTCCAGCGCGCGGCGCGCGCGTTCTCGCGCGCGCTCTACGCCTTCGACGCCCTCGCGCTGGCGCGCGAGCACGGGACGGAGGCGAACGCGGTCCTGCTGGGGGCCCTCGCGGCCGCGGGCGCGCTGCCGATCCGCGCCGACGCGTTCCGCGAGGCGATTCGCCGGAAAGGGGTTCAGGTCGGCGCCAACCTCCGCGGCTTCGATGCAGGGCTCGCCGCCGCCCAACGCCTCACGTCGACGAGCGCGGCCGCGGCGTCGCTCGCCGTCGCGGCGGGCCGGCCGGCAGCGGTGACCGACGCCGACGCGGCGGGGCTGACCGCGGGCTTCCCGGCGGAGCTCCGGCCGGTGCTCGGCCAGGCGATCGAACGGCTCACCGAGTATCAGAACCGCGCGTACGTCGAGCGTTACCTCGTGCGGCTGCGCCCCTTCGTCGCTCTCGACGACCCCACGCTGCTGGGCCTCCTCGCGCGGAGCCTCGCGGTCTGGATGACGTACGAGGACGCGATCCGGGTCGCCCAGCTGAAAACCCGCTGGAGCCGGTTCGAGCGAATTCGTATGGAGAAGGGCGTGACGCGGGGCGAGATCGTCGTCACCGACTATCTCAAGCCCGACCTCGACGAGATCTGGGGGATCCTGCCGCGTCGGCTGGTGGCGCCGTTCGCGCGCTGGGCCGAGCGCCGCTGGCCGCGCGGCCGGCCGACCCTCGGCCAGCACGTCCGCACGACGACCGTCACGGGCTACCTGCGCGTCTGGCTCCTGACGCTCCTGCGTCCGCTCCGGCCGGTCTCCTATCGCGCCCACGACGAGCACGCGCGGATGGAGCGGTGGCTCGCCGCCGTCGCCCGGTGCGCCGCCTGGGACCGCCCGCTCGCGCGGGAGGTCGCGCGCGCGGCGCAACTCGTGAAGGGCTACGGCGACGTGCGGCGGCGCATGACCGGTCACTTCGACCGCCTGCTCGGCGTCGTTATGCGCGTGGCGGAGCTCGAGGCGGCGAACGGGGGCGGGTTCGAGGCCGCGCGGACGCTCGCGGCGCGGTACCGCACGCTCGTGCTGCAGGGCCCCGAAGGGGAAGCGCAGGCCGCGGCGCTCGCCGACCAGACGCTCGCGCGCTAGGCTCCGACGCGCCGCTGGATCAGGGCGTTGAGTCGGTCCAACGACCGGGAGTCCAGGTTCACGAACGCGAAGGCGTGGCCGTCCGCGTCCGCGCGCATCACCAGCGACATCACGGTGATGGCCGTCCCGCCATCGGGCGGGGTGAACGTGAGCTTGACCGCGGTGCGGGGCGAGAGGGTGGTCCGGAGGCGCGCCTTCATCCCCATGACGCCGAGCTCGAGGCTGGTCGCGTGGTGCTCGGTGCCGTTGTACTCCATGACGTGCACGGGGAGCGCGTACGGCGCCCGCGGCTGCCCCCGGCGGTCGGGGCGGGGCGCGCCCGTGGCGGACCGGCTCATCGCGACCGGCTCGAGATACATCAGGACCTCGCTCAGGCGCTCGAGCTGCACGGGCTTGCCGACGAAGTCGGCCGCGCCGAGGTGCAGGCACTCACGGGCCTGGCTCTCGGTGACCACGCCCGAGACGGCGACCACGGGCACGCCGAGCTCCTTCACGGGACGGAGCTGGAGGAACTCGAGACCGCTCATGCCCGGGAGGTGGATGTCGAGGATGATCGCGTCCGGACGCTCCGTCCGGAGCTGGCCGAGCGCCGCCTCTGCGGTGTGCACGACGAGCGGCAGGTGGCCCAGCTCGAGGAGGAAGTCACGGAACACGTCGGCCAGGTCCGGCTCGTCCTCGACGACCAGCACACGCATCACGCGCGAAGTCTAGCACGAGAGCTGCGGCACCCCCACCCTCGGCGGCGCCGGTGCGCCGCCGAGGGTGCGTGTTATACTCGCGTCCCGGATCGTCACGAAGGAGGCATCGTGTCGGGCTACCTGCCCGTGCTGATTTTCGGCTTGTTCATCGTGGGGTTCGGCCTCGTGTCACTCGCCGTGGCACGACTCCTCAGGCCCAGTCGCCCCGACGCGGTGAAGCTCATGAACTACGAGTGCGGCGCCGTGCCGATCGGCCAGGCGTGGAGCCAGTTCCCCGTCGGGTTCTACCTGGTCGCGCTGATCTTCATCGTCTTCGACGCGCTCGCGGTGTTCCTCTTCCCGTGGGTGCTCGTGCTGAGGGCGCTCGGCCTCAGCGCCTTCGGGGTGATGGCGGGGTTCGTCGCGATCATCGGGCTCGGCTGGGTCTACGCCTACCGGGAGGGCGTGCTCGAGTGGAAGTGAGGCCGCCAGTCCCGCAGGTCCCGCCGGCGGTCTGGAGCGAGTTCAAGGATCTCCAGGAGTGGGAGAAGCACCACCAGGAGCGGGGAACCGACGACAAGACGTCGAACACCCTGGCCGCCATCGCGGACGCGATCCACCACATGCCGGGCGGGTGGATCGTCACGACGTCGACCGATAAGATCTTCAACTGGGCGCGCCAGTCGTCCATCTGGCCCGTGACGTTCGGCCTCGCATGCTGCGCGATCGAGATGATGGCGACCTTCGCCTCGCGCTTCGACGTGGAGCGCTTCGGCATGGTCCCGTGGGCGTCGCCGCGCCACTCCGACCTCATGATCGTCTCCGGCACCGTGACCATCAAGATGGCGCCGATGCTCAAGCGCATCTACGACCAGATGCCCGACCCGAAGTGGGTCGTCTCGATGGGCTCGTGCGCGAACTCCGGCGGGCCGTTCCGCCACGGCTATCACGTCGTGAAGGGCGTGGACCGCGTGGTGCCCGTCGACGTCTACGTCCCCGGCTGTCCGCCTACCCCCGACTCGCTCATGTACGGCCTGCTGAAGCTGAAGGAGCAGGTCGCCGAGTTTCAGAAGACCGGGCAGCGCTCGACCACCGCCGACCGCGAGTGAGCATGACCAGCGCCGACGCGAGCGCGCGAATCCGGGAGAGGTTTGGCGTCGAGCCGACCGCCGAGGGTGGGGCCCTCGGCGTCGCGCTCCCGCGCGAGCGCTGGCTCGCGTTCGGCCGCTTCGCGAGCGACGAGCTCGGCTGCCGGTACTTCAACTGGCTGTCGGCGATCGACTGGAAGGAACAAGGACTCGAGGTGCTGTGCCGCGTGGAGAACCTCGACGCAGGGCTTGTCGTGACGGCGCGGACGAAGCTCGGCGCGAGGGAGACGCGCTGCGCGTCGCTCGTCCCCGTCTGGCGCGGCGCCGACTGGATGGAGCGGGAGTGCTACGACATGTTCGGCGTCGTCTTCGAGGGCCATCCCGATCCGCGGCGCATCCTCCTCGCCGAGGACTGGGAGGGTCATCCGCTCCGGAAGGACTACGCCGTCGACACGCCCCTGGCGCCCTATCGATGAGCCCCCAAGGACGATGAGCCACCACGGAAGGAGCCGCGCATGATCTACGAGCTCAGGACCTACACGCTGGTGCCGGGCAAGCAGGGCGAGTACCTCAAGCTCAACCAGGAGATCGGCCGACGGACGCGTGGTGACAAGTACGGCAAGCTCGAGGGCGCGTGGACCACGGAGTTCGGGCTGCTCAACCAGTACGTGCACCTCTGGAACTACCCGAGCCTCGACGAGCGCGATCGGCTGCGCGCCGAGCTCATGAAGAACGAGGACTGGACCCAGGGGTACGTCCCGAAGATCCGGCCGATGATGCTCGCCCAGGAGAATAAGATCCTCTCCCACGTGCTGCCGCTCACGCCGCCCCCCGACGCCGGCCACGTGTACGAGCTTCGCTGGTACCGCGCGCATCCCGGCAAAGCGGCGGAGTGGCTCGGTCACTTCAAGGCGATCATGCCCGTGCGCGAGAAGTACTCGAAGAACGTCGGCCTCTGGCAGACGGAGATGGGGCAGCTCAACGAGGTCGTCCACCTCTGGGCATACCGCGACCTGAACCACCGCGGCGAGGTCCGGGGCAACGCGCTGAAGGACCCGGAGTGGCAGAAGTTCCTCGCCGCGTCGGCGCCGCTGCTCGTCGAGATGCGATCGGTCATCCTCAACCCCACCGCCGTCTCCCCGATGCGCTAGATGGCGGTCGACGCGCGGCAGATCGTCGAGATCGGCTACGGGGGCAGCGAACGCCTCACGATGAACATGGGGCCGCAGCACCCGTCCGCCCACGGCGTCTTCCGCGCGGTCCTGACGCTCGAGGGGGAGACGGTCGTCGCCGTCGACGCGGTGATCGGTTATCTCCACCGCTGCCACGAGAAGCTCGGCGAGACGCTCACGTACGTGCAGTACCCCTCCATCGCCTCGAAGACCGACTACGTCGCCGCGATGACCTCCGAGCTCGCGTACGTCTCCGCCGTGGAGAAGCTCGGCACGTTCGAGGTGCCGAAGCGCGCGCAGTACCTCAGGGTGATCGCCGCCGAGCTCCAGCGGGTCGCCTCGCACTGCCTCTGGCTCGGCACCTGGTGCATGGACATGGGCGGCGCCCTCGGCGGCGGCGCGACGGTGTTCCTCTACTGCATCCGCGAGCGCGAGCTGATCCTCGACCGCTTCGAGGAGCTGACGGGCGCGCGCCTCCTGTACGGCTTCCACCAGGTCGGCGGGACCCGCTACGACGTGCCCGCGGGCTGGGACGCGAAGGTACGCGAGACCGTCGGCGTCATCGAGCAGCGGATCGACGAGTACGAGGCGATGCTCGAGGGCAACCCGTTCTTCCTCGCGCGCGCCCGGGGCGTCGGGGTGATCTCGCGCGCGCTCGCGGAGGAGGTCGGGGTCTCGGGGCCCCTCATCCGCGGCTCGGGCGTGAGCTACGACATCCGCCGTGCCGAGCCCTACTCCTCCTACCAGGATTTCGACTTCCGCGTGCCCGTCGAGACGGCGGGGGACTGCTACGCCCGGTACCGCGTTCGGATGGTCGAGTTCCGCGAGTCCATCAAGATCGTCCGCCAGGCGCTGGACGGGCTACCCGCGGGGCCGATCTCGTCGCGGCCGGGCGTGAAGTCGGTGGGGCAGATCCGGGTGCCGAAGGGCGAGGCGTACGCGCGCATCGAGGGCGCCCGGGGCGAGGTCGGTTGCTACCTGGTCAGCGACGGCGGCCCCAAGCCCTACCGTATGAAGTGGCGGGGTGCGTCGTTCTCGAATCTCGCCGTGCTGCCGCACATCATTCCGGGGCACAAGGTCGCGGACGTCGTGGCAATCATGGGCTCCGTGGACCCCGTCTTCGGCGAGGTGGATCGGTGAGCGTCAGCGCGTCGCTCGCCGCGTCCTGACCATGCCGCTCCTTGCGTGGCACGCGCTCATGGCGTTCATCGTCCTGAACGCCATTCTCGGGCTCGTCGCCTACGTGACGCTCCTCGAGCGGAAGTTCGCGGCGCGCATGCAGTCGCGGATCGGCCCCTACTACGTCGGCCGCCCCCACGGCTGGCTCCAGCCGATCGCCGACGCGCTCAAGCTCATGCTAAAGGAGGACGTGGTCCCGACGGCGGCGGACCGCGGCGTCTACAACCTCGCGCCGATCGTGTTCCTCGTGCCGTGCATCCTGATCTACGCCACGATCCCCTTCGCGCCGGACCTCGGCGTCGCCGACCTCAACATCGGCGTGCTCTTCTTCCTCGCAGTGTCCTCGCTCGAGATCGTGGGGCTCTTCATGGGGGGCTGGGGCTCGAACAACAAATACGCCCTGCTCTCGGCGATGCGCGCCGTGAACCAGATCATCTCGTACGACTTGCCGTTCATCTTCGCGGCCCTCGTACCGGTGCTCCTGGCGGGCTCGCTCCAGATGTCGACGATCGTCGCCGCGCAGCAGGGCCTCTGGTTCGTCGCGTATCCCGTGTTCGGTCAGCTCGCATTCGTCGCGTTCGTGGTCGCGACGCTCGCCGCCGAGAACCGGGTGCCGTTCGACATCCTCGAGGCGGAATCGGAGCTGGTCGCGGGCTTCCGGGTCGAGTACAGCGGCATGAAGTTCGCGCTCATCCAGCTCGGCGAGTACGCGCACATGCTGGGAACGAGCTTCCTCGGGGCGCTCCTCTTCCTCGGCGGCTGGCTCGGGCCCGGCCCGGCGTGGCTCGGCCCGCTCTGGTTCCTCCTGAAGGCCGTGCTCGTGTTCCTGCTCGTGACGTGGGTACGGTGGAGCTTCGTGCGGATCCGCGTGGACCAGATCCTCGCGATCTCGTGGAAGGTCCTGCTGCCCGCCTCGATCCTGCTGCTGTTCGCGACCGGGCTCTGGGTCGCCACCCGAGGCGCCGGTGCGTAACGGCGGGGGCTGGACGCCGGGCTTCTGGGGCGAGCTCTCGCAGCTCGTCGGCGCCGTCGGCCGCGCCATGGGCGTCACGCTCCGGAACTTCTTCCGCGCGCCGGTCACGCTCCGGTACCCCGACGTTCAGCGCGCATACCCCGACCGCTTCCGCGGGATCCTGGCGCTCACCTACGACACGGAGACCGGCGAAGAGAACTGCATCGGCTGCCGGCTCTGCGAATACATCTGCCCGCCGCAGGTCATCAAGGTGGAGATGCTCAAGAGCGAGAAGCGGAACTGGGCCAAGACGTTCACGCTCGAGCTCTACGCGTGCGAGTTCTGTGAGCTCTGCGTGCAGGTGTGCCCGACCGACGCGATCATCATGCTGAAGACCTTCGATCTGGCCACTGCGGATCGCCGCGAGTTGCTCCTCGACAAGGACCGGCTCCACGCCCTGGGCCTCGCCCACGAGGCGTCGTGGGCCACGGGCAACAGGCTCCGCGACATGCAGGCGCCCCCGAAGCCCGCCCGGGCCGCCGAGGGCGCCAAAGGAGACGCGAAGGAGCCCGCCGAGTGACGCTCGAGGCCGTGAGCTTCTGGGTGGTCGCCGCGGCGCTGGTCGCCTCGAGCCTCGCCGTGGTGCTCACGCCCAACCTGTTCCACGCCGTGCTCTACCTGGCCGCAGCCCTCGTCGCGACCGGCGTCGTCTTCTTGCTGCTCGACTCGCCGTTCCTCTTCGGCGTCCAGCTCCTGCTGTACGCGGGCGGCGTCGTCACCATCGTCGTGTTCGCGATCATGCTGACCGAGCGCCTCGTCGGCGAGCGGATCGCGCAGACGAGCCGCTACGTCGTCCACGGCGCCGTCGTCGCCGCGGCGGTCTTCGTGGGCGTGGCGGGGTTCCTCATCCAGGTGCCCCTCGGCGGCCCCCGGCCGTCACTCCCGGGCGACCTCACGCCCGTGATCGGCCGGGCGCTCGTCGGCCCCTGGGCGGCCACGCTCGAGCTGCTCGCCGTGCTGCTCGTGGTCGCGCTACTCGGCGCGCTCTATTTCGCGCGGACCGAGGACTGAGCTCCGCCCGTGAGCCTCTACGGCTACCTCACGCTCGCGGCGCTCGTGTTCGCGATCGGCCTCTTCGGCGTCCTCACCCGGCGTAACGCGATCGGCATCCTCCTCGGCATCGAGCTGATGCTCAACGCGGTGAACATCAACCTGGTGGCCTTCGCGCGTTTCCGCGCGGACGTGGCGGGGCTCGTCTTCACGCTGTTCACGATCTCGATCACCGTCGCCGAGGTCGCCGTAGGCCTCGCGATCGTGATCGCGATCTTCCGCGTCCGGCGGACCGTCGAGGCAGACCGACTCGACCTGCTCCGGGGCTGAGGCGATGGATCTCGGCGTGCGCGCGCCGCTCCTGGTCCTCGGGCTGCCCTTCGCCGCTTTCCTCGTCCTGGCCGTCGTGGCGCCGCTGCGCCGCGCGGGACGCGCGGCGGGCGCCGTCTCGATCCTGGCGGCGGCCGTGGCCCACGTCGCGGCGCTGGGAGTCTGGCGCGACGGCGCCCGGCGCACCGCGACCTGGGCGTGGATCCCGGCCGACGGTGGCCCGATGGCGACGGTCGGCCTCCTCGTGGACCCGCTGTCGAGCGCGATGCTCGTGCTCGTCACGCTCGTGTCCCTGCTCGTCCAGGTCTACTCGCTGGCGTACCTCGGAGACGAGCGGGCGCCCGCCCTGGGCCGCTACTACACCTACCAGTCGCTCTTCGCCTTCTCGATGCTCGGGCTCGTGCTGTCGCCCTCGTTCGTCCAGATGTTCGTCTTCTGGGAGCTGGTCGGGCTCTGCTCGTATCTCCTGATCGGCTACTGGTACGAGCGGCCGTCGGCCGCGCGCGCGGCGGTCAAGGCCTTCTGGATCACGAAGCTCGGCGACCTCGGCTTCGTCGTGGGGATCGTGATGCTGTGGGGGGCGACGGGCACCTTCGAGTTCCAGGCGCTCTTCACCAAGGCGCAGGAGCACGCGCTCGCGATCGAGGGGCTCGGGACGATCATGTTCCTGATCTACCTGGGCGCCGTTGGCAAGTCGGCCCAGTTCCCGCTCCACGTCTGGCTCCCGGACGCGATGGAGGGGCCGACGCCGGTGTCTGCGCTGATCCACGCGGCGACGATGGTGACCGCGGGCGTCTTCCTGGTCGCGCGCGCCCAGCCGCTCTTCGCGCTCACGCCGGACGTGCTCACGCTCATCGGCTGGGTCGGCGCCTTCACCGCGCTGCTCGCCGCGAGCATGGCGTGCGTCGAAGGCGACATCAAGCGCGTCCTCGCCTACTCGACCGTCTCCCAGCTCGGCTACATGATGGCCGCCGCGGGCGCGGGCGCCGCGTACGCGAGCGTCCTGCACCTCCTGACGCACGGCCTGTTCAAGGCGCTCCTGTTCCTCGGCGCGGGCGCGGTGATCCACGTGGTCGGGACGAACGATATCTTCCGGATGGGCGGGCTCTTCCGGGTGATGCCGCAGACAGGCGTGCTCTTCATCGTCGGGACGCTCGCGCTCGCGGGGCTCCCGCCGCTGGCCGGGTTCTTCTCGAAGGAGGCGGTGCTCGCCGGCGTCTGGGAGGCGCGCATGACGTGGCCGTTCCTCATGCTGGCGCTCACGGCGTTCCTGACCGCCTTCTACATGTTCCGGGTCGTCTTCATCGCCTTCTTCGGCCGCGCGCTCGCGCCGGGCCACCCGCACGAGGCGCCCTGGCTGATGCGCGGCCCGCTCTGGCTGCTCGCCGTCCTGACGGTGCTCGTCGGTCTCCGCCTGGGTCTCGCGGGAGGCGACGCGCACCACGGGCCCGGCTGGCTCGCGCCCGCCTCGGTCGCGCTCGCGCTCGGCGGCATCCTGCTCGCGTGGGCGACCTATCAGCGCGGGGTGGTGGACCCGGCGCGCCTCGCGGGCACCTTCCCGCTCTCGCTGCTCGACTTCCTCGCGCGGCGCCGCTACGGCCTGGACGCGCTCTACGACGGGCTCTACCGGGGCTTCATCCTCGGCTTCTCACGCCTGATCGGCTGGATCGACCGCTACCTCGTGGACGGCGTGTTGAACTTCCTGTCCGCGTGGACGCTGCGCGCCGGCGACCTCGTGCGGCGCATCCAGAGCGGGCAGGCGCAGGACTACGTCTATGGGGTCGCCTTCGGCGTCCTGCTGCTCTTCGTCTGGGCCCAGTGGTGGCGGCGATGACCTCGCGGACCCCGTTACAATGACCGGGCTGCCGGTGCTCTCGCTGATCACGTGGGCGCCCTTCGTCGGCGCGCTCCTCATCATGTTCACGGCGCGCCATCGCCCCCTGGCGGTGCGGCTCATCGCCGCGGTCACAACCGGCGTCTCTGCGCTCCTCTCGCTCTGGATCTACGTCGCGTACGACCGCGAGGCGGCGGGCTTCCAGTTCTACGAGAAGGTTCCGCTGGTGCCGCCGCTCGGCGTCTCGTACGAGCTCGGCGTGGACGGGGTGAGCCTGTTGCTGGTCCTGCTGACGTCGGTCATCATCGTCGCCGGCGTCTTCGCCTCGTGGACGGTCGCCGTGCGGAGCCAGGAGTTCTACGCGCTCTTGCTGGCGCTCGTCACCGGCGTCTTCGGCGTCTTCGTGTCCCTCGATCTCTTCGTCTTCTTCCTGTTCTACGAGCTCGCCGTCCTTCCGATGTATCTGCTGATCGGTATCTGGGGCTCGACCGGCGAGGTGCGCCCGCGCGGCATCTTTGCGTGGGCGTACCGGGAGACGGGCGTCGGCACGAAGGAGTACGCCGCGATGAAGCTCACGCTCTACCTCCTGTTCGGCTCCGCGTTCATTCTCGTCGGCATCTTCGCGCTCTACGTCCACGCCGGCGCCTCGTCGTTCTCGTTCCTCGACCTCGAGGCCGCCGCCGTCGCGCCGGGCGTCCAGCGCTGGATCTTCCTGGCTTTCTACGTCGGCTTCGGTATCCTGGCGGGCATCTGGCCACTCCACACCTGGTCGCCGGACGGCCACGCCTCGGCCCCCACGGCCGTCTCGATGCTCCACGCGGGCGTGCTGATGAAGCTCGGCGCCTACGGGGTCGTGCGCCTGGGCATGGGCCTCCTCCCCGAGGGCGCCCAGGCGCTCGCGTGGCTCGTCGGGACGGTTGCCTGCATCAACGTCGTCTACGGCGCGCTCTCGGCGATGGCGCAGACCGATCTCAAGTACGTCATCGCGTACTCGTCGGTCTCGCACATGGGGCTCGTCATGCTCGGCGCGGCGACCCTCACGGAGGCCGGGCTCAACGGCTCCGTCTTCCAGATGTTCGCCCACGGCATCATGACCGGCCTCTTCTTCGCCCTCGTCGGCCTCGTCTACGAGAAGGCGCACTCGCGGGAGATCGGGAAGATGGGCGGCTTCGGCACGGTGATGCCCGGCATCGCGACGGCGTTCACCGTGGGCGGTCTCTCCTCGCTCGGTCTGCCCGCGACGGCGGGCTTCGTCGCCGAGCTGCTGACCTTCATGGGCGCGTGGCGCTCCGACCACCGATGGTGGCTGTTCCCGGCGGTCGCGGGCACGTTCCTCACGGCGGTCTACGTCCTGCGCGTCGCGAAGCAGATCTTCTGGGGCCCGCCCTCGCCGCACTTCCATCACCTCGAGGACGCCCGCGGGCCCGAGTGGGTCGCGCTCGTCATCCTGGTGACGGTGCTCGTCCTCTTCGGGATGGCGCCCGCGATCGCGCTTCTTCCGGTGGACACGGCGACGGTGCCGCTCCTCGCACGGATCGTGGGCCCCTGATGCCGGCCGCCGATCTCGCGCGTGCGCTCCCGCTGGAGCTGGGTCTCGGTGGTCTGCTGCTGCTCGTCTTCGTGGTGGGTCTCGCCCACCGCGGCTCCGACCGGCGCGCGATCGGCTGGGTCGCGACCGGGGGCGTGCTCGGACTCGCCCTCGCGAGCTTCCTGGTGCGGCCGACCGGGCCGGCGCTCGGCGGCATGTTCGTGCAGGACGGGCTCGCGATCTTCGCCAAGCGCCTCTTCCTCGGCGCGACCTTCATCGGCCTCCTCGCGTCCCTCTCGGTACCGGAGGCCGGACGCGGACGGCGCGCGGGCGAGTACCACCTCCTCGTCCTCGCCTCGCTGCTCGGCATGCTCGTGCTCGCATCGGCGCGCGACCTGATCCTCCTCTTCGTCGCGTTCGAGCTCATGTCCATTCCGCTCTACGTCCTCGCGGGCTTCTTCAAGCGCCAGGACGAGGCGGTCGAGGCGTCGCTCAAGTTCTTCCTCGTCGGCAGCGTGTCGTCGGCGGTGATGGCCTACGGGCTCTCGTTCGTCTACGGGGCGACCGGCACCACCGACCTCGCGAAGGTGGCGAAGGCCGCGGCGAGCGGCCACCCGCTCCTCCTGCTGGGCCTCCTCGCCGCGTTCGCGGGCTTCGCGTTCAAGATCGCCGCGTTCCCGTTCCACATGTGGGTGCCCGACACCTACGAGGCGGCGAGCACGCCGTTCGTCGCGTGGCTCAGCGTCGCGCCGAAGGCGGCGGGCTTCGTGGCGCTCTTCCGCGTCTACTTCCAGGGTGCGGGCGAGCACGCGGCGGCGTGGATCCCCGTCGCCGCCGGCCTCGCGACGCTCACGATCGTGGCGGGCAATCTCATGGCGCTCCCGCAGCAGAACACCAAGCGCCTGCTCGCCTACTCGGGGATCGCGCACATCGGCTACATGCTCGTCGGCTTCTCGGCGGCGTCCGCCGCGGGCGTGGCGATGGTGCTGTTCTATCTGGTTGCCTACGTCTTCGCGAACATGGGCGCCTTCCTCGTGGTCGAGGCGATCGCGCGCTCCGAGGGCTCGGAGTCGACGGCCGCGTTCCGCGGCCTGGCGCAGCGCTCGCCGCTGCTCGCGCTCGCGATGCTGATCTTCCTGCTCTCGCTCGGGGGGATCCCGTTCGTCGCGGGCTTCTGGGCGAAGCTCTACGTGTTCTGGGCGGCGGCGGCGGTCGGGCTCTACTGGCTCGTCCTGATCGGCGCGGTGCTGACGGTCGTCGCGCTCTTCTACTACCTGCTCGTCGCCAAGCGCATGTACATCGAGCCACCCGAGCGAACCGGGCCTGTCCGAGTTTCCGGAACGCTCGCGCTCGCCGTCATTCTGTGCGTGGTCGGCGTGGTGGGGCTCGGGATCTATCCGAAGCCCGTCGTGATGGCGGCGCTCCAGGTCGCGACACCGCTCTTCTGATCCCCAAGTAGCTGAAATAGCTAGCGGTGCTCTCCCAGCTTGACCTCCAGAGAGGGGCTCTGTACCCTGTGTACCGACTGGTTGGTACAGATGACGACGACGAAGACCATCGAGCCGGCAGCGAAGACGAGGGACGGGCGGTCCACGCGCGAGGCCATCCTCGCCGCAGCGACGCGGCTCATCCACGTCCACGGCTACAACCACACGACGCTCGACGACATCCTGCGCGAGAGCGGCGTCGGCAAGGGGAACTTCTACTACCACTTTAAGAGCAAGGAAGACCTCGGGTACGCGATCCTCGACGAGATCGTCGCCGCGTTCCTCCAGCGCACCCTCGACCCGTGCTTCTCGGACCCGACGGCGCGGCCGCTCGCGCAGATCCGGTGCTTCCTCGACCGCGTGCTCGAGTCGCAGCGCGCGCGCAACGGCGTCGGGGGCTGCCCGCTCGGCAACCTGGTCGCGGAGCTGTCCGACGTCCACGAGGGCTTCCGCAGGCGGCTGGCGGGCGTCTTTGGGATCTGGCAGACACGGCTCACCGATGCGCTCGAGGCGGCGCGCCGGTGTGGCCAGGTCGGCGACGCGTGCCGGCCCGACGCCGTGGCCCACTTCCTCGTCGCCTCGCTGGAGGGCGCCATCCTCTTGACGAAGCTCACCAAGGACATCTCCGTCATGGAGCAGTGTGTGGCCGAGCTCGGACGCTACCTGTCTCTCTACGAGGTGGGGGTGTGATGCCCGTGGACGCGCATCGAGTGGACAACGACGCGCGGCTCGTCGACGCGCTCCGCCGTGAGGACCCCGACGCGCCGGAGCATCTCGTGGAGACCTTCGGCGATCGCGTCTACCGGCTCGCGCTCCGCATCACCGGGTCCAACGAAGACGCGGAGGAAGCCGCCCAGGATGCGCTCTGGTCGGCGGCGCGCAAGATCCACACGTTCAAGGGCGAGTCCGCGTTCGGGAGCTGGATCTACCGGATCGCCGCGAACGCGGCCTACCAGAAGCTGCGCGCGCGCCGCGCGAAGGCCGCCGAGATCGCGCTCGACGACGTGCTGCCCGCGCTCGACGAGGGCGGGCGCCACTTCGAGCCGATGGACGACTGGTCCAATCGCGTCGACGAGCGGGCGCTGCAGGGCGAGCTGCGGCAGGTGCTCACGGAGGCGATCGACGCGCTGCCGCCGGAGTACCGCACGGCGCTCGTCCTCCACGACGTCGAGGGACTGTCGAACCCGGACATCGCGGAGACGCTCGGGATCAGTCTGCCGGCGGTGAAGTCGCGCGTGCACCGCTCGCGCCTGTTCGTGCGCAAGCGGTTGGCCGACTACATGAAGGGCGCGTAGAGGCGCCGCGCGGCCGGCCCCGGGCCACAGATGGGACGAACCGGCCTCGCGCACCCGCCAGAGTTGACGCGGGGCTCCGCCGTGTGATCTGATGGGTGCTCGTCGCAATCATCTGAGGAAGGTCTACGGTCCATGGAAGCCGTCATCGCAACCGGTGGCAAGCAGTACCGCGTGACACCCGGCCAGATCATCTCGGTCGAGAAGCTCTCCGGTGACAAGGGCTCGCGAGTCGAGTTCCGCTCGATCCTCCTCGTGAACCGCGACGGGCAGGTCATCGCGGAGCCGAAGGCGCTCGCGGGCGCCAGGGTGGCCGGCGAGGTCGTCCGCCAGGGTCGCGGCCGCAAGGTGTCCGTCGTGAAATTCAAGCGGCGCAAGAACTACCGTCGGCACCGGGGGCACCGTCAGGCGGCGACGACGGTCCGCATCACCACCATCGAGGTCTAGCGCATGGCTCACAAGAAGGGTGTCGGGAGCTCGAGGAACGGCAGGGATTCGAACGCGCAAATGCTGGGCGTGAAGCGCTTCGCGGGCCAGTTCGTGACCGGCGGTTCCATCCTCGTGCGCCAGCGCGGGACGCGGTTCCGGCCGGGACCGAACGTCGGGCTCGGGTCGGACGACACGCTCTTCGCGAAGGTGGACGGCTACGTCCGGTTCGCGCGGCGGGGGGACTCGCGCTACGTGAGCGTCACGACCGACCGCGCGTGATCGCCGGCGGGCAGCCCCGGGCCCGCGTGTGACAGCATGTTCGTCGACGAGATCGACATTTTCGTCAAGGGCGGCGACGGGGGCGCCGGCTGTGTCAGCTTCCGCCGCGAGAAGTACGTTCCGCGAGGTGGTCCTGACGGCGGCGACGGCGGCGACGGCGGGAGCGTCTGGCTCGAGGCGGATGCCGCGCTGACGACCCTCCTGGATTTCCACTACAAGCGCCACTACCACGCCGAGCGGGGCACGCACGGCGAGGGCTCGAACCGCCACGGCGCCACGGGGCAGGACCTGGTCCTGCGCGTTCCGATCGGAACCGTGGTCACCGACCGCGACACGGGCACGCTCATCGGCGACCTCGCGGTGCCTGGCCAGCGCGTGCTGGCGATCGCCGGCTCGCGCGGCGGGCGCGGCAACGCCCGGTTCGCCTCCTCGACCAACCGTGCCCCGCGCCGCGCCGACCTCGGCCGGCCCGGGCCCGAGCGCTGGCTCCACCTCGAGCTGAAGCTCCTCGCCGACGTCGGCGTCGTCGGCTTCCCGAACGCAGGCAAGTCGACGCTGGTGTCGCGCCTGTCCGCGGCTCGGCCGAAGATCGCGGACTACCCATTCACGACGCTCGAGCCGACGCTCGGGATCGTGCGCGTGGACGACGAGCGCTCGTTCGTCATCGCCGACCTGCCGGGCCTGATTCCGGGCGCCGCGGCGGGGAAGGGGCTCGGCCACCAGTTCCTCCGCCACACGGAGCGGACGCGCCTCCTGCTCCACGTGCTCGATCTCGACCCGCAGACGGGCCGCGACCCGCTGGACGACCACGCGGCGCTCAACCGGGAGCTCCGCGCGTACTCGCCCGAGCTCGCGGCCCGCCCGCAGCTCGTCGTCGCCAACAAGTCAGACCTGCCCGAGGCGGCGCCGCGGCGGGAGCGGATCGAGCGGCACTGCGCCGCGCAGGAGCTGCGGTGCTTCGTGATCTCGGCCGCCACCGGCGCCGGCCTGGCCGACCTCGTCCGCGGGATCGCGGCGGCGCTGGCCTCGGGCGAGCTCGCGCCCGCGCGGCTGCCATGAAGGATCGCAAGCTCGGCCGCGTCCGCCGGCTCGTGGTGAAGGTCGGGACCGGCCTCGTCACCGAGCCCGGCGCCGGGGCCTCGCTCGCGCGGATCGGCGCGCTCGCCCACGACATCGCCGCCGTCCGCGAGGGGCGCCGCATCGTGCTCGTGAGCTCGGGCGCCATCGCGACGGGTATGGCGCGGCTCCGGCTGCCCGAGCGGCCGCGCTCGATCCCCGAGAAGCAGGCGGCCGCCGCGGTCGGCCAGGCCGCGCTCATGGAGCGCTACGAGGCCGCGTTCGCCCAGCACGGGGTCCACGTCGGCCAGGTGCTGCTCACGGCGCAGGACATCAGCGATCGCGCCCGCTACCTCAACGCGAAGAACACGCTCCTGGCGCTCCTCCGGTTCGACGTCATCCCGATCGTGAACGAGAACGACACGGTGGCGGTCGAGGAGATCAAGGTCGGCGACAACGACAACCTGAGCGCGCTCGTCGCCTCGCTGATCGACGCCGACCTGCTCGTGCTCCTCACCGACGTGGACGGCCTCTACAGCCACGACCCGGCCGTCGATGCGGGCGCGCGCAAGCTCGAGCGGGTCGAGGCGATCACCGACGAGATCGTCCGGCTCGCCCGCGACCGCCCCGACGGCGTCTCGGTCGGTGGCATGGCGACAAAGCTTCAGGCCGCGCGCAAGGCCGCGGCGTCCGGCGTGCCGATGATCATCGCCAGCGGCCGCGAGCCGGGCGCGCTCGGCCGGATCCTCGCCGGCGAGCCCGTGGGGACGTACTTCGCACCGAAGGCCGAGCGGCTCGCCGCGCGCAAGCGCTGGATCGCGTTCGCGGTGCCGCCCCAGGGGCGCCTGACGGTGGACGCGGGCGCGCTCGCGGCGCTGACGCGGCACAAGAAGAGCCTCCTCCCGGCGGGGGTCGTCGAGGTCGAGGGCGACTTCGCCTCGGGCGAGGTCGTGGCGGTGCACGGCGCGGGCGGTCGCGAGTTCGCGCGCGGCGTGGTGAACTTCGACGCCGAGGAGCTCCGGAAGATCCGGGGTGCCCGGACCGCCGAGATCGAGGCGCGGCTGGGGTACAAGAGCTTCGACGAAGTGATCCACCGCGATAATTTGGTAATCCTCTAGAGGATGGCCATCGACGTCCGAGCCCTCGTGGAAGCGAAGGCCCGCGCGGCCCGCGACGCCGCGCGGGCGCTGGCGCTCTGCCCGACGAAGATCAAGAACGACGCGCTCGTCCTGATGGCGGGGGGGCTCGTCGAGAAGACCGCCGCGCTCCTCGAGGCCAACCGCGCCGACGTCGAGCGCGCCCGCAGCCGCGGCGTCGCCCGCGCGTTTCTCGACCGGCTGGCGCTCAGCGAGGCGCGCGTCGAGGAGATGGCGCAGGGGCTCCGGGAGACCGCCGCGCTCCCCGACCCGGTGGGCACGGTCGTCGAGTCCTGGCGCCGTCCCAACGGCCTCGAGATCTCGCGCGTCCGCGTCCCGCTCGGGGTGATCGCGTTCATCTACGAGTCGCGGCCGAACGTCACCGCCGACGCCGCGGGCCTCTGCGTGAAGTCGGGCAACGCCGTGCTGCTGCGCGGGGGCAGCGAGGCCATCGAGTCGAACACGCTGATCGCCGCGGTGCTGGCCCGGGCGCTCGAGAAGGCGGGCGGGCCGGCCGAGGCGATCCAGTTCGTGGAGACGACCGACCGCGAGGCGGTCGCGGCGATGCTCGAGCTCGACGGACTCCTCGACCTCGTCATCCCGCGGGGCGGCGAGGACTTCGTCCGGTGGGTCGCCGAGCGCTCGCGGGTGCCGGTGCTCAAGCACGACAAGGGCGTCGTCCACGTCTTCGTGGACGCGACGGCCGACCCCGTGATGGCCGCCCAGATCGCCGTGAACGCCAAGGCGCAGCGGCCGGGCGTCTGCAACGCGCTCGAGACGCTCCTGGTCCACCGCGCGATCGCGTCGACCTTCCTGCCGCTCGCCGGGCGGCTCCTCGCCGCCGCGGGTGTCGAGCTCCGCGGCTGTCCCGCCACGCGGGCGCTCGTGCCCGCCGCCCGGCCCGCGGCCGACGCGGACTGGGACGCGGAGTATCTCGACTTGATCCTTGCAGTCCGCGTCGTGGACGACCTCGACGCGGCGCTCGAGCACATCCGCCGGCACGGCACGGGGCTCGCGGAGGCGATCGTCACCCGGGATCTCGGCCACGCGCGCCGCTTCACGCGCGAGGTCGACGCGGCCGCGGTCCTCGTCAACGCCTCGACCCGGCTCGTGGACGGCGGCCAGTTCGGCATGGGCGCCGAGATGGGCATCTCGACCTCGCGCGTCCACGCCCGGGGTCCGGTGGGCGCGCGCGAGCTGACGACGACGAAGTTCGTCGTCGTAGGCGACGGCCAGGTGCGGGACTAGGCTTGGCCCGCACCGCGGTCTTCGGCGGGTCGTTCAACCCGATCCACTACGGGCACCTGCTTCTCGCCGATGAGATCCTCGAGACCCTGGAGCTCGACCGGATCCTCTTCGTGCCCGCCGCGGTTCCGCCCCACAAATCGCCCGCACACCTGGCGCCGGCCGGCGACCGCCACGAAATGGTCCGGCTCGCGACGGCGGGCCACCCGAAATTCGAGGTTTCCGACGCGGAGCTGCGCCGCGCCGGTCCCTCGTACACCGTGGACACCCTCGAGGCGCTCCGCAGCCCGGGCGAGGACCTCTTCCTGATCGTCGGCTCGGAGACCTTCCTCGACCTGCTCACCTGGCGCGAGCCCCGGCGGATCGCGGAGCTGGCCCGCCTGGTCGTTGTCCCGCGCGTCGGCAGTGCGTTCGACCATGACAGCGCCGCCGCCCAGAAGGTCGTGCGTGAGATTGGGCAGGAGCCGCTGATCGTGCGGGCGACCTCGCTCCCGATCTCGGCGTCGGACCTGCGGCGGCGGGTCCGCGAGGGCCGCTCGGTCGCCTATCGCCTGCCCGAGGCGGTCGCCGCCTACATCCGCGCGCGGCGTCTCTACCAGAGCGAGGTGGCGTGACGCCGCCACCGGCCGAGCGGAAGGCTCGGAGCGCCGCGCGCGCGGCGCTCGACAAGCGGGCGACGGACCTGGTCCTGCTGGACGTGCGGGCCGTCTCGAGCATCGCGGACTACTTCCTGGTCTGCAACGGTAAGTCGACGACCCACATGGAGACGATCTCCGACGCGATCCTCGCGGAGCTCAAGGCAGAGGGGATCCGGCCGCTGCACGCCGAGGGCGTCGCCGAGAGCGGATGGATTCTCCTCGACTACGGCGACGTGCTCATGCACGTGTTCCTCGAGGACACGCGCGCCTACTACGCGCTGGAGCGGCTCTGGGGCGACGCGCCCGTGCTTCCGCTCGACGGCGCGTGAGAATGGGGCGCGAATGTGTTGCACGCTCCCCGGACGCATGCTAGCGTGCATGTCTTGAGTGCGCATCCTAGACGTGGCGGAGGAGGGCCGCGATGCGAAAGGAACGACTGGCGTACTTCAAGAAGCGGCTGATCGAGAAGCAGCGCCGGCTGGCGGACGAGGTCGGCCGGACCGCGATCTACGGCAAGGATCAAGAGGACGACTCGATCAAGGATCTCGGCGACCAGGCCAACACTGCCTACAACAGGGAGTTCTTCTTCGAGCTCGGCAACGGCGACCGCCGGCTCCTCCGGGACGTCGTCTCGGCGCTGCAGAAGCTCGACGACGGTGCGTTCGGCTCCTGCGAGCGGTGTGGGGAGCCCATCTCCGAGAAGCGCCTCGAGGCACTGCCGTTCGCGCGCTACTGCATCGACTGTCAGCGCATGGTGGAGCAAGAGGAGCGGATGGCCACGGGCTAGCCGCGCGCGGCCCCGATCCGCGACCCCTGCGTCCCAGGAACCCCCGACGCTCGCCGTGACGCTCCTCGCCTCGCTGCGGACGCTGATGTCCGTCGGCTTCGGTCTCCGTGATTTCTTTCCGCGTCCGGCGCCCGCGCCCGCGCAGGACGACCCGCTCACGCTCGAGCTGCTCCGGCGCGCCGACGAAGCGCGTGCGGGGGGCCGACCCCAGGAGGCTGGCACGCTCTACCGGCAGATCCTCCAGACGCGGCGAGGCCACCTCGGCGCGCTGCGCGGTTGCCGCGAGCTCGCGGTCGAGGCCGGCGAGTGGCGTCAGGTGCTCGACCTCCAGCACCGTATCCTCGGCGCCGTCGGCGCCACCGAGCGAGCGCGGGAGACCGAATGGCTCGCCGTCGCATACTACGAGCTTGGGCGCGCGGAGCTCGCCCGCGGGAACGCGAGCGCCGCGCTCCCGCATCTCAAGAACGCCGTGCGCGCCGACCGCCGCTTCCTGCCCGGGGTGCTGGCGCTCGGAGACGCCCACGAGATGGTCGGCGAGCATCGCGACGCCGTGCGCGCCTGGGAGCGGGCCGCGGAGGTCCAGCCCGCGCTGCCGCTCCTCGCGCGCCTCGAGCGCGCCTACCGCGAGGAGGGACGCCCGACCCGGATGATCGCCCTCTATCGCACCGCGATCGAGCGCGCCCCCGACGACCTGTCTCTGGCCGTGGCGCTCGGCCGCGTCTTCTTCGAGCTCGAGATGCTCGACGAGGCCGCCGACCAGTTCGAGAAGGTCGAGGTGCAGGCGCCCGACCTTCCCGCCGTCCACGCCTTCCTCGGCGCCGTGTTCGAGCGGCGCGGCGAGACACGCGTGGCCTTCGCCGAGTACCGGCGCGCCCTCCAGCTCGCCCGTGCCTTCGACTGGCCGCACCGTTGCGATGCGTGCGGGGCCACGGCCGCAGGGTGGCAGGATCGGTGTGAGCACTGCCGCCGCTTCAACACGCTGCACCCCGCGCGTCCGTAGGGCGAGTGTCGCGACCGATGACGACGGGCGGGTCGGAGCCGCGCGGCGCCCTTCTCGGGCCGGCCACGGATCCCCCTGGACTCGCCTCGGGCGCCGCACGCCGTGCGGGTTCGTGCGTGCCCGGGGGCGTCGCGGCACTCGCGACGGCCGTCCTCGACCTCGTCTTCCCGGCGCTCTGTCCGGTGTGCGAGACCCGCCTCGGGGCGGGCCGCCGCGATCCCCTGTGCGGCGGCTGCTGGGACGCGATCGCGCGCATCGCGCCGCCGTACTGCGACGCGTGCGGGATGCCCGGCCCGCCGTGCTGCGCGCGATGCGCCGCCGAGCCGCGCGCCTGGGACTACGCGCGGAGTGCGGCGCGTTACGAGGGGCCGCTGCGTGAGGCGCTGCACGCATTCAAGTTCGGGGCCCGGCGCGCGCTCGCGCGGCCGCTCGGCGACCTGCTGGTCGAGCAGTGCGCCGCCGCGCTGCCTCAGGGCGTCGCCTGCGTGGTACCCGTGCCGCTCGCCTGGGAGCGCGAGCGGGAGCGCGGCTTCAACCAGGCGCGCCTCCTCGCCGCGCGCGTCGCGACGCGTCTCGGGGTCCCGCTCCGGCCGCGATGGGTGGCGCGGGTCCGGACGACCCAGCCGCAGAGTGACCTCTCTGCGGAGGCGCGGTGGGCGAACGTCCTCGGCGCATTCCGCGCGTCGGCCGCGGCGGCCGGCCGGCACGTGCTCGTCGTCGACGACGTCTTCACCACGGGCGCCACGCTCGCCGCGTGCACGCGCGCGCTCCGCGACGCTGGGGCGGCCCGGATCGGAGTGCTGACAGTTGCCCGCGTCGTCTGAGCCACCGTATAATCGAGACAGGTTCGCTGTGCGGCAGCCCCCACAAGGAGCCCTTCGATGAGCATTCGAGTCGGCGTCAACGGATTCGGTCGCATCGGGCGCGTCTTCTTCCGAACGGCCCTCGAGGCGAAGGACATCGAGGTCGTCGGGGTCAACGACCTGGCGGACGCCAAGACGCTGGGCCACCTGCTGAAGCACGACTCCGTCCACGGCACGCTGGCGGCCGACGTCACCACCAAGGACGAGGCGATCTTCGTCAACGGGCGCGAGACCCGCGTGTGCAAGCTCAAGGATCCGGCGACGCTGCCGTGGAAGGAGCTCGGGGTCGATGTCGTCGTCGAGTCCACCGGCCTCTTCCGCGACACCGCGACGGCGTCGAAACATCTCCAGGCGGGCGCGAAGAAGGTCGTCATCACGGCGCCCGCCAAGGACCCCGACGTCACGATCGTCCTCGGCGTCAACGAGCAGGCCTACGACCCGGCGAAGCATCGGATCATCTCGAACGCGTCGTGCACGACCAACTGCCTCGCCACGACGGTGAAGGTGCTCGACGACGCGTTCGGTGTGACGCGGGGCTTCGCCTCGACGGTGCACTCGTACACGAACGACCAGCCCGTGCACGACTTCCCGCACCAGGACCTCCGGCGCGCGCGCGCGGCGGCGGTCAGCATGATCCCGACGACGACGGGCGCGGCAACCGCGGTCGGCCTCGTGCTCCCGAAGCTCAAGGGCAAGCTCGACGGCATCGCCATCCGCGTGCCGACCATCAACGTCTCCGTGGTGGACCTCGTCGCGGAGCTCGGCAAGCCCGCCACGGTGGCCGCGGTGAACGACGCCTTCCGCGCCGCGGCCAGGGGCCGGCTCCGCGGCATCCTCGACGCCACGGACGAGGAGCTCGTCTCGTGCGACTTCAACGGCAACCCGCACTCGTCCATCGTGGACCTGCCGTCCACGGCGCTCGTCGAGGGGAACCTGATCAAGGTCCTGGCGTGGTACGACAACGAGTGGGGCTACTCCTCCCGGGTGCGCGACCTGATCCGGTTCATCGCGAAGACGCTGTAGGCCGGGCGTGCCCAAGCTGACGATCGCGCAGCTCGAGCTCGCCGGCAAGCGTGTCTTCCTCCGCGCCGACCTCAACGCGCCGCTCGCCGGGGGCCAGGTGTCGGACGACACGCGCCTTCGCGCGGTGCTGCCCACGATCCGGTACGCGCTGACGGCGGGCGCGGCGGTTGTCCTCGCCTCGCATCTCGGCCGGCCCAAGGGCAAGACAGCGGAGTACTCGATGCGTCCCGTCGCCGAGCGCCTCGGGGCACTGCTCGGCCACCCCGTCGAGCTCGCCTCCGACTGCGTCGGGCCTGAGACCGCCGCGCGCGCGCGGGCGCTCCGGCCGGGCGAGATCCTCCTCCTCGAGAATCTCCGGTTCCATCCCGAGGAGGAGAAGAACGACGACGCGTTCGCCGGGGAGCTCGCCACCCTCGCGGACTGCTACGTGAACGACGCGTTCGCCGCCGCGCACCGGGCGCACGCCTCGATCGACGCGATCACGCGTCACCTGCGGCCAGCCGTGGCCGGCCTGCTCATGGAGCAGGAGCTCGCCGCGCTCGGCCGCATCCTCGAGGCGCCGGCCCGCCCGCTCCTGGCGATCCTCGGCGGCGCGAAGGTGTCGGACAAGCTCGTGCTGGTCTCACACCTGCTGGGACGGGTAGACGCCCTCCTGATCGGCGGCGGGATGGCGTTCAACTTCCTCCTGGCGCTCGGTCACGCGGTGGGGCGCTCGCTCGTCGAGGTCGAACGCGTGGAGACGGCGCGCGCCGCGCTCGAGGCGGCGCGCCGCCGCGGCGTCCGCGTCGTGCTCCCCGTGGACGTGCTCGCCGCCGAGGGCCTCGACAGCCCGTCGGGCCGCACGGTCGGCGTGCGCGAGATCCCGGCCGACCTCATGGGCCTCGACATCGGCCCGCGCACCGTCGAGGCGTTCGCCGCCGAGCTGCGGACGGCGAGGACCATCGCGTGGAACGGGCCGATGGGCGTCTTCGAGAAGGCGCCGTTCGCCGGCGGCACGGTCGCGGTCGCGCGCGCGGTGGCCTCGGCGCCGGCCTTCTCGGTCATCGGCGGCGGCGACACGATCGCCGCGGTGGCGCAGGCGGGCGTGACGGACCGGATCGGCTACATCTCGACAGCGGGCGGCGCGTTCCTCGAGTACCTGGAGGGGCGCAAGCTCCCGGGCGTCGAGGCCCTCGCGGAGGCGGCATGAGGACGCCACTCGTCATCGGCAACTGGAAGATGCACGGTACCGTCGCGGAGGCGAAGGTGCTCGCCGGCGCGATCCGCGAGGGCCTGCGGCGGCCGCGCGGCGTCCAGGTGGTCCTCTGCCCGCCGTTCACGGCGCTCGCCGCCGTCGGCGAGCTCCTCGCGGGGGGCCCGATCCTCCTGGGCGCGCAGACCTGCCACCACGAGGCGGCGGGCCCCCACACGGGCGAGGTCGCACCCCCGATGCTCGTCGAGCTCGGCTGCCGGTACGTGCTGCTCGGCCACTCCGAGCGCCGCAAGGAGATCGGCGAGTCCGACGAGCTGATCAACCGGAAGGTCCGCGCCGCGCTCGCGCACGGTCTCACGCCCGTGCTCTGCGTCGGCGAGACCGCCGACGAGCGCCGTCAGGGGCTGACGTTCACGACGGTCGAGGGCCAGCTGCGCGCCGGCATCGCCGGCCTGACGCCGGACCAGACCGTCAAGGCGGTGCTCGCCTACGAGCCCGTCTGGGCGATCGGCACCGGCGTGAACGCGACGTCCGGTCAGGCGGCCGAGGTGCACGGCTACCTCCGCGGGCTGGTTGCCGAGCTCGCCTCGAAGGAGATCGCGCAGGCCGTCCGGATCCTCTACGGCGGCAGCGTCAAGGCCGAGAACGTGGAGGGCCTCGTCGCCGAGGCGGAGATCGACGGCGCGCTCGTCGGTGGCGCCAGCCTGAACGCGCCGGGGTTCATCACGATCGTCAAGAAGGCGGCGCGCGGCGGCGCGGCGTCGAAGGAGTGAGGGGATGTTCACAGCGTTGATCGTCGTCCACATCCTCGCGTCCTTCGCGATCATCGGCATCGTGCTGCTGCAGGCGGGCAAGGGCGCCGACATCGGCTCCGCGTTCGGGGGCGCCGGCACCCAGGCGGTCTTCGGCTCGATGGGGACGCCGACGGTCCTCGGGAAGATCACGACCGCAATCGCGATCATCTTCACGCTGACGTCGTTCAGCCTCGCCCTCATGGGCGGCGAGCGCAGCGGCTCGGTCGTACGCGAAGCGCCCCCGGCGCCGAGCGCGCCGGCGCCGGCCGTGCCGACGCCGGGCGGGCCCGCCCCGGCCGCGCCCGCCCCCGCCCCCGTGGCGCCGGCGCCGCCTGGCCAGACACGCTGAGCGTGAAGCTGCCTCTCGCCGTCGTCCCGCTGGCGCTCGCGGCCGCCCTCGCTCTCGCGGCGTGCGGCGGTGAGGCCGACAGCGCGGTCGAGCAGGGGAGCGCCCGCCCCGGCGAGAAGCCCGCCTACGGTGACACCTTCATCGAGTCGCTGACGGGGAACATCTCGGGCCTGATCCCGAACGTGCTGAGCGACAGCGCCTCGTTCGAGATCGGCTCGATGCTCTACAGCGGGCTCATCACCCGCGACAAGGACCTCAACATCATCGGCGAGCTCGCCGAGTCGTGGACGTTCAGCCAGGATTGCCTCGATCTCACCTTCAACCTGCGCCGGAACGTGCGCTGGCACGACGGCCGGCCCTTCACCGCGGCGGACGTGGTCTTCACCTACGAGACGATGATCCACCCGAAGACGCCGACGGCGTATCGCGAGGACTTCAAGGCGGTCGCCGAGGTCGCGGCGCCGGATCCGTATACGCTGCGGGTCCGCTACAAGCAGCCCTACGCGAAGGCCCTCCAGAGCTGGGGCCTCTGGATGCTGCCCCGGCACCTGCTGGAGTCGTACGTGCGCGAGGGCCGGCTTCGCGAGGCGCCGCAGAACCGGTCGAACCCGGTCGGCACCGGCGCGTACCGGTTCGGCGAATGGAAGCCGGGCGAGAAGGTGGTGCTCGTCGCCAACCCCGACTACTTCGAGGGACGCCCGCACCTCGGGCGCGTCGTGTACCGCATCATTCCGAGCCAGGCGACCATCTTCCTCGAGCTGAAGGCCAAGGGCGTGGACGCGGCCGGGCTCACGGCGCTCCAGTTCAAGCGGCAGACCGAGTACCCGGCGTTCCGCAAGGCGTACCACAAGTACGAGTACCCGGCGAATGCCTACACCTACCTCGGCTTCAACCTGAAAGACCCGCGCTTCGCCGACCGGCGCGTCCGGCAGGCGATCGCGCACGCGATCAACAAGCGCGAGCTGATCGACGGCGTCCTGCTCGGCCTCGGGCGCGAGGCCACGGGCCCCTACAAGCCGGGGACGTGGGCGCACAACCCGGACGTCCCGACGTACCCGTACGACATGGCGAAGGCGCGGGCGCTCCTCGCCGCCGCGGGCTGGACGGAGACAAACGCCGACGGCGTCCTCGTCAGGAACGACCAGCCGTTCACGTTCGAGCTCCTGACGAACCAGGGGAACGACGAGCGCAAGAAGGTCGCGGAGATCGTCCAAGCCTCGCTGAAGGAGCTCGGCATCCAGGTGGACATCCGCGTGATCGAGTGGGCGTCCTTGCTGAAGGAGTACATCAAGAAGCGCCGGTTCGAGGCGATCATCCTCGGCTGGGGTATCGGCCTCGACCCCGACCAGTACGAGATCTGGCACTCATCGAAGACGGGGCCGGACGAGCTCAACCACATCTCCTACGCGAACCCGGAGGTGGACGCGCTCCTGGAGCAGGGGCGGACGTCGTGCCGCCAGGCGGAGCGCAAGAAGTTCTACGACCGGCTCCAGACGATCCTCGCCGAGGACCAGCCGATCGTGTTCCTCTACTTCCGCGACGCGCTGCCCGTCGTCTCCTCGCGCGTCCGCGGCATCGTGCCGGCGCCGAGCGGGATCCGCTACAACTTCAACGAGTGGTACGTGCCGACGCACCTGCAGCGCTACACCGCGGGGTGACCGCGCGCGTTGGGATACAATAGCGCGCCATGCTCCGGTACGCGCTGCGGCGTCTCCTCCTCGCCGTCCCGCTCCTGATCGGCATCACCTTCGTCTCCTTCATCGTGATCCACCTGGCGCCGGGCACGCCGGGCGAGGTCCAGACCGGCGACCTGAGCATCCAGTCGGACCGTGACGTCCAGAAGCTCCTGATGGAGCTCTACGACCTCGACAAGCCGCTCCACGTCCAGTACGCGAAGTGGCTCACCCGCCTCGTCCGCTTCGACTTCGGCCGATCGTTCTCGCCCGACGCGCGGCCCGTCCTCCAGAAGATCGGCGAGCGGCTCCCGATCACGCTGCTGCTCAACGTCGTCGAGATGCTGATCATCATCGCCCTCGCGGTGCCCATCGGCGTCCTCTCCGCGACGCGCCAGTACTCCATGTTCGACAAGGTCACGACGGTCTTCGTGTTCGTGGGCTTCGCCACGCCGGACTTCTGGCTGGCGCTCCTGCTCATGATCCTGTTCGGCGTCCAGCTCGGGTGGCTGCCGATCTCGGGCCTGCGCTCGCTCAACTGGGAATACCTGTCGTTCTGGCGCCAGCAGGGGGACTTCGCGAGCCACCTCGTGCTGCCGATCATCGTCGCCACCTTCGGCGGGCTCGCCGGCTTCTCGCGCTACATGCGCCAGTCCATGCTCGAGGTCATCCGACAAGACTACGTGCAGTCGGCGCGCGCCAAGGGGCTCGCCGAGCGCGTCGTGATCGGCAAGCACGCGCTGCGGAACGCGATGCTGCCGATCGTGACGGTGCTCGGCCTGTCGCTGCCGGGGCTCATCGGCGGCAGCGTGATCGTGGAGTCCATCTTCGCGATCCCGGGGATGGGCCAGCTCATGGTCCAGGCGGTGTTCGAGCGCGACTATCCGGTGATCATGGGCAACCTCGTCATCGTCGCGACGCTCACGCTCGGCGCCAACCTCCTCGCCGACGTCACCTACGGCCTCGTCGATCCGCGGATCCGCGTGGGCGCGCGGCGGGGACGGCGCTGAGAGCCTTCTGGCGCGCGCTCCGGCGCAACCGCCTGGCGCTGGTCGGCGGCCTCATCGTGGTCCTGCTCGCGCTGCTCGCGATCCTGGCGCCCGCGCTCGCGCCGTGGGACCCCAACCGGCCCGACGTGAGGAAGATCCTCGACGCCCCCTCGGGCATCCACCCGCTCGGCACCGACCAGCTCGGTCGCGATGTGCTCTCGCGGATGCTCTACGGCGCGCGCGTGTCGCTCGCGGTGGGCTTCGTGTCCGTCGGCATCGCGTCGCTGATCGGGACCATGCTCGGCGCCGCCGCCGGCTACCACGGCGGCGTGGTGGACGCGACGCTCATGCGGCTCGTCGACCTCATGCTCGTCTTCCCACGCTTCTTCCTGCTCCTCGCGGTGCTGGCGTTCCTGCGCCCGTCCATCTGGACGATCATGGCCGTCATCGGGCTCACGGGCTGGATGGGCGTCGCGCGCCTCGTACGCGCCGAGTTCCTGGCGCTCAAGGAGCGCGAGTTCGTCGTGTGGTCCCAGGCCGTCGGCGCGAGCGGGCTGCGGATCGTCTGGCGCCACATCCTGCCGAATGCGATGGCGCCGGTGCTGGTCGCGATGACGCTCGGCATCCCGGCCGCGATCCTGACCGAGTCGGGCCTGTCCTTCCTCGGGCTCGGCGTCCAGCCGCCGCACGCGACCTGGGGCAACATCCTCAACGAGGGCAAGGACGCGATCGAGATCGGCTGGTGGCTCTCCGTCTACCCGGGGCTCGCGATCCTCGTCACGGTCCTGTCCTACAACCTCCTCGGCGAGGGGATCCGAGACGCGCTCGACCCGCGGCTCCGCCAGAGCGTCGGGAGAATTGTCACGCGCCGATAGGCGCGTTATACTGCGCTCTCGTCTCGCGCCGAAGTGGCGGAATTGGCAGACGCGCACGTTTGAGGGGCGTGTGGGGCAACCCGTGGGGGTTCGAGTCCCCCCTTCGGCACCATCATCGGATGAGCGACGCGCGCCGGGCTCAGGCCACCCACGATGCACGCCGGCCTCGCGGACCCCGCTACGAATGAGCGACGCGCGCCGGGCTCGGCCACCCACGATGCACGCCGGCCTCGCGGACCCCGCTACGAATGAGCGACGCGCGCCGGGCTCAGGCCACCCACGATGCACGCCGGCCTCTGCAGCCCGATCCGTCTCCGAACGCTCGCTCGATGTCGCCGCCGCTCGGGCTCGCCTGATGTGCCGGGGCGTTCTCCTGGCGGGCCTCGGCGCGGCGCTGGCGCTCAGTCCGTCGATCGCCCGCGCCGACGCCACCTACGAGATGACGCTCCGGACGACGGACACGCTCGTCGGCGGAACGGTCGAGCTGGAGCAGCGCATCGTCGTCGGCGTCAAGGGCGGCCGGCTGCGGCAGGAGGCGACCGGGGTCCGCGCGGTGGTGACCCGGCGGGGCGCGCGCTACGAGAAGCCCGGCCATCGCCTCACCCTCGAACAGCTCGACCACGGGCGTCGGTTCGAGATCGATCTCGACGCCGCCACGTACGACGAGGAGACGTTCGCGGACGCGCGGCAGCAGCGGGAGACACAGCTCGCGGCGGCCGAGAAGGCGCTGGGCATCGCCTCTCGTGAGGCGACCCCGTCGCTCCCCGTGTCGGTGGACCGGACCGGAGAGCGGCTCTCCGTCCACGGCCGGGAGTGTGAGCGGGTCGTCCTGCGATCGACGCGAGAGGTCGTCGTCGTGGGCGGACGCGGGGCCTCGCGGACGGAGACAGGTCCCTCGCGCTTCGTCATGACCTTCGATCTGTGCCTCGCCCCCCACATGGCGCCCCTGGCCGAGGCGCAGGCACTCGAGGCGCGGATCGCCGACCTCACGGGAGCGCGCGGGGCGCCGCAGGACCGCGAGCTCAGGGTCTTCGCGCGCCGGCGCGACGTCTTTGCGGTCTTCGAGCTGATGCATCGCCTGTTGGAGCGCGAGCAGAACCGCCTGGGGGGCGTAGCCCTCCGCTGGGAGCGGGTGTTCTCTGGGCCTGGCCGGGACGAGCCCCAGGCGACGCTCGTGCGACAGCGCGGGGAGATCACGCGCATCGAGGGCGGGTCACTCGACGCGAGCGCCTTCGAACTGCCGTCCGGGCTGACTCGAGATCCACGCTCGGCCGGGGGTGAGAAGCCTTGACAACGCTCCTCGCCGGATGCTTTATCTTGCCCTGCGCAGGTGCCGGGTGTGGACCGCGCCCGGGTCAGCAGCGCGTGCAGGAGGCCCTCGACAGGAGGTACACGTTAATGATGCGACATCTGCCCGCGGTGACCGTCAACTGGGCTGCCGTACTTCTGCTCGTTGCCGCGGGTGCTGCGCCAGCGCAGGCCCAAGGCCCCTCGGTCACCCACACCACCGTCACCGACCAGATGCTCTCCAATGCCTCCCGCGACGCCAAGAACTGGCTCTCGTACGGCAAGGACTACAGCAACACCCGGTACACGAGCTCGAAGCGGATCAATGCCCGAAACGCGGGCGCGCTGGTGCCGCGTTGGGTGTACCAGACCGGCGGCCCCATCGGGTCCTTCGAGACGACGCCCCTGGTGGTTGACGGCGTCATGTACCTCACCACGCCGTTCAACCACGCCATCGCGCTGGACGCCAGGACGGGCAAGCAGCTCTGGCGCTACGAACACAAGATGGGCGGCAGCCCGATCATCTGCTGCGGCCCCAACAACCGCGGCCTCGCCGCCGCCTACGGCCGCGTCTACATGGCGACGCTGGACGCCCACTTGGTGGCCCTCGACCAGAAGACCGGCAAGGTGGTGTGGGACGTCGAGGTCGCGGATGCCACCGCCGGTTACAGCCTGACGATCGCCCCGCTCGCCTACAAGGGGCTGATCATCGTCGGCAATTCGGGCGCCGAGTACGGCGTGCGCGGCTTCGTCGACGCGTACAACGCGACTGACGGCAAGCAGACGTGGCGGTTCTGGACCATCCCCGACACCGGTTGGGAGGGCACGTGGAGCCCGACCACCTGGGAGGGCGAGAAGCTCAATCGGGATCTCAACAAGGAGAAGGCCGACTTCGCGAAGCACAAGGACGCCTGGCAGCGGGGCGGCGGGTCCACCTGGATGACGCCGGCCGTCGACCCGGCGACCAACACGCTCTTCATCGTGGTCGGCAATCCCTCACCCGACCTCGATGGCGAGATCCGGCCGGGCGACAACCTCTACACCGAGTCCATGGTCGCGCTGGACGTCACGACGGGGAAATACAAGTGGCACTACCAGTACGTGCCCCACGACGTCTGGGACCTCGACGCGGTCAGCCCGGCCGTGCTGTTCGAGACGATGGTGGACGGCCGGCGCGTGAAGGCCGTCGGCCACGCCGGAAAGACCGGGTGGTACTACGTCCACCATCGCGCGACCGGCAAACTCATCCGGAAGTCCCAAGCCTTCGTCCCGCAGGAGAACATGTTCGCCCAGCCGACGGCCACGGGCGTACGGATGCTCCCGGGCGCCAACGGCGGGTCCGAGTGGTCGCCGGTCGCCTACAGCCCGGACACGCAGATGGTGTACGTCCTCGGGCTGCACCAGCCCATGAACTACATCACCCACTCCGCGCCCTTCGATCGCGGGAAGCTGTGGCTCGGGAGCGCCTTCGTGGCCATTCCCGGTGAGCAGCAGTCAGGGACCTTCAGCGCGATCGACGTCAACACGGGAAAGATCGCCTGGCAGAACAAGCTGCCGGACCCGCTGATCGGCGGGGCCCTCGCCACGGCGGGTGGCGTGGTCTTCACCGGTGGCGACGGCACCGGCAACTTCTACGCGTTCGACGCGAAGACCGGCAAGGAGCTGTGGCGGTTCCAGTGCGGCGCCGGCGTCAACGCCGCCCCGATCTCGTTCGAGATCGACGGCGAGCAGTTCATCGCCGTCGCCGCGGGCGGCAACTTCCAGCTCCGCTTCCCTTACGGCGACAGCGTCTTCGTTTTTGGCCTGCCGAAGAAGCGCTGACGCCGGCCCGCGGCGCCCTGCGGGGAGGCGGCTCGGGCCGCCTCCCCGTCGCCCGTCGGTATCCTTGTTCACGTCCGCCCGGAGGCTCTCGAGCATGAGCACCGTCGGCCGAGTCGCGCTCGCGAGCCTCGGCCTCGTGCTGACCTCGTGGCTGCTCCCCGTCCGGGCCGACGAGATCACCCCCGCGTGGATGACGGTCGACGCCGTGAAGCGGAGCATCCGTCTGCTGATCGCCGGCTCCGCCGACGGCACGAACGGCACGATGAACTTCAACGGCTACGGACAGGGCGAGATGAGCGTGAACGTCCCGCTCGGTTGGACGGTGCGCGTGGACTTCGAGAACAAGGGCCTGGCGGCGCTGCCCCACAGCCTCGTGATCATCAACCCGGTGACGCCGCTGCCGATCGAGGGCGGCGTGCCCGCCTTCCCCCGCGCCCTGACGGTCAAGCTCGTCCCCGGCCTCCTGGCGGGGGAGACCGACTCGTTCGAGTTCGTCGCGGACAAGGAGGGCCGGTTCCTCTTCTTCTGCGGCGTGACCGGCCACGGCGTCGCGGGGATGTGGGACTACCTGAGCGTGTCGAAGGAGGTGACGCTCCCGAGTGTCCACGTCACGCGCAAGAAGTAGACGACCGACGCGTCATCGCCCGGCCGCGGCCGCCGGCGCGCTCGGGCTGCTCCTGGTGCTCGTCGCGCTCGGTGCGGCCGGCGGGCGCGAACCGACGAGCCTCCTCGAGCACGACGGGCACGCCTGGCGGCGCCTCGGCGAGGACGAGAAGCTCGCGCTCCTCACGGGCTTTCTCATCGGCGCGGCGCTGGAGCACGGGCTCTCCGTCTCCGCCGAGGCGCCGATGTCGCCGCCCGCGTTCCTGGAGACGCTGCGGAAGGACCGGCGCCTGCGGTTCCCCTTCGCGCCCAGCGTTTACAAGGCGCGTCTCGAGGATTTCTACCACTACCGGGACCGCCTCGACATTCCTCTCTACCGGGCGCTGTTCCTGATCAACGAGCAGATCGAGCAGGGCGGCCGCGCCCACTGAATCCGTATGGCATAATGATTCGGTTTGAGCGAACGGAATAATTGCTCATGATGCGCTCACTCCCGGTCATCCAGCCCGAGAGCCCGCGCGACGGGCGCAAGCCGCCGTGGCTCAAGGTTCGCGCGCCCGGCGGCCCGAACTACATGCGCCTCAAGCACCGCATGCGCGAGTGGAACCTCCATTCCGTCTGCGAGGAGGCCCGCTGCCCGAACATCGGCGAGTGCTGGGAGGACGCGACGGCGACCTTCATGATCCTGGGCGACGTGTGCACGCGCCACTGCGGCTACTGCGCGATCGCGCACGGTCGGCCCACGTGGGAGGACCGCGAGGAGCCCGAGCGCATCGGCCGCGCGATCGGCGAGCTCGGCCTCGAGTACGTGGTGATCACGTCGGTCAACCGCGACGACCTCGCCGACGGCGGCGCCGGGCACTGGGCGGAGACCCTCCGCGCCGTGCATCGGCACGCCCCGCGCTGCCGCGTCGAGGCGCTGATCCCCGATTTCCAGGGGAGCGCCGCGTCGCTCGCCACGGTGCTCGAGGCACGGCCCGCGATCCTGAACCACAACACGGAGACGGTCCCGCGCCTCTACAAGGTGGCGCGGCACGGCGGCCGGTACGCACGGGCGCTTGAGCTCTTCCGCCGCGCCCGCGAGCTCGCGCCGGCGATCCCGACCAAGTCGGGCATCATCCTCGGGCTCGGCGAAGAGCGCGACGAGCTGCTGGCCACGCTGCGCGACCTCCGCGAGGTCGGCGTGTCCATTCTCACCCTCGGCCAGTACCTCCGACCCTCGGCGCAGCACCTGCCGGTTGCGCGCTACTATCACCCCGACGAGTTCTCCGAGCTCGCGGCGCTCGGGCGCGGGCTCGGCTTCAGCCACGTCGAGGCCGGCCCGCTGGTGCGCAGCTCCTACCACGCCAAGCGCCAGGCCGACGCCGCGCAGCCACACGCATGAGTGACGTGACGCTGCTCATGACCTTTGCCTTCGCCGCGCTCGTCGCGGGCGCCCTGCTCGGGATCCCCAAGCTCATCGCGCCGCGGCGGCTCACCCCGGTGAAGGCGGAGCCGTTCGAGTGCGGCATGGACCCGATCGCCGTCGCCGAGGGGCGTTTCGCGATCAAGTTCTCGACGGTCGCGATCTTCTTCATCCTCATCGACATCGAGCTCATGTTCGTCTGGCCGTGGGCGGTCCTCTACCGCGAGCTCGGCTGGTTCGGGTTCGCCGAGATGCTGGTGTTCCTGGGCATCCTGATGCTCGGGTTCCTCTACATCTGGCGCAAGGGAGGGCTCGAGTGGGACTAGGCAGCTTCTTCACGTCGAAGCTCGACGAGGCCATCGGCTGGGCGCGGAAATACTCGATCTTCCAGTACCCATTCGTCACCGCGTGCTGCGGCATGGAGTACATGGCGACGGCGTGCTCGCACTACGACATCGACCGCTTCGGCGCGGGGCTCCCGCGCTTCTCGCCGCGCCAGGCGGACGTGCTCTTCGTCGTCGGCACGATCAGCCACAAGATGGCACCCGTCCTGAAGCGCGTGTACGACCAGATGACCGAGCCGAAGTGGGTCGTCGCCTTCGGCGTCTGCACCTGTACGGGCGGCTTCTACAACAACTACGCGACGGTCCAGGGGATCGACACGATCATCCCCGTGGACGTCTACATCCCGGGCTGTCCGCCGCGCCCCGAGTCGGTCATCGACGGTCTCATGAAGCTCCAGGACAAGATCGCCACGCAGACGCAGAGGTATTGATGGACGGCGCGGCGGTCCTGGACGCGATCCGCCAGCGCGCCGACGTCGTCGAGACGCACGCGCACCGGGGCGATGCCACCGTCGTCGTGACGCGCGAGGCGCTCCCGCGCGTGCTCGCCCTCTGCCGCGACGAGCCGGCGCTCGCCTTCGACATGCTGATGGATCTCACCGCGGTGGACTACCTGAAATATCCCGGGCGCGAGGATGGGCCGCGCTTCGAGGTCGTCTACCACCTCTATTCGCTCGCGCACAACCACCGCGTGCGGGTCAAGACGCGCGTGGACGAGGACGACGCGGTCGTGCCGAGCGCCGTGGGCCTCTGGCCCAGCGCGAACTGGTTCGAGCGCGAGGTGTGGGACATGTTCGGCGTGCGTTTCAGCGGCCACCCGAACCTGGTGCGGCTGCTCCTCTACGAGGAGTTCGTCGGCCACCCGCTGCGCAAAGACTACCCGATCGAGCGGCGGCAGCCCCTGATCGGCCCCGCGCAGTAGGACGACGATGGCGGAGACAACGCGACGCGAGTTCATGCTGGGCGAGGGCAGCGGCACCGGCAGCGGGAGCCAGAACCTCCACGTCGGCATGGGGCCCGCCCACCCGGCGATGCACGGGATCATCCGGATCACGACCGAGCTCGACGGTGAGACCATCGTGAAGGCCGACGTCGAGATCGGCTACCTGCACCGGGCATTCGAGAAGGACTGCGAGGAGGGCGGCTACAACAACGCGATCCCCTACACGGACCGGCTGAACTACGTCTCGCCCCTCATCAACAACTTCGGTTACTGCGCCGCGATCGAGAAGCTCCTCGGCATCGACGTCACCGAGCGGTGCAAGTACATCCGCGTGATCATGTCGGAGATCTCCCGGATCTGCGACCACCTGACGTGCATCGGCGCCTCCGCCATGGAGCTCGGCGCCTTCACCGTCTTCCTCTACATGATCAAGGCGCGCGAGTTCCTGTGGGAACTCGTCGAGGACGTCACCGGGGCGAGGCTCACGATCTCGTACGGCCGCGTGGGCGGCGTCAAGGCCGACCTGCCTGATGGCTTCTCGGCGAAGACCACCAAGGCCTTCAAGGAGACGCGCGAGGTCCTCGACGAGGTGCATCGCCTGCTGACCGGCAACCGGATCTTCCTGGACCGGATGGTGGGCCTGGGCGCGCTCGGCCGCGAGGAGACGATCGCGTACGCGATCACCGGGCCCCTCCTCCGCGCGGTCGGCGTGCCGTACGACGTGCGCCGCGCCCAGCCCTACGATGTCTACGACCGGCTCGAGTTCGAGATCCCGACCCAGAAGGACGGCGACAACTTCGCGCGCTACCTCGTGCGTATGGCCGAGATGGAGCAGTCCATGCGCATCGTCGAGCAGGCGCTCGCGCGGATCCCGGGCGGGGCGATCAACGTCGACGCGGCGGGGCGGCCGATCGACCCCGCGGCCTACGTGGACCTCGGCAAGCAGGGGAAGACCGAGGGGCTCCTGCTCGTGCCGATCACGCTCTCGCCGAACCTCCAGGGCCAGCAGCGCGCCGCGCTCGAGCGCGTCAACGTGCACGACAAGCGCGTCGTCCTCCCCTCCAAGGAGACGACGTACGGCTCGATCGAGGGGCTCATGAACCACTTCATGCTGATCATGGAAGGGTCCGGGATCAGGCCGCCGCTCGGCGAGGCGTACGCCGCGGTCGAGGGCGCGAACGGCGAGCTCGGCTTCTACGTCGTCTCCGACGGCACCGACCGCCCGTACCGCGTCCGCTGCCGGCCGCCGTGCCTGCCCCCGATGGCGGCGCTCTCCCGGATGATCGAGGGCGGGATGGTCGCCGACCTCATTCCGACGTTCGGCTCCGTGAACATGATCGGCGGGGAGCTCGATCGATGAGCAGCCACGCGCGGGTGGTCGAGGAGCGCCACGGGTTCCCCGGGGCGGTCCGAGCGTGGGGGGGTGTGGGGGGCCATGTCGGGGCCCCCCACGTCGATCGATGAGCGGGCAGGCGCGGGTTCCGTCCGCGGCGCACGCCGGCCTGGCGAGCCCCGCGCAGGTCACGTTCTCCCCGGCGCAACTCGCGGAGGTGCGGCGGCTCCAGGGGCTCTATCCCGACCCGCGCGCCGCCCTGTTGCCGGTGCTCCACATGGCGCAGGACACCTTCGGGTACGTCTCGCTGGAGGTGGAGGAGTACGTCGCCGGGCTGTTCGCCCTGTCGCCGGCCCACGTCCACGAGGTCGTGACCTTCTACACGCTCTACTTTCAGACGCCGAAGGGCCGCCACGTCGTCGCCGTCTGCCACAACCTCTCGTGCCACCTCGCGGGCGCCCGGGCCATCATCGAGCACCTCGAGGCGAGGCTCGGCGTCGCGGTCGGAGAGACGACCGACGACGGCCGCGTGACCCTGCAGTCGGTCGAGTGCCTCTGCGCCTGCGAGCACGCGCCGATGATGCAGGTGGACGACCGCTACGAGTTCGACCTCACGCCCGAGAAGGTCGACCGCATCCTCGAGAGGCTCCGGTGACCGCCGAGAAGCTCCTCATGCGCAACTTCGACCGCGCGGACTCCCATACGCTCGAGGCGTACCGCGCGACCGGCGGCTACACGGCCTGGCCGAAGGCGCAGGCCCTGGACCCCGCGGCGATCGTCGAGGAGGTCAAGCAGTCGAACCTCCGCGGTCTCGGCGGCGCCGGGTTCCCGACGGGGACGAAGTGGTCGTTCATTCCGAAGAACCACACTGGGCCGGTCTACCTCGTCATCAACGCCGACGAGGGCGAGCCGGGGACGTTCAAGGACCGCTACCTCCTCGAGCGCGACCCGCACGCCCTCCTCGAGGGGATGCTCGTCGCCGCGCGTGCGATCCGCTCGGCCCGGGGCTTCGTCTACGTCCGCGGCGAGTACGTCGAGCCCTGGCGGCGCTTCGCCGCCGCCGTGCGGGAGGCGTACGACGCCGGGTACCTCGGCCGGGGCTTCGACGTCGTGGTGCATCGGGGCGCCGGCGCATACATCTGCGGCGAGGAGACGGGCCTGATCGCATCGCTCGAGGGGAAGAAGGGCTGGCCGAAGCTCAAGCCGCCGTTTCCGGCGATCAAGGGCGCCTTCGGCGCGCCGACGATCGTGAACAACGTCGAGACGATCTGCCACGTGCCGCACATCATCAACCGCGGGGCCGCATGGTTCGCGGCGCTCGGGACCAAGACCCAGGGCGGGACGCGGATGTACTCGGTCTCCGGGCGGGTGAAGCGGCCGGGCGTCTACGAGGCGTCGGTGGCGATCACGCTGCGGCAGCTCATCTACGACCTCGCCGGCGGGGTCACCGGCAACGGGCGGCTCAAGGCGGTCGTTCCTGGCGGCTCGTCGGCGGCCATCCTGCGCGCCGACGAGATCGACGTGACGCTCGACGTGGACGGCCTCCGGAACGCGGGGACCATGGCGGGTTCCGCGGGGGTCATCGTGATGGACGAGACGGTGTCCATCCCCGAGGCCCTCATGGTGGTGGCGCGCTTCTACGCGCACGAATCTTGTGGGCAGTGCACGCCGTGCCGCGAGTCCACCGGCTGGATCTACAAGATGTGCCAGCGGATCGTCGAGGGCCGCGGCACGAAGGATGACCTCGACAAGATCCTCGACGTCGCCCGGCGCGGCGCGGGCACGACGATCTGCGCCTTCTACGACGGCGCCGTCGGGCCGTACATCTCGTACATCGAAAAGTTCCGCTCGGAATTCGAGGCGCTGATCCCTACCTAGCCATGCCCAAGCTCACGATCAACGGCCGCGAGGTCGAGGTCCCCGCCGGGACGAACCTGATCGAGGCCGCCCGCGCGCTCGGCGTCGAGGTCCCCCACTACTGTTACCATCCGGGGCTCTCCATCGCCGGCCAGTGCCGGCTCTGCATGGTGGACATCGAGAAGACGCCGCGCCCGACGATCGCGTGCAACACGCTCGCGGCCGACGGCATGGTCGTCCTGACCGAGACCGAGCGGGTCAAGGAGACGCGGCGGTCGATCATGGAGTTCCACCTGATCAACCACCCGCTCGACTGCCCGGTGTGCGACCAGGCGGGAGAGTGCTGGCTGCAGATCTACTACATGCGGCACGGCCTCTACGACCCGCGGATGACCGACGAGAAGGTGCACAAGCCGAAGGCCGTGCCCCTCGGCCCGCACGTCATCCTGGACGCCGAGCGCTGCATCCTCTGCTCGCGCTGCGTGCGCTTCTGCGACGAGGTCACCGGCACGGGCGAGCTCGGCATCTTCCACCGCGGCGACCAGTCCGAGATCGGGCTCTTCCCGGGCCAGGAGCTCGCCAACAAGTATTCGGCGAACGTGGTCGACATCTGCCCCGTGGGCGCCTTGACCGAACGCGACTTCCGCTTCGCGGTGCGGGTCTGGTACCTCGACGTCACGAAGTCCGTCTGCCCGGGGTGCGCGCGCGGGTGCAACGTCGAGGTGCACGTCAACCGCCGCCGCCCGCACCACAACGAGGGCCGCCGGGTCGCCCGGCTCAAGCCCCGGTTCAACGCCGACGTCAACAAGTGGTGGATCTGCGACGCCGGGCGCTACGGCTTCAAGGCCGTGGACGACAAGACGCGGCTCGGGGAGCCGTTCCGCCGCGAGGCCGGCACCGTGACCGACGCCAGCTGGGACGAGGCGATCGCGGCCGTCGCCGGCGCGCTCGGACGCTACGCCCCCGACGAGATCGGCATCCTCGCGTCGCCGCGGATGGCGAACGAGGACCTCTTCGCGCTCCGCCGCGTGCTCGAGCGCCGCGGTATCCGTCGCGTCGCCTTCCGCGTGCCGCCGGCCGTGGACGGGGACCGGGACGAGATCTTGATCCGCGCGGACAAGAACCCGAACGCGCGCGGCGCCGAGCTCCTGGGCCTCGACGGCGACGCCGCCGCGCTCCTGGCCGCGGTCCGCGGGCGCCAGGTGAAGTGCCTCTGGATCTTCGGCCACGACCTCCTGACGAGCGCCTGGCCGCAGGCCCTAGTCCTGGGCGCGCTCGGGGCGGCCGAGACCCTCGTCTGGGTCGGCGCAAACGCGAACGCCACGAGCGAGCGCGCCCACTGGGTCCTGCCGGCCGCGGCCTGGGTCGAGCGCGAGGGGACGTACACGAACTTCGAGGGCCGCGTCCAGCGGCTCCGCCAGGCCGTCGAGCCGCTCGGCCAGGCGCTGCCCGAGTGGGAGATCCTGGGCCGCATCCTCGAGGCGCTCGGCGCCGGCGCCCGGCCGCCGCGCGCGGAGCGCTGGTTCCGGGAGCTCGCGGCCGCGACGCCCGCGTTCGCGGGCCTCAGCTACCAGGCGATCGGCGACGGCGGCCAGATGGTGCGCGCGTGAGCCTGGCGGCCGACCTCGGCATCGCCTTCGGCCGCGTGGCCTTCGTGATGCTCTTCGTCCTCAACATGGGCGGGCTCCTCACGTGGGTCGAGCGCAAGCAGTCGGCGATCATGCAGGATCGGATCGGGGCGAACCGCGCGTCCATCCTGGGCCTCCGGCTGTTCGGGCTCTTCCACCCGCTGGCTGACGCGATCAAGATGCTGACGAAGGAGGACTTCCGGCCCGCCCGCGCCGACCGCGTCCTGTTCGGGCTCGCGCCGTTCGTCTCGGTCTTCTTCGCGCTGACGGCGTTCGCCTCGATCCCCTTCGGCGACACGCTCCGCGTCGGCGGGCGCGAGATCCCGCTGCAGGCGGTGACGCTCAACGTGGGCGTGCTCTACGTCTTCGCGATGCTCTCGCTGGGTGTCTACGGCGTGATGATGGCCGGCTGGTCCTCGGGGAACAACTTCGCGCTCCTCGGCGGCCAGCGCGCGGCGGCGCTGATGATCACCGCCGAGGTCGCGATCGGCGCCTCGATCATGGGCGTGATCATGGTCTACGGGTCGCTCAACATGATGGACATCGTGCGCGGGCAGGGCACCCTCCTCTGGGGCTGGCTGCCGGCCTGGGGCATCGTCACCCAGCCGCTCGCGTTCGTCCTCTTCCTGACCGCCGGCATCGCGGCGACGAAGCGGATCCCGTTCGACATGCCCGAGGGCGAGTCGGAGATCA
>Ga0209156_10000266_pt1 | contig 43584 bp, 33 predicted proteins | sample GraSoiAngelo_124_FD_185881 | JGI IMG/M metagenome (GOLD analysis project Ga0209156, IMG submission 185881) | Grasslands soil microbial communities from the Angelo Coastal Reserve, California, USA - 14_0927_05_20cm (SPAdes) (version 2) | ecosystem: Environmental > Terrestrial > Soil > Grasslands... | reverse complement strand
GCCAAACGAACGCGCGATTGGCTCGTCATTAGCCAGATCGCGCTCACGCTCACGTTACTTATCGCGGCGGCGCTGGTGTTGAAGAGTTTTTCGCGATTGCAAGCGCTCTCGTTAGGCTACGAACCGCACGGGATGCTGACCGCGCGTCTCGAAATGCCATGGCGGACTTACAACACACGCGACAAGATCGACATGTTCGCCAAAACGTTGCTCGACAAGGTGCGAACTCTTCCCGGTGTGCAAAGCACGGGACTCAGTTCGAACGGGCCGCTCATGGGTGGATGGCAGACTGGATTCTGGCGTGAAGGCACGCCGCAACCGACGGCCGCAGACATGTTGAGCGCCGATCTCGAAGTCGTCGCGGGCGATTATTTTTCGACATTCAAAGCGCCATTACTGCGCGGCCGAACATTGAACGAGCGCGACGCGAAAGATTCGCCACGGGTCATCGTGGTCGATCAAGCGATGGCGGACAAATATTTTCCGGGCGAGGACCCGATCGGAAAACGCCTGATGGTCGATGCCGGCAACGACGAAGAAGGCAATGTCGCGAGCGAAATTGTCGGCGTCGTCGTGCCGATGCGCTTTCATGCCATTGATGAAATGGCGCCGTTGCCGGTGATTTATTGTTCGTTAGGCCAGGCCCAGCGCACGAGTCTGACGCTTTTCGTAAGATCGACATCTGGTCTCGTGACGTTGGAGCGTCCGATTCGGGATGCGATCAGTTCGATCGATCCGGCGCTGCCGCTCTTCGATGTTCGCCCGATGACCGATCGCGTCCAGGAAACGTGGGGTACACAACGTTTGCTCAGCCTTCTTTTCTCCGTTTTCGCTGGACTCGCGCTCACGCTCGCGACCATCGGTCTGTATGGTCTTCTCGCTTACACCACTCTCAAACGCGTGCGCGAAATCGGTGTCCGTCTCGCGCTCGGTGCGCGTCCATCCCAAATTCTCACCCTAATTCTTTCCCACGGAATGCAGCTCCTTCTCGTCGGCTCAGCCATTGGTTTGGTCGGCGCGATCGCCGTCTCTCACTTTTTGCAACGTCTCCTTTTCGAAGCCAGCGGCATCGACCCGAGGATTTATCTTGAAGTCGGAGCGGTGCTTCTCAGCGCCACGTTCCTTGCCTGCTGGATCCCGGCGCGCCGCGCCAGCCGCGTCGATCCCATCGTCGCCTTGCGCACGGAATAAGAATCCATGATCGGAGAAATTCGTTACGCCATTCGGCAATTGGCTAAACATCCCGGTTTCACCCTTGTCTCTGCGCTCACCCTCGCGCTCGGGATCGGCGCAAACACCGCCATCTTCAGTGTCGTCAACGCCCTTCTTTTGCGGCCGTTACCTTATCCGCATTCCGAGCGACTCGTTCTTCTGCGGGAACGATCCGAAACCTTCGAGTCGGGCTCGGTCAGTTATCCAAACTATCTTGATTGGCGCGCGGCTCAGCGTGGGTTTACCGATCTGGCGTTGTTCCGGCGCGATCGGGCCAATCTTTCTGCCGAGATCGGCGAAGCCAATCCAGAACGAATCGGCGCCGCACGCGTGACTTGGAACTTTTTTGGCATTCTCGGCTTGCCGCCAAAACTTGGCCGCGATTTTGCCGAGGCCGACGATTTGCCGGGCAGCAGAAAAGTGGTCCTGATCACAAACGCGCTTTGGCAACGACGTTTCGGTGGCTCGCGAGACGTTTTTGGCCAACAGGTGATGATCGACGGCGCCCCGCGCGAAATTATTGGCGTTGTCCCCGAACAGGTCGGACTTCCGCGCTTGGCTGAAGTTTACCTGCCGCTGGATGAACTTCGCGCCGAGGATGGCGTTCTTCGCCGCGGCAATCATCCTGGTTTCTCGGTCCTCGGCCGGTTGAAACCCGGAGTTACGCTCGCACAAGCGGCGGACGATATGAACAATATCGCGCGGGATCTGGCGCAACGTTATCCGGAAGAGGACGCCGGCCGCACGGTGAGCACGCGCATTTTGCTCGAGTTTAGCGTAGCGGATTATCGGCAAAGTGTGTGGCTACTCTTCGCTGCCGTCGCGTGCGTTTTGCTAATCGCCTGCGCGAACGTTGCCAATCTTCAACTTTCCCAGGCATTGAACCGCACGCGCGAGTTGGCGGTCCGAGCGGCGCTTGGCGCGAGTCGCGGCCAACTCGTGCGACAACTTCTCATCGAAAGCGTTGTGCTTGTTTTAGTGGGCGGAGTACTCGCGGTGTTGTTCTCGCTTTGGAGTCTCGATGCCATCATTGCGTTAAGTCCACGTAACGTTCCACGTTTTCATGAGACCCGAATTGATCTGGTCGCCCTCGCTTTCACCGCGGGCGTCGCTGCAGTGGCCAGCCTGCTCATCGGATTGTGGCCGGCGTTGCGGATTTCTCGTGTCCATTCACTTTCGCTTGAACTGCATCAGGGCGCCGGGCGCGCAGCAAGCGAAGGACTAAGCCGGCAACGTATTCGGGCGCTTCTTGTCGTCGCGCAAATGGCGCTCGCCTTAATCTTGTTAGCCGCAGCCGGACTGACGCTGAAAAGTTTCTGGCGTGCGCAAAACGCGCCGCTTGGTTTTGATCCGCACGGCGTGCTGACAATGAATCTCTCTTTGCCTAAAGCGCGTTATCCGACCGACGAAAGCGTTGCCGCATTTAACACGCAGTTAATCGAACGCCTCAGCGCACTCCCCGGCGTGTCCGCCGCCGCTATCGGCGCGAACATTCCTTTCGATGACACCGAGTGGGACAGCTATGTCCATATCACCGGGACCCCCGAACCCGAACACGGCAAAGAACCAAGCGCTGAAATCAACATCGTATCACCGGACTATTTTCGCGTTCTGGGAATGTCGATCCTACGCGGTCGCGCGTTTGGTCCACCGGATACATATAACGGGCCACGTGGCACTCAGTCGCGCGACGGTTTCGCCGGCATTGCGCGCGCGGTCATCGTCGACGACACCTTCGTCCGCAAATTTTTTTCGGGAAAAGATCCGATTGGCCGGCGAGTCGACGACAATCAGTCCCCGAAAGAAAAGCACGCGCCTCCGCTCACCATCATCGGCGTCGTGCCGCGCACACGCAATGAAGCTCCTGGGGAAAACAACGTCGAGAAGTTCAATTTCCCACAAATGTATTTGTGCTCGGCGCAATGTCCGCAAGACGAGAACACTCTGCTCATCCGCGTGGTGCACGGCGATCCGCTGGCGATGGTCAACGTGATCAAGCACGAGGTGCAGACGCTCGATCCCGATCAACCGGTCGCGTCAATCTCAACGATGGAGAGTAATATTGCCGGCAGTCTGGCTGCGCGGCGATTGATCATGACATTGCTGGGAGTATTTGCCGGTCTCGCGCTTGTTCTGGCCAGCGTCGGCCTGTACGGCGTTATGGCGCTCAGCGTCACGCAACGCACGCGCGAGCTGGGGATTCGAATGGCCCTCGGTGCCGCACGCTATGATGTTTTTCGTCTCGTGCTCAGCCGCGGCGCGTTACTCGTTGGCATCGGCATCGTTCTCGGGCTCATCGGCGCGATCGCCGCAAGCCGGGCATTGCAATCCGTCCTGTATAATGTTGGTGCACTCGATCTACCCGCCTTTGCAGTCGCAATTGGTGCTCTCGCTTTCATCGCACTTTTCGCCTGCTTCCTGCCGGCGCGCCGCGCCAGCCGGGTCGATCCCATCGTTGCTCTGCGAGAAGATTAATCGCCGAGAACAAAGCGATTTCCTTCACTGTCCTTAAAGATTGCGAAGTTTCCCCAATGTTCCTTTTTCGGCGGATTCTCAAACTCGACCCCGCGCTTTTTTAATTCCTCGTAGGTTTTTTGCAGATCGTCGCAGGTGTAGGACATGTTCATGAACGTGCCAATGCGGTCCTTATCGTCGTCGGTGGTAAACAAAACAACGCGGGTTTCCGCTTTCGGAACGCGCAGTTCGATCCAGCGCTGCTTATCGTCGAACGGTTGATCGGTAATAATGGTGAATCCCAATTTCTCCGTGTAAAAATCGAGCGCGCGGTCCTGGTCCGCCACCGGCACACTGACAAATTTTATTTGTTTGATCATGTCCGAAACGTAGGACGCAGACTTTGCCAACGTCCAGCGTCAAGGATCGTTCTAGATCGAAAAGTGTTGTCCGTTTATCGGTGTAGCATCAAAATGCGATTGTGTCGCGCTTCCACCAAACTGTGCCGATCGATGATTACGTCCTGGACGTACTCATGCGCGATATCGTCGGACACGATCAGCAACCGGCGGCATTCCTCGTCTACCTTTATCTTTCCGGCCGCGGTGCTCGCCAACGCTGGCGACCAGTTAAAGCCAGCCTCCGCATGCTGGCCGATGAAACCGGGCTTTCCAAAAGCGCGGTGCAAAGCGCCCTTGTCACGTTGCGTTTCCGTCAGTTGGTGAAGACATCGCGCGCTCGTCGGACCGCGGTGCCGGTCCACCGCGTATTACGACACTGGCGATCGAATCGGGCCAGACGAGGTTCAGCGAATTGATTTTAATTCCCAGGTCAAATCACCGTCGTCGCTGACATCGAGCCAAGCGACGCTCGGGGGTGCTCCGCGATTCGGGCGCGTCACACAACCCGGGTTCAAAAAACGCACGCCGCCGATCATTTCATTGCGCGGAACATGGGTATGGCCATGCAGCAGTACATCGCAGTCAGCTGGCGGTTGTTTTGGCGAGGGAGGAATATGTTGCAAGCGAAAACGAATCCCACTTCTCGTTAGGTCACACCGCAGCGGCCACTGGTAATTACTATCGCAGTTCCCGCGCACCAGGGTCAATGGCGGACCGAGAACGCGCAGTTCATCAACAATCCATTCATCGCACAGGTCCCCGAGATGCCAGATCTCGTCCGCGCCACGCGCGACCTTGCAAATGATCGGCGGCAATTTGTTATGCGTATCAGCGATGACGAGCACTTTTGTCATGTCGAGCAAAGCCGAGACATCTCTATTCTCTTCTTCAAGGCAGAATAGTTAGAGGTTTCTCCCAGCCTTCGCATAAAGCTACAGCGCGACAAGCGACTCCGCTCGGAATGACAAACGCGGATGGAATGACAAGTCGGGCGATAGGAGTAACTTCCACGCGTGTCATTCCAAAATTTCGATCTTTCCGCTGAAGTGGTCCGCGGCGTGCAAGCGATGGGGTTCGCTGAGCCGACGCCGATCCAGCTTCGCGCCTTCCCCATTATTCTCGCCGGCAAAGATCTGATCGGCACCGCCCAAACCGGCACCGGAAAAACCGCTGCTTTCGCGCTTCCGATTCTGACGCTGCTCGGACATCACGGGAAATTTCGTTGTTTGGTCCTGGAGCCAACCCGCGAGCTCGCTGCGCAGGTCGAGACCGCCTTTCGCGACTACGGACGCTTTACCGATTTGCGCGCGACCGTGGTGCACGGCGGCGTCGGCTACGGCAAGCAGCGCGAGGAATTGAAACGCGGCGTCGATGTCGTCATCGCCACGCCGGGCCGCCTGCTCGATCATCTCGAACAGGGCACGCTCCATTTTCGCGACGTTACGATTCTGGTGCTCGATGAAGTCGATCGCATGCTCGACATGGGATTTTTGCCGGATGTCCGGCGCATTGTCGAAAAAATTTCACGTGACCGACAAACGTTGCTTTTTTCGGCAACCCTTCCGCCTGAGATCGAGCGCCTGGCTGCGTGGGTGCTGCGCGAGCCCGAGCTGGTGGAAATCGGTGTGCGCCGTTCGCCAGCTGAAACCGTCACGCATGCCGTTTATCCGGTGGCGGCCGAACAAAAATTTGATCTGCTCATGGTGCTGCTCGAACGAACCAATTTTGACAGCGCGCTCATTTTTTCGCGAACCAAACACGGCGCCGATCGCATCGCGCACAAATTGAAACAGGGAAATCATTCTGTCGCGGTCTTGCATTCGAATCGCACCCAGCGCGAAAGGATCGAGGCGCTCGAAGGATTCAAGAGCGGCAAATACGAAGTGATGGTCGCAACCGATATCGCCGCGCGGGGACTCGACATCGCCGGCGTCAGTCACGTTATCAATTACGATGTGCCGGAGCATCCGGAAGATTACGTCCATCGGATCGGACGAACCGGTCGCGCTCAAAACGTGGGTGACGCTTTCACCTTGATGAACGGGGAAGAATTGCCCGCCTTGCAAGCGATTGAGCATTTCATCGGACAAAAAATTCCGCGGCTGAAGCTGGAGAACTTTCCATATATTTACACGGTCCTGTTTGAACCGGAGGTCATCACTGGCGGCAAACGTGCCATCGGCGGCGGTCGCACCCATCGCGGGTACTCGTTTGGGCGAAGACGGAGGTAGGAATCACAGGCCTCTGGCCTGTGCGCCCAGCGGGTTTACAACTACCCGGAGCTTGCCGGCAACAGCGTTACATTCGAAACGCTTCCCGCGCCATTTCCTTGCGCAAATTTTCGACGCGCTCAAATTGATCGTGCGCCCGTTTTTCTAGCTCGCTCAAATCCGTTCCTTGCAGCGCCGGATAATCCGGGGAAATCGCCGCTAACGAGCGCCAAAGAAGGCGCTTGCCGGTAATTCCCAGAGCTAGCGCTTCCAGCGCCTGAAGCAGACCTGCGCTGTCTTCCATGTCCCCGACTTCTATCCGACTGAATTTTTCGGCCAGCCACGCGCCGGCCTTGCGCACGGCACTTTCCGAGGCCCCGAGTTTCTGAATCAAATTGCGAAGCGTCTCTTGATCTGTCTGAATCTCCGCGCGCCAATCGCGAAACGTTTTTGCGAACCGATCTTCCGAATGCTGCTCAATCAGCTTGTCGAGTAATTCAATTGCCGCGACCGACCCGGCCAGATGATCGTTGAGATAAGTGTGGAGACGCTCCCGGCCCGGCGATTCCTGTTCGCTCACAAGAACCTATCGCACCTGACGAAGGATGAGGTCGCGCCCCGGTCTCAGTTCTGGGGAGCACAGGCTGCCAGCCTGTTCATCTCGGCAGCTTGCCGCGTCCGGTGTTCCAGCACAGGTCCAAGTCATGTTGCCGGCAAGCTGTCGGCAACTGCAGGCTGGCAGCCTGCGCTCCCCAGAGTCAGCTAGAACGGCAGCGGCAACCGATCCGGCGCGATCCACGTTTCGCGGGCAGCGCGTGAACTGATAACGCTGCGCGAATAATGCGCAGCGATCGGGTCGGTCACGGCCCAACGTTCCACGATCAAATTGATCCGGCGCCACAACGGCACGTTGCGGTAATGAGTCGTCGCCAGATAATCGAGCAGCTTCATCCAAAAACGCGTCACGGTTTCGTGATAAACATTGACGCCGTGATGCTGGGTGAATCTTTGCAGCGTCTCCCGCATCCGCACCGTCGCGTCATCGAGCGGCGCTTCAGCCAGATAAGTCAAGGCCACCGCGATGTGAGCGCAGTGATGGAATTGCGAAGGCAGAATGGTCGCCTGCTCGAAGGCACGCACCAGTTCGCGCACTTCCTCGTCGTTTGTGAAATCGCGTATCTTCGTTTCCAACACTACCCGGCTGGCGCCAATCGCGTCCAAAGAAAGAGGACAATAATGGCGCCGATGACTGACATGATAAACCCGGCGGGATGAAAGGCCGAGCCCGGTTCTGGCTTGGAGAAGAGCCTTCCAATTAATCCACCGAGGACGCCGCCTACGATCCCGAGCAGGGTCGTTTTGATCAGTCCCATTGGCTTGCGCGCCCGGCATGACAGCGCGCGCGACCAGACCGACAACGAAACCAACAATGATGTGCCAGATGATGTGTAGCATAGGTTTTTTGCGGTTAGATGCCGCGACAGTACATGGCCGAGTTACATCTGACCATCACTTTTCGCGCCTTAGCCGATGCGTTTCTCGCGCTCGCCACCGTACCACATATCGAGCTTTTTCCGCGACATCACTCCGCGCGGACCGCCGAAAATCAAAGAAAGAGAGCGGGTAAAAATTTTCCAGCCTGAATACATCCGCAGTTTTCGGCCCGAAGTCATGGCCGGTTCGCGCAATAGCCTGAATCGTCCCAGGCGTTTCAACGCGATAGTGAAAAAGATTTCTTCGCTCGCAAAATAAATCTCGTCGAAGCCGCCCACTGCAAAAAAATTCTCGCGCGTGGTAAAAAGAAAGGCGCCGGCCCCGAGGTTGAGTCCGAAATACAGGGTAGTAAAAACCCAAAAAAAGATTCGGCCCCAGCGCGGAATTTCGCGATCAGTCGCCAGCCGGGCACCGCCGCCGGCACAACCAGGCTCGAGCGCTTCAACTGCGCCGCGGACGTGTTCTGGTCCGATCCGGGTATCAGCATCGACGAAAATAAAAACGTTGCCGCGCGCAGCAGCGGCCCCGGCGTTACGCGCGGCTGCGATTTGCCGGCGCTCGATCGAAATCACACGCGCGCCGAATTCTTCGCCTATTGCGCCGGTGGCATCGGTCGACCCGTCGTTCACCAGCACAATCTCGTGCTCATAACCGGCGGCGGCAGAACGAATGGCGCGAAGCGTGCCTGGCAGTTCGGCTTCTTCATTATAAGCCGGCACAATGAACGAAATCATGAACCCAGTAGTCGAAGGCTCAGTTGTCTTCTCGGTCGACATTGGACTCAGCTTCCTAAGAACACTAACGCGAAATACTTTATGCGACCCTTACATTGTTTACTTCTCGCGGTTGCGATTTTCGAAACCGGCTGCGCTACTGAGCGGCAAGCGTCCGATCCAATGTTGCAACGCCCTGAACAAGATTCGAAAGTTCACGGCGAGGTAGGCGTCGCCTACGGGCAGAGCGCTCGTTGACTCGCGCAGCTGCGAGAGCGCGATTTCTAATTCAGAAAACGGATCGTCAGCGGATAACGATAAAAATTTCCTTCGCTCGCGCGGATGGAGGCAATGATGACAAATACGACGTTGAGAACGTGCAGGATGGCGAGCAAAACGAATCCGATCAGCACCAGACATAGGATCCCAGAGATTACTGAGTAGATGAGCATCGTAAGCTGGAAATTGATCGATTCTTTTCCGTGGGCATCAATTTCGGCAGAATCGCCACGTTTTACCAGCCACACGATCAAAGGCGCGAGGATGTGACCGGCCCAGGGAAAGAAGAAACCAAGGAGCGCGCTGGCATGGCAAAGCACGTTCCAAGTGCGGACGTCGGCGGAAGAGACGGGGGCGGGAGGAGGTTGAGTTGTTTCCATAGTAGGGCAAGGGTCCCGCTTGTTTTCAACGAACGCAAGCTAGGGCCTAATTGTTTCTAGCGAGTTAACATTTGGCTGTTGCACCTGCAACGCTTCAATATTGACTTTGCACTTACAGGTTAACTTGCACTTACTCTCTTTCTCCGCTTTTAAGCTTTCACCCGCTCGATGTGCGCGCCCAGCTCGCTCAGTTTTTCGTCGAGATGTTCGTAGCCCCGATCGATATGGTAAACGCGGCTCACTTCGGTTATTCCGTCGGCCTTCAATCCTGCGAGCACGAGCGCGGCGGAGGCGCGTAGATCGCTCGCCATTACCGGCGCGCCGGTCAAGCGCTCCACCCCTTGAATCACCGCGGTTGCTCCTTCCATTTGCACCTGGGCGCCCATCCGTTTCAGCTCGGCCACGTGCATGTAACGTTGCGGAAAAATATTTTCCGTGATGACGCTGATTCCGTCAGTGGTGGAAAGCAACGCGCACATTTGCGCCTGCATATCGGTCGGGAATCCCGGGTAGGGCTCCGTCGTAATTTCTAATGGTTTGGGCGCACCATTTGGCGAAACGGTTATGGATTGTTTGTTCGCTTCGATTTTAAATCCGCAACCGCTCAGCGCCTCGGTAATTGCGGTGAGATGTTTTGGCTCGACTCGGTTGACGGTCACTCCGCTACCGGCTATTGCGCCCGCCACCAGAAAAGTGCCAGCTTCGATCCGGTCGGGAATGATGTCATGCTCGGCTCCGTGTAATTCGCTAACGCCCTCGACGATTATTCTTCGTGTCCCGGCGCCCTCGATTTTCGCGCCCATCTTATTGAGGAAATCAGCCAGATCGCAAACTTCCGGCTCCTGCGCCGCGCCTTCGATTACGGTTGTGCCCTCGGCGAGAACCGCGGCCATCATCACATTATCGGTGCCGAGAACAGTCGGTCCGAATTTGCCGCGCAAATTAATGATTGCGCCGGCTAGTTTCGGGGCAAAAACTTTCACATTCCCCCCTTCCACCCGCACCGCTGCACCGAGGGCTTCGAAGCCTTTCAAATGCAGGTCGATCGGTCGATCGCCGATGACGCAACCTCCCGGGAGGGAAACGGTCGCTTCCTTGCAACGCCCGAGGAGCGGCCCGATCACGCCAACCGACGCCCGCATTTTTCGCACAACGTCATAGGGGGCGACCGATTGCACTTTGTCGGCGGTGACGGTGACAATCCCGCTGGCGCGTTCCACCTGGGCGCCGAGATGAGTGAGAATTTGCAACATGTAATGCGTGTCGCTCAGGTCGGGCACGCGATGAATCGTGCAGGGTTCGCGTGTCAGCAGGGTGGCAGCAAGAATGGGGAGGGCGGAGTTCTTCGAGCCGCTGATCTTGATCGAACCGGCGAGAGAATTCCCGCCATGCACAAGTATCTTATCCATACCGGGCGAAGAGAAAACGCGTTCTATCTGAATAATCGTTTTTCGCCTCGATGTCGCCGTAATTTTTATCGTGCAAAAGGTCGATTAGGGCGGGTTCCTGGCCAAGCCCGATCTCCAGCGCGAGCAAGCCTCCAACGTGCAGATGCGACGGCGCGGTCTCAATCAATTGGCGAATGATTTCATCGCCCTTCTCGCCGGCAAAAAGGGCGACTTCCGGATCGCGCAAAACTTCGGGCGCGAGCTGGTCGCGATCATGCCGCGAGATGTAGGGCAGATTCGCAATGATCAGATCGAATGTGCCGTCGACCTTTTCCAACAAGTCGCTTTTAAGAAATTGAACACGAGCAGTTCCCAGCCGGACGGCATTTTCACGCGCCAGCAACAGCGCATCATCCGAGATATCGGTGGCGATGATTTCCGCTTCGGGAAATTTCGCTGCCAGACTCAATGCGATGACGCCCGACCCTGTTCCCACGTCAATAATTCTGACCTCTGACTTCTGACCTCTGATCTCTGGATCAAGAAACTCGACGAACTCCTCCGTTTCCGGTCGCGGAACGAGCGCACGTTTGTCGCAGAGAAAGATGTTTCCGCAAAATTCGACGGTGCCGAGCAAATGTTGGAGTGGCTCGTTCTGCCCGCGCCGGCGGACCAGCTCGCGTAAAGGCGCCAGTTCGGGCTCGGCCAGATCGCGCTCGAACTCGAGATAAACGTCGAGCCTTTTCCGCCCGAGTGAATGCGCCAGCAAATGCTCGGCGTTCAAGCGCGGATTATCGATCCCGCGTTTTTTGAAGTAGGCGGTGGTGGATTGAAGAACGTCGAGCACGGTCATTTTGTCATTCCGCGCAATGTCGAGGGATTCCGCTGCGCAATCTTTAAGGTAACGCCGCGGGATCTCTCGACTGCGCTTCGCTTCGCCCGGGATGACATCAGTTGATCAGCGCGCTGTCTTTCAGTCGCTCGGTCAGATCCGCAGCTTGCAGTGCCGAAATCATTTCCTCGAGGTCGCCTTCCATAAATCGATCCAGATTGTAAAGAGTAAGCCCGGTGCGGTGGTCGGTAACGCGGTTCTGCGGAAAGTTGTAAGTGCGGATTTTTTCTTCGCGGCCACCCGATCCGATCTGACTCCGGCGATGGGCCGCGTATTTCTCCGCTTCTTCACGTTGTTTGGTTTCGAGCAAACGCGAGCGCAAAACATTGAGCGCTTTCTCCTTGTTCTTTTGCTGGCTCCGTCCGTCCTGGCAGCGGACGATTGTACCCGTAGGAATATGCAAAATCTGCACTGCGGAATCAGTCGTGTTCACGCCCTGGCCGCCTGGTCCGCCGGAGCGGCAAACTTCGATACGAAGTTCTTCCGGTTTTAATTCCAGATCGATTTCCTCCGCTTCCGGCAAAACCGCGACCGTGGCGGTGCTGGTATGAATGCGCCCCTGCGCCTCGGTTGCGGGCACACGTTGGACCCGGTGCACCCCACTTTCGTAACGCAATTTACGAAAAACCGATTCGCCACTTACTTTGAAAATCACTTCCTTTAATCCACCAAGCTCTGATGGACTCGAATCCATACTCTCGATTTTCAATCCGGCTGACTCGGCATAGCGATTGTACATTCGATATAAATCGGCGGCGAAAATTGCCGCCTCGCTCCCGCCGGTGCCCGCACGGATCTCAATAATGGCGTCGCGATTTTCATTTTCGTCCGGCGGAAGCAACGCCACCTGCATCTCGCGTTCGAGGTCGGCCAGGCGTTCTTCGAGCGCGGGAATTTCTTCCTGGGCCATTTGGGCCAGGTCGGCGTCGGTTGAATTGGCGAGTTCGCGGTTGTCCGCCAATTGCATTCGCGCATTCGACAAGTCGTTCCATTTCGCCAGCAACGCCTTTACGTTCGCGTGTTCCCGCATGACTTCGCCGGCACGATTGCGATTGTCGAAAAGAGACGGGTCGGCAATTTCGCGTTCGAGCTGTTCGAAACGCTCGCGTTTGCGTTGAATGAGAAGATCAAAGTCCATGATTGTTATAGCGGTGGCTGTGTCAGCCGTTGGCGCAGGCGCTCGCCGCGGCGAGGGCGCCTCTACATTTCAGCTAAGCCTTGCCGGCGCGGGCGGCCTTGGTGCTGCCGTAACGACGCGCGAATTTTTCCACGCGCCCGGCGGTGTCGACGAATTTTTGTTCGCCGGTAAAAAACGGATGGCAGGCGGCGCAGATCCCGATTTTAATGTCTCGTTTAGTCGAGCGGGTGTGATAAACCGCGCCGCACGCGCAAACGATATCGGTTTCTTGATAATCGGGATGAATGTCCGCCTTCATGTTCAAAAACGAGCACGAAATCTAGCCGCGAAAGGGCAAATTCGCAAGTGAGGACGGCATTAGGCGATCCGATTCTCGAGGCGTGGGAAGAGACTCGCGAAAAAAATCGCCGCCGCGCCGCCATCCTTGACACAGAGGGAAAAACTGCGCGCACATTTTCTGGAATTGAGGAGCGCGCCGAGCATTTTGCGGCCGAGCTGAAAGCGATTGAGCCGGGCAATGTGGTCGCGATCCAAATCGGCAACCATCCGGATTGGCCGTCGTTGTTTCTAGCCTGTCTCCGGAGGAAACTTGTCGTTCTGCCACTGGAACAGACGATTGCGGAGGAACAGAGAAAGAGCGCTTTTCAAATCTGCAATGTAGTTGCCGCCGTCTCCGGCGGCAGAAACGTGCAAATTCTGCCGCCGGAGAAGGCGGCAGCTACAACAAATTGGGGAGAGGATCCACCCTCGCTCTTGAAGCTCACATCTGGGACCACGGCTGCGCCGCGCGCGATCCGTTTTCGTAGCGCACAGTTGCTGGCCGATTGCGAGAACATTTGCGAGACGATGGGCATCAGCCAGCGCGACTTGAACTTTGGCGTCATCCCAATTTCGCATTCCTACGGCTTTAGCAATCTGCTCACGCCCCTCATCGCACGCGGGATCTCGCTTGCGCTCAGTAACGATCGGATTCCGCGAGCGATCATCGACGGCCTCGCCGCGACTCGGGCGAGCGTTTTTCCGGGAATGCCGGTTTTGTACCAGTCGTTTTGCGAAATGAGCGAGGCGCCATCTTTGCCGGATTTGCGGCTTTGCATTTCGGCCGGAGCCCCTCTGCCGCCGGAAACAGCGCAAGCCTTTTCCGGAAAATTTGGACGCGAGATCCACTCTTTCTATGGCGCATCCGAGTGTGGCGGAATTTGTTACGTCCATAAAGCGCAGCCGGTTCCGGGATTTGTTGGCCAGGCGATGTCCGGAGTTGAGATTGAACGGGTCGATCCCGACAATCCGGTCTCGCTCATTCGGGTGCGAAGTCGCGCGGTGGCTGCCGGATATTTCCCTGAGCCGAATGAAGACAAACTGGGCCACGGCATTTTTGTCCCGGATGACTTATTGGAAAAAACGCAGGGCGGTTACCGGATCGTCGGACGCAGCTCAGACTTGATCAACGTTGCCGGCAAAAAAGTGCATCCAGCGGAAGTGGAAGCTGAAATCTTGCGCTGCCAAGGAGTGCGAGCGGCGATCGTTTTCGGCCGCGAATCCGAGCGTCGGAATGAAGAGATCGCTGCCTGCGTTGTAGCGAAAGGCTTGAGCGAGAGGGAATTGCTCGCGCATTGTCGGGCGCGGCTGAGCAGTTGGCAGGTGCCGCGCCGCATTTATTTCGTAGAGGCGATCCCGGTAAATGAGCGCGGCAAAACCAGCCGGCGAGAGCTGGCTCGGCGCTATCCAGCCGTTCGCTAGCGCAAGTTGAGAGAGAAAATGCTTTTCATTTGCCGAGAAGCATAAATCGTTAGACTCAGCGCGTTCGCAGCGGGACATTTCTTGCGGCGTTGCGCCTGTTTCCCAGTGAAAGAATCTACTGCTTGGACTACTATAAAACGCCAAGAGCGCATTCTGGTTCTAGAGCCAGACGAATCAATGCTCTCGTCAATTTTGAGCGCGTTGCATGAGGTTGCGCCGGAAGCGGTGGTGGATGTGGCCCACGATCTGGAGGAAGCGCATCGCATTACCGCGGATGAACCGGTTGAGCTGTTCGTGCTCGACTTGGATGCTGCGTCCGATTCAGCTCTTCTGGGCGATTTGCGGGCCAGCCATCCAAAGGCGGAGGCCATATTTTTGACGCCTGGGCATTTCGCTTCGCCGCCCGAGGAGTCGGAGAGGATGGGGGACGTTCATTTCCTGGAAAAGCCATTTTCGGATTCGGATTTCAGGAACTTGGCGCAGAACCTCTTGCGGCCCGGCGGGGATCTTCGGCCCGCGCGACGCCAGCGCGTTCTGGTGATCGACGACAGTCTGATGCTATTAGGTTTCGTCGAGGAGATTCTGACCGAAGCAAACTATCAAGTCGTCACTGCAGGAACAAGCCAAGAGGGATTGCAAGCGGCTCGCCAACAGAAACCTGATTTGATCCTGCTCGATTATTTGCTGCCTGATTTGCCAGGCGATGAGCTTAGTCACCGCTTGAGCGAAGATGAGTCGACTGCCCACATCCCAGTCCTTTTCATGTCGGGGTTCGGCACTGATTTGGAAGGTGCGCAAGCCAGATCAGAGAATGTCTTGGGAATTTTACATAAACCGTTTACTTCCGATTCACTCTTGAAAGTGGTTGGGGAAAACCTATCGCGCGAAGAAGGCACAGAGCCGGCGGTGCGCTCGGAATTTACCAATGTGGTCAGTCCGGGAGAGGAGGAGGAGACCTCCGTAGTCACTTTTTCGCCACTCTGGAACGAATCGGCAGCCGCCTCGTCGCAGGAAAGCGAGCAAACGCACAGTGGTTTTGGCGATTTGGACTTCCCGGCGCAACCCCAGCCGGCGCTTTTCGAATCCGGTGCGTTGGAGAACGTCTATTTTTCCGGTGATACGGGGTTCTTTTCCTTCAGCCGCGCGCTAAGAGTTATCGGTCACGAAACGTTGACCGGCACACTCCGTTCTGCCGGGACCAGAGAAAACATCGACCTTCACGCTCGTGAAGGAAAGGTCGTGCTAGTGACGACCCGCGATGCCGAGGGTTACTGCGCCGAAGCGCCGGTCACGCTGGTAAACATCGATCCCGACCGCGTTGCCGCGGCGCGAGAGACTCAAACTCAAACCAGCTGCCCGTTGTTCATCACTCTCGTACGGGAGGATTTGATTTTGCGCGATCCGGCGCTGCAATTGGTCCAGCATTATGGGCAAAAACTTTTCGCGCAACAATGGAGCGCACCGAGAGTGCGATTCGCCTTTGAGCAAACAAGCGAGCTGCCCGATTTCACCAACGACATCCCCGCCGAGGATGACATCGAGCATTGGATGTTAAGCACATTGCGCTTTGTCCAGGCGCAGGATGTTGCCGACGAAGCCAATTATGATCCGGCCTGGATTCCCGCTTATACGCGCGATGGTTTTGAGCGTATCCAAAAACTTCGGCTTACTGTGGCCGAAGCACAATTTGCCTCGCAGTTCAATGGCACCCGTTCCATCGCCCAGATCGCGCGCAATCTTCGGCTAGATTTGAAATTCGCCCGCTTGACCCTCTTCCGCTTCGTGAAGCTCGAGATTGTCGAGTGCTGGCCCCCGACTGATTCCGAAAAGGCTGAGCGCGGAAGCGTTTTCAAACGACTGGGCCGATCGATAGGGATCGGGGAGTAATTCTTACCTGCCCAGGGACGACCGATGAAAGGGAACGTTCTCGTCATCGATATCGGTGGCACTCACGTCAAACTGCTGACGTCGGCGAAGAACAAATTGAAATTCGATTCCGGACCGGACATGACGCCGCGGGATTTCGTAAGGAACTTTCACGAGACCGCGACGGAGCTAAAGTTCGCCACCGTTTCAGTCGGGTTTCCTTCGGTTGTGCGCGACGGCAAGATCGTGAAGGACCCGAAACATCTCGGCAAAGGCTGGGTCGGGTTCAACTTTAGTCGCGCCCTGAAAAAGCCCACTCGGGTCATTAACGACGCCGCGATGCAGGCACTCGGCGGTCATATTCGCGGCCGCATGCTTTTTCTTGGGTTGGGTACAGGGTTGGGCGCGGCGCTGGTTTGGGCGAATAGTCTTTTGCCGCTTGAGCTCGGTGATCTGCCTTACCGCGATCATCGCAAAATCGAAGACTGGCTCGGCATCGACGGGCTGGAGCACCTCGGCGAAAAAGCGTGGCGCGAGGAAGTGCTTTACTGCGTGACCCAGCTGAAGCTCTCTTTCGTCGCCGATACCGTTGTCCTCGGTGGCGGCAACGTGAAAAAGATGAAGCAATTGCCGCACGGAGTGAAGAGAGGCGATAATCGCAACGCATTTCTCGGGGGTTGTCGTTTGTGGGAAACCGATCGCAAAACGGGAAAACCGCGCTGGCGAATTTTGTAAGACAGTCTGCCATCGGAAGAAGGGAATATGAATAGGATTACGAGCAGGATAAGAGCCGAAAGTGATGCCCGCGTTTAGCCCTCCTTAATCGTTATCCTGCCCTTTCCCCGTATTCTCGGGGACGGAGACACGAATGCGGCCTATTCCTCAGAGGCGCGCCATCCCCCTTTCGGCGGCCCATTTCCAGCTTCCGTAATTAGCGCGTTTTCAGCGAGCGCGTGCCGCAATCTTATCGGCAAGGTAAGTGGCGAAATAACCGTGATAGCGTGCTTGCAACTCCGGCCGCTGCCAATCTTTGCCGGTAAGAGTGCGGCGGCAATTGGGCGAGCCGCATTTGCATTCCATTTCGTAGCTGTCGTCGTCCGTCATACACCAGTCATGGGTCAGTTCTTCCTCGGCGCGAATATCGCGAATACCGACGAAGATAATGTTACCGCTCAGGCCGAGGTTGGCGTCGCAGGAATGATTACTGTAGAGCATGGAACCTTCCCGTTCCTCTTGTGTAACCGGAGCGATGAATAAATCGTCGCCAATCTGGATCTCCACTGGGCCAAGCTGGCGCGTTACTTCGCGTTCCAGAAAGTCGCGACTGACGATGTGACCGCCCTTGATCATCACTATCTCGCCTTTGGCAATATCGGCGACAGCAAATAGCCCTTTTCCATGAATTGGACTTTGCCGCACTTCGGTCTTGGGCGAGCGCCAGGAAAGAGGAGTTTCGTTCACGGAGTTGGGGTTACATCAATGGCGACGATGCTAAAAAGAAAATGGACCGTGTGAGCTCTCAAGATTGGGCATGGAGGAAAATATAAAAACTTGCCGGGATGCTTCGGCGCGCTTTTCAACGTGCCAGCAGTGGCAGATTTTTTTGCGAACGACGGCAGGGTGCTCGGATGTAACTCGATCGGCGGTCGGTCAAAAGTTAAAGCCAGGCTGGGTGCGCACTTGCTGTTGCGACGCGTCGGGCGCATTCGGGTTCACTTCGCCGGGAACGGCCTCGCGCGTTTTCGCTGCCTCACCGCCGTTGAATTCTTCATCAGTAGCGCAACCGCTAAAGGCAACCACTCCGCAGGCGAGGAACGCGAAATAGCACCTTTTCACGGTAAGATAACGTCCGCCAAGCGCCGGTTGGTCAAACTGAAATCGTTTCGTTGGTAGCACAATAGATTTCGAAAAGGGCGCTGCTAAGTTCGGCCAGACGTTTTTGGATGAGAATGAGGTACTCATGCAGGCCGTATTCGAAGATGTCGCCTATCGTAGCAAAATCGAGATCGTACCGTAAGCGGCCGGAAAGACGTTCTGCTTCGTTGGCGCAATTCGTCTCGGGCGAACCGGAAATGCGATGGAGGGCAGCATCAAGAGACTCGACGCTGAAGCGGATGGACCGGGGAAATTCGGGGTGGGTGATCAAAAATTCCGCCACCTTCCAGGGGGCGACCTGGCCGACGTAAATCTTGCGGTAAGCCTCGAGCGCGCTGCACGATTTGAGGACCGACATCCATTGGACGGTGTCGATGTTGCCGCCGACTTTTTCTCCTGAAGGCAAGAGGAGATGATATTTGACGTCGAGAATGCGGGAGGTGTTGTCGGCGCGTTCGAGAAATCTTCCGATGCGAATGAAATCCCAGCCTTCGCTGTGTGTCATGGTCGCATCGGCGATTCCCTGGATTAGATGTGAGCCGGTAATAATGCGTCGGAAAAATTCATACGGACTCAGACGCAGCATCTTTTTCCCGGTCTCGCCTTTGATGAAAAGGTAGAGACGATTGATGTGCTCCCACATTTCGCTCGAGATTTGTTCGCGCACCGTGCGGGCATTTTCGCGGGCGGCAGCCAGACAGGCGTAAACTGAGTTCGGGTTCTGGCGTTGCAGACAGACGAAATCGACGGCGGCCTGGCCATCGGGGTTTTGATAGAGCGAGGTGAAAAGCTCGTTTTCTTCCAGCGAACTGATGATCGGATTCCATTGCTGCTGAGTGTCGGGATCGTGCGTGTTTTCGAGATCGAGGAGCAATTGCAAATTTACGTCGGCGATGCGGGCATTATTTTCCGCGCGCTCGATGTAGCGGCTCATCCAGAAAAGGGAATCAGCGACGCGACTAAGCATAGGAAGGTGGAGTAATGGAAAAGCGGGCGATCGACACTGGGATCATGCCATTACTCCAAACTCCATCACTCCACGGTTTCTTCCTCTTCGAGCACCCAGGTATCTTTGCTTCCGCCGCCTTGCGACGAATTCACCACCAATGAACCTTCGCACAACGCTACCCGGGTGAGCGCGCCGGGAATGATTTTGATTTTCTCGCCCGATAAAATGTAGGGACGCAAATCAACGTGCCGCCCGCGGATGACGCCTTCATCGAAGGCGGGCGAGCGGGAGAGCGGAATGATGGGCTGGGCAATATAATTGCGCGGTTCCTTTCGAATGCGCGCCCGAAATTTTTCGCGCTCCGCCTCGGTGGAATGTGAGCCGACCAGCATGCCATAGCCGCCGCTTTCGTTGGCTGCTTTGACGACAAGCTTTTCCAGATTGTCCAAAATGAATGCGCGATCAGTTTCGTCCGCCGCCAGATAGGTATCGACGTTCGGCAGAATCGCCTCCTGATCGAGGTAGTAGCGGATCATTTTCGGCACGAAGTGATAGATGACTTTGTCGTCTGCGATCCCAGTGCCGATGGAATTCGCCAGACTGACATTCCCCTTGCGATAGGCATCGACCAATCCAGGGACGCCAAGTCCCGAATCTTTCCGAAAAACCTTCGGATCAAGAAAATCGTCGTTAATCCGGCGATAAATAACGTCGACCGGCTGCAGGCCTTTGGTCGTGCGCATGAAAATTTTCCCATCGCGGGCAATGAGGTCCCGCCCCTCCACAATTTCGATTCCCATGGAGCGCGCGAGAAACGAATGCTCGTAATAGGCGGAGTTGTAGATGCCCGGCGTGAGGAGCACAACGGTAGGATTCGTTTTCCCCGCCGACGCGAGGTAACGCAGAACGTTGAGGAGTTCCTGGCTGTAATCTTCCACCGGACGGACACGGTGTTGGGCGAACAGATTTGGAAAGACCCGGCGCATGACCTGGCGATTTTGGATGACATAGGAAACGCCGGATGGGCAGCGCGCATTGTCCTCCAGCACGAGAAAATTACCGTCGCGATCGCGGACCAGATCGGTGCCGCAAATGTGGATGTAGATATTTCGCGGCACATTGAAGTGCATGAACTCCGGACGAAAGTGCGCGGCCTGCCAGACGTAATCTTTCGGAATCACGCCATCGCGCAGAATGGATTGACCGTGATAGATGTCGTGCAGAAAAAGATTGAGCGCAGTAATTCGCTGTTCAAGACCGCGCTCAATTTTCTTCCATTCTTCGCCCGAAATGATTCGCGGGATGAGATCGAATGGAAAAATCCGCTCGGTCCCTTGGGCATCGCTGTAAACCGTGAAGGTGACGCCCTGGCGCAAGAGAGTGAGCGCGGCCAGGTCACGCTTGCGATCGAATTCTCCTTCCGTCAGCTCGGTGAAACGTTGCAGCAGCCGCTGATAATGGGGCCGGGCCCGGCCCGGCACGGCAAACATCTCATCATAGAATTCGCCCGTATCGTAGCTGGAGAAGAACTCGATCACGAATTCAGTTTGTCGTCGCCTTTATGGCGTCTCAAACAAAAACGGAGCGGGCCAGGTATATGGCCGTCACCTCAATCCTCTCCCATGACCCACCCCTCGGCCCTCACTGCCGCTTGCGCGTGCGTCTCGCCCCAGCGGGAGAGCCTGAGAGAGGGGGACACAGGGCGCGGGTGTCTTGGGAATCAGGGCGCGCGACCGTGCGAAGCGCCAGGTGAAGGTTCTCCGTTCCTGCGCCAGCTCGGTCTGACGGCGCCGTCATTCTTCGTCGCCAGAACTTCCCGCAAGAATGGCGCGGTGCGGCTCACTCGGCTTTTTGCGACCTGCTCCGGTGTCCCGGTGGCAACGATCTCACCGCCAGCCTCGCCCGCTTCTGGACCAATATCGACAATGTAATCCGCTTCCGCGATTACGCTGAGGTTGTGCTCAATCACGATGACAGTATGACTGTCGTCTACCAGCCGGTGCAGCAAGTTCAGCAGCAGTTCAACATCGGCCATGTGCAACCCAATCGTCGGTTCCTCCAATAGATAGAGCGTCGATTTCGGTCGGCGCATTTTACGAATCCGCTCGTTTTGCGCGCGGCCAATCCCGCGGGTCAGTTCGGTCGTAAGCTTTAGCCGTTGCGCTTCACCACCGCTCAAAGTCGGGCTCGGCTGCCCCAGCTTTAGATAACCGAGTCCGGTATCCACAAGCAATGAAAGCGATCGTGCGATCTTGGGGTTGGCTTTGAAAAATTCGGCCGCTTCTTCGATCGTCATTTCCATCACGTCTCCGATCGATTTTTCATGATAAAGAACTTCGAGTGTCTGGGCGTTGTAACGTTTCCCGCCGCAATCTTCGCAGGGCACGTAAGTGCTCGGCAGAAAATTCATCTCCAATTTGATCATGCCCTGGCCCTTGCACGACTCGCAACGTCCACCCTCGGCGTTGAAGGAGAACCGGCTCGGGCTGTAACCGCGCATGCGCGCAACCGGAACTTGTGCGTAAAGATTGCGAATCTCATCGAAGACTTTGATGTAGGTTGCCGGGGTCGAGCGCGAGGTTTTCCCGATGGGTGATTGATCGACTTCGTAAACCGCATCGATCGCCTCCATGCCTCCAACTCGTTCGAATAGCTCGCCGGGGCGTTGACGTTTTCGATTTAATTGCTCACGCACCGCTGGTAAAAGGACGTCGCCCATCAAGGTGGATTTGCCGCTGCCGGAAATTCCCGTGATGACCGACAGGCGACCGACGGGAAATTTCACCTCGACGTTCTTCAGATTGTTCGCCCGCGCGTTCCTGATCTCGACCCAACTCGCAACATCGCGCAGACTTCGCCGCGATTTGCGAATGGGATGGCAGAGCGGCGCCTTTAGACAACGTCCGGTCTCGGAATCGTCGGCGCGCTCAATTTCGCGCAGCGATCCGCTGGCCACGACTTCCCCGCCGTGAATCCCGGCGCGGGGGCCGAGATCAATGATGTGGTCGGCGCGACGCATGGTTGCTTCGTCGTGCTCGACGATGACGAGCGAGTTTCCTTTTGCGCGCAACGCGGTCAGCGTCTCCAGCAGCCGGACATTATCGCGCGGGTGCAAGCCAATGGTTGGCTCATCCAGTACGTAGAGAACGCCGCGTAAATTCGAGCCGAGCTGCGCCGCCAGGCGAATCCGCTGCGATTCGCCGCCACTCAACGTTTTGGCCGATCGCCCTAACGACAAATAGCCGAGGCCGACATTGTCCATGAATCGAAGTCGCTGCACGATTTCCGGAATCAATTCGCCCGCGATGGTTTTTTGTTTGCCGCTAAATTTTAATCGCCCGATTTGTTTGGCCGCAGCGGCGGCCGCAAGCGCTGTGAAATCGTCGATCGTCCTGTTTTGCACCCGCACGTGACGCGCGATCGCGTTGAGGCGCGAGCCGTGGCAAGCCGGGCAGATCTGCGCTTCGCTTTCCTCGATCCATTCCGATTCACGTTCGGCGGCAAGCTCGTTTTGGAGGACTGATTCGCCATCGTCGCTTTCACCGACTTGCAGCGATTGGTTCCAGATTTCGCCGAAGCCGCCGCATTCTTCGCAGGCACCGTGCGGCGAATTGAATGAGAACAATCGAGGATCGAGTTCTTCGAAGGCGCGCCCGCAACCCGGACAACTCATTTCCGTACTCATGACCGTGATTCGATTTTTCGCATCGATGAGACGGGCGGTGCCGCGACCAATCTCGAGCGCGCGCTGGCTGAGATTGCGCGCCTTGGCGACCCGCTTCTTGTCGATCACCCCGACAACGACATCGATGGTGTGTTCCTTGAAACGCTCAAGCCGACGAAACTGTCCTACCGAAACGAACTGCCCGTCGACGAAAAGAGTATCGAATCCGTTGCGCTCCGCCCAATGCGCGACATCGGTGTGGAAACCCTTGCGCGCTTTTACCAGCGGCGCCAGCACCTTGAGGGGGCCACGGCGAGCCGCCGCTTCCACTTGTTTCACGATTGCAGCCAGAGTTTGTTTTTCGACTGGCAGATTGCAATCCGGACAGAATTGCGTGCCGGTTTTCGCAAAGAGCAACCGTAGGAAATGATAAACCTCCGTCACCGTCGCAACGGTTGATTTCCCCCCACCGCGCGTGACACGCTGCTCAATCGCGACGGTCGGCGGCAACCCTTCGACCAGATCGACGTCCGGTTTTTCCAGTTGCTCGACAAATTGTCGGGCATAAGGCGACATGCTGTCGAGAAAGCGGCGCTGGCCTTCCGAGAACAAAATGTCGAAAGCGAGCGTTGATTTGCCTGACCCACTCAGGCCGGTGATGACGACCATCTGATCGCGCGGAATCGCGACATCGATGTTTTTCAAATTATGCTCGCGCGCCCCATGAATTTGGATGGCGCCGTTTGCGATATTTTGTCTGGAGGGCGCGAGCATTCTGCCGGACGGCTCTTCTGCCATGCGCAATGAGACTTCGTCATCCTGAGCGTAGCGCAGCGGAGTCGAAGGATCCCGTTGCGTAATTTTAAAGCCATCGCGACGGGATACCTCGACTGCGCTCGCGAGGACATGCTTTAAGAATTTCCCGGTATGCGAGCGCACGCTCTGCGCTACTTGCTCCGGCGTTCCTACTGTCACAACTTCACCGCCTTCGTCGCCAGCTTCGGGTCCGAGATCGATAATCCAGTCGGCGCATTTAATCACTTCGAGGTTATGCTCGATCACAATCACTGAGTGCCCGGCATCGATTAACCGTTGGAACAATTGCAACAAAATCGCGACATCATCGAAATGCAGTCCAGTGGTTGGTTCGTCGAAGATAAAGAGGTTGCCGTGCGGAGGGACGAGCTTCCGTTCGTCCGTGGACGCGGTCCGAGCCGGACTGGCATTAACGCGCGTCCCTCCGGTATCGGCGAGGTGACTAACGAGTTTTAGGCGCTGCGACTCGCCTCCGGACAAAGTGTTGAGCGGTTGGCCAAGCCGAAGATAACCAAGCCCGACTTCTTCGAGGATTTCCAGCGGATCGGATAATCTTTCGCGCTCGCCGATCTGGGCGAACCAGGCGGCCGCTTCCGTAACCGTGAGCTCGAGTACATCGTGAATCGATTTTCCGTGTAACTGAATTTTGAGCACGTGCGGCTGGAAGCGCTTACCTTCGCATTCCGCGCAGCGGACATAGAGATCACTCAAAAACTGCATCTCGATTTTCTCGAAACCGGTGCCGTTGCACCGTTCGCAACGGCCGGTCCCGGAATTGAACGAAAATGCGCTCGCGGTCAGTCCTTGTGCCTGCGCCTCCGGCAAAGCGGCGAAAAGTTCGCGCACGCGATCATAAAGCCCAAGATACAAGATCGGGGTCGAACGCGGGGTGCGCGCCAATGGCGATTGATCGACCATGACGGTCTCGCTGAATCGGTGTGCGCCCGCCACCGTCCGGCATGCGCCCGGCTCATGTTCGCTTGCCTGGCCTTTGGCCCGCAAAAGATTTCGATACAATACATCCTGGATCAAGGTCGATTTTCCCGAGCCGGAAACGCCAGTAATGGCAGTAAAAATTCCGAGTGGAATCTCGACATCGACGTTCTTGAGATTGTGCTCGGTTGCGCCCGCGATTTTGACGACCGATGAAAATTTTCGCCGCGATTTTGGGATCGGGATGGATTTGCGACCGCTCAGGTAATCGCGCGTGAGCGACCCACCTACAAAATCCTGGAGCGGACCGCTGAAGACCAACTCGCCACCGCGTTCGCCGCGACCGGGGCCGATGTCGATCAAATTGTCCGCTGCGCGGATGATTTGTTCATCGTGCTCAACTACGAGCAAGGTGTTGTCTTTATCGCGCAGGTTGTGCATCACTCGCACGAGCCGCCCGACGTCGCGCGGATGCAATCCAACGCTCGGTTCGTCCATGACGAAGAGCGTATTTACGAGCGATGCGCCGAGGCAGGTGGTGAGATTGACCCGCTGCATTTCGCCGCCACTCAGGGTGCGAGTAGAACGATCGAGGGTGAGATAACCGACGCCGACTTCGCAAAGGTAACGGAGTCGCGCGCAAATTTCGTTGCGCAGCATTTCCGCAGTGCTGTCACCCGGCGCGATTTCGATGTCCGCCAGTAAATGGCGCGCGTCAGATATCGGGAGGGCGGCGAATTGGGGAAGGTTTAGCTGTAGCGGCGCTCTATGAGCGCCGTCCGCCTTTCTCCTGCGGCCGGAGACCGCAGCTACAATTTTGTAATTCAGCGTCTCCGGTTGGTAGCGTCCACCGTCACAGCTCGGACATTTTACATAAGCGCGATAGCGACTGAGCAGCACGCGCACGTGCATTTTGTAAGTCTTTGATTCGAGCCAGCGAAAGAAACCGCGCACTCCGTACCAGCGATCATTTTCGTAATCGTCATCCGTGTATTCGCCCCCTCGTTTCTCACCATTTATGACAAAATCCTGATCGGCCTTGGGCAGTTCCTCGAAAGGCCTATGCACATCGATCTCCTCCCGGCTACAGGCACGCAGCAGATCCTTTTGCGATTCACCCATTTCCTGCCCGCGAAAAACGCGCACCACCCCTTGCGCGATTGAGAGGGATCGGTCCGGAATCGCGCGATTCAGATCAATCGCGATGGTGCGACCGAAGCCACGGCATTCCGGACACGCGCCAAGTGGATTATTGAAGCTGAAAAGCCCCGACGTAGGCGGTCGGATGTCGAGATCGCAATGCGCGCAGTGCCAGCCGGTGGAGAAGGGTTGATGGTTGATGGCTGATGCTTGATCTAGCGGAATGACGTTGATTTTGCCTTTACCGAAGCGCAGCGCAGTTTCGATCGCTTCAGTTAAGCGCGCACGATTTCCCTCGCTGATGACGATGCGGTCCTGGATGACTTGAACACGCGCGCCGAGGCGTTCGATCTTTGCGTCACTATCTACGCGAATAATGTCGCCGTTTAGCCAAATGCGCAGATACCCTTGTTGCTGTAGAAACTGGAAGAAGTCCCGCGGTTTGGTTTTCGCTGGAACAGGGACCCAGAAGGTAATGAGAATGGTTTTGTCGTTCCCGCACTTGTCATCGTGAGCGGTGCGCAGCGGAGTCGAAGGATCCCGTTGCTTTATCTTTAAGCTTTTACGACGGGATCCCTCGACTCCGCTCGGGATGACGGAGGCCTTCGTCTCTCCCGTTGGAAGAGGATTGAGGGGAGGGTTCTTTGACGTATTAAAAAGCGCGAACACTTGATCCGAGATCGATTTCGCCGTTTCCGGCCGAATTTCCCTGCCGCAGCTTGGACAGAACGCGTGCGCGGTGCGGGCCCAAAAGAGTTTTAAGAAATCGTTGATCTCCGTGATGGTGCCAACGCTCGAGCGCGAGGTTTTTACTAAGTTCGATTGTTCGATCGCGATTGCTGGCGGGATTCCGCGAATGTCGTCGACTCGCGGTTTGTCCATCCGCTCGAGGAATTGCCGCATGTAGGGGCTGAAAGTCTCGACGTAACGGCGCTGCCCTTCGGCATAGATGGTGTCGAAAGCGAGCGAAGACTTTCCGCTTCCGCTCGGGCCGGTGACAACGGTCAGCTTTCCAAGCGGAAGATCGAGATCGATGCCTTTGAGATTATTCTGGCGAGCACCGCGGATTTCAACGCACCCACATTCCGGAGGAGCAATGACGCAATCTTTTTCGACGACCTTCGAACCCACTGGAAATTATTCCAGAATGCGATGCCCTTCGCAAATTTTACGCGCGATGCGGTCTGCAAATTCTGCGGGCGCGGGCATCTGCGCCTGCTGCATCTTTTTAAGAGGGCAGCCAGAGATGCCCACCAGCCACACAGACAGGATATCTGCGCACCGGCGGTTTAGCGAAGACGGGCCGCCAATTTTTCGCGTTGCTTGTCCAATTCCTTTGGCACGACGCCGCCTAATGATTCGAAGAATTTCGCGTGATCCGAAATCTCCTTTTGCCATTCCTCAGCGTTCACATTCAGGAGCTCGCGCATTTGATTAGGCGTGACGCCGCTGAGTTCATCGAGATCCAGATCCTGCATCCGTGGAATGTAACCAATCGCCGATTCGTTGGCGCCGACGCGCTTTTCGCAGCGATCGATTATCCAGTCCAACACTCGCATGTTATCGCCGAAACCCGGCCACAGAAATTTTCCGTCCGCAGATTTGCGGAACCAGTTCACGTGAAAAATCAATGGTGGATTGGTAAGCCGTTTGCCGGTTTCGAGCCAGTGCCGGAAATAATCGCCGATGTTGTAGCCGCAGAAGGGCAACATTGCCATCGGATCGCGCCGGACCTGCCCGACCGCGCCGGTCGCGGCCGCGGTCGTTTCCGATGCCATGGTCGAGCCAATGTAGGTGCCGTGTTCCCAATCGAACGCTTGGAAAACGAGCGGCATGGTATCGCTGCGGCGGCCACCGAAAATAATCGCACTGATGGGGACGCCGTCGCCATCCTCGACCTGCGGGTCGAGCACGGGATTATTGCGCATCGGAGTGGCGAAACGGCTGTTGGGGTGGGCCGCTTTTTCCTTCGAGTCCGGCGTCCAATCATTCCCGCGCCAATCAATCGCGTGCTTCGGCGGTGCGCCATCCTTGCCCTCCCACCAGACATCGCCGTCGTCCGTTAGCGCGACGTTGGTATAAAGCGTGTCGCGCTCAATCGATTTCATCGCATTCGGATTTGATTTGCAGCTCGTCCCCGGCACCACGCCGAAGTAACCGTTCTCCGGATTGACCGCCCACAAACGGCCGTCGCGAATTTGCATCCAGGCAATGTCGTCGCCGACGGTCGTGACTTTCCAGCCGGCGAAATGTTTCGGCGGAATCAACATCGCGAAATTCGTTTTGCCGCACGCGCTCGGGAAGGCAGCTGCGACGTAATGTTTCTTCCCGGCCGGCGATTCGACTCCGAGAATCAGCATGTGTTCGGCGAGCCAGCCTTGTTTGCGCGCAAGGTAAGAACCGATGCGCAGCGCCAGACATTTTTTCGAGAGGAGGACGTTTCCGCCGTAACCCGAACCGACCGAGATGATCGCATTGTCTTGCGGAAAATGACAAATGAAGCGTCGCTCCGGATTGACATCGAGCAGCGAATGCACCCCGCGGTTCCATTCTGCTTTCGGGTCGTGGCCGAGCCGTTTGACCGCGATCTCCCCCATTCGAGTCATGATTCGCATGCTGAGCACGACATATTTGGAATCCGTGATCTCGAATCCAATCTTCGTTAGCGGCGAATCGGGCGGCCCCATAATATAAGGCACGACAAACATGGTGCGTCCGCGCATCGCGCCTTTGAGCAAGCCCTGTAATTTCGAGTATGTCTCTGCTGGCTCGGACCAATTGTTCGTCGGTCCCGCCTCCGCCTTCGTCGGTGTGCAAATAAAGGTGAATTGCTCGACCCGTGCGACGTCGTTCGGATTGGAGCGATGCAAATACGAGCTTGGGGCCTTTTTCTCGTTCAGCTTTAAGAGCACGTTCTGCTTGAGCGATTCCGCAATCAGAAAGTCATTCTCGCGCTCGGATCCATCGCACCAAAAAATATTTTCCGGCTGGGTAAGCAGTTCGATTTCGTGCACCCAATCAAGCAGAGCCTGATTCGCTGGTTTGTGATCGCCAATTCCGACGGGCGGCGAAATGGCGGGCGCGGGATTGTTCATAAATTCGCGGCGATCTGAGCTGTTGATCTCATCGATCGCGCGGAGGACGAATTTCCCCCGCTTCCGCCGCTTCTCCAAGAATTTTTTCCATGGTTGTAGCCGCGGTCGCCTTCCGCGGCTTCCGAATCAACGACCTCAGCACCACAGAACGCGTTTGCGCGCTGCATGCGCGGCTGTTTATTTAATACATGTTCGGAGTGACCACTTCCGACGATTACCGGCCGGTCGCGTGGATGGGGCGTTTTCCGGTGGATGTCACGACGATTCTTGTCGGCATCCATGTTGCCCTTGCCGTCGTGGCCTGTCTCCTCGTCGCAGCTGGCGGCGGCGGTTTGCTCGATCTCATGATGTTCGACAGTGCTCGGGTTCTGGGAAGCGGCCAAGTCTGGCGCCTCGCGACTTATGCCTTCATCCATTCGCCGATGCAGCTGCTTTGGTTCGCGATCGAAATGTACATGCTTTTTGTCTTCGGCCGCGAAGTAGAAAAATTCATCGGGCAACGTGCTTACATCGTCCTTTATGCCGTTTTGCTTTTCACGCCCTCATTCCTGCTGACACTTTGGGCATTTTTCGGCCAACGGACCGGACTGGCCGGATCGCTTCCGTTGCATTTCGGAGTTTTTGTGGCCTTCGCGACAATTTATCCATCGGCCGAACTGCTCTTGCGGATCACAGCGAAATGGACGGCACTGATTCTGGGCGCAATCTACACCCTGCAATTGCTGGCCTATCATTCCTGGACGGATCTGGTCGTCCTGTGGACGAGTATCGCTGCCGGATTTTGTTTTGTCCGCCTGCGTGGGGTTGGACCGGAGTTAATCTGGTGGGAGAATTTCAAAGCCCGGTTGCAGCCCAAACCAAAGTTTAAGGTTCTCCCCAAATCCGTTCCGACGCGTCGTGAAGAAGATGACATCTCTGAGGCGGTCGATCCTATTCTCGACAAAATTGCCAGGTCCGGCATTGGCAGTCTCACGCCGAGTGAGCGACGAACGCTCGATCGTGCGCGCAATCGTTTGTTGAAAGAATCAAAGTAAGGCTGTGCCGCGCCGGGGTCTCGCGCGGAGAATTGAACGGGAGCGCATCCATAAATGGCATCCCGAGCGTTAGTCGAGGGATCCCGACGCGTTACCTTAAAGACTGCGCAGCCGGGATCCCTCGGCTTGGCTTGCGATGACCGCCGCACGTGGGCTATCGCGCTATCGCACACCGCGCTCTTCCCGTTCGAGAAAAGTTGGATTATTGAGGCGAAGCAGTTATCCAGTTAATCGAAGAACCGTGGCAACAGAAAAAACCGCGTCCGCCCCTACCGACGAAGCAACGATTTCGCTGCAACGCAGCCTTTATGATCCCGGATACGTCAACGCCATGTCGCATTTCTATCGTGGCGAGCTCGGGCGCATCATGGTCTGGCGGCAGCGGCTCGACATTACGACCAACTGGGCCATCACCAGCAGCACCGCCATCATCACCATTGCCTTTTCTAATCGAGAGGTCCCGCATATCATTTTCTTTTTCAATCTCGCCATCGTTTGGGTAATGCTTTGGATCGAAAGCCGGCGTTATCGGTTTTACGACGCATTCCGAGCGCGGGTGCGGATGCTGGAAGCGCATTTTCTCGTGCCAATGGTAATGGAAAATCGCCAGATGCTTCAGGGCGAATGGAAAAAACTGGTCTGCGAAGATCTCATTTTGCCGTCCTTCAAGATTTCGAAACTCGAAGCCATCGGACGCCGGTTGAAACGGAATTACGTCTTTATTTTCATTCTTATCATGGTGGCGTGGGTAACGAAAATTTTCCTGCATGCTTCGGAGCCGATCACAAGCGGCCGAGCGCTTTATCACGCCCTGCGGGTCGGTCACATTCCCTCTTGGCTGGTCGCGGGCACTTTTATCGCGACCTTTGCCAGCGTGATCAGCATTACCATTTACGTCGGCAAGAAATCCTCGGGCGAAATCACGGAGTTTGGTGCACACCGGTCGCTCTGGCGGATTTGAAATGTCATCCCGAGCGAAAGTCGAGGGATCCCGAGGCAAAAACTTGAAGATAACGCAACGGGATTCTTCGACTTTACTCAGAATGACTGAATTTGAAAAGCTTCGCGACCTAGTCGCCAAGCTGCGCTCTCCCGAAGGCTGCCCGTGGGATCGCGAGCAAACCAACGCCTCACTGGTCCCGCCGCTGCTGGAGGAAGCTTACGAAGTCGCCGGGGCCGTTTATGCGCAGGATGATGCCAACCTGCGCGAGGAATTGGGGGATTTGCTTCTGTTAATTCTCATGCACGCCCAAATCGCTTCGGAAGAAAAGCGATTCGGTATCGACGAAATCGCGCGCGAAATTAGCGAGAAGTTGATCCGCCGGCACCCTCACGTTTTCGGCAAAAGCGGGGCGCGGGGAAGCGAGGCAGTCGTCCGGCAATGGGACGCGATTAAGCGGGATGAGAAAAAAGGCGATGCGCATTACCTCGCCAGTTTGCCGAAAGCATTGCCCGCGCTGATGCGTGCAGAAAAAGCACAGAAGAAAGCGGCCCGAGTAAATTTTGACTGGCGGGAATTGCGCGACGTGATCGCAAAGGTGGAGGAAGAGCTGAAGGAAACAAAAAGCGCCCTGGCGTCGGCGGAAACGCGAATGATTGCCGATGAAATTGGCGATTTGTTGTTTGCGGTCGTGAATCTGGCCCGCAAATGCCAGCTTGAAGCCGAGTGTTTGCTGCAATCCGCGACCGACAAATTCGTCGCGCGTTTTAACGAAATGGAAGATCGATTACGTGCCCGGAGTGGGAAACTGGGCGAAGCAAATCTGGAAGAGCTCGACGCGATTTGGGAGGAGATTAAGAAGGATGGCCGGTCCTAGATATTGGATGGCTTTGTTGAAAAGCATCTGGCGACGGAACACAGGCTTGAAAGCCTGTGCGCCACACAGATCTCCGACCTGTGTTCCATTCGGGACGATGTTTGAGATAGAAATACGAGCATAAGAAACACAGCCCAGATTCAGAGCGCTGGTTCTACCGTCCGCGGCTGTCTATTTGTCGTTAGGCCACGTTGTGTTTCTTTCTGCAAACGTTTCAGGCGGCTCGACACACTCGCCCTCGCCGCCGAACTCATTCGGTCGATGAAGAGGATGCCATTGAGATGATCGATCTCGTGTTGTAGCGCACGCGCGAGTAATCCTGTCGCCTCGATCTCGACCATCTCGCCCGTCATGGTCTGGGCCCGAACTTTAGCCCATTCCGCCCGTTCGATCTCAGCCGAAATTTCGGGAAAACTGAGACACCCTTCGGAAGCAACTCCCTTTTCAGGGCCAGTCTCAATTTGTGGATTGAGCAAGATCAGCGGCATCTGTTCTTTCGGATCTACCTCTTTGCCGTTCCAGGCCATCGAGCTCGGCCGATCTTCCACCGCTGAAATATCGACAACGGTGAGCTGGAGCACCTGGCCCACTTGTTGCGCCGCCAAACCAATCCCGTTCGCCCCGCGCATCGTTTCCAGCATGTTGTCAGCGAGTTCGCGAACGGCGTTATCGATTTCCACCACCCGTTTTCCTTTCGCGCGCAACGCCGGGTCGCCGTACTTCCGAATGGATAGTTTCATTTTACTCTCGAGTGAACGCCGGAAGATTTCGCACGCCTGCTAGCTTCAGCGCGTCCATTACTTTGACGATTGTTCCAAACGACGCCTTCTTGTCTGCTTGCAGGGCAAGCGATGCTTTTCGGGTAGGCGAAAGGTTTCGGACCGCGCGCTCTAGCTCGTCGACGTCGATAGGTCGACCATCCAGTTTGATGTCGTCGGTTTCATCCACCGTTACGATTGCATGCTCGAGCTCCGCCGGTGCTTTCGTCGCCGTTTTCGATTCCGGCAAGTTGATCTGTACTTCCGGCTGGTCCTTTTTGAAGGTGGTCGAGACCACGAAAAAGATAAGAAGGATGGTGAGGATATCGACCAGCGAAACAATAATGATCGAGGGCGCGCGCCGCTTCCGAACCGCGAAATTCATCTCATCCTGACTAGCTCGTTAACACCTGTGTTCGCGCTGTCAGCCGCACCGGCGGTGGTGCTTCCTGCGCGCCCCGCCCGAAATAACATTTCGCAATCAGCTCCACCACCAGCGTTTCCATTTCCACCGACATCACCTCGACTTTTTTTGAAAAGTAACTGAAGGCAACCAGCGTTGGCACTGCGATGGAAAGACCGAAGACCGTGGCATTCAACGCTTCCGCGATACCAAGCGCAATTTGACGCGTGTCGGATGCGCCCGTGCTCAATCCCAAATGCGAGAACACGTGGACCAATCCTGAAACAGCGCCGATCAGACCCAACAACGGCGCGATCCCGACAATCACTTCCAGCACGATCAGGCCCTTTTCCAGGATCACCATCTCGTGACGAGCGCGCGTTTGTACCGCCTCGACATTCTCGGAGCGGGGCGAGCGTAAATGCTGCAGCGCAACTCGCGCGATGCGCCCGAGGGAAGATTGATCACTCTCGACAATTCTCATCAACCGATCCGCGCTTCCGCCCGGCAGCAATCGCTCGATCTCACTCTCGATCACCAATGGCATCACATTTTTTTCCCGCAAAGCGAAGCCGCGCAAAATAATTGTCGTTAGTGCAACGATCGAACAAATGAGCAGTGGCCACATGAAGAGACCGCCACGCTGGAAAAAACCGATGACGTTATTGAGGGCTTCGCTCATATAAGATTAAGGGTTTTGAAAACCGGTAAAGCTAATCTCACCCGGTAACCCCTCCGGTGGAAGTACGGCCATAACGTCTTCCGGAATAGTTTCGGGTTTCGCTTCTTGAATCGATTGCAGGCAAAGGTTCGTGAACGATTCGGACGTCCCACCGCTAGTTACTTTGATATCGTTGATCTTCCCATTTGGCGCGACCACAAACTGTACATGCACTGTCCCAATATCAACACGGTCGCGATTTGCATCACAAAGGGCGTACCAGCGCTTTCCAATTGCATCGTAGACCTTCTTCTCATAGCGGCCAAGCGGTGTGCCGACGGCGTTTACCGATGAAACTCCCCGCTTCGAAATGTTACCAGTCATTCGCTCTTGTATTTGCTCACGTCGGTAAGCTGACGATGCCGGCGGGTGTGAAACTGGTGGCGGCGATGCCTTTGGGGAAGGAGGTCTGATCTCGTTTTCTGGCCCGGGCGTATGAGCGGCAGGAGGCGGGCTGGCGCGAAACATTGCCAGTAAATCAGCACTCGGCGTCGGTTTCGGTGTCGGCTGGGGCGTAGAAGGGGGAGTGGCGGTGGGTGATTGCGCGGCCGTCGGTTCCGGAGTTGCGCGAGGCGTTGCACTTGGAACCGGAGGCGAACTTGGGCGCGAACTGGGCTGCGGTTGCGCACCTTCTTGCTCCAGCGAGTGCTGGCGATTTGTCAAATCCATCGTCGGCAATTGTTTTCCCTCCTGCGTCGGTATGGGCGCGATTCCTAATGCTGGCAATTCACTGGCGCCGATCGAATTCGCATTTGCTTCGAACGTTTTCTCCTCCGGTTCTTCCTTTGTCGCCGTCTGCTCTGTCGTGTCGATAAACGGCGTGCTCTTTGGCCCGCTCGGTGGGGTCGGCCTCGGAGCAAGCTCCATAATGGTTAACTCCACCGGTTTCTCCTCCTCGGGAAGCGAGGGTTGAAGTTTGTCCCCGAAAGACGCGATGGAAACGCCGACTATAAGATGCAGCAGGAGCGAAAGGAATACCGCCCACAGGATTTTCTGTCGTTCGCTTCTAGCCTGCATTAGTCAAGGACCCTCGTTATCGGGCTCACATTAGAACTAGCATCGCGCGCGCCCGTTCACTTCGCTCTGCGCCAAAATAAAGCAGCCTCCCGCCTATGTCATCCTTGGGTTGCCCTGTAGTGGCGGCCGTGCCGGGCGCTCGTGGATGCCAGCGGGCCGTCTTCGCCCAGCTCCGGCGCGGGAGGATACTCTCTTTGGAAGCTATCCCGATGGTGAAATTACGAAGTCCGAAATGACGAAAACAGCTCAAATGGTCAAATGATGAAAAGCTTCCGTGCTTTGTCATTCCTTCGCCATTCTATGCCAGTCAGGCTCGGACCATTCGGGCTGCGTCATTCTGTTTAATGAAACTGATTAATCGAGGGACTTCGCGATTTTCGCTTCCCCGTCATTCTCACGTGATGAAACAGATATTGCTGCGCGTAGCCACCATGTGCGCCGAAATAATTTGCAGCGAAGTCCGCCAGCATCTGCCCCGTCACCTTGCGCCTCCCGACAAAATATTTTTCGCGCAAGACTCGTTCGATCCAAACATCAATGGGGAATGCTGCGATTCGCTCGTAGGCGAAGAGCATGACGCAATTCGCCACTTTCATCCCGACGCCCGGGAGCTCGCACAGTTGTTCCCGCAGTTGTCGGTCAGAGAGCGCGCTCCACGAATCCAGATCCGCCTCCCCGGACGCGACAAGCTTCGCCGTTTCCAGCAGGTTTCTCGCGCGATACCCGAGCCCGCATTTTCGTAATTCACTCTCGCTCGTTCGCGCCAGGCGCCCGGATGACGGAAATGAAAAGATTTCGTCTCCGCCGATTTGTTTCTTTTCCCCAAATCGCTGACGCAACGCCCGCGAAATATGCCGAATGTGCTTCACCTGTTTCATCGAAGAGCAGATAAACGTCGCCAGGCATTCCCATTTTGGCTGGCGAATAATCCGAAGACCGCGACAAAAATCGCGCGCTGCATTCATGATCGGATCCCGCGGGAACGACGAACAAATTTCTTCGAGCGGATGATCGAGCGCGAAGTAACGCGTGACGACTCTTGCGACTGATGGAGGGGCGAGCTGCCGCGAGCCCGCTGTAGCCGCGGTCATCGGCCGCGGCACTTTCCGAAAGAGCTGGTGCCGAGCACGGCGTCGCACAACTCCGCCCTCCATCTTTGTTTGCAAGACGTTCCCAAGCTGCGCCACGTAAACCGCGGACTCACCAATCGTCCCGCAGAAGCCGGTGCCGACTTTTTCCCAATGAAAGACCTGACCGGAATTTAGCGTTTTCTCCAGATCGAAATCGGGCGCGGCAATTTGGATTAACTTCACCGAACAAATTCCTTCGTCATTCGACATTCGTCATTCGTCATTTGATAAGTAGTTTCCATGGACGGCCGGCTGGCGATCGACACGGTTGTTTTGCTCGCGTATTTCATCGGCATCGTCGCGCTCGGGCTGTGGGCGGGGCGCCGCAATCGCAACTTGGAAGATTTCTCGTTAGGCTCGCGTTCGATTCCATGGTGGGCCGTGCTCGCTTCCATCATCGCTGCCGAGACGAGCGCCGCCACCTTTCTCGGGACGCCGGCGGAAGGATTCAAAACGCGCGGCTACTTTTACGGACAACTCGCCATCGGCACGGTGCTCGCGCGCATCATCATCGCGTTCACGTTCATCAAACCGTACTACGATTACCGAGTGCAGAGCGTTTACGAATTTCTCACTGTCCGCTTCGGCACCAAGACAAAGAACATGGCCAGCGGCATTTTTCTTTTCACACGCGTGCTCGGCATCGGCGTCCGGCTTTATCTCGGCGGCGCCATTATGGTCGTGATCTGGCGTTACCTCTTTCCGACGTTGCCGGTAAATCTCAACACTTACGTTTGGGGAATTCTTTTCGTCACCATCATCACGACGATCTACACCGCCGCCGGCGGAATCAAAGCCGTTGTCTGGACCGATGTCATTCAAGCGGTGTTGATGTTTAGCTCAGTCATCTTCGCGATTTTTTTGCTGGTGCGACACATCCCGGGCGGACTCGATACCGTGAAAACAAATCTCGGCGGTTGGTCCAACGTAAAATTTTTTCAAACCGGCTGGAACGCGGAATTGCCATTCGGGCCGGCGTTGAAAGCGATGTTGGAAGAGCCATACACCATTCTGGCCGCGTTCGTTGGATCGACGTTGTTGACCATGGCGACACACGGCACGGATCAGGACATGGTGCAGCGGATGTTGACCGCGCCCGATCATCGCAAATCGCAATTGTCGCTCATCCTCAGCGGCGTGATGGATCTGCCAATCGCGGGCGCGTTTCTAACGGTCGGCATTTTGCTTTCGGTTTACTACGCGGTCGTTCCCGGCACGACGTTGCCCGCAGCCGATAACGAAATTTTCGGCCACTACATCGTTCACGAAATGCCGGTGGTATTTCGCGGCCTCATCATTGCCGGCGTTTTCGCAACGATGATGGGCTCCACCTCCGCCGCGCTCAACGCGCTTGCGACCAGTTTCACTAAAGATTTCTACCTGCCTTACATGCGGCCGGGCGCGACCGATCGCCAGGCCATTCGCGCCGCGCGTATCGCCACCGCGATCTTCGGCATCCTCATGATCATCGTCGCAACCATGGCCGCGAACGCCGTGTTGAAAGATGCGAAGCTGACCATCATTCCAATCGCGATCGGAATTCTCGGTTACACCTATGGCGCGCTCGTCGGCGTGTTTCTTCTCGGAATGTTGACGCGTACGCGGGGACGGGATGGCACGAACGTTGTCGGCATGATCGTCGGCATCATGTCCGTACTGGTGCTGTGCAAAGTTTCGATCCCGGCATTCGATTTCGTCGCGCTGTTACACGGCAAATTCGTTGCAGCCTCTTGGAATTTCGGATGGTTCATGCCTGAATGGTGGCCGCACATTTCCTGGCCGTGGTTTGTGTTCGTCGGTTGCACGGTCACGCTCGCGATCGCGATTCTTTTCCGAACGCCCTCAACCCAGATTGCTGTTGCCGAAGCCCACGTCTCCGTGGCTACTTCTTCTCCGCGCTGAGTTTGATTCTCCGTTCGCGCAACTGGCGCGGAATTCCAGTGGTGGATCTGCTTCGGGAGTATCGTCACCTTTTCCGTTGCGATTCTGTTTCGGACCGGCCGTGAACATCAGCCGCCACGGGCTTAGTTTGATATTGAGACAAGAATTGACCAAGCGGGCACCCTTGATTTAGCCGAGGGTTAAGAGCAGGCTCTTCACGCAACCTCAACGACACTATCCCATGCCTCATGTCGTGACCGACAAATGTAGCGGATGCAAGTTCACCGACTGTGTAGAGGTGTGTCCCGTTGCCTGTTTCTATGAACTGGAGAACCAGGTGGTCATTCACCCGGAGGATTGCATTGATTGCATGGCATGTGTGGACGTATGCCCGGTGCACGCCATCTATGCGGAGGCGGACCTTCCGCCCGAATTCACGAAAGATGTGGAGTTCAATGCGATTCAGTCTAGACAGCTGAAGGACTCGGGCACGGAAGCAATCACAATCCGCAAGGATCCTCTGCCCGGCGCAGCAGAGCGAAAAAAGGCCTTGGGATATTGAAATTGTAGGGCGGCGATCTTCGCCGCCGTTTCTTTTCATTGGCGGCCAAAATGGCCGCCCTACAATTTTTGCTTCGCGAGCGTGATCCCCAATTCCCGCAACTGTTTTGGATCAACCTCGGCCGGCGATTGGGTCATCAATTCCTGGCCGCGATTATTCTTCGGGAATGCCATGACGTCGCGGATGGATTCTTCATCGCATATGAGCATGACGAGGCGATCGAGACCGAGCGCGATTCCGCCATGCGGGGGTGCGCCCAGCCGAAAGGCACGCAGCAAATGGCCGAACTTTGCCTGCTGATCTTCCGCGCTTACCCCAAGGGCTTCGAACATTTTGGCCTGCAAGTCCGGCTCATGAATGCGCATACTCCCGCCGCCGATCTCAACCCCGTTTAAGACGACGTCGTAGGCATCGGCCCGCATCTCGCCGAATTTTTTCTGCTCCAGCAACTCAAGATCTTCTGCCTTCGGTCGGGTGAAGGGATGATGAACCGCGTTCCACTTATTTTCTTCCGCGCTCCATTGCATGAGCGGGAAATCTGTGACCCAGAGAAAGTCCAGGTCCGAGCCGGAGTCCGAGCCGGACTGGCGGTTAGCAGAAGTCAGTCCTTGGATCTCCGCAATGCGCAATCGGATTCGGCCTAGCACTTCGCAGGCGATCTCCCATTTGCCGGCGGCGAAAAAAATACAATCGCCTTCTTCGATTTGTAATTTCGTTCGCAGCGATTCCTTCTCCGCCTCGGAAAAGAATTTCACGATGGGCGATTTCCATTCCCCGTTCTCGACCTTGATGAAGGCGAGCCCTTTCGCGCCAAATGTTTTCGCAATTGCCGTCAGTTCATCGACCTGTCCGATGGTGATGCCGGCAAAACTCTTCGCGTTGATCGCCTTGACCACGCCGCCCTCGACCAGTGCGCTCTGAAAAACTTTGAACTGACTTGTGCGAAAGACGTCTCCGAGATCGACAAGTTTCATGTCGAAACGGCGATCCGGTTTATCGCTGCCAAAAGTATCGATGGCCTCGCGATAGGTCAGCCGCGGAAATGGCGTCGGAATTTCGATCCCACGCGCCGCCTTGAAAATTGCCGCCAGCATTCCCTCGGTCACTGCATAAATATCGTTAGGTGTGACGAAGGACGCTTCGATGTCGATCTGGGTAAACTCCGGCTGGCGATCGGCTCGCATATCTTCATCGCGAAATGCTTTCGCGACCTGGAAATATTTTTCCATCCCGGCAACCATGAGTAACTGCTTGTATTGCTGTGGCGCCTGTGGCAACGCGTAAAATTTTGTCGGTAGCAAGCGGCTGGGAACGAGAAAGTCGCGCGCCCCTTCCGGTGTGCTTTTGCTCAAAATCGGCGTCTCGATTTCGATGAATCCCTGCGAATCGAGAAATTGCCGCGTTGCCTGAGTAACGCGATGCCTGGTTTGCAAATTGCGCGAGAGGCGCGGCCGGCGCAGATCGAAATAGCGATAGGTCAACTCGAGATCTTCGTTGCTTAATTCGGCATCGAGCTGAAATGGCAGATTTTCCGCGCGATTCAAAATCGTGAGCGATTGCGGGAGCACTTCGATATCGCCGGTCGCGAGTTTCGGATTTTCTGTTCCGGGCAGACGCGGCGCAACTTTGCCGCAAACCTGAATCACATCTTCAGTGCGCAAGCTGTGAGATTGCTTCGCCACCTCGGCGTTTTCTTCCGGGCGAAAAACGACTTGAGTCAATCCTTCGCGATCGCGCAGATCGATGAAAATTACACCGCCGTGGTCGCGCCGCACCGCCACCCAGCCGGCCAGTTTCACCTCACGGCCGATATCGGTTTTGCGCAGTTCGTTACAGTGATGGGTGCGGTACATTTGTTCCGTCATTCCAAGCGAAGTCGAGGAATTCCGCTGCACAACCTCAAAGCCATGGCGACGGGACGCCTCGACTTACGCTCGGGATGACAAAGTCGGGAAGGTAGCGAGATGCGCAAACAATTCTTCGTGCGCGACGGAGCGCTGCTGGCCGGTCTCGAGATCTTTCACTCCCACCTGCGGCCATTCGTCGCCGAAGACGACGGCAAGGCGCGCCCCGTTTTGCTCGGCCAATCGAAACTGCCGTGCTACTTTTGCCCCCGCCAAGGAATAATCGACTCGATATCCGCGATCGCGCAGTCGCTGCATCGTGGCAATGGCATTTCCATGCTGTTCTTCCTTTGCAGTGACCACATAAATCTCAACCGCGCGTTCGGCCGCGACCGTTTTTTCCATTTGGGCGCGGGCAGTCGTATGGGCGCGAATCATTTCACCGAGGACGACATCGCCAATGGCGAAACCTAGCGCGGGCAAGGAAACGGCGTTGTCGCTTAGTTGCGCAACCAGTTGATCATAGCGCCCGCCACCGGCAATCGCGCGAAACTTGCCTGCGCGATCGAAGACCTCGAAAACAATCCCAGTGTAATAAGCGAGGCCGCGGACGATGCGGACATCAACTTTGGCGAAATCGGCGAGACCACGCAGCCTCAGGTTTTCAATTATGTTGTTGAGCTTCGCGCTTTCGCCACCTTTCTCGAAAATCTCGAAGACCGGTTTGGCCAATTTCCCGAGTCGTTCCTCCGTTTTCTCGCGCGGCTCGCGTTCCGACTTATCGATCGTCTGCAACATTTCTTCCCAACGATCAGGCGGCACTTTCTCGAGCTTAAGTAATTCAGTCCAAAACTCCCGGTCGCTGACGCGCACGACAAAATCCTGCGCGGTAAAGCCGAACGCGCGCACGACATCGATGGCGAGCGCGATCAGCTCGGCATCCGCTTCCGGGGATTCTTCGCCGACGATGTCGCAGTTGAGCTGGAAATGCTCGCGCAAACGTCCTCGTTGCGGACGTTCATAACGAAACACCTGCGGAATCGAGAACCACTTTAGCGGTTTGCGGAATTGTCGATGTTCCGCTGCGACGATCCGCGCCAGCGTCGGAGTCATTTCCGGCCGCAGCGCCACCGCGCGCTCCCCTTTATCAACGAACTCGTACAATTGCCGCACGATTTCGTCGCCTGATTTCTTTTTGTAGAGATCGAGCTCTTCCAGCACTGGTCCGTCGAATTCCACGAATCCGTAACGTCCCGCGATCTCGCGCCATTTTGCAAAAATATAATTTCGTTCCGCGCAGGAAGCGGGAAGAAAATCGCGGAACCCGATAAGCGGTTGCATACGGATTCAAAAACGAAGGGAAATCATTGGGGCGTAGCGCGCGGAGAGACGTCCGCTGACACCGGACTCTACGAACCATTTTTGCGGTTGAATAAGACCCGTCTGGGACCAGTCAAAATTAGTCACGACGGAGAGCATCCGTTTAACAAAGCAAAGGACAAACATGAAAGACAACAGATTAAGCAAAATGTTGGCGATCGGAGCAATCAGCGCGTTGGCTTTGACCACCGCGGTGGCACAAGAAACCACCACCATAACAAAATCGACCGACCCGGTGACCGGCACGACGACGACTGAATCGACCACGACAACGAGCGTTGGAACAATCGCGGCCGCACCGGCTTCCGATTACATCAGTTTCCGCACCTCCACGATCGCGGAGCCGGTGAAATATTATTACACCAAGAGCACCACCATCGTGGACCCGACGGGCAGAACCGTGGAATGGTCGGCAGTTCGTCCGGACATGCCCGCAACCGTCTATTACGTGAAGGAAGGCGATCGCATGGTCGTTCGCAAGGTCGTGCTGACGAGGCCGGTCAGCGAGGTGATTGAGAAAAAAGAAACCACGACGACGACTACAACAAGGCCTTAATCACCGACGAAATATATTAGGAATGTGCGCCCGCTGGTTCGCCAGCGGGCGTTTTCTTTATTGTAGTCGGCATCGGTGATGCCGGGCCGGGGTCAGCGAGCCCGGTTACAGAATTTAAAGGGCAAAACGCAACGTTAATCTTCGTAGCCGCGCGGAAATTTTTGATGCCATTTCCATGCACTATCGACAATGGCATCGAGAGTTTGGAATTGCGGGCGCCATCCGAGTTCGCGTTTGATTTTTTCGGATGAGGCGATTAGCCGCGGCGGATCGCCGGGCCGAGGCGGTTTTTCCAAAACTGGAATGGGCTGTCCTGTGATTTTGCGACAACTCTCGATCACTTCGCGCACACTCGAACCGCCGCCAGTGCCGAGATTGTAAAAAGCGCTGGCCGGAGCCTCGAGCGCGAGGATGTGAGCGTGGGCCAGATCGATAATGTGAATGTAATCGCGAATGCAGGTGCCATCCGGCGTTTCGTAATCGGTCCCGAAAATCTCGACATGCTTTTTTTGTCCCAATGCGACCTTGAGCACGTTTGGAATCAAGTGCGTTTCGCAGCGGTGATCTTCGCCGAATTTTTCCGATGCGCCGGCAGCATTGAAATAACGGAGCGAAACAGATTGGAGCCCGTGAATGGCATCGTACCAGCGGAGAATTTTCTCGAAGGCCAGCTTTGATTCGCCATAGGGATTGATCGGTCGTTGCGGCGTTTCCTCATCGATCGGCACACGTTCCGGCGGACCGAAGGTGGCGCAAGTGGAGGAGAAAACGAGCCGTCTCACTTCCGCTGCAAGCATGGCATCGAGCAGGTTGAGGCCGCTTGCAATGTTGTTGCGAAAATACTTCGATGGATTCTGCATCGACTCGCCCACCAGTGCGTTGGCGGCGAAATGCATCACTGCCTCCGGCCGCAATCGGGCCAGAGTCTCGGTTGTCATTCTCCCATCGGCCAGATCGCCCTCGATAAATTCCGCTCGGGGATCAACCGCGCGACGATGTCCTTCACTCAGGTTGTCGAAAATGGCGACCTTGTGCTTTTGATCGAGCAACACCTCCGCGCAAATGCTGCCAATGTAACCGGCGCCGCCAACAACGAGAATTTTCATCGCGGCGCGATTCTGCCAGTCTCGCCGGCAGAATTAAAGTTCGCGATCTGCCACCTGCGACGATTTTTTCTTGCTTGCCAGCGCGATCAGCATCCGGCGCGGGGTTCGATGTTTCGCCCGTGGGGTCAGCACCTTGATGCTCTGCTCATCCGAGCCCCAGTACAAAATATCGACATCGACATTGCGCACGCCCCAGCGCTTCATTTCCAATCGGGTGGGCTTGTAAAGATCAATGGTGCTGGTCCCGACCAAAGCAGTACCGTAATCGTCGATCACATACTCCTCGTCTGTCTCCACGATTTTGAACCGGGTTCCGAGCGGGAATCGCGACCAATCGGAAGCGGCGCTGCGCACAATTCGCCCGGAAAGATATTCGCCGACGGCGTTGCGTCGTCCGCCGCCGCCCCGCTCGTGGACACAATACGCCGTCGTGCGCACATTCATGCGATGCGATTTCGCGCTGTTGCGGTTCGCCGTTGGGGGTTGGGTTGCGCAACTCGCGAGAAATGCACCGAGGAGACATGCGAGAGCAAGTCGCGACGATGTCGCTTGTAATTGGATCCGGGCTGAATAGCCATTGAAGCTACTACTGGCAAGCCATAATTTCCGCCCCTGCTCCCATGCGGTCGTTTTCACAAGCACGGACTTTAATAGCAGAAAGCGTGCTCTTGGATTCACGTCTGGCCCTTTTTCATGAGCGAGAAAACTGGTTGGCCGTGGCCGATTTGCACTTCGG
>Ga0209156_10000262_pt1 | contig 43623 bp, 43 predicted proteins | sample GraSoiAngelo_124_FD_185881 | JGI IMG/M metagenome (GOLD analysis project Ga0209156, IMG submission 185881) | Grasslands soil microbial communities from the Angelo Coastal Reserve, California, USA - 14_0927_05_20cm (SPAdes) (version 2) | ecosystem: Environmental > Terrestrial > Soil > Grasslands... | reverse complement strand
CCCCCGCCGTACCCACCCCCACCCCCACCGCCGCCGTACATACCTGTGCCGCCATAACCGCCGCATCCCGCCAGCGACGCGAGCGTGAGCATCCCGATTACCGCTGTGCGTAAACGCATTTGACTCCTCCTCAGCTCGCCGGCTTGCGGGAGCTGGACTTTTCCCAGTTGACGAACAGGAAGCCGCCCGGCGCATCGAACTTCGGCTCGCCCGGTCCCGGCAGAATCTGCAGTTGCAGCTCTTCGATCTTGTTCTTGGAGCAATTCCAGCACTCGAGCGCGAAGTCGCCGTCGCGTCGCGTACGTGACAGTAGCATCACGTGCACCATCGCGTTGTCGGTAACCAGGGCGTCGTTCTTGTAGAGGTGTGCGAACGCCCACAGCGCCACGGCGCTGTTGATCGTGGGCACGAGCGGCGTGTGCACCTGGGTCACGCCGTGGTAGTACAGGCCCATGATCACGCCGCCGAACCGCGGATGGTGTGGCACGTCCTTGGTCTGCACGCGGTCCATCACCAGTTTCCAGCGTGCGCCGTCTTGGGTGACGAATTCCGCCGTGCCGTCCACGGAATCGCGCGTAGCGCCCTTATCCCAGGCATTGAACGTGAACGTCCCGGAGATCGGCGTCACGTTGTTGGAGTACGGCCCGTTCTTCACCTGCGACTCGAGTCCCTCGCGCTCGTCCCCAAAGGCCTTGAGGATCGGGGCGGCGCTGTCCGGGAAGGGGAACGGCCCAGGCAGGATCTGGATGACGGGCCCACCGCCCGTGACGCGGATCGCCTGCAACCGTTCCGCCTGCTCGTGCGACTCACTCGTCTCGGATGCGTCATACCCTGACGCGACAACCTTGAGATGAGTCTCCATGCCGAGCTTCTTGTGCGAGTCCTCACCCACGGGGCAATACACTTCGTACGTGCCGACCTTGAGGGTGAGGGTCAGTGTGGCCGTCGAGCCGGGCTGGATGAGCTCCGTCTCCCGCTCGATGCCTTGCCCTTCGACCTCGAAAGCGTGTGGGATGCTCCCCGCGTTGGTGACGGTGAAAGAGACGGGGCCTGCCGCGATCGTGGCCTCCGACAGCTCGACCTTCCACTCGGAGAGCTTGGCGGTCACCGCCGCGGGGGTGCCCGGGGCTCGGTGCGCGGCGGTCGTTGCAAGTGCCACCCAGGCCAGCAAGACCAAGGCGACGTTGCGGGACGGAACAGCAAGCGTGGTTCTCATGGCGATCTTCCTCCTGCGCGTGTGTGACAACAGTTTCCCTCGACGGTGGAGACCCCATGCGCCCGGCGCTTATTCCTGCGGGAATAACTCCGCCGCTCGCGGAGTCCTCACTCGATGGCGTACCGCACACCCCGAGGACCGGTTGGAGTCGAGCGAGCTCGAGCGATTCGAAGCCGTCGTGCTGCCGCATCTGGACGCGGCGTACACCTTGGCGCGCTATCTCACGCGGAGCGATCACGACGCACAGGACGTCGTGCAGGACGCGTCCCTGCGCGCGTTCCGGCATTTCGGGAGCTTCCGAGGTACCGGAAGCGGTGAGGGGCGGGCGTGGCTGCTCGCGATCGTTCGCAACACGGCGTACACCTGGCAGCGCCGGCATCATGGCGACACGCTCACGACCGAGTTCGACGAGGAGCAGCACAGCGAGGCAGCGACGGGCGAGGATCCGGAAACAGCCGTGGTAGCGCAGGGCGAGCGCGTCGCGCTGCATCGCGCGATTGATGAGCTGCCGCCAGAGTTCCGCGAGGTGATCGTGCTGCGAGAGCTGGAGGAACTGTCCTACAAGGAGATCGCCGAGGTGGCGGGCGTGCCCGTAGGCACGGTCATGTCGCGGCTGTCGCGCGCCCGCCGGCGGCTCGAAGAGGTGCTGTGCGCGCAAACGGAGGACTGCTGACGTGACGCATCCCGCCTTCGAAGCCCAGCTCGACGCCTACCTCGATGGCGAGCTCGCCGCGCCCGACGCGGCGGAGCTCGAGGCGCACCTCCGCGCTTGCCCCGACTGCGCCCGCTTGGAGCGGCGGCGCCGCGCGGTGAGTGCCGCGGTGCGCAAATACGTGCTCCGCTTCCCGGCGCCCGACACCCTCCGGGCCCGCGTGCGCACCGCCCTGCGGGCGGACGTGAACCGGACGGCACGGCGCCGCTCCTACTGGCCCGGACTCGCCGTGGCCGCATCGCTCGCAGTCGTCGCGGTCGGGAGCTGGCAGGCGGCGTTGCGCCGCGCCACAGGCGATGCGCTCGCCGATCAGGTGCTGGGGAGCCACGTGCGCTCGCTCATGCCCGGCCATCTCATCGATGTGCAGTCGTCCGACCAGCACACGGTGAAGCCGTGGTTCAACGGCAAGCTCGACTTCTCGCCACCCGTATACGACTTCGCCGGTCGTGGCTTCCCGCTCATCGGGGGAAGGCTCGAATACGTGGGCGGCCGGCCGGTCGCGGCTCTGGTGTATGGGCGGCGGCAGCACTTGATCAACGTCTTCCTGTGGCCCACCGAGGGCGGCCCCACGGAAGGGCGCCCCGCGACCACTCGGCAGGGCTACCATTTGCTGCACTGGACGACGCCGGCCTACAGCTACTGGGTCGCGTCCGATCTCGGGCTGCCGGAGCTGCGCGACTTCGCGGCGTTGCTCCAGCGCGGTGATTCGGTTGCCCCTTGAACTCCGGCCGGTGGACGGCGTATACAGAGTGGCGTGACGTCCGGTCTACCGACCTCTTGAGGAGCATCGCATGCGCATCGCTTTTCCCAGCCTCTTTGCCGTCCCACTGTTCGCCGCGTGCGTCGCTCCGACCCCGGGCAACGTCCGCCAGGTGCCCGATCCCGTTTCCACGCGCTACATCAATCCCGGGACGCTGGCAGCGCTGCCGGGCTTCACGCACGCCGTGCGCATCGGATCGACCCTGTACGTCTCGGGTGAGGTCGCGCTCGACAGCACCGGCCGGCTGGTCGGTCCCGGCGACCTGCGCGCCCAGGCCGCCCAGGCGTTCGCCAACCTGGCCACCGTGCTACGAATCGGCGGCGCGACCCCGGCCGACGTCGCCAAGCTCACGATCTATGTGGTGAACTTTTCCCCCAAGAACCTCGACGCCATTCGGGAGGCCGCTCCCGACTTCTTCCCGCAGCGCAATCCCCCGGCGGGCATCGTGATCGGTGTGCAGTCGTTGCCGCAGGAGGGGTTGCTCATCGCCGTGGACGCCACCGCAGTGGTGCGGGCCATGATTCTGCCGCGCGACCAGCGTCTCCAGGAGAAGCCCTACTAGATCACTTCCCCACGAGCCCGGTGAAGAACGGCAGGACGATCGACACGGCAATCAGCACGATGATGATCCACTCGAGCAGCTCCATGCGCTGTGTCGCCGCCCGGTCCGCCAGTTTTCCGTAGATGCCGTCGAGCGTCTGCAGCTTGCGAGTGATGCTCACGTCCCACTCCGCCAGGTGGAAGCGACGGGACACGTGGCCGTACACCCGGGTGAGATACTGCTCACCGATCAGCTTCAGGGCGTTCGTCACCTGCTCGAACAGGACCGCCGCGTCGAGCTGCAGCCGCCCGAGGCGCTGGAGCGGAACCCCGTAGGGACTGGGCAAGTATCGGCGTAGCCCGGGCGAGCGGCCGAGCAGGTCGTAGGCCCGCTCGAGCGCCTCGTCGAGCTGCGCGTCCAGGTACCGCATCTCGAGCAGCTGGGTGTTCGCGAATTCGATCACCGCCCGCACATCCTCCCCCTCCGGGTCGAACAACAGGGTCACGTCGGTGTCGATCAGCGTCGCGTCGTTCGGCCCGAACGAGAGGCGCGACGCGAGGGCGTCGCTCACTTCCTGCTGCGACAGGGGGCGCGACTCGGCGCGCAGCACCTGGGCCACCGTCTGTGCGTGCTCGGTCCACAGCATGGACGCCTCGAGCGGCTCGGTGAACGCCTCGATCTGGAACACCACGTAATCTTCGACGAAATCGGCGAGGCGGGATCGAATCGCGGCATCGCCGAGCGCCTCGATCAGCTGCTGCACGCGGCGGCGGGAGTCCGCCTGGAGCTGCTCGTTGCCGTACAGCATCGTGCTGAGCGCCGGCAGGCCCGTGAGCGGGCCTTGAAGCGGGATGGCATAGCTCACCGACACCGCACCGAAATCGTACAGCACGAACTCGACATAGGGCGCGGTGACGTGCTCGCCGACGGCCAGCGAATCCGCCGGCTCGGTCACCCGCAACGGAGCGGGGTCGTACTCGAAGAACGCCGGGGCGCGCCGCTTCTGCTTGACCGTCTGGCGCTGTGTGGCACTGGCTAAGCGCGTCTCCGCCCCCGCGAGGTCGAACGCGTGCGCGACGTCGTAGGCGAACAGCACGTAACCGGTGCCTTGGGCGATTATCGGTGAGGCCATCCGTCAGTCCTCCCTCTGCAACGCTCACCAGGCACCGGTACTTCCGCTAGGCCGGCTCCTTCCCTTCCCGCGCCACGGTGGGCGTCGCAAACGCCGGCGCGGGCGAGGCCGGAAGCCCCAGGTGCTCCCGCGCCCGGTTCAACGCGTCGTCGATGTTTCCGTGAATGTTTTCCTCGCCCAGCTCGTCGTAGAGACCCGACCGCTCCAGCGCGACCACCGGCTGGGAATGCACGTCGGAGAGGATCACCAGCGAGCCGTCTCGCCGGCTGCGCCGGACGAGATCGCGCAGCGCGTGCAGGCCAGTCGAGTCGATCGCGGGGACGTGTCGCATCCGCAGGATCAGTACCTTGGGCCGCACCGCGATGCGCCCCAGCCGCTCCTTGAACGTCTCGGCCGCACCGAAGAAGAACGGCCCCGTGATCTCGTACACCTCGACTCCCGGTGGCACCACGCGCCGCCGCACGGCGTTGGGATCACGCTCGAAGTCGTCCACCGGATCCTGGAACTCGTGCGTCAGTGCGCTGATGTTCGTTACCTCCGCCATGCGGCGCATGAACAGGAACGCCGCGAGCACCATCCCCACCTCGATCGCGACCGTCAGGTCCCACAGCACGGTCAGGAGAAACGTGGTGAGCAGCACGGCCACGTCGCTCTTCGGGGCCCGGAACTCGGCCAGGAACGTGCGCCACTCGCTCATGCTGTAGGCCACGACCACCAGGATCCCCGCCAGCGTCGCCATCGGGATCAGCCCCGCCCAGCGGCCGAAGAACAGGGTGATGAGGAGCAGCGTGGCCGCATGCGTGATCCCGGCGATGGGCGTCCGGCCGCCGTTCCTGACGTTGGTCGCCGTCCGGGCAATGGCGCCCGTGGCTGGGATCCCGCCGAACAGCGGTGAGGCGATGTTCGCAATCCCCTGTGCCACGAGCTCCATGTTCGAGCGGTGGCGCCCGCCGATCATGCCGTCCGCCACCACCGCGGAGAGGAGCGACTCCACGGCGCCCAGCAGCGCGATCGTGAACGCCGCGCCCATCAACCCGGGCATCTGGTGGAACGAGACCGCGGGGAGGGAGGGTGCCGGCAGCGCCGCGTTGATCACGCCGAACCGGCTGCCGATGGTGTCCACCGGCAGGTGCAGCAGCTGCACCGCCGCGGTCGTCACGATGAGCGCCACGAATGGACTGGGGATACGGCGGTTGAGGCGGGGCCAGAAGACGATGATGGCGAGCGTGAGGAGCGACACCACCACGGCCCATGGGTTGAGCGAGCCGAAATGGGCCGCGACGGTCCGCCAACGCGGCAGGAACTCGGCGGGCACCGGGCCCTCGAGGCCGAGGAAGTCCTTGACCTCCCCCGAGAGAATGATCAGGGCGATCCCGCTCGTGAACCCGATGGTGACGGGGTAGGGGATGAACTTGATCGCGCCGCCCAGCCGCGCGAGTCCGAAGCCCACGAGGATGACGCCCGCCATCAGGGTCGCCATGGCGAGCCCTTCCACCCCGTGGCGCTGCACGATCGCATAGACGATCACGACGAACGCGCCCGTCGGCCCGCCGATCTGTACGCGCGAGCCGCCCAGGGCGGAGATGACGAATCCCGCGACGATCGCGGTGAACAGACCGCGCTCGGGGCCTACCCCGCTCGCAATCGCGAAGGCGATGGCGAGCGGGAGCGCCACGATCCCGACGATGATCCCCGCGCCCAGATCCGACAAGAACTGCTCGCGGGTGTAACCCGCGAGCGTGGTGACAAGCTTGGGAACGAGTCTATCCAGATTCCCTGGCCGGGAAGCGACGCAGAGAATCTAACGAGGCCGCTGCTGCTTACCGGGTGAGGCCGAGCAGGTAGTCCAGCGAGTACCGGCCCGGGCCCATAGCGGCCACCGCGAGCGCGGCGACGCTGAGCACCAGGTTGTACTCGTATCCTCCGTTTTGGACGAAGAACCCCTTCGGCCCGTGGACCTTCGCGATCGCCACGGCCATCGTGGCCACCACCAACAGGCCCGCCAGCGGCGTGAGCAACCCGAGCAGGAACAGGAACCCTGCGACGAGCTCACCGCCTACCGCCAGCGCGGCCCAGACCCGGGCCGGGCGGAACCCCAGGCTCCCGACGAAGCCGGTGGCCCCGGCGAAGCCCGGACCGCCGAACGCCCCGAACGCCTTCTGCGCGCCGTGGCCCAGGAAGACGGCCCCGAGGACCAGCCGCAGCGCCAACACTCCAAGATCGAACATTGCACACCTCCACAAAACTGTCTCGAAATCGAGATACTTGACATCGAACAACTGTGGCAACAATGTTCCCTGCGTGGGAGTTCCCAGGGTGTCATGAAACCATCGCCCAGTCATGCGGACGTGCCGTTGCAGCTATGGGTCGTCCTGGCCCGGGCGTTCGACGCCGTCGAGCGCCATTCGCGGGTGAGCATTGCCCGCTTCGGGCTGGGCACGACGGAGTTCGGGGTGTTGGAGGTGCTGTACCACAAGGGGGAGCTGCCGGTGTGCGACGTGCAGCGACGCATCCTGGTCGAGTCGTCGAGCACCACGTACGTCGTGGACAAGCTCGTCAAGCGCGGGCTGGTGCGGCGACGGCATAGCGGGACCGACCGTCGCGTCGTTCTGCTGACGCTCACCTCCGCCGGTCGGCGCCTCATCCAACGCATTTTCCCGCCGCACGCGCACGCCATGCGGCGCGCCGTCAGGGCGTTGCCGCCGCGGGAACAGGCTCAGGCCGTGCGGTTGCTGCGCACGCTGGGCCTGGGTGCGGCCGAGCGGCTGGAGGTCAACGAGGGGGGCTAGAGCCCCTGCCGAAACCGCAGCCCCAGTGTACGGTACCGGAAACTTCCGGTCACAACCCCGGCGGTAGCCGCCGCCGCACTATTCGTGATCGAGCCGACGAGCGCGACCTCGTTGTTCGCACCCCAGCCGCGGGACAGGGAGACACCCACGTGCCATTCGGTTTGGTGCGGAGCTGGGAGCGTGCCAAACGCTTGTACTTGCTGTGACCCAACGCCGCCATCCGTCCGCAGTCCCCAGCCGTTCCGCTGCCATTGGTACACTGCGCGACCTTCGATCACACTGAAGCGAACCGGTGTGAAGTAGAGGCCCGGCCTGGGCTGGCGATACCCCATCACGCGGGCGAACGGGCCGATCTGAAGCCCCTTCATGACGCGACCGAGCAGGGCCCCGACCGCCGAGTAGCGGTTGTTCTGGTCCGAAAACCAGGCGCCACCGCCACCACCCGAGAGTGACCAGCCGGGACCGGGCGACATGTCGAAGCTCAGGTCGACGGCGTCGACCGTGAGGTCCTGGCGCATGAGGCCGGCGGTCTCATCGAACGGGGTGCGCGAGTAGCCCACACTCACCGCGGCGTAGCGCGCCGGGCGTAGCCCGAGCCCGACCTCGGCGGTGAATGGCGTGCGGGCGGCCACGCCGTCCGGTTGTACGCGCCGCGCCCCCAAGCCCGCGCGGAGCACGGCGCCGTGTCCCAGCGCCGCGATGAGGTTGGCGCCCCCCCAGTAGCTCGAGCCGTCTCCTCGAGGATCGGTGGCGTGTCGCCAGCCCGCGCGCAGCGTGCCGCGCAGATCGGAGCCGAGCGAGGCGGTGACCGTCGCCTCCTGCGCCACGAAATCATTGTGGTCCGAGTCGCCCGCTCCATCCACGTTCGTCGCGATCTCCGGCCGGAGTGCGGCGCGCACGGCTCGCGCGAGATCACGCGCCGTGCGGTCCTCGGGCGCGACCGCGCGCGCCCGCGTCGCATAGACCGCCGCGAGATCGGGTTGACCCTTCCAGTAGAGGGTCTGTGCCAGCCCGACCAGAAGCTCGGGATCGTCGGGATGCCGTTCCAGGGCCGTACGCCACAGACCTTCCGCCCGGTCCAGGTCGCCGCCCCACGCGATGGTGCGCGCCCGCCCCGCGAGCGCGTCCGCGCGATCCGGGAATCGCTCCAGCACCGAGTCATACAACGCCTCGGAAGCCGCCGTCCGGCCCGCCCAGGCGAGCACCTGGGCCTGTGTCACCATGATGTCGGGATCGTGCGGATCGATTCGGCGCAGCCTGGCGAAGCGCGCCAGCGAGCGGATCAGCTTCCCGTCCCAGCTGTCGAGGATCGCGAGTCGGTACAAGGCCCGCACGTTGGACGAGTCGGCTGCGAGGACGCGCTCGTAGCTCGCGCGGGCGGCGGCGTAATCCCCTCGCTGAAACGCCTGGTCCGCCGCGGGCAGCTGCGCGGCCAGGGGGGGGCGGACCAGTAACGCGACAGTCACCGCCAGGGCGACGTGGCGCGTCACCAGGACCCCCACACATCGCGCATCGCCTGGTACGCGGGCTTCAAGCGCTCGTGCCACGTGGGTACCTCCCAGGTCGGCCAGGCGTAGGTCTGCCCGGCGCCGAGTCGCGCCACGACGCCACCATGGGATCGGTCCAGTGCCGCCACGTCGAACCGAAACCCATCGGTCACGGCGGTTTCAAACGTCCCGTTCCGGCGGTAGCGCACCATCACATGGCGCGACGACGGATCGGTGACGTTCAGGAGTCCCCAGGCAATCCGGACCTCCACGAGCCCCGCAGCGCGGTCCACGTACCAGTCCGCCAGGGTCGACTCCGACGACCGGCCGTGGCGCAGCCGTCCGCGGTTTACGCCCCGCGCAGGGTAGGTCCGGCCGGTCCGGGCAATGCGCCAGCGGTTGGTCGTGACGAACAGCGAGTCGAACGCCCCGTCGCTCCGAACCTTGTCGACGCCAGCGGCCTCATTATAGAAGCGATCGAGCCCCGTCGGCCCCATCCCGCTCCGCGGACCGAGAAACGGGTTGTACCATGGCGCGACCATGAGTTGCGCGTCGCTCGTGTCGTTCAGGACGAGCGCGAACTCGGATCCCACCTCGCCCGTCGGCCCCGCCACGCCTGGCAGCCGGAACTGGCCGCGATCTCGACGGTACGTGTCGATCCCCACCACGTAGCGGGCCGAGTCGAAGCTCGGTCGGCCGGCGAGCGCCACATACAGATAGGACGGGTCGGCCCCGACGCGCAATACGAGCGAGTCGCCGCGGGCGAGCACCGGGAGCGCCCGCCACACGGCTGGGCCGCCCCCGGGCTCGGGCGTCGCGTCGGCCGACGCGCCCGCGTACTCACCCATGAGCCCGTAGTGCTGCTCCGCGTCCTCCATGTTGTGCCACAGACGACTCCGCTCCGCCGGCACTTCCAGATCGATCGTCACCCAGGTGTGCTTGAACCATTCGTCGAGCCAGGCGAACAGCACTCCTCCTGCCGCCCCCGCTGCTCGGACCTCTCGCGTGAGCCGGGCGTCGATCTCGGCCATCGCGTGCTCGTCGTGCCCGCCGTGGCCCAGGCCGTCGGTCTGCAAGTGCGACACCCCACGTGAGGAAGGAACACCGTATTCGGCGATCAGAAGCGGTCGCCCCGCGTGATTCTGCTTGAGGGCGCGTAGGTAGCCGAAGTAGCGAGACCGGCCCTCGGCTGATCCGGTACCGTACGCCGAATCGAGATCGATGTAGTCGGGATTGTATGGGTACGCGTGATACGAAGCGAAATAGCCCGCCAGGTTCGCGGGCGTGGCGCGCACCAGCATCGCGTCGAGCGATTCGCGGTCGTTGTCGTATTCCTTGAGCCGCGGATTGGGCGGGAAGCCGTAGCGCCGACGCAGCCGCTGCTCCTCCTCGAGCGTGGGCTCCGTCGGGTGTGAAAGCGGGTCGAGAGTGGGCCAGTTGGTATACGCGATAGGCCGCTGGGCGTGATAGGTATCCCACTCGTAGGTGAGCAGGTAGTCGCACTGCTCGGCCATCCAGACATCGGCTGGTGTGCCCCGATCGAGCGCGAGAAACCGACCGGCGAACGCGGTACGATCGCGCCGGCGCGCGTTGTAGGCCCGGATCGAAAACGGCTCCCATTCCCGGCCGATGATGAACCCCAGAACGTGATCCGACACGTCGCTGTCGTAGCGGCCGAAGGCGTGCCCCGGCCGGGCCGCGATGAGCCCGTGCCCGTGCACCAGATCGACCACGCGCCGCATTTCGGCACGGAACGCCGCCTTCCAGTTCACGGCATCGTAGTCGTCGCCCGGGGGCAGCTCGGTCCACACCCCGTGCAGGAGCCACAGGGCGCGATCGGGGTGGGCGTCATTCCACGCCTTGAGCGATCGATAGAACGCGGGCGGCAGAATCGTGTAGACGCGGACGGCGTTGGCACGCGCCCCCGCGATCAGCTCGAGCCACCGGCCGTAGGTCGAATCGTCGGTGGGAAAATCCGAGGGGAAGCGGCCGGGAAGCGCGACGCCGAGATTGATGCCTTTCACGTAGAGCGGGCGCCACCCGCTCGTCGTGCGGATTTCGAAGCCGTCCCCCGCCGTCCGTGCCGCGACATCAGGGTCGACCGGCCGCACCACGGGACGCCGTGCGAGCCCACTGTCGATCCCGAGCGCCAGCAGCTGGAGCTCGGCGTCCTCGTACCCGGGGGCGAGCCGTAGCGTGCGGCGCCACGCTTCGGCCGCCGCAGTACGCTGTCCCAAGCGCACGCGGGCGAGGCCGAGCCCGTACCACGCCTCGGCGTCGCCCGCGTTACTCCTCACTGCCCCGAGAAAGTGATCGGCGGCGGCCCGCGACTCCCCTTGACGCAACCCTACGAAGCCGAGCCCGACCTGCGCCCCGTGGTCCCCCGGGCAGAGCGAGTCGGCCGCCGCAAAGTGCGCCGCGGCCTCCGCAATGCCCCCCCGGCGATAGAAACCCCAGCCGGCATCCGCTTCGCCGGCCGCGCGACCGGCGTGGGGACACGGGGCGGCAACCTGCGATCCGAGCGCCACGATCAACGCGAGCATTGCGGGTGGGTCAACATAATGAAAAGCCGGCGCCCGGAGGCGCCGGCTTGAAGACGGGAGCCGCGCACGAATCAGTGGAAGGTCACGCCCAGACCGAAATCGATGACGTACTGCTTCCACCCGGTGGCGAACCTTCCCACGCCACTCTCGTTCACGTCGCCCACGCCGCCGTACACGTAGTTCACGACCGGAGTGAGTGACACGTCCCGGCCGACCCGGATGTCGTAGCCCGCGCCGGCCGTGAACCCCCAACCGGTCCCGTCGAACGAGGGGCTGGAATTCACGTAATAGTTGGAGAAGCCGAGGCCACCCGTGAGGAAGAAGCCGCTCCTGGCTTGGGGGTAGAGATACACCGAGGCGGTGACATTCGACATCGTCTCGGTGTTGCCCGTCCCATCGGAATGCGCCCAGACGTTGATCGCCCCGCCGATGAGGACGTTGCGGCTGGGCGTGCCGCCGAGCTTCACGAACCCGGTGACACCACCCACGCCGGAGCTGTCGACGCACTGGTCGCACTTGACGTTCGCCGAGCCATAGCCCAGCCCGAAACCGATCCAAAAGCCATCGCGTCGCTGCGGGTACTGCGCCCGCGCCGCGGACGCCGCGCAGGAGAACGCGGCGAGCAGTGCGACGATTCGCGCGGTGTACATGGGAGCCCTCCCTTCCCGGTGACGGCCGGGGGGAGGGCGAGTTCCATGCCGGAAGAGGCGAGCACGCGGGCGAGACGGAGGTGTCCTCGCCCGCGGTCAGCCGACCGTCTCCTGCTCAGTGGAACGTGATGCCCAGGGCGATCTGGAACACGTGCTGCTTGACCCCTGACTCCGGGGCACCCCAGTTGAAGTTGGCGACCGGCGTAATCGACGTGTTGCGCGCGACGCGGACGTCGTATCCCACGCCCGTCACGAGCCCGAATCCGCTCTCGCTGCTACCGCCTCCGGACAGCTCCGCAACTCCGACCCCCCCGCGGAGGAAAAACCCACCGGTCGCCTGGGGATAGTAGTAGAGCGCCAGCGATGCGTTGCCGGCCGTCAGCGTCGTCCCGCTTATACTCTTGGTCCACCCATCAGTCTCGCCGCCGATCAAGAGGTTTGGGCTCAGTGTGCCTCCGAGCTTCAAATAGCCGCTCGGGGCACCCTCGGTGCCCGAGCATCCGTCGCACGAGAACCCGAGCGACCCGTACCCGAACCCGAATCCGATCCAGAAGCCCTCACGAGTCTGAGGGTGCTGCGCCCACGCACGCCCGGCGCCGAGAGCGAGGAAACAGGCCATCGCGAGAACCTGAGCGATCGCACGCATGCCACCTCCAAGGGGGGAGAAAGTGCTCCAAGCTGCGACATGGCGTCGAAAAGGCAATGCACCGGCGCCGTCACCCCCACCCGAAACGGCTAACCCGACCGAGTGGGTGATGCAGTGCTGCTGCATAACTTGCATAATCGGGATCGCGGCATACAGTATGCTATGGGAAAGGATTTGCAGAGTGATGTCAGATCCGTGCATTTGATGCACAATTCGGTTGACACCGCGTGCTACGGGGGCTAGGTTGTCCATCATGAAACTCATCACAACCATCGTTCGGCCGGAGCGCCTGCCCGAGGTCAAGGCGGCGCTGTTCCAGGCCGGCGTCACCGGGATCACGCTCAGTCGCGTGAGCGGCCACGGGGGCGAGCAGGAGATCGTGAGTCAGTACCGCGGCACGACCGTCGTCATGGAGTTCCACGAGAAGGTCAAGATCGAGATGGTGTGCTCGGAGCCGTTCGTCGAGCCGTGCATCAAGGCCATCCTCTCTTCCGCGCGCACCGGAGAAGTGGGTGACGGCAAGATCTTCGTCCAGCCAATCGAGCGCGTGATCCGCATTCGGACCGGCGAGCTCGACAACGCCGCGCTCACGGCCGTGAACGCGGACGCCGTGCAGCGCGCGGCGCTCGAAACAGCTCACCACGCATGAACGCCATCTCCGCGGGCGACACCGCCTGGGTCCTCACCTCCACCGCCCTGGTGATGGTGATGACGGTAGGTCTCGCGTTCTTCTATGGTGGCCTGGTGCGCCCCAAGAACGCGCTCAACACGATGATGATGAGTGTAGTCGCGCTGGGCGTGATCAGCGTCCAATGGGTCCTGGTCGGCTATTCGATCGCCTTCGGACACGGAACGCCTTGGTGGGGTGGGCTCGCCTGGCTGGGCTTCAAAGGGGTGGGCGTCGACCCCGATCCCGCCTACGCCGCCACGATCCCGCTACAGGCGCACGCCATGTTCCAGCTGATGTTCGCGATCATCACGCCCGCGCTGATCTCGGGCGCCATCGCCGAGCGGATGCGGTTCCGGGCGTACGTGGTGTTCCTGCTCCTCTGGTCGACGTTCGTGTACGATCCCCTGGCGCACTGGGTCTGGGGGGCAGGCGGCTGGCTGCAGAAGCTCGGCGCGCTCGACTTCGCCGGCGGCACTGTCGTGCACATCAGCTCCGGCGTCTCCGCGCTCGTGGCGGCGGCCATGCTCGGGGCGCGCAAGGATTTCAAGCGCACGGCGATCGTGCCGCACAACGTGCCACTGGTGCTCCTGGGCGCCGGCCTGTTGTGGTTCGGCTGGTTCGGGTTCAACGCCGGGTCCGCCCTCGCGGCGAACGGCTTGGCGGCGCTCGCATTCACCAACACCAATACGGCGGCGGCCGCTGCGCTCGTCACCTGGGCCTTGGTCGACTTCCTGCGCTCGGGCAAGGTGACGGCGGTGGGCGCCGCGACGGGGCTTGTCGTGGGTCTGGTCGCGATCACTCCGGCGTCCGGGTATGTCACTGCACAGGCTTCGGTCGTGATCGGGATCGTGGCGGCGCTGATCAGTTACACCGCGATCCAGATTCGCTCCAAGACCAAGCTCGACGACTCCCTCGACGTGTTCTCCTGTCACGGGCTCGGGGGCGCGGCGGGTGCGCTGCTGACCGGCGTCTTCGCCACGAAGCTGGCGAACCCCGCCGGTGGTGACGGCTGGCTGGCCGGCAATTTCGCTCAGATGGGCGTGCAGCTCGTCGCCGTGCTCGCGACCGTGGCCCTCGCCGTGGTCGGCACGGTCGTGATCATGGCTCTGGTGCAAGCCACGCTCGGCGCCAAGGCCGGCGTGCGGGAGCAGCTCTCCGGGCTCGATCTCAGCGAGCACGGCGAGGAAGCGTACTTCGGCGAGCAGGGCGCGACGCCGTCGCCGGGGGTCTCGCTCGGTCAGGGCGTGATTGTGTCGGCCGCCCCTCCCGAGCCGCTGAACGTCGCCGCCGCAGGCTAGCGGTCGCGGTAGCTTGAGGCCCAGCTCGTCAGCCGGATCGCCGGCTGACGAGCGGCGCCTCATTCGTTCTCTGCTTCCTCAGCCTGCCGGAACTCGTCGCGCAGCCGATGCCGCCGTGACAGCATGACGAACGCGATCGCCGCACCGATCAGATTCCCGCCGAGGATCCGTGCCCAGGCGAGCTCGCCCAGCCCCATGTGCGACAAGAGCACGGTGATCATCACGAAGCCGAACTCGATGACGAGGAACCCGAACGCCATGCCGATCACGAGACTCGGCTCGCGCGCGGCGCCGTGGACCAGGGACACGATGACGATGCCGTAGACGACGTTGAACACGTAATGCAGGATGGTGAAGAGGGCGAGGCCGCCCAGCACGGTGAAGGTGCGGAACGGCTGTCCCACGGCGGCGTCGACGACGGCGAGCCAGACCCAGATGCTCGTCGCGACGACGCCGCCGAGTTGGGCGCCCTCGCGCAGCGAGTCGTGTTTGCGCGCCATCGCGGACCTCCCGGCTACGGCGAGCCGCCTTCCTTCTGCCGCAGCAGCGTGTCGACCAGGGCGACCAGGGTGTCGGCCTCGAACGGTTTTGTGACGAAGCGATCGGCGCCCAGGGCCACGGCGTGCCCCCCCACATCGATCGCTCCCGCGCTCTTGACCCCGGACATCGCGACGATCTTCACCGCCGGCCACTCGCGGCGCAACCGGCCGATCGTCTGCAGCCCACCCTGCCCGGGCATGAAGATGTCCACGATCACGACATCGGCGGCGCGCCGCTCGTACGCGCGAATCCCTGCGTCGCCGTCCGCGGCCTGTCGCACTTCATGGCCGGCGTGCTCCAGATGCTTCGTCAGGGCTTGGCGGAGCGTGACGTCGTCGTCGATGATCAAGAGTCGGGCCATGTCACCCGACTCGTCCCTTCGCCAACAGCCGCTCGGCGAAGTCCATGCGCTCTTCGAGCTCGCCGAGCCTGCGCTGCATGTCGTCGAGCGCCTGCGTGAGACGCGCGACGTCGGGGTCGGTGAGAGTCCGCCCGGCGCTCTTGACCGTGCTTCCGATCAGCCGTCGCACCACGACTTGCGCGCATGCGACCACGCAGACGACGAACGCGGTGCCGATGGCCCAGCTCGGAATGATCCACACGGTCCACCCCCCTGCGCGGCGAAGAGGCGCCGGTCGGAATCGAACCGACGAATAGAGGTTTTGCAGACCTCTGCCTTACCACTTGGCTACGGCGCCAACTAATTGCTGCGACTAGAACTTAAGTTGGGGCGAATTGTTACAGAAGGGTCCGACTTTGCCGGAACTGTGCCGCAAGCCGATCCGGCCGACGCGGTCGCTACGGCAAAAATGTCGAGTGGATGGAAAAGGTCAGCGACGAGCAATACCGCCGATGATCCTCAGTCATCCGAATGATTACGATAACCGCCCTTTTTCATCCAGCTCGGCACTGACGGCGTCGGCACCGGCTTGGGAGCGACTCGCCGGGCCGGAGTCGACGCCGGAATCGAGGTAGGGACTTTGGAACTCGCCGGATAGCTCGCCGGATTTTTGAGAACGCTATCGAGATTCCCGACCTTCATCGGATGCTGCTGCACCATGGCCGCCACGGCGGCGGCGAGTTGATCGATTTCCCGCGATCCGATACGACGTAATTGCTGCCAAATCGCCGATCGACCCAACTGCTGGAAATCTTCGCGCACGAAGATCAGATTGTCGCCGGTATGAAAACGTTCCCACAGGGTGACATCCCTCTCCAGCGCCGCCAGCGATAGATAAATGACGAGAGCTGAAAAACGATCGATCTCTTGGCCGTAGTCTTGCCCGCTACGTTCGGGATGTTGGTAGGCACGGTGGCCGATTTCCGTGGCGTGGCGGCCGCTTAACGCCGGCACCCACATGCCGTCGTAGTCCACCAACTGGATCGATCCGCCGCGCACCAGGATATTACCGTGCTGTAAATCGCCGTGCGCAACCTGGGCGGCTTCGAGGTGGCGAACGAGTATCGCCCATTTTGCCCGCAATGCCGCGAGTGCGGCCGGATAGCCTAGATGCTTCTCAATGTGACTGTGCAGCAGGTCGCCCTTGGCCCATTGCATTTTGACGATAGGGAACCAGTTGGAGCGAATTTGAATGCCCTGCTTGAGAAACTGAAAATTGACATCATAGGGCAGGCGCACCTTGCGAAGATGTTTGGAGATCGCCTCATAACGTTCGGCATGGTCGCTGATCGGGCGCAGGAAGCAGCGAATTGCCCAGGTCTTCTTGAATGTCAAAAGCCCGCCCGGTTCCTTGGCCTTGTAGACCACGGCGTTGGCGCCGGTGGCCGGCTTGGGCATACCGAACCGGTCGAGCTCGAGGGTGACCACTTTTAATCCTGGGTCGGCAAAAGCCCTTTGCGGCTGCTGAACCGCCTCATGGTATTCGGTCAGGTCTGGCCATGCACCCATCGCTAGCGCTCCTTCGCTTCAACCGGTGAATCGTGATGAATGATACGGACAAGGGTAAAGTCGTCGTTGCGCAATCCATTTTTGCGGCCGTAGGCGACCATTGCGGCAAAGCTCTCTGGCGTGCCCAGCTTCCGGTAAAGCCAGTTCCATAATGGTCGCCCCTCTTCATCCCGTTTAAGCAGCCAGGCGGCCATCGCATCCGTGGCGAGCAGCAGCATGTCTCCATCGCGCAGGCTGCCCTTGCTGACTTGTATTCGATCCTTCAGTGATTCGCCGTCCGACCCGGAGCCGATCAGATAAGGGCTCATGGTGAATTGCGAAGATCGCTGCAAGGGAAACGTTTCGACCGCACGCATCCCTTTACCGACGTCATCGACCTGCATAAGGCAACAGTCACCAACGGCCAGCGCCGTCCACCGGTTCTTGTGAGCGTCAATCTCGACACCGAGAAAAGCCGCAAAGGCACCCTGCTCGGCCTTTTCGCTAGCGAACCAGGGGAGAGGTCGGCCCGCTAATCTTCGCCGCCAGAGGCGGCGCGCTGGCTTCAACCGCGCAAAAAACTCTGCCCCGGCGAGCTCACTTCGCACATAGCTCTCGGCCAACAGCACAGCCCATAACTTGGCAAAACTGCTTTCGGTGGCGCCGTCAGCCACCGCCACGCGGATCCCGAGCGGGGTGCGAGTTTGCCGATGCGCCCAGGCATCCTCGTACTCCTCGAGGCTGTTGCCCAGCTTTGGGCAGCAGAAGACCTTTATGTCGCACTCGTTGGCCGCGTGGCGTGCTTCACCGGAGGAGGTGTCCACTGCAGTGGTGGTCACCGCAGATGCACATTAGCCGGCCGCGTGCCGATATCGAGAAAATGGATTACGTGCAACGGTTGCGCGTTAAAGATGAATCCTCGCGAGTTTTCCTCGGCCGGCATACCCAGCTCTGTCGCGCGTGCAACCATGAACGGTGTGAGCGGCGATGAGGCTTCAAAGAGCTGTTTGGCATGTTGATCCGGGAGTTTGCTGGCGTTGCCCGGTAATTCGATCGATGGTCCGGCCGTCGACGAAAGATGGATGTTGAAGAGCAACACCGAACCGTCCTCGCCGCTGACCGCCGTTAATTTACGCGCCTCGGCGACGAGATCTCCATCCGTCGCCTCGCCGTCCGTGATGTTGATGACGATCGGCGGAAACCCCTTCGGATGCTCCTGACACCAGGTCTCGACAATCCCGGTTGCCTCCTTGAGCGCGGCGCACATCGGAGTGCCGCCTTTCCAATATGGGTCGAACCAGAGTGGAAATTTCACGGTTTGATCCATCACTCCGCCGGCGCCATCATCCGATTTCTTGACTCTCTCTTCGATGCGCAACGGCTTGCTGGCCAATTCACTGATCGGTACCAAAGAGCGCCCGCTCAGTTCACCGCCGAGCGCTGGTTTACAGCTCTCTTCGCTGTAGCCCAGCACACCGACGTGAAAGTAGTCGTAGATGGAGTCCGATTTGGCGCAACGGATGCACAGATTATGAATAAGCTTGTTGAGTATCGTCGCGAGCTCCTCGGCCTTTTTTCTGCCAGCCTCTCCGCCGCCAAAAGGGTCTTCCATCGACTCTGACTGGTCCACCAAAAACAAGAAACAACCCGGGTTCTTACGACTGATTTCTGCCTGGTATGCCATGGTTTGCCTCCACTTCTTTTGGCATCACGAGAACTACGACTCTCACGTGCCAGCGGTCACAGGTTGGAGTCCTGTCGCGACCATTCCCAGAATGCACCAACGCCTGCTTGATAGCACCCACAGCGCGAACGCGTCGTGATCCCGATCACCGCTGTAACGGATTTACGTCGAGGCGTTGTCATTGAGCTACGGACCTAGGAAACGCTGCGGCTGCAAGTTACAGAATCCGGGGCGACCGTGAAAGGCTCAAAGGCACGCCCTCCATCGGTGCACGTTGGCGGCCCAATTGCAGTGCAGCGCGCCGTAACGCGCTGTTGAACACGCTCCACACGTCCCCCGTCAGCGTACTCTACTGCCACTCTTCCGTGGAGCAGGAGTGATGCAGGTTGGTCCGCGCATTGGCGCGACGGCACAGCGATTGCCACCCCGCCGGGCGCCGTTGGCCAGACACGTTGAGACAGAGCCATGCAACGGAATCTGAACAGGAAGGGGGAAACACATGTCACGCGCAATCCGCAAGGCGCTGTTCCATAGCGCCGTGCGTTCGACCATCGCCGTCAGCGGCCTCGTCGCGCTCGTCGGCTGCGACCGCCCGACTGCGTTCGAGCCGCGCCGGGAGCTGAGCGCCGCGGCGTTCCCCAGCATTGCGGGCAATTGGGCCGCGACCGGGACGGCGACGCTCAAGACGTGGTTCGGTTCCAAAACGTACACGTGCTCGGCGACCATCAGCATCCCGACGCAGAGCGACAGCAGCTTCTCGGGCACCGTCACCGTGCCGGCTTCGGGCGACTGCGACTCGAAGTCGGGAACCGTCACCGGCGTCGTGAAGGCGGACGGCAGCGTGACGGCAATGGCCTACGCGTCGGACGGCGCGACCGTTTGGGAGGAAGCCGCCACGCGCTCCAGCTGCACGCTCGTGAGCAGCACCCCGTTTACCGGCACGCTTGCGGGCAACACGCTCGCCGTCGCGGGGACCGGCGCCTACGACTGCCCGAGCATCTTCGGCACCTACCGCGTCGACGTGGACGTGCACGTCACCGCCACGGGGAGTTAGCGTCGCGGCTCCGGAGGACTACGCGGGAAAGGGGCAGAGGCCTTTGCAGACCTCTGCCTTACCACTTGGCTACGGCGCCGGAAGAAACGTAAGGTCGTAACTCACTACGAGTTCGGCAGGCTCCGCTCGATGCGGCGATCGGGAACGAACCAGATGAGTGCAACCAGCACATAGAGGGCGTCTGCGATCCACACTTTGAGAAAGGCCAGCAGGATCGCCGAGGCATAGAGCAGCGCCGAGACCTTGCCCTTCAGGTCCCGCCCGACGGCACGCGCGAGCAGCGACTCCGGCCCGTTTCGCCTCACCAGCGCATCCTGCAGCAGCAACCACGCGACACCGGCCATCAGGAACACGCCCCCGTAAATCGCCGTGGGTATCGCGGCCGTGGGATACTCTCCGACCCAGCCGGTGGTGAACGGCACGAGCGAGAGCCAGAAGAGCAAGTGCAGGTTCGCCCAGAGGACGCGGCCGTCGATGTGCTGGGCGGCCTGTAGCATGTGGTGGTGGTTGTTCCAGTAGATGCCGACATACACGAAGCTCAAGACGTAGGTGAACAGAGCCGGAGCAACCGGCGCGAGCGCGGCGAGGTCCGTGCCGTGCGGCGCCTTCAACTCCAGAACCATGATCGTGATGATGACAGCGATCACGCCGTCGCTGAACGCTTCGAGCCGGCCTTTCCCCATGACGAGAAGCTAACCCACCCGTCGCACGCCCACGACCGTTCACCGCATCGCGTCCGCTGGGGGCTGATCTTCGCTGTATGGATCCCCTACGGCTTGCTCGGCGCGGCTCAGGAGCACTTGAGCTACGCGAGTGGCGTTACGTCATCGACGGCGGCCACGACCGGCCCCAACCGTGAAGCAATGCAGTTGATGGGGTGCATTGTGTAACGAGCTTCAGCCTGCCGGGCACATTCGAACACACTGCTGTGTTCTACGAAATGCAGACCGTGCCGTTGTCGATGATGCAGGTGAAGGGAGACTCGTATGGTAATGTCACTGCTGCTACTCTACTCCATGGGCGCGTCAGCGGCGCCCGCAACCACTCGCAGCGCTGCCCCCGATCCTCCGGTGCGGGTGTGGTTCAACTCCGATGGCAATTATCAGTACGGCGATCGGGCGAAGGTCTACGCCAAAGCCGCGGAGGACGGCAATCTCGTGGTGCTGCGCGCCGACGCGAGCGGGCAGGTGCGCGTGCTGTTTCCTGTTGATCCCAACGGCGATCAGCAGGTCCGCGGCGGCAAGAAGTACGAGCTGAAGGGGCGCGGCGGCCGAGAGGCCTTCGTCGTGGACGACACCACCGGCCATGGAACCGTGCTTGCCGCCCTCGCCCGGACACGTTTCCAGTTCAGCCAGTTCGAGAAGAATGGGCACTGGGACTACAGCGCGCTCGGGGGGGACGCCGGACGCGCCGATCCAGAAGCCGCCCTGACGGACCTCGTCGAGCGGATGCAGGGCACCGCGGGTCACTTCGATTACGACGTCGCGACCTACACCGCGTCACCGGCGCCGCGTTACGTCGGGTTGGTGTCTCCGTACGCATGGGGCGGTTGGTGGGACCCCTGGTACCGCGGGTACTGGTACGGGCCGAGGCTGGGTGTCCGCTTGCGGTTCGGTACGCCGTTCTTCGGACCACGGGGGTGGCACCACTAATCGCGTAGCGAGCACAGCAGACAGGGGAGAGGGGTCGATTGCCCTCTCCCTTTTATGTTCGTGCCGGGGCGCGGGGAGCGCGGTGGTTGACCGTCGGGCGGCGAAGGACTATCAAAGGGCATGACAAGTGTCACGGTCGCCATTCAGGGGGAGGCCGGCTCGTTCAGCCATGCCGCGGCGCTCCAGGCACTCGGGCCGGACATCCGGCTCGTGCCGTGCCCGAGCTTCGAGCAACTGTTCCGGGCCGTCGAGGCGGGCGACGCGGCGCGAGGAGCCGTCCCCATCGAGAACTCGCTCGCGGGGTCCGTGCACGAGAACTACGACCTCCTGGGCGCGCACACCCTCCACGTCGTGGCGGAAACACAGGTCCGCGTGCGTCACTGTCTCATCGCCCGCCCCGGCACGGAGCGGGCCGCCATTCGGCGGGTGGCGTCGCATCCGGTCGCCCTGGCGCAGTGCCGCAGGTTCTTCGCTACACATCCTGATGTCGCGCCGGTCCCGGCCTACGACACGGCCGGCAGCGTACGCGACCTCATGGCGGGTCGAGTCGCGGCCGACGCCGCGATCGCGTCGTCCCTCGCCGCCGAGTTGTACGGAGCCGTGGTCCTCGAGCAAGACCTCGAGGACCACGCGGAGAACTACACGCGATTCCTGATGGTGGCACGCGACCCCGCACCACCCGAGCTCGCCCGCAAGACGTCGCTCGTCTTCACGCTCCCCAACGTCCCTGGCTCGCTCCACCGGGCGCTCGGCGTGTTCGCCGCGCGCGGGCTGGACCTGACGAAGATCGAATCGCGACCCCTGGCGGGGCGACCCTGGGAGTACGCGTTCTACCTGGACGTAGTGGGCGATCCGCGAGCGGGCGTGGGCGAAGCGCTCGCCGAGCTGCGGGGACTCGCGCGCGAGCTGCGGATTCTCGGTGCCTATCCCGGGAGCGACATCCCCGTCGCCAAGGGTTAATTTCCGCCATGCCCCGCGAGCTGCGCAGCCGTACCATCACCGACGGAGTCCAGCGCTCCCCCAACCGCGCCATGCTCCGCGCGGTGGGCTTCGGCGACCGGGATTTCGGCAAGCCGATCGTCGGCGTCGCCAACGCCTATTCGACCATCACCCCGTGCAACCTCGGGCTCGACCTGCTCGCCAAGCGGGCGGAGGCCGCCCTGCGAGCCGCGGGAGTCATGCCGCAGACGTTCGGCACCATCACGGTGAGCGACGGCATCTCGATGGGCACCGAAGGGATGAAGTACTCCCTCGTCTCCCGCGAGGTCATCGCCGACTCGATCGAGACGGCGTGCAATGCCCAGAGCATGGACGGCCTGCTCGTGGTCGGCGGGTGCGACAAGAACATGCCGGGCGCCATGATCGCGATCGCCCGCATGGACATCCCGGCCGTGTTCGTGTACGGCGGGACGATCAAGCCGGGACACCACGCGGGGCGCGACCTCACCGTCGTGAGCGTGTTCGAGGCGGTGGGCGAATACTCGGCCGGCCGCATCGATGCCGCCGAGCTCCTGGAGGTGGAGCGCCGGGCGTGCCCGGGCGCCGGGTCGTGCGGTGGGATGTTCACCGCGAATACCATGTCCTCGATCTTCGAGGCCATGGGGATGAGCCTCCCCTACTCATCCACGATGGCCGCCGAAGACGCCGACAAGGCGGAGAGCGCCGCCCGATCTGCGACGGTGCTGGTGGACGCGATCGCCCGGGACCTTCGTCCGCGACAGATCTTGACGCGCAAGGCTTTCGAGAACGCCATCGCCGTCACGATGGCCATCGGTGGCTCGACCAACGCCGTGCTGCACCTGCTCGCCATCGCCCACGCGGCGGGCGTGCCCCTCAACCTGGACGATTTCGAAGCGATGCGGGCACGCGTCCCGGTGCTGTGCGACCTGAAGCCGTCAGGAAAGTTCGTCACGGTGGATCTCCACCGGGCGGGTGGCGTGCCCCAAGTCATGAAGATCCTGCTCGCGCATGGTGGGCTGCACGGCGACGCGCTGTCGATCACGGGGCAGACGATCACCGAGGTGTTGCGGGATGTCCCGGAGGCACCACGCAAGGACCAGGAGGTCATCCGCCCGTGGGACCGACCGCTCTATCCTCACGGACATCTCGCCATCCTGCGCGGCAACCTCGCGCGCGAAGGGGGCGTGGCGAAGATCACGGGTGTGAAGACGCCGCGGATGACCGGCCCGGCGCGCGTCTTCGACTGCGAGGAAGACGCCCTCGAGGCTATTCTCGCGGGCCACGTCAAGCGCGGCGACGTGCTCGTCATTCGCTATGAGGGGCCGAAAGGTGGTCCGGGGATGCGCGAGATGCTCTCACCCACCTCGGCGCTCATCGGCGCGGGGCTCGGTGAAGCGGTCGGCCTGATCACCGACGGGCGGTTCTCGGGCGGGACCTACGGTGTGGTGGTGGGCCACGTGGCTCCCGAGGCGGCGGTGGGCGGCACCATCGCGCTCGTCGAAGACGGCGACTCGATCACGATCGACGCCGAACGGCGCGTGCTCCAGCTCGACGTCAGCGACGGCGAGCTGGCGAAGCGGCGTGCCCGATGGAAGCCACCCGCACCGCGTTACACGTCCGGCGTGCTCGCGAAGTACGCGAAACTGGTGTCGAGTGCGAGTGTCGGGGCTGTGACGGACGCGCAGGCCTAGCTCTCAAACCCTGGCAACAGCGTCTCGGCCCGGAGTTCCCATCCTGAAGGATGGGCCCGGCACGACACAACGCTCACGCGTGATGTGCTTTAGCATAGCGTTTCACCGGGCCCACGCTTTTAGCGTGGGAAACATCTATCGCGCTACCGACGCCTGCGACCGCTGTGCCTCGCCGATCAACCCGGCGACGCGCAATCCCATTTCCCGCGTGCCGCAACATGGCTACCGTGGCGATCGCTCCAATCGGGTTCGCGAGATCACGGCCGGCGATGTCCGGTGCGGATCCATGGATCGGCTCGAACAGGCCCGGGCCGTCGCCGAGCGAGGCCGAGGGTAGGAGGCCAAGCGAGCCGACGAGCACCGCGGCCTCGTCGCTCAGGATGTCCCCGAACGTGTTCTCGGTGAGGAGAAGGTCGAAGGCCCGAGGGTCGGCGACCAGACGCATAGCGGCGGTATCGACGTACAGGTGGTCGAGCCGGACATCGGGGTAGTCCCGGCCCACGCGCGTGACCGTCTCGCGCCACAGCTGGGACACCTCGAGCACGTTCGCCTTGTCGACCGAGGTGACGTGCCCCCGCCGTTGCCGCGCCGACTCGAAGGCCACTCGCGCGACCCGTTGAATCTCGACCACCGAGTAGCGCAGCGTGTTGACGGCCGAGGCTCCGCCGTCCTCCCGGCCGCGCGGCTCGCCGTAGTACAGGCCGCCCGTGAGCTCCCGCACGATGAGTACGTCCACGCCCTCGAGGCGATCGGCCTTGAGCGGTGATCGGTCCACGAGGGCCGGAAACACGGCGACCGGGCGCAGGTTTGCGTACACCCCGAGCTGCGCCCGCAACGCGAGCAGGCCGAACTCCGGTCTCAAGTGGCGGGGCGCCTGGTCGAGCGAGGGGTCCCCCACCGCACCGAGCAACACGGCGTCGGCCCGCGCCACTGCCGCACGGGTCTCTTCCGGAAACGGATCCCCCGCGGCGGCCACGCCAGCCGCCCCAATAGGGAAGCGCCGCAGCGTGAACTCGATAGCGAAGCGTTCGCCAGCGGCCTCGAGCGCTCGCTCCGCTTGCGCGATGACCTCCGGCCCGATCCCGTCACCGGGGAGCACCGCGATCGAGTACTGCTTCACCACGTTTCCCCTTTCCCGTTTCCCGTTTCCCGGCTCTTCTCGTAGGCTCCGATCCGCTCCTCGAAGCGCAAGGTCCGCCCGATTTCATCGAGGCCGTGGAGCAGCATCTCCCGACGGTAGGGCTCCATGGAGAACGTGGTGCGGAACCCGAGGCCGTCGTGCACGCGCTGCTCTTCCAGGTCGACGGTGAGCTGATACTCGCCGCCCGCGGCCTGATGGCGACGGAACAGCTCGGCGACCTCCTGGGGCAAGAGGCGCACGGGGACGAGCCCGTTCTGACAGCAGTTCGCGAAGAAAATGTCCGCGAACGACGGAGCGAGGATCGCGCGGAAGCCATACTCGCGGAGGGCCCAGACTGCATGTTCGCGCGACGAGCCGCAGCCGAAGTTCTCCCCGGCGAGGAGGATGCTCGCGCCCCGGGCGCCGGGGTCGTTCAACTCGAAGTCCGGGTTCGCACTACCGTCGGGTCGGAAGCGCCAGTCGTGGAACAGGGCGGGCCCGAACCCGGTGCGTTCCACACGCTTGAGGAACTGCTTCGGAATGATCTGGTCGGTATCCACGTTGGCGCGCGCCAAAGCCGCCAGCCGACCGGTATGACGCACGAAGGGCTCCATCATGGCCCGGCCCCCCCCGCCCCCCCGGCCCCCCATCTCCGAACGTCCACGATGTGCCCCGCCACGGCGGCAGCCGCGGCCATGGGCGGGCTCATGAGGTGGGTGCGCCCACCCCGTCCCTGGCGCCCCTCGAAGTTGCGATTCGACGTCGAGGCGCAGCGCTCCCCGCTCTGCAGCACGTCGGGATTCATCCCGAGGCACATCGAGCACCCCGCGTTGCGCCACTCGAACCCCGCCTCGCTGAACACGCGGTCCAGCCCCTCCCGCTCCGCTTGCGCCTTCACCTGCTGCGATCCCGGGACCACCATGGCGCGGACGCCCGTCGCGACGTGCCGACCGCGGACGGTGCGGGCCGCCGCGCGCAGATCCTCGATCCGTGCGTTCGTGCAAGACCCCAGAAACACCCGGTCGATCGGGAGCCCCTCGAGCGGCGTCCCGGGGGCGAGGCCCATGTACTCGAGCGCCCGCGTGACGGCGCGCCGCTCCGCGTCGGTGGTGAAATCGGCGGGGCTCGGTACGCAACCGGTCACGGGAGTGACCATGCCGGGACTGGTTCCCCAGGTCACCTGGGGCGCCACCTCCGAGGCATCGAGCTCGACCCGTTTGTCGTACGTCGCGCCGGGATCGGTGCGCAGCTCGCGCCACTTCGCGACGGCACGGTCCCACGCCGCGCCGCTGGGCGCGCGCGGCCGGCCGGCGAGATAGGCGACGGTCGTCTCGTCGGGGGCGATCATCCCGGCCCGCGCCCCCGCCTCGATCGACATGTTGCACACCGTCATCCGCTCTTCCATCGAGAGGGCCCGGATCGCCTCCCCCGTGTACTCGATGACGTGACCCGTGGCGCCGGCCGTCCCGATCCGGCCGATCAACGCGAGGATCAAGTCCTTGGCCGTGACCCCGGGCGCGAGCGTACCGGTAACGCGTGCCTCCATGGTCCCGGGCTTCGACCACACGAGGCACTGGGTCGCGAGCACGTGCTCGACCTCGCTGGTGCCGATCCCCAGCGCGAGCGCCCCGAAGGCGCCGTGCGTGGCCGTGTGCGAGTCGCCGCACACGATCACCATGCCGGGTTGGGTGAGACCGAGCTCGGGGCCGATCACGTGCACGATTCCCTGCTGGGGCGACCGGAGGTCGAACAGCTCCAGCCCGAACTCCCGCGCGTTCACGGCGAGCGCGTCGAGCTGCCGGGCGGCAATCGGATCGGCGATCGGCGCCGCGCGGTCCCCCGTGGGGACGTTGTGGTCCACCGTCGCCACCGTCAGCGCCGGCCGGCGCACCCGGCGCCCTGCCTGCCGCAACCCCTCGAACGCTTGGGGCGAGGTGACCTCGTGGACCAGATGCAGGTCCACGTACAGCAGCGCCGGGCCCTCCGGGAACTGATGAACGACGTGCGCGTCCCAGACCTTGTCGAACAGCGTCCGCGCCGTCATGCCCTGAGGGGTTCGGGACTGGGCGTTTGGGTCCCCTGACGTAGGGGCGCAGCATGCTGCGCCCCTACACCACCCGACCCCGCCTTCCCCTCCTCCGTCCACGGCATCATGGCCCGCAGCTTGGCACCCACCTGCTCAATCGGATGCTCCGCGCCCGCCTTGCGCAGCGCCGCGAACCGGCGGCCCCCGCTGCGGCTCTCGGCGATCCACTCGCGCGCGAAGCTGCCGGACTGGATGTCGGCGAGGATGCGCTGCATCGCCGCGCGAACTTCCGGCGTTATGACCTTGGGGCCTCGGGTGTAGTCGCCGTACTCAGCGGTGTCGCTGATCGAGTACCGCATGAACTTCATGCCGCCGCGATACATCAGGTCCACGATCAGCTTGAGCTCGTGCATGCACTCGAAGTAGGCGATCTCCGGCGCGTATCCGGCAGCCGTGAGGGTCTCGAACCCGGCCTGGATCAGCGCGGTGACGCCGCCGCACAGGACCGTCTGCTCGCCGAACAGATCGGTCTCCGTCTCCTCGCGGAACGTCGTCTCGAACACGCCCGCGCGGGCGCAGCCGATCCCGGCGGCATAGGCGAGGGCATCGGCCAACACATTGCCGCTCGCATCCTGGTGCACCGCGACGAGCGCCGGCACGCCCCGGCCCGCCTGAAACTCGCTGCGCACCAGGTGTCCGGGGGATTTCGGGGCGATCATCGCGACGTCTACACCGGCCGGAGGGACGATCTCCCGGAAGTGGATATTGAACCCGTGGGCAAAGAGCAGGGTCTTGCCGCGCTGCAAGGCCGGCACGACGCCGGCCTCGTACACCGCCCGCGCTTCCTGGTCGGGGACGAGCATCATGATGACGTCGGCCGCGCGCGCCGCCTCGGCCACCGGGCGGACGTCGAGGTCCTCGGCCCGCGCCCGCTCCCACGACGCGCCGCCGGGGCGCAAGCCCACGATCACCCGCGCGCCGACACCTGAGTCCCGCAGGTTGAGTGCGTGCGCGTGGCCCTGGCTGCCGTATCCGATCACGGCGACGACGCGGTTTTGCAGCCGGGCGGGATCGGCGTCGGTATCGTAGAAAATCCGCGTCTCCTTCGAGCTCATCGTGTCGCCTCCGTAGTGGAATCTTCATTCGCGAGGACCATCACCGAGCGCACACCCATCATCTTGTGAAACTGCTGCGCCACCCGATCCGCGGTCGCGGCATCGGCCCTCAGCACGAACGTCAGCCGCGACTCGCCGGCGGTGCCGCTCGGGTGCAGCGCGAGCCCCTCGATCGGGACATTACGCGTGCGCAGCACGCCGAACGCGCGGTTCAACGTCACCAGCGCGTCATCCAGCAGGACCGCTACCGTGTGGGCAGAGGGCGGAGCGGAGGGCACGGGCACGCCGCTCAATCGCCCGTCGCGCCGGCCGGCGCGGTCTCGATCGGCTCCGAGAGCGAGCCCCCGGGCGGGATCATCGGGAACACGTTGGCTTCCTGCTCGATCATGAACTCGACCAGCGCCGGCCCGGGCTGCGTATTCGCCTGCCCGACCGTCTCGGCCAGCTCGCTCGCGTCCCCCACGCGATAACCGGGAATGCCGTACGCCTCCGCCAGCTTCACGTAGTCGGGACTCCAGATCGGCGTGCACGAGTAGCGCTTCTCATGGAAGAACTGCTGCCACTGCCGCACCATGCCGAGGTAGCCGTTGTTGAACACCGCCATCTTCACGGGCAGCCCTTCCTGCACCATGGTCGCCATCTCGGCCATGTTCATCTGGAAGCCGCCGTCGCCCGAAATGGCCCATACGGTGCCGCTCGGACGCGCGAGGTGCACGCCCATCGCGGCGGGCACCGCGAACCCCATCGCGCCCAGGCCGCCCGACGTGATGTGCGAGTTGGGGTGCTGGTACGGATACAGCTTGGCGACCCACATCTGGTGCTGGCCCACGTCCGTCACGATGGTGCAGTCGCCGTGGCTCGCCTCGTAAATGGACGCGAGGATCGCCTCGGGCGACAGGCCGCCGCGATACGACTCGGCGCGGGTGCGCACGAACCCCCGGATGTGCTCGAGCCAGCGCTCGCAGCGGCGGGGCTCCACGGCCGCCAGCAGGCGGCGCGTGATGTCGCGCGCGTCGCCCACGATGCCGACGGCGACGGGGACGTTCTTCCCGATTTCCGCGCGGTCCAGATCGATGTGGATGATGCGGGCCTGCGGGGCGAAGCTGGCCGTGTTGCCCGTGACGCGGTCGTCGAAGCGCAGCCCGATGCCGATGATGACGTCGGCATGCTGAATGGCCCGATTCACGTGCACCTCACCGTGCATCCCGGGCATACCCAGGTGGAGCGGGTGACCGTCCGGGAACGCGCTGATGCCCAGCAGCGTCGTGATCACGGGAATCCCGGTCTTCTCCGCCAGGGCCCGCACTTCGGCGTACGCCTGCGCGAGGATCACGCCGTGCCCCACCATGAGCAGCGGTCGCTCGGCTCCGGCGATGAGGCGCGCCGCCTTGCGAACGCCGTCCTCGAGCCCCGGGCCTGCGCCCGGGGTCTGGGGACGCGATTGACCCCGGGCGCGCGCCCGGGGAGCACCGTACTCGATCTTCTGGTTCTGCACGTCCTTCGGCACGTCGATCAACACCGGCCCCGGCCGCCCCTCGACCGCGACGGCCATGGCGTCGGCGACGACCTCCGCCAGCTCGGTCACGTCCTGGACCAGATAATTTTTCTTCGTGATCGGCAGGGTGATGCCGATGATGTCGGTTTCCTGGAACGCGTCGCGCCCGATCATGGGGCGGGACACCTGGCCGGTGATCGCCACGACCGGAGAGTTGTCCATGTGCGCCGCGGCGAGCCCGGTCACGAGATTCGTGGCCCCCGGTCCGGATGTGGCGACGCACACCCCGACGCGCCCGCTCGCCCGCGCGTAGCCATCGGCCGCGTGGGCCGCCGCCTGCTCGTGCCGCACCAGGATGTGCCGCAAGCGGGGGTGGTCCGGCAACGCATGATAGAACGGCATGATGGCGCCGCCGGGATAGCCGAAGATCACTTCGACCCCGGCATCCACCAGCGCCCGGCACAGGATCTCCGCGCCCGAGAGCATCTCGCTCATCGGCTCACACTCCCCAGAAGTAGCTGGCGTTGAGCGACTGGTCCTCCAACTGGTCCGCGTGGCTCACCTTGTTCAGGGCGTGCACCAGGGCGCGGGCGCTCGCCTCGACGATGTCCGTCGACGCGCCGTGCCCGCTCAGCGATTTCCCGTCGATTCGCGCCTGCACCAGCACCTGCCCCAGACTGTCGCGCCCCGGGGTGACCGACTGGACGGCGAGGTTCAAGACGTCCACCTGGCGCTCGACCACCTTCGCGATCGCCGCGAACGTCGCGGCGATCGGGCCGTTGCCCACCGCCGTCGCGCCCCGCTCTTTTCCGTTCCAGGGACCCGCGAGGCGCACCTCCGCCGTCGCGGACACGGTGCCGCACGTCACCTGCAGATGCGCCAGCCGGTAGGCTTCCGGCGCGTCGTGGAACCGACCGTGCAACAGCGTGAGCAGGTCCTCGTCCAGGATTTCACGCTTCTTGTCCGCCAACGTCGTGAACTCGTCGTACAGCTTCCGCAGCGTGGCGTCGTCCACCTCGTAGCCCAGTTCGCGATAGCGCCGCTCCAGCGCGTGTCGGCCCGAGTGCTTGCCCAGCACCAGGCTCGAGCGCGCGACCCCGACCTCTTCCGGGCGGATGATCTCGTATGTGAGCCCGTTCTGCAGCACGCCGTGCTGGTGGATCCCCGCTTCGTGGGCGAAGGCGTTGCGGCCGACCACGGCCTTGTTGGGTTGGGGAAAGACACCGATCACGTGGGACAAGAGCTGGCTCGTGCGGAACAGCTCCTGCGGGTTCACCCCGCAGTGGAACGCGACCGCATGCGGCCGCACGCGTCCCGCCACGACGATCTCTTCCAGCGCTGCATTGCCGGCACGCTCACCGATGCCGTTGACGGTGCACTCGACCTGCCCGGCCCCGGCCTCGATCGCGGCGAGCGAGTTGGCCACCGCGAGCCCGAGGTCGTCATGGCAGTGCGCGCTTAACACGACGCGGTCGGCGTTCGGAACACGCTCGCGCACGGCGCGGAACATCGCTCCGTACTCGACGGGTAACGCGTAGCCTACCGTATCCGGGAGATTGATGGTCGTCGCACCCGCGGCGATGGCCGCCTCGACCACGCGGCACAGGAATTCGAGATCAGTCCGCGTCGCGTCCTCGGCCGAGAACTCGACGTCGTCGGTGTAGCGACGGGCCCGCTGCACCGCCTCGCGTGCCCGCTCGAGACACTGGTCGCGACTCAGCCGCAGCTTGCACTCGAGGTGCAGGTCGGAGGTGGCGATGAAGACGTGCACCCGCGGTCGCGCCGCCGGTCGCACCGCCTCGCCGGCGAGGTCGATGTCCCGGTCGTGACAGCGAGCCAGCGCGGCGATGACGGGCCGGCGGATGCCCTCGGCGATCGCCCGGACGGCCCGCCGGTCGCCCTCGGACGCGCTCGGGAACCCCGCTTCGATCACGTCCACCCCGAGCGTGTCCAGCTGGCGGGCGAGACGCAGCTTTTCCTCGGCCGTCATTGAATTGCCGGGCGCCTGCTCGCCGTCGCGCAGGGTCGTGTCGAAGATGATGACGTCTCTCCCCATGGGTGGCTCCCGTGCTCCCTGTCTCGCGTTGATGGTCAAAAAAAAGCCGCGGACCTTCTGGGGTCCGCGGCGCTCACTGCGTCCTGCTTGTATCGCTAGCTGCTCATGTGCTTGATTGGCGCGCGCCGCAGACCCTGTTCTGAGCTAATGCTCAGCAGGACCAGGACCAGAAGCAGGACCAGCGCGAGCTGCATCACGAGTCGATGTCACTCCACATCGGAACGTTGCTGCTACGGCGTAACAGGACCCGGAGGATACGCCCCGGTCCCACGACCGTCAAGACCTGCCGATTGCAAGGCGCTACCCATTCGGGTGGGCGGGCCCGGGGGCTCAAGCACGCACCAGCTGAATCAAGGTGATCTCGGCGGGCGCGCCCAGCCGCAGCGGCGGCCCCCAGTAGCCCGTGCCCCGGCTCACGTACAGCCACATCGCCTCCAGCCGGTGCAGTCCCGCGACGAATGGTTGGAACAGCCGCACCAGCAGGTTGAACGGGAAGTATTGGCCGCCGTGCGTGTGCCCCGAGAGCTGCAGGTCGTATCCGGCGGCGCGCGCCGCGAACGCGCTCTTCGGCTGATGGGCCAGCAGCACGCGCACGTCGCTCTCCGGCGCCCCCGCGACCGCTGCCGCCGGATCGGAGGCATGTCCCGGGAGGCCGCCGCTCGAGAGGTCCGTGACCCCGGCGAGCACGATCCGGCCGGTCCCGCGGCGGATCACCTGGTGCCCGTTCATGAGGGCACTGAAGCCGAGGGCCTCCAGCTCGCGCACCCAACCGGCCGCATCCCAGTAGTACTCGTGATTGCCCGTGACGAAGTACTTCCCATGCGGCGCCTCGAGGCCGGCCAGCGGCGCAACCTCATCGCGCAGGGCGGGTGGGAACCCGTCGGCGACGTCCCCGGTCAGGGCGATCAGATCGGGTTGCAGCCCGTTGGTCGTGTCCACCACCCGCTCGACGAAGTCCCGCTTGAGCGTCGGGCCGACGTGCAGGTCGGAGAGCTGTGCGATACGGAACCCTTCGAGATCCGAGGGAAGCCCCGTGATCGGAACGGCCACCACACGCACCGTCGCGGGCCGCCGCGCCCGCCACAGACCGATCAACAGGACGACCATGGCACCGCCCACGACCGCCAGCTGAGAGCCGCCGACGCCGAGCCACGCCCGCACGTGCAGCACGTCGCCGGCCAGCGCGAACACGATCAGCAGCGACGACAGTCCCATGGCCGTGAAGCCCGCGACCTCGAGACCACGCTTCGCCGGCAGCCGCTCGGTCCGTCCGGCACCGAGCGCCACGAACGGTGCGAGCACGAGCAGCAGGATGCCTGCCCAGCCGAGCACGCGCCACGCGGGCGCGAGCGACGTCTGGGCGAGCAGGCGCTGCCCCACGTACACGTGCAGCAGCGTCCACAGGGCGGCCACGACGAGGATAGCGGTGCCTCTCGCGTCCCGTCGCCTCGCGGCCGGGTGCTTCGTCTCAGCCTCCATGACTGTGCTAACGCCGCCCATGGCGGAATAGTTGCACCACGAGCCCCGTGATCGCGGCTGAAGCCGCGGCTCGGCGAGTACCGCTGAAGCGGCAGAGCGTCTGTCAGTTTACTGACACATGCCGAGTCGCGGGTTCACCCGCGGACTCAGGAGGGCGACGTTCCGCAGATCGGACATGAAGTGATGCATCGAGGGGGCCTAGTACCGCACGCCCTTACGGATCGCGAAGCCCCAGCGGCTGCCGGTGACCCCCTTCCCGAAGCGGTATCCGACGGCGAACTCCCCCACATCTCCGCGCACGGCGCGGGTCGGCCCGATCCGCAGCGACACGCCCACCGCGCCGCCCAGACGGGCCGGCTCGTCCGAGTACCAGGCCCCGCCATAATCGAGGAAGGGCGCCACCCCGACGCCCATGAGGCCCCACAGGTTGTCGGCGACGAGCACGCGATCTTCGAGCGCGAGCCATGCCATGTGTGTGCCCGTGAACTCATGGATGCCGAAGACGCGCGGACCGTTCTGGGTGACCCACAGGTCGAACTCGCCGCCGGGCTTGGCGCGGCGGAGTTGCGCACCCTCGACGTGGAGAATCAAGGTCTGCCGCGGGAGATTCTGGCTCGCGACGGTGAACGCACCCGCCACTCGACCCGAGTCCGGAGCCCCCGCGGTGAGGACGCCGTTCGCCGCCGCTCGCAGCACCGCGAACCCACGCCGCCAAGGGGCGGCCAGCTGCGCACTCAGCTCCGGGCCGACCCCCGCCTGGCCGGACGGATATCCCCACGCACGGGGTGCCGCCCACACGCCGATGTGCAGCAGCTGCGAGATGTCCACGTCCTCGCGCCGGGCGTACGAGTTGAACCGCTCGAGCACTTGGAAGCGCACATGCCCGACGTCCATGCCCACACCCACCGTGCCGAACACGGAGCGCGGGAACGCGGTCGTGCCCACGGAATCGAAGTTCTCGCGGCGCCACTGGCCCGCGAGCCACAGCCGCACGTAGTCCTCGGTCGTGACCCGCGGCGCGAACCCAGCCGTGAGACCAAACCACAGGGCGCGCCGCTCCACTTGACCCTGCGAAAACTGCGTCGTGTCCGGCACACCATCCCGGAACAAGAGCACCCGCTCGGAGGCCGCCTCGCCGTCGGTCGTGAGCGCGTGCCGTGCGGCCGTCTCGTAGAACGGCACTCCCACGAGCCACGTGCCCCGATTGCCGTCCGACTTGTTGCTGTACTTGGCCTGCAGCCAGCCACGCCGCGACAAGAAATGGGGGTTCACGTGCCCGAGATCGAACGTGCGGCGGTCGGGCGTGTTGTTGTACACGGCGGCGAGGGCCGTCGCGGTGCCCAACAGGTTGTCTTCTACGAGGCCGACCATCCACGTGACGTCCCCGCCGGCGGACGAATAGCCCAGCTGCGGCTTCGTGCTCCAGCCGTCGGTGGTGGCGATGCGGAGCGCCAGGCGACCGTCGAGTCGCGTCGTGTCGATCCGCACACGACTGAAAACGTTCAGGTTACGCAAGGCCCGCTCACTCTCGGCGACCCGCGCCGAGTCGTAGCGGTCCCCGGGATTGACCAGCAGGGTGCTGCGGATGACACCTGCCCGGGTGCGCGCGTGCAGCCGGTTGGCGAGCCGCGCGATAAATCTGGGCGCATCGGCCGCCTGGAGATCGAACACGTTGCGGTTCACCACAATGATGGTGTCGATCCTGGGGGCGGGCGCCTGGCCGGACAGACGGACGGGCGGACCGGCGGTCAGGAGTGCTGCTATCGTTCCGACCGCCAGTCCGCCGCTCCGCCAAACCGCCCTATTTGAGCAAGTCAATTCGCTGATGCAGCGGATAGCTCACGTGGCGGGCGGCGTCGTTCCATTCCGTAAAATACAGGGTCGCGTCCACGCGACCCGTGATCTGCCGCAGCCCGCGCGTCGCGAGCGTGAACGTGCCGCGGACCGAGTCCGGCTTCAGCGGGCGACACAGACACGTCACGGTCGCGTAGGCCGGGATGCGCGCGGGCGGGGGGCCGAGCATGTATGGGACGTTCTGTCGCAGGTCCCGCACGGTTTCCAGATCCAACGCGAGCGTGAGCGAGTACTCGTCTCCTTCGCCGACGGCGGGGTTAAAGTCGTATCGCGCCAGGCCCACGTCGTGGCCGCCGTGCGCCGTGTCGATCGCCATCCGAACCAGCGTGAGCGCGGAGTCAGGCTCCACGACCAGGCGGCCGTGCCATTCCCAGCGGGCGCTGCTCTGGAGGCCCAGGGTGTCGTCGGGGCGCGATACACCATCGCAGGCGAGGCAGAATAACAGCAACAGCGTCGAGCAAAAACGTCGCGCGACGGCGTTGCACAAAAACGTCGCGCAGAGGCGTGAAACGGATGCCACAGTCAGCTTGGCCCCCTCCTATCGTTCGCCATGACGCTCCGCGCCTACGTTCGTCGGTTGTGGGTACACGAAGTCGCCGTGGAGGTCTCCGTCCGGGTAGCTCGATTGACCAAGCAGCTATCCGGACCGGGAGCCGCGACGCGTGCAGATCAGCTGGTCCGGGCGGCGCTCTCCGTCAGTTCAAACATAGCGGAGGCATGCGGCCGGGGGAGCATCCCGGAGTTCCGCCGGTTCCTGCAGTACGCTCGGGGGTCGGCTCAGGAGACGCTGACGCAGCTGCGGGTCGCGGCGGCGCTCGACCCGTCCCAGGCGCGCGCCATTCACGAGATCGAGGGTCGAGTCGCGCTCGTCATCAAGGCGCTGGGGCGCTTGATCGCTCACCCCCCGCCAGACAAATGACGACGCGGTTCGTGCTACGCCGTCGTGCTACGTTCTTGTGCTACGGTTTTGTGTTACGTCTTTGTGCTACGTCTTTAGTATTGCCCCAAATATCTATTCAGCTCCCATTCACCAACCTGTCCGATGTACTCCTGCCATTCCTCGCGCTTCGCGTCCAAGTACCGCTCGTAGATGTGCTCGCCCAGCGCCTCACGCACCACCGCATCCTTCTCCAGATAATCGAGCGCTTCGTGCAGGTCCCGGGGAAGGTCGTCGATCCGGAACTTGCGTCGCTCGCGGTACGACATGCGCGCGATGTTCTTGTTCACCGGCTCGCCGGGATCGATCCGCTCGTGGATGCCGTCCAGACCGGCAGCGAGTTGCACGGCGATCGCGAGGTATGGATTGGCACAAGGGTCGGGCATGCGATTCTCGCAGCGCGTCGCCTCGCCGCGTTGGGCCGGCAGCCGGATGAGGGGAGACACGTTCTGCGTGGACCACGAGACGTTCACCGGAGCCTCGAACCCCGACACCAGCCGCTTGTACGAATTCACCAGCGGATTGGTCACGGCACAGTAGCCCCGAGCGTGTCGCAGCAGCCCGCCGATGTACCACCGGCCGACCTCGGAGAGCTGGATCGGCCCTTGAGCGTGGAAGAACGCGTTCTTCCCCTTGGCGAACAATGACTGGTGCGTGTGCATCCCCGAGCCGTTGCGGCCGTAGATCGGCTTGGGCATGAAGGTCGCGACCAGACCGTGCCGGACCGCGATGGTCCGCGCGATGAAGCGGAGGCTGGCCCATTGGTCGGCCATCGTCAGCGGCTCGGCGACGCTCAAGTCGATCTCGTGCTGGCCGGGCGCGACCTCGTGGTGGGAGGCCTCGACGCCGAGCTTCATGTGCTCGAGCGCCGCCACAATCGCCCGGCGCGCTTGCTCGCCGCGGTCCACCGGGACCAGATCAAAGTAGCTGCCGGCGTCCAGCGTCCGTGTGGTTGGCTCGCCGCGCTCGCTCTGCTCGAAGATGAAGAACTCCACCTCGCAGCCGACGCGCATCGTGAAGCCGAGCTTCGTGGCCCGCTCGATCTGACGCTTCAGAGTGGTGCGAGGGCACCCCTCGAACGACCGGCCGTCAGGATAACCGATATCGCAGATCAGTCGCGCGACCGCTCCGTCCGCCTCGCCGTCCCCGCCCTCGACTGTGCCGCTGTCCCACGGGAAGACGCGGAACGTCTCGAGATCGGGCACGAGCAGTGCATCCGCTTCCTCCACCCGGGCGAAGCCCTCGAGCGCCGAGCCGTCGAACGTCACCTCGCCGGCCAGGGCCCGCTCGAACTGGGAGGACGGGACCTCCACGGCCTTATTGACGCCCAACAAGTCGGTGAACTGAAGCAGCAGGAACCGCACATGCCGCTTCTTCAACTCGTCGATGATTTCTCGGGTGTCGGCGGCGGTGGCGGTCATGGAGACCTAAGATAGAGGGCGGCAGAAGGCGGCAGAAGGCGGCAAAAGGGCGGCAGAGTTCCGTCCCCCTGCCGCCCGTTGCCGCCCGTTGCCGCCCTCGGCCTACACGTCGTAGTACAGGAAGAACTCGTACGGATGCGGCCGCAGCGCCACGGGATCGACTTCCTTGGCGCGCTTGTACGCGAGCCAGGTCTCGATCAGGTCGGGCGTGAACACTCCACCCTCGAGCAGGAAGGCGTGGTCAGCCTCGAGGGCCGCCAGCGACTCGTTCAGGGAGCCCGGCGTGTTCTTCACATGCTTGCGCTCCTCGGGCTCGAGGTCGTACAAGTCCACATCCATCGGCTTCGGCGGCTCGATCTTGTGCTTGATACCGTCGAGTCCCGCCATGAGCAGTGCCGCGAACGTGAGGTACGGGTTCGACGACGGATCGGGCGCCCGGAACTCAATGCGCTTGGCCTTGGGCGACTTGGAATACACCGGGATGCGACAGATCGCCGACCGGTTGCGCTGCGAGTAGATCAGGTTGATCGGCGCCTCGTAGCCCGGCACCAACCGCCGGTAGCTGTTGGTCGTCGGGGCCGCGAACGCCAGCAGCGCCGCGGCGTGCTTGATCAGCCCCCCGATGTACCAGCGCGCCGCGTCCGACAAGAGCGCGTACCCCTTGGGGTCGAAGAACAGGTTCGTGCCGTCCTTCCAGAGACTCATATGCACGTGCATCCCCGACCCGTTGTCGCCGAACATCGGCTTGGGCATGAAGGTCGCCGTGTAGCCGTGCTGGTGACACACGTTCTTCACGATGTACTTGTACATCATCAGCTGGTCGGCCATGCGTCCCAGCGTCGTGAACCGCATGTCGATCTCGGTCTGCCCCGCCGTGCCCACCTCGTGGTGGTGTACCTCGACGTCGACCCCCGACGCGATCAGCGCCAGCATGATCTTCGAGCGCAGGTCCTGCAGCCGGTCCACCGGCGGCACCGGGAAGTAACCCTCCTTGTGCCGCGGCCGGTGCCCCATGTTCGGGCTCCCATTCGTCCCCGAGTTCCAGATCCCCTCTTCGGAGTCGATGTGGTAGTAGCCCTCGTGCGCGTTCTGGTCGAAGCGCACCGAATTGAAGATGTAAAACTCCGCCTCGGGCCCGTAGTACGCGGTGGTGGCGATTCCCGACTTGACGAGGTACTGCTCCGCTTTCTGCGCCACGTAGCGCGGATCGCGCGAGTAGCGCTGACCCGTCACCGGGTCGGACACGTCACACGTGAGCGAAAGGGTCGGGACTTCGAGACACGGATCGACGAAGGCACTCGCCGGGTCCGGGAACAGCAGCATGTCGCTCTCGTTGATCGCCTGGAACCCGCGAATCGAGGAGCCGTCGAACCCGATCCCCTCGGCAAACAGCTCTTCGCTCAGCTCTTTCAGCGGGATGGAAAAGTGCTGCCACGTGCCCGGCAGGTCGGTGAACCTCAGATCCACCACTTGCACGCCGGCTTCCTTCGCCTTCCGCACCACATCCGCGGGCGAAGCACCGGTCGCGGCCTTTACCCCGGAGGCAGTTGTGGTTGGCTCCAACGTCGCGGTCATAGAATCGGTCTCCTAGAACGGTCCTTGAGCGGGGAGTGCACAGACGATGCCAGGAACGAAGCAGGCCCAGGCATGTGGGAAGCTACAGTGGGCGTTGCAGAGTGTCAACCGTTTCGTGTCGTCAACGCAACAGACGCTATACGGAACACTTATCTGGCGGGCTATCCTTGCATTCGTGCTTACCAAAATGTGCAAGACGTGCAAGGTTCTCTGAACATCGATTCAACCGTCCAGCGCCGCCACGAAGTGCCAAAGCTCCACAGCCGAAAATTCCCCGAAGCGCTCCTGAATCTCACGCTCCGACCGCTCGAGGAAGATCCAGCTGGTGGTGCGGCGATGCTCCCCGTTCACGAAATGCACGCGCCCCCGCACCGCGCCAACCTCGGCGTCGGGCTGCATCTCGACGAACACGTCCCATCGTTCATCACCGCGCTTCAGCTCACCCATGTGCTTGGCGCGGTCCTGGCCCGGGAAGGTGGCGCTCATGGGGTCAAATCGTGGCTCACGAGACTACACTACGCTGCCTCTCCGATTCCTGCCAGTTAGATTCCGGCCTCAATGAACTGTCACGCGTGCGGAGCACCACTCGCCGCCACGGCGAGGTTTTGTCACAAGTGCGGTGCCCAGGTGGGTGGCGCCCAGTCATCCGGGTGGCGGGCCGGCCTCCCCTGGAGCGTGGCGGGGGCGGCGTTGGGGGCGCTGTTGACGGTCGTCGCGCTGCGACTGGGAGCAGGGAGCCGCGAGGGAGCGGGGAGCAGGGAGCAGGGAGCAGGCGACGCACAGGAGGGAACCGCTCCCGGCTCCCCGCTCCCTGCTCCCTCCGCTCCCGACATTTCTCAGATGTCCCCCGAAGAACGCGCCACCCGGCTCTACAACCGGGTCATGCTGCTGCACACGCAGGGCAAAGCGGACAGCGCTGAGTTCTTCCTGCCCATGGCGCTCCAGGCGTACGCGATGCTGCCGGCGTTGGACGTGGACGCCCGCTACCACATCGGCGTGCTCGACCTGACCAGCGGCGACGCGGCAGGCGCCCTGGCCCAAGCGGACACCATCCGGCAGGCCGTCCCCACGCACCTCTTCGGATTCATGCTGCGGGCGCGTGCCCTCGACGTGAAGCGCGACGCCGCCGGTGCGCGCCGCGCGTACGCCGACTTCCTCAAGAACGAGGCGGCCGAGCGTACGCGCCAGCGGCCCGAGTACGGCGAGCACGCGGAGAATCTCGATGCGTTCCATCAGCAGGCGACGGCGGCGACCGCCGCGAAGGTGACGCGTGGTGGTTAAGGCCCCGCACACGATTCATCTGGCGCACAGCCCGGACGCGGACGACGCGTTCATGTTCTGGGCGCTCGCCGCCGGGCGGATCGACACCGGGGACCGCCGCTATGTGCACGAGCTCGGCGACATCGAGTCCTTGAACCGGCGCGCCCTCGCCGGTGAGCTGGAAGTGACGGCCGTCTCGCTGCACGCATACGCCTACCTCGCCGATCGCTACGCGTTGCTCGCGCACGGGGCGAGCATCGGCGACCGCTATGGACCGCGCATCGTGGCGCGCGCCGCGCGCCCCACCGATCCGCGGGCGGCGCTCGCTGCGGGGAGCCTCCGCATCGCAGTTCCCGGCGAGCTCACCACGGCGTACCTCGCTCTCAAGCTGTATCAGCCGGCGGCGCGCCATGTCGTCGTGCCGTTCGATCAGATCGAGGAGTACGTGGCGGCGGGCCGGGCGGACGCGGGGCTTCTCATCCACGAGGGCCAGCTGACGTACGCGGACCGCGGGCTGCACCTCTGGGTCGATCTCGGCGAATGGTGGTACGACGAGACGGGCCTGCCGCTGCCGCTCGGCGGCAACGTCGTGCGTCGCGACCTGGGAGACGCGCTGATGCGGGACATCGCCGGCGACCTCAAGGCCAGCATTCAGTACGGCCTCGCGCACCGCGCCGAGGCCCTCGCGCACGCGACGGCGTACAGCCGCGGCCTCGACCCAACTCGCATTGATCGGTTCGTCGGGATGTACGTCAACGCCTACACGGTGGACTACGGACCGACCGGCCGACAGGCCGTCGCCGAGTTGCTCGCTCGCGCCCACGGTGCGGGCTTGCTCCCGGGGCCGGTGAAGGTCACCTTCGTGACAGGTTAGTGAAGGTCGTCCCCTAAGGAGGACCGCCGTGGCCGATGTGACGGGTCCCGTCCAGATCCTCGTCGTGGACGATGAGGAACCCATCCGGAACGCCCTCAAGAAGTTCCTCGCGCAACAGCAGTACGAAGTGTATGCCGCGGGCACGGGCGAGGAAGCCCTGCAGCAGCTCCGGCGGCACCGCATCGCGCTCATGTTGTGCGACATTCGGATGCCCGGCACCAGCGGCGTCGACCTCGTACCGCAGGCCATCGAGATCGAGCCCGAGCTCGCGATCCTCATGCTCACCGCCGTGAACGACGCCACCAGCGCCGCGCTGTGCATGCAGCGGGGCGCGATGGATTACCTCACGAAGCCGATCGAGCTCGCCGACCTGGGGCGCGCGGTGCAGCGGGCGCTCAAGCGGCGCGAGATGCTGCTCGAGAACCGTCAGCTGAACCAGTGGCTCAAGGAGGAGGTCAGCACCCGCACCGCGGAGCTGCAGCGCGAGCGGATGAAGCTGGAGCGGCTTTCGATCGCCACCCTCGAAGCCCTGGTGAACGCCCTGGAGGCGAAGGACCCCTACATGCGCGGGCATTCGGCCCGCGTCGCCGACCTCTCCGCCACGGTCGCCCACGAGCTCGGAATACCGGAGGAGGACGTCGAGCTCGTGCGGGTCGCGGGCCGGCTGCACGACATCGGCAAGATCGGAACGCGCGAATCGGTCCTGAACAAGCAGGGTGCGCTCACCCCCGAAGAGTTCGAGCACGTCAAGCAGCACGTCATCATCGGGTCCCAGATCCTCGCGCCGCTCGCACACCTTGGCGACATCATCCCGGCAGTGCGCCACCATCATGAGCGGTGGGATGGTACGGGCTACCCTGACGGCCTGCGCGGGGAGGAGATCCCGATGGGCGCCCGCATCCTCGGCGCCGCCGAAGTGTTCGACGCCCTCAGCACGTCCCGCGCCTACCAAGAAAAGATGAGCCCCGAAAAGGCGGTGCAGCGGGCGGCTGATCTTTCCGGCACGGTGCTCGATCCCAAGGTTTTCGAAGCACTGGCCTCGGTGGTCGCACGGCGCCGCACGCTCGTGTTCCTCGACGAGGGCGGCACAGCCTCCACCTGATCGGTTGCTTCGTGCTGATCGCCGTCACCGGTGCGACCGGGTTCGTCGGACGGCACATCACCACCGTACTGGCGCGTCGCGGACATACGGTCCGAGCGCTGGTGCGCGACCCGCGCCGGGCGCCGACGCTCCAGAGCCTCGGGGTCGAGCTCGTCCCCGGCGATCTCGCCGACGCGGGCGCGCTCACGACCCTCATGCGGGGCGCGAACGCCGTCGTACACCTGGTCGGCATCATCGTCGAAATGGGTCCTGCGACCTTTCACGCCGTACACGTGGAAGGCACCAGGCGAGTGGTCGAGGCGGCGCGCCGGGCGGGTGTCGAGCGATTCGTGCACATGAGCGCGGTCGGCGCGCGGGACGAGCCAGGAGCGACCCCGTATCATCGTACGAAGTGGCACGCCGAAGAGCTGGTCCGCGCATCGGGGCTGTCGCACGCGGTCTTCCGACCGTCGATCGTCAATGGCCCGGAGAGCCCGCCGATCCGCACCCTCGCGCGGCTGCATCGCTGGTCCCCCGTTGTACCGGTGTTCGGCGACGGCCATTTCCCCACCCAGCCCGTCTGGGTCGAGGACGTCGCGCTCGCGTTCGCGTTGGCGGTCGAACAGCCCGCGCTCGGCGGCGCGTTCGAGCTGGGCGGGCCGCAGGTCCTGACCTATGAGGAGTTCGTGCTCGCGATCGGGCGGGCCGCCGGCCATCCCCGTCCGCTCGTGCACCTGCCGCTCGCGCTCGCGCGCGCGGCCGCCGGCGCGTTCGATCTGCTCGGCGCCGCGGCGCCGCTGACCAGCGACCAGCTACAGATGGTGGTCGAAGGCAGCGCCACCCCCGCGAACGCCATCGAGTCGGTGTTCGGCATCCAGCCGGTCCCTTTCGACCAAGGGTTGATCCGCTACCTCGCACCCACTCGAAAATGAACACCGTGCGCTGCGCGCTCCTCGTCGGAACGATCCCGCTCGCCCCCGCTGGCGCGTGGGCCCAGGGAGGCGAGCCGGACTCCGTGGTCTACGTGCTGTCTGCGGCCAGCCGCTTCGAGGTGAAGACCGGCAAGGCCGGGTTGCTGGGCTTCGCAGGCCACACGCACGTCGTCCGTGCCCGCGGGTTCGCGGGACGGGTCGTCTACTACCCGACCGCGCCTTCCGAATCGCGCCTGGAAATCGTGGTACCCGCGGACAGTCTCGCCGTGCTCACGCCCCCTGACACGGAAGAAATCCGCAAGGTCGCTCAAACCATGCGGACGGACGTGCTGCATGTGGACGACTTTCCCGTGATCAGCTTCGTCTCCACGGGGGTGACTCCGAGCGTCGACGGATTCCAGGTGCAGGGCCGGCTCACCCTCGCCGGACAGACCCGTGAGGTGAGTTGCGACGTCCGCGCCGCGGTCGGGACGGACACGCTGCGG